>Ga0209023_10005643_pt1 | contig 13566 bp, 17 predicted proteins | sample LakOneMetagenome_FD_187468 | JGI IMG/M metagenome (GOLD analysis project Ga0209023, IMG submission 187468) | Freshwater and sediment microbial communities from Lake Erie, Canada (SPAdes) (version 2) | ecosystem: Environmental > Aquatic > Freshwater > Lentic | place: Lake Erie, Canada...
AGACAGTGTTGGAATTTGAGCAGGCGCTTTTTGCCCTAGGCGAAGGCGAATTGTGTCCCGAGCCGGTGAAAACCCGCTTCGGCGTTCACGTGATCCGGGCGGGACGTCGCCTGGAGCCGCGTCAACTCCCGTTCGAAACGGTGCAGCAGCGCATTGCCGATTACCTTGAAGAAGCAAGTTGGCGCCGCGCTATCGCGCAATATGTCGCAATCCTGGCTGGCCAAGGGGAAATCAGCGGCGTGGCGCTGGGAGATGCTCAGGGAGCACTGGTGCAATAGCCCACCGGGCTCACCTCAGCCCCAGGTCGATTGCGGCACCGCCCGATGATCCTTGACCGCGGTAACGTAGGGAATATCGGCCACCACCTTTCTCGAACTGTCGAGAACGGCTTCATCCTGGACCATTCCGCTCAGGGTCACGACACCCTGGTCAACGTCGACTTCCGTCAGCCAGGCACTTGCACCGGGAATGGCGATAAGTGCCTCGATCACGCGCGCGCGGATGATGTCATCATCATTGCTCATCGGGCCGTGCGAGTTGTCGGGCCGCAAGATCAGCGCCCGCACGATGTCTGCCCGGCTGACGATGCCGACCAGGTGTTCTGCACGCACCACCGGCACATGCTTGATGTGCTCACGGTCCATGATATCCGCGATTTCTGCCAGCGTGGCTTTCTCATCGACTGTGACGACGACCGGCGTCATCAGATCTTCGGCACAGGTACCAAAGGCCTTCCTGCATGACGGATCAGTAGAATCGGTTTCACAGACTAGGGGCACGTTGCCCAGCTCCTCGCGATGCAACAGGTCAGATTCCGAAATGATGCCGACGATTCTGCCATGGTCCATCACAGGCAGAGCGCTAATGTTCTTCTCCACCAGCAGCCGGGCAACATCCTTGACCGTCGCATCGCGATGCACCGAAATGACATGACCAGTCATGATATGCGCAGCCCGGATGCGTGCCGGGCCGGGGGCGTCTGGATGGATGGCCAGAGACTTGAGCGATCCGGGGTGAGGCACGGTTTTCTTGCCCATATCCATTTCATCCTCCTCCTTTGTCGGGAGGGAAATCTACGCTCTGCCTTTTGTAACGGTAGGACGCTGTCTAACCCTTCCGGCTATGCGGTGGTCAAGCCCGTGCGAGCAAGGCAAAAGCGCCCTGCGCGCACCCACCAATGATAAACGCATAAGCCAACATTTTCTGCTATGCATTGATGTCGCTCAAACCACGAACGGGCCAGAGTTGCTCGTGATCATGAACATTTGCCGTCTTCGGGAGTTCAGACCTTATGTTTTGTCCTGAATGCGGTCTACCCACTGATCCAGCGCCATTCAATCCAGACGCCGCCGCCGGGAAACCGCAGAGCTTTGTCTTGGCGCGCGGTCGCTATGCGTTGAGTGCTCTGAGCACGCTTAAACGGCACTTCAAAAATCTGAACCTCCGTCCAGCACCTTGCGTAGCAAAAATGACCCATTTGAAGGAAGGCTCAACCATGGCCAAACATCATGCCGCTGCCGGCGAAGTTATGAAAGTTTTATCAATTTCAGACCTGAGCGTAAAGACAAGTGCGTTAGTGAAGGCGGATAGCTTTGAGGCTATTCACTTGGTATTGCGGGCTGGTGAGCATATTCCGGATCACCAGATTGGGGGTTCGATGTCATTATATTGCATTGAGGGCGATGCCACGATTGATACGCCGGAGGGCGAGCGGCAACTCTGCGCGGGCGACTGGCTACACCTTGAACCTGGCACCCCTCACGCAGTTCGCGGCATCACCGATGTGAGTTTAATACTGACAATCTTATTTGATCGGCCCGCACTTCACACACGCTAGCTGCAGCGTTGTGATTCCCCCGACCTGATTGCGTCTGCTTTGAACCGATCCATATGCAGCAAGTTTGGCTTCAACCTCACCGATAAGTCATTGGGGTCCATGTGTCTTGTCATTGGCAGGGGCGATTGCAGTCGATGACCAGCGCATAATGCCGATCAAGGAATTCGACTTTTCTCTGTTTGGGTCTTGCAAAGGCAGCGCCGCTGATCGGCAGCAAACTGACCACGGAGATGATTGCAGATCGGTGCATGGTCTGCATCTCCTGCTGTGGTGATTCGAGAGCTTTTTCTCAGGCCTGCGCCGAAACGAGCCAGGCTGTGTAGCCCATCATCACACCTTCATTCGAACGGTGGTGCTTGCCGTAAAGCTCGACCAGATCGGCCTGCACCGATTGCTGCACGGCCTCCGGGTAGTCGAGCAGGACTTGCCCGAATGCCATGGCGTTGCAGGCGAACTGCTGCGCCTGGCTTGGCGTGGCATTCGGCCCGCCGACTGCAAGCTGCCCCTTGGCGGCGATGATATCAGCGCCGTGAAAGCCCGCGCCATCGAGAATCTCCTGGATGTAGCTTAGGTCTTCAAAGGCGAAGGGGCCGGGCGCGCGGGGGCCGGGCGCCAGCAGTTCAACATGGCGGCGCGCCACCGCCATGCCTTCCAACATCCACGGGTTCTGCAGGGGCGGCCCCCACACGGCAAGATCGATCCGCCCGCCCGGCTTGAGCAGCTTACGCAGGTTGGCGAATGCGGGAATAGGCTCGGCGAAAAACATGCTGCCGAAACGGGAAAACAGCCGGTCGTAGGGGCCATCGGGCAGTGTCACGCTGGATGCGTCGGCGAACAGGAAGCGTGCGTTGGTGATACCGGCTGCGGCAGCACGGCGCGTGGTCGCGGCGATGAGATCGGGCGAGATGTCGATGCCGAGCACTTCGCCGCCCGGCTGGATAGCCTGCGCGATGGCAAGCGTCGTGGCGCCGCCGCCGCAGCCGATGTCCAGCACGCGTTCCCCTGGTGAATAGGCCGCGCGCGCTAGCAAGGTATCGCCGACCGGCGCAATCGTGCTCTCAAAACCCTTGAGGTTTGCCAGCCACCGCGCGCCCATTTCGCCGGCCCAGTCTTCATACTTCAGGGCATCGGCGTGGGGCACGTGGTTATCGGTCATGGGGCGTCCTTCGGCTGCATTGGCTATCGGATTGACCGTAGGCCAATCGATTCTGAAAAGAAAGTGACGGCTCGCTTTTATTGTGGCATTGTCAGGGTATGAGCCGTCTTTACCTGTCCGCCGACGTGCGCCGCGCCGAAACCATTGCGACGGTGATCGGTCTGGCGGCGCGGTGCGATCCGGCGGAAATCACTACGGGGCAGATCGCGGCGGCCATGTGCGTGTCGCAAGGCGCGCTGTTTCGCCATTTCCCTGATAAGCAATCGATCTGGACGGCCGTTCTCGACTGGACCTGCACCGAATTGCAGCGCCGCTTCGACGGTGTTGTGGCTTCGCCGCCTCTCGCCCGGCTCGAGGCCATACTGGCGGCGCATATCGGCTTCATCATGGAGAACCCCGGTGTGCCGCGCATCCTGTGGGGCGAACTCCAGCGCACTGGCGAAACTCCGGCCAAAGCCATTGTCCGGGAGTTGATGGCGACGTACCGCGCACGGGTGGCAGGCGAACTGTCGGCGGCAGTTGCGGCAAGGCAGATTGCCGGAGACGCCGATCTCGAAGCCGCGACCGTGATGTTCCTGGCGGTTGTCCAGGGCCTCGTCATGCAGGCGCTCGCCATCGATGATTTCTCCGCATTGCCGGCCATGTCCGAGCGGCAGTTCGCGCTCTTTTGCCGCAGTCTGGAGGCCGTCAAATGACCCTGCCATTTTCCGTGGGGCGATTCACGTTAAGTCGGCGCGCCTGGACGCTCGTGGCGGTCCTGGTGCCACTGCTCCTCGTCTTTGCGTGGGTGGCTTTCCGGTCCGGACCGCTTGCGCCTGTGCGGGTGACGGCGGTGACGGTGGAGGAACGAGCGCTTGCCCCTGCGCTGTTCGGCATCGGCACTTTGGAAGCACGCTACACGCAGCGAATTGGTCCAACTGCGCCCGGGCGCGTCGCCAGCCTTGCCGTCGATGTGGGGGACCGTGTGCAGGCGGGGCAACTGATCGCCGTCATCGACCCCATCGACCTCGACCAGCGGATCGAGGCTGCATCGGGCAGTGCGGGCCGCTCGGCGGCGCTTGAACAAGCAGCTGCATCGCAGATCGCCGATGCGCGCGCGCGCCTTGCACTGGCACGCAGCGAAGCCGCGCGCGGCGAGGAACTGTTTCGCGGCGGCTGGCTGACCCGCGCCGCGCTCGATCAGCGCCGACAGGCGCTGGCGGCAGCGCTGGCAGGGCTTGCGACCGCGCAGGCCAACCGCAGTGCCGCCACGCAGGATCTTGGCCGCACCGGCGCCGAACGCGCGGCACTGGTTGAACAGAAAGCCAACTTGCGGCTTGTCGCGCCGCGCGCGGGGCTGGTTGTCCGCCGCCTTGCCGAACCAGGGACCACTGTTGTCGCCGGACAAGCCGTGATCGAAGTGGTCGATCCTGCTGAACTGTGGATCAATGCCCGTTTCGATCAGTCGCGAGCAGCAGGTCTGGCCGCCGGCCTATCCGCGCGCGTAGTCCTGCGATCGGAGGCCGACCGCAGCTTCACAGGCGCGATCTTGCGGGTTGAACCGGTTGCCGATGCCGTAACCGAAGAAGTGCTGGCAAAGGTGAGCTTCGATACCACGGCCGGCGTGCCGCCGCTTGGTGAACTGGCGGAAGTGACTGTCGCCTTGCCCGCGCGGACAAAGGCGCTGGCCGTGCCGAATGCCGCCGTTCACCGCATTGACGGGAAGATGGGCGTCTGGGCTATCCGCAGCGGCGATCTGGAATTCGTGCCCGTCAGGCTGGGCGCCGAGGATGCGCAAGGCTGGCTGCAGGTGCTGGATGGGCTGGCAAAGGGCGACCGGGTGGTGCTGCACAGTGCCCGGCCCTTGACCGCGCGCAGCAATATCTCGATCGTCGACAAGCTGCCGTGATCAGGTTTCTATGATCAGCCTTGCCGGCCGCGATATCCTCCATGGCTGGGGCAAGTTCGTCCTGACCGGCGTGGGGCTGGGGCTGCTGATCGGCGTCACCCTGTCGATGGCCGGCGTCTATCGCGGCATGATCGATGATGCCCAGGCGTTGCTCGACAACAGCGGGGCGGACCTGTGGGTCGTCCAGAAGGATACGCTTGGTCCCTATGCCGAGCCATCGAGCCTTAACGAGGACACCGAGCGCCCGATCCGCGCCATGGCCGGGGTCGACCGTGCGGCGGGCGTCACCTATTTGACCATGCAGATCGCGCATGAAGGCACCGACGTGCGGGTCATGGTGGTGGGCGCGGAAGTTGCCGTGCCCGGAGAGCCGGGCCAGCCGCCGCACCTGCTCGCCGGTCGCCGGATCGTGCAGGGCCACTACGAGGCAGTGGCCGATGTGAAGACCGGCTTTGCCATCGGCGACCGGGTGAAAGTACGCCGCAATTCCTATCGCATCGTCGGGCTGACCAGCCGCATGGTCTCGTCCGGCGGCGACCCGATGCTGTTCCTTTCGCTCAAGGATGCGCAGGATGCGCAATTCGACAAGGACAGTGACGCGATCGTGCGCCAACGGGCGCGCACGGCGTCCAGCCCGGTGTTGAACCCACCCGGCAACCCCGCGGTGGCTGAAGCCGTTAACGCGGTGCAAGCGAGCAGCAACAACGTAAATGCCGTGCTGGTCACGGTGAAGCCGGATGCCGATGCGGGCCAGGTCGCCGCTGCGATCCGGCGCTGGCAACGGGTGACGGTGTATACCCGCGCCGATATGGAGAGCATCCTGATCGACAAGATGATCGCCAATTCCGCGCGGCAGATCGGCATGTTCCTGGTGATCCTGGCTATCGTCAGCGCGGCGATCGTCGCCTTCATCATCTACACCATGACCATCGGCAAGATCCGCGAGATCGCCGTGCTTAAACTCATTGGTACGCGCAACCGCACGATTGCGGGCATGATCCTGCAACAAGCACTGGGGCTGGGGCTGATCGGGTTCGCCGTGGGCAAAATCGCCGCGAGCTTCTGGGCGCCGTTCTTCCCTAAATACGTGCTGCTGTTGCCTGCCGATTCGGTACGCGGGTTCTTCGCGGTCATGGCGATCTGTTCGCTGGCCAGTCTGCTTGCCATCCACGCTGCTCTAAAGGTCGATCCGGCGGAGGCCATCGGTGGCTGAGGGCATCCGCATCGAAAACCTGGTCAAGACCTATGGCAGCGGCGATACGGCTGTCCACGCCCTGCGCGGCGTCGACATGTCGGTCGCCAAGGGCGAGGTGGTGGGGCTGATCGGGCCTTCGGGCTCGGGCAAGAGCACTCTGCTGAAATGCCTCGGTGCCGTGATCGAGCCGACTTCGGGGCGCATGACCATCGGCGATAGGGTGATCTACGACGATCGTTGGAAAGCGGGCGATCTGACCGCGCTGCGTCGCGACCTGATCGGCTTCATATTCCAGGCGCCCTACCTGATCCCGTTCCTCGACGTGATCGACAATGTCGCGCTGCTGCCGATGCTCGCCGGCAAGCCAAATGCGCAGGCTCGCAAAGAAGCGCGCGATCTGCTGGAGGCGCTCGATGTGGCGCACCGCGCGGCGGCAATGCCGTCGCAGCTTTCCGGCGGGGAGCAGCAGCGGGTTTCAATTGCCCGCGCGCTCGTCAATCGCCCTCCGGTGATCCTGGCCGATGAGCCGACCGCGCCGCTCGACAGCGTCCGCGCGCTTGCGGTCGTAGATCTGCTCAACTCCATGGCGAAGCAGTTTGATACCGCGATCATCGTCGTGACGCATGACGAGAAGATCATTCCGACCTTCCGGCGACTCTACAACATTCGGGATGGCGTGACGATCGAGGAGGAGCGCGGGGTACTGAAGGCGCAGGCCGCGAAATAGTCGCGCTTTTGTTGCGGCAAGAAAGGATATCCGGCGCCCGTGTTTTGGCGATTTGACGACCGCGAGACCCAGCCTGCCTGTGGTTTCGTTTTTGATGGTGCAAAACGTACAGGACTCGTTTCATGTTGTTCGTGGTGAGGTTTACCAATCTGGCTGCTGTGACGTTGGCCGGAGGCTTTGCCACTGTGCAAGACATGGCCGCAACTCACTAGGGAGAGATGCCTCAAACGGATCATCCAAAGGGTAATGTGGCATTGCGGTTGCCACAGCATCAAGCAGCGCGAGCCCCTGCGTGCGGTCCTTGGGGCGTTTGAGCGGATTGCGCTTGGCTTGCGCCGACATCCAAAGCTTATGCAGTGCAAACCAACGGGGGTCGGGCGCAACGATCCGGGCAGGCGAGCCGTCCCGACATCCGATTACCTGGTCTACCGGACGTCCGAGAAGCAACCACTCCTGTTCGGGCAGCGGCACGGGGCGAGGTTGATCCTTGGCTCCCAACGTATTCGCTCGTGACGGGGCGACCAGTAGCTCAACCTCATAGGCTTTGGCATTGCGGGCCTGAAAATCGCGTTCACTATTGATCGTGAAGGTAGGGTCAACAGCCTTGAGCATGTCCCATACGCGGCGTTCGGCTTCGTCTGGCGTTTCGGAAACCCAGGCGAGATCAAAGTCTTCCGTCTCGTCAGGGGCGGTAATCGTGCCATTGGCCTCGATCATATAGGCGGCAATGGCGTTGGTGCCGACAACCAGCAGATGCGAGCCTAACAGGCGGCGGCGGTCGCACTCACGCAGGATCGGCCCGGCTTCGCTCGACAGCATCGGCAGGCGCAACGCTCGGTAGAGCGCGGCGCTCTCGGCAAGTGTGGGGCGCAACCCTTTGATCTGCGCTTGCAGCGCGTCTTTGCGCTCGTGATATTTTTGAAACTGTGCCTGGCGAACCTCATCCATCGGCCCAAGGCTCTTGCCGTTGCCGCTGCGGTCCCGGATTTCGTAGAGGTAGGTCGAACCTGAGACGGTCTTGCGCCGGAGGTCATACGGCATGACGGCCAGCTCTTGCTCAGCCGCCATCCAAACTTCATAGCGCTGGCGCAGATTGACCAGAAGCCGTGACTGTTCGTCGGAGAATGGGCGAACCTGAATCATTGCTGCTCTTTATCCCACTTTTTCTAAAAAAACAATAATGTGGGATAAATCTTTTCGCGTGACCACGACTGCCAAGTACGCAGAGCACGCTGCGTCGATGGCAAACTTTGGCGCGCGCCGTACGCAACGGCAACTCGGGCGTAGCGGGCTGCTTTGCTGACACTGTGCACCAATTGGCAGTCAACTGCGAGACTGCTGCGTTGGAAGACGTTTCAGTACCTGTCAAATCACGGAGCACCGAGGGTAGTATTGCGCTGACGAGAGATGCGGTGCCTTGGTAACGGGTTTGCCTGAATCGTCTTTTTTGCGTTGCACCTCACTGACGACGAGCGAGCCGGTGCAGTTCGTAACCATTTTGCCGGACCGGTGTGCTAGGTGACCTGGCGGCAATCGCGAATAGTGAGCAATCGGCGAGACGGCGATCATGGGCGATGAAATCGAACTGAAGCTTGTCGTCACGTCGGCCGATGCCGATGCGTTGGAAGCTTCTGGGCTGTTGCACGGTGCCCCCGCGATAGCCAAGCAAATATCGACCTACTTCGACACTCCTGATCGCGCCCTGTCAAACGCTGGCTTTTCACTCCGGATTCGGCGCTCAGCCAAAAAGCGAATCCAAACCATAAAGGCAGATGGTGCCAGCGCCGCTGGCCTGTTCGCTCGAGCCGAGTGGGAGCGGCCGGTGAAAAGCGAGGCACCGATCCTAGACCATACGACGCCGATCCCAACATTGCTCGGGGGGGCTGTCGATGCCATTGGGCCGGTGTTCGAGGTGCACGTTGAGCGGCGGACTTGGATCATCGACGAAGATGACGCGAAAATCGAACTCGTGCTTGATCGCGGCGCAGCCGTTGCCGGAGATCGCCAATCCTCGTTCTGCGAGATTGAGCTTGAATTGAAGGATGGCAACCTCGCCACTTTGTTCGCCCTGGCCCGCCGCATAAATGCCATCGTACCAGTGCGCCTTGGTGTCCTTACAAAAGCAGAGCGCGGCTATGGACTCACCGGGCAAGCGGCAAGAGCCGCCAAGGCGGCGCCGATCATGTTCTCCAGCGAGGTGACGTCGGCACAAGCGTTCCAGATTATCGTCCAAACGTGCGTACGGCAGTTCCGGCTGAACGAGGCGCTGCTGCTCGTCGTTCGGAATGCTGAAGCGTTGCACCAGTCACGCGTTGCGCTGCGTCGCCTTCGATCGGCTTTCTCGATCTTCAAGCCACTCATCAGCGGGGAAACCAGCGCAGCCTTGCGCGAGGAATTGCGCTGGCTCGTCTCGGAATTGGGTGAAGCCCGCAATCTGGATGTGCTGCTCGAACGAGCCAGGCAAGGGCCGCTGCATGATACAATGAAAATCGCACGCGAGGCGGCCTATGATCGCGTCGATACAGCCTTACATTCGCCTCGGGTCCGGACGCTAATACTTGATCTCGCAGAATGGGCGGCGATGGGCGACTGGTTGCGAGCGTCCGATGCCGCTGAAGTTCGCCGACAGCCCGCGCGCGACTTCGCCACCGCTGCACTCGACCGCTATCGCGGCAAGGTAAAAAGGGATGGCCGCGATTTGGTTCAGGTGAACGACGAAGCGCGTCACGAGGTCCGCAAGGATGCCAAGAAGCTGCGCTATGCAGCGGAGTTTTTCACAAGCCTGTTTCCGAGCAAGCGAGAGAAGCGGCGCTTGAAAAGGTTTATTGCCGCGCTGGAGGAGCTTCAGGATAAGCTCGGCGCGCTCAATGATCTTGCAACTGCTCCTCAAGTGCTGGCGAAACTTGGCGTTGCCGACGATCCCGGCGCGTCGGCTCTGCTGGGCAAAGATAAGAAAAAGGTGCTGCTTGAGGGGGCAGCAGACGCTTATGACGATCTGGTGGATACCAGGCGCTTCTGGCGGTGACCTGTGCGAAGCATCAAAAGATGCCGGTCGAAGTGGGGCAATATCCGGCCGATTGACGCGCTGGCGCAAGCTAACCAGCAAGCGGGATTGTTGGTCAGAGTAAGCGTGCAATCATCTCAGGCTTTTATCCCACATGTCTATAGAATGTAAGAATGTGGGATAAATCGGCCGCGCATCACAGATCGCGAGGCAGGTGTTGGGGGCAACGGGTATGCGGCTGTGGTCAGCGATTCCAGTTCACAATAACCGTTCCGGTCTGCGGATCTTCGAATGCGATTTCGGCAAACTCGGCGGCGATAAGGCAGCGCGGCGCAAGCGCTGGGTCTTCGCTAAGACAGTGTACCGGCTGGCGCCGCTCGGCGGAAGCGATGGGGATCGATAGCGACTTCATCGATGGGTTAGTCGAGCGCTTCTATGGCAAGGTTCGCGATGACGAACTTCTCGGACCAATCTTTGCTGCGCGGGCCGCGAACTGGCCGGTCCATCTTGCAAGGATGAAGGCCTTCTGGCGTTCAGTTTTGCATCAAAGCGGCGAGTTCTCCGGGAATCCGATGCTGAAGCACATCGCGATTCCCGGCATCGAGAGCGCCGAGTTCGAGCACTGGCTGACGCTGTTCAATCAGACCCTGCTCGAAATCGAACGCGACGAAGCCGCCAGCAACCTCATAGGCAGCCGGGCGCGAATGATCGCCGACAGTCTGCTTACCGGCATTCGCATTCACCGAGATGGGCGGCGCGACATCAAAGCCATGAAGGGATTGACCGATGCTTGACGAAAACAGCGTTGCCGCACTCTCAGAGGGCCCGGGCGCTGCTAAGCAACCACTGGACGGCTCGAACACCTCGTCCGAGCCCTCCGGCCCGGTCCAGCCGGAACATTCCGACATGGAGTTTCCGGCCTGGATCTGGGCTGTGATGTTTGCCGGATATGGGGTCTTCTTCGTGTGCATGATCCTTGCAACTGGCAATGACTTGCATGCACTGTTCGCGATCATCGTCAGCATCGGCTACACCCTCATATACTTCGCAGCCGCCAGCATTTTGGTGGGCCTCAAGCCGGCCAGGCGTAGGTCCGATTTCGCACGCGGCGTGGCAACGCTCCAGACCTACACCGGGCCAATGTCGATGAAGGCCGTGTTTGGACAGGTGCTTGTTATCCCGATATGTCTCGCGCTGTTCGGCTTTGCGGTCGTGATCATCCGCGCCATCGTATTCTGATGGAAGCGAGCCCTCACTTCAGGTTACCGTCTGGTACTAACTGCTATCGCCATCTCGGCCCTTTCAATGAGGTATCTATTCCGCGCGGCCTACTGGCAGAGAACCGCCTCAAGCCAGATGTCTGGGCTGTCCTTGCTGTCGAGGCAGGTGCGATCATGTTTGTTTGAGACGACAAGGAGCGTGACCGCTGCTAACTTGTCGCGGGCGACGAGTTTGTCGTTCCGCCGCGTGAGCAGCATCACCTGGAACTCGTAGGCCCTGTGCGGTTGTCGATAGCCTTCCACCGCGTTTGAGCGAAACTATACTGCCACTGTCCGCAAGGTCAGGACCAACACATCGCGGTGACCTGTCGATTTCGCGTCTTGCGCCGTGATTGGCGTGACGCCATGCAAGACGCGGTTGTCATTGATGAATACTGCATCGAGCGGCTCGACCAGATTGAACTCAGCCGGATCAGCCAAGCCATCGACGCAGATTTGCGTGGTTCCGGCCTCGACGTTCTTGCGTTCGACAAGGAAAATTCCGACCCAATCAACCCCGTCGCGGTGCATGCCCTCCGGTGTCGGATGTCCGGCGGACAAGCCAGCTTCTATGCGGAACTGATGCACCTCGATTTCGAGAGTCGTAGTACCGATTTCGAAGACCGCAATGCAGAGGTTGAGCAGGTCAGCAAAGACTGGATTTTCAAGCGTGGCCTGCTCCACCTGAGCAAACCAGCGCGCTATCCCGCCATTGAGAGGATTATAGTCCCGGCTTTGGTAATGGGCGCGCGAGGGGAGCAGGCTGATATCGCCATCTGCCAGAGCCAGCACGGCATGGCGCCGCCGCCGATAGCGTCCACCATCTGCCATATAGCGGTCGGCACCCAGTCGGTCCCAGCTTGCACCGAAGGCTGCCCAACTGTCCTTGTCGATTGGTCCGAGCAGACCGAGCGTCGTGGGTCGTCTCGATGATGCCCAGCCGTCAAACCGGACACGATCGACCAAGCTGGGCAACCCCTCAGGCAATGTCGTCTAGCCAAGCGCGGAGGAAGGCCTCGCCGCGATCACGCATTGCATCGCGCTCGGCGAATTCGGTTGCGCGCAAGGCGCCGACGTCGATGCCCTTGGCATCCAATTCGCTGTGATGACCGATCAACCAGCGCTCGAACTTGCCATCGCCTGCTTCGGGATGAAACTGACAGGCCAAGACTTGGGCACTGGTACGAAAGGCCTGATTTCCGCAAATGGCAGTGGAGGCAAGACATTCGGCGCCATCAGGCAAATCAAATGTTTCGCCGTGCCAGTGTAGCACTGGCCCCACGCCAAGCGTGGCGAGCGGCGATTTTTCGCCCGCCTTCGTAAGCGTAAGCGGCGCGACCCCGATCTCCAGTTCTTGCGCCGGGTAGACTGAGGCACCGAGCGCGCGGGCAATGAGCTGTGCGCCCAGGCAAATGCCGAGCAGAGGCAGGTCGAGGGCCAGCCGCTCGCGAATGAAGCTGATTTCCGCCTTGAGCCAAGGGTACCGTCCCTCGTCGTTCGATGAAATTGGCCCGCCTAGAATGATGACGAGTTCAGCCCGAAGCGCCGGGACGAAATCGTCGATGCCCGCATCAAGGTACTGAATATCGAAGCCTCGTGCAGCAAGCGGGGCGGCGAAGCTACCTAGATCTTCAAATGCAACATGTCGGACGGCTACAGCTGTCTTGCCCATATATCGCTCGCTCCTCGCAAAATTATTGGCACCCTTCACCGGGCACGCAGGCGGCTTTGACGGAATTTTCGGCAGACGTGACACCGACATCATGCTGCGCGATCACTTGTGCAATCCGAGCGCCCAAGGCCAGATCCGGTTCGTGTCCGAACCCGCGAAATCTTATCAGCCCGACGCGATCGATCAGCACCAGCGACGGGGTACCGCGCAATTCATAACGGGTCATGGTGAGGGGCGCGCCGGCCGGGTCGTCGTGCGCATCGACCCCGACCGGAAAGCCAATCCTGTATTCAAGCAGAAAGGCTTCGAGCGAAGTCGGCGTCATCGCTGCATGATGCTCGAACACGGTATGCAAGCCGATAACCGCGACATCGCTGCGATTGAACGTCTGCTCGATTCGCTGGAGCTGCGGGAGGCCGTTGGCAACGCAGCCCGGGCACAGCATCTGAAACGTACCGAGGACGATGACGCGTCCGCGCAAATCCTCCAGGGTCAGCGGTTCACTGTTGAACCAGCGGGTAGTCGCCCAAGGCTGGGCCGGTTCGGCATTCATGATCTTCACCCTTTCCAATAGTCATTGGCTGCGGCAATCGTGGCAAAATGCGTTGCCACGACGTGGGAAACAGCGACGAGCGCCATTGCGTCTTGCTCATACTCGCTGCGCAAGCTGGCGCGGATTTCCGCGTCGGGCTGCGTCAGCTTTACCGCAAGGCGCGACAATTTGATGGCGAGGGCAAAGCCTTCGTCCGGGTTAGTCGTCAGGAGTGACGCGATGTCAGCCGGTGTTTGCATCGTTGGGCCTCCGCAATCTGGTTCGGGTCCGGCCTA
>Ga0209023_10005644_pt1 | contig 13563 bp, 12 predicted proteins | sample LakOneMetagenome_FD_187468 | JGI IMG/M metagenome (GOLD analysis project Ga0209023, IMG submission 187468) | Freshwater and sediment microbial communities from Lake Erie, Canada (SPAdes) (version 2) | ecosystem: Environmental > Aquatic > Freshwater > Lentic | place: Lake Erie, Canada...
TCCGGCCGAGGCGGAGATCGTGAACAGCTGGCCGCCGGAACCCGAGCACGGTGCCGAGACGATGTCGATCAGGTGGTGGGCGAGCCGCAGGACCTCGTCCTGATCGCGAACGTTGTCGACGAGCACGATGAACTCGTCGCCGCCGATGCGGGCCACCAGCTTGTCGGGGCACGCGGCGCGCAGACGGCCGCCGATCTCACCGAGGATGCGGTCGCCTTCGGCGTGGCCCTGGGTGTCGTTGACGCTCTTGAACCCGTCGAGATCCAGGAACACCACGGCGCTCACCGTGTGATCCAGGCGTGCCTGCATCGAGAGTCGTGCCAGCTGCTCGAGGGCCGCCGTACGGTTGGCCAGGCCGGTGAGCGCATCGGTGCGCGCCTGCACGTTGGCCGCGGCCTCCGACGCGTGCAGGCGCGACGTCACGGCCGCCAGGTGGCTGACCGACTGACGCAGGGTGTCGCCCAACGGCCCGGGCAGGGTGCGGTCGATCTGTGTCTCGCCGAGCGCGAGCCGGCGGACCTGGGCGTCGTAGGCGCGCAGGGTGGTCACCATCTCGTTGAACGTGCGCATCACGACGCGGATGTCGGTGGGCCCGGTCGGCTTCATCGGGGCGAGTGCGAGGTCGCCGTCGCCGACCTGACGTGACTCGCGCACCAGCCGGCGCAGCGGCCGCAGGATGGACAGCAACAACAGGCCGAGCAGCACCAGGCTGATCGCGATGGAGGCGATCATCACCTCGATGGCGTCGCGACGGGCATGGCTCGCGCGCTCCTGGACACCGTTGGCGATCTGCACTTCCTCCTCGAGGAACTTGGACGCGTACCGCTGCAGGTCGTCGAGGCGGGCGAACGACGACGTCAGCAACTTGACGATGGCTCGAACGGTGTCGCCGTCCTCGATGACGGGCACGCCGGTCACCTCGACTCGCTCCATGCTGGTCGCCCACGCCGGCAGCGAGGCGTTGACGTCCTTGAACGACGTCGCGTCGGTCACCATGTCGAGCGCTGCGCGGCGTTCGGGGGAGAGCATGTTGCGCAGTTGCAGCAGCGAACCGTCGAGGGCTCCGGCTGCCTGCAGCGCAAGGACCACCTTGCTGGTGTCGCCGTTGGCGATGCCGGTCTCTGCGAACAGGTGCAGTTCCTGCGTCGCGTAACCGAGAGCGTCCAGCAGCTGACCGGTCTCGTTGCCGAGGCGCCCCAGCTCGTTGGTCGACGCCGATTTGTCGAACACCGCCCGGCTCTGTGTGTTCAGTTCCTCGAGCAGGGCGATCAGGCGCTCGAAGATTCCATCGGCGACGGAGACGTCCACCGAGTCGGCGTCGAACTGCGCCCGGACCTTGTCGAGCTCGGCGCGGATGTCCGCGACCTCATGGCCCAGAGTGTTGCCGTCGGCGAGCATCCGGTTCGGCCAGCGTGCTGCGAGTTCGTCGAGGCCCTTGTTGAGGTCGACTCGTGCGGTGCGCACGAGGCCGAGGTAATCGATCTTGGTGATCGCGGTCAGCGCGTCGCGTTTGATGCCTTGCTCTGCGGCCTGCGAGACGCCGTCGGTGGCAGTGAACTCGATGTACAGCGGCACGAGGATCCGGCCTTCCTGCTGCAGCATCTCGACCTGGGCGCTGACCTCGGCTGCAGCCGCCGCCGCGCGGCGGTGCGCCTGCACTTCGCGGAACGCGAAGACCTGCATGCCGATCATCGGCACGAGCAGCACCGTGAGCAGGCGTGCGGCCAGCGAGCGGGGTCCGAAACGGCCGACGCGCGACGAAGGCTGGTACCTTCCGGTACCGGCATCCGTGGTGTGGTCCCGCTCCGCTCCGCGTGTGTGCATGGGCACACCGCAAAACTACACACGGTGTGTGAACGATCTCCGATTGTTGACAAATCTTGACGGGGTCCTGCGACAGGGGTGCGCACTAGGCTCCTAGCCATGTCTGAGCACGTTTCCCCTGCTGACGGTGGCACACCGGTCGATGTGAAGCCCCGTAGTCGCGATGTCACCGACGGTTTCCAGAAGGCACCTGCCCGTTCCATGCTGCGCGCGATCGGCATGACCGACGACGACTGGGAGAAGCCGCAGGTGGCCATCGCGTCCTCGTGGAACGAGGTCACGCCGTGCAACATGACGCTGCGCAAGCTGGCCGAACACGCCAAGGACGGCGTGCGTGCGGCCGGCGGCTTCCCGATGGAGTTCGGCACCATCACCGTCAGCGACGGCATCAGCATGGGCCACGAGGGCATGCGCGCCTCGCTGGTCTCGCGTGAGGTCATCACCGACTCCGTCGAGTGCGTCATGCACGCCGAGCGGCTCGACGGGTTCGTCGGGCTGGCCGGTTGTGACAAGAGCATCCCCGGCATGCTCATGGCCGCCGCTCGTCTCGACCTGCCGTCGGTGTTCGTCTACAACGGCTCGATCATGCCGGGCAGCCACCACGGCCAGGCCACCGACATCACCAGCGTGTTCGAGGCCGTCGGCGCCTGCGCGCTGGGCAAGATCACCGAGGAGGAGCTGGGTGAGATCGAGCGCACCGCCTGCCCCGGCGAGGGCGCCTGCGGCGGCATGTTCACCGCCAACACGATGAGCTCCATCGCCGAGGCCATCGGCATGTCGTTGCCCGGCACGGCTTCGCCGCCCGCGATCGACGGCCGCCGCGAAAGCGATGCCCGCCTCGCCGGCGAAGCGATCGTCAACCTGCTGCGCAAGGGCATCACGCCGCGCATGATCATGACCAAGAAGGCGTTCGAGAACGCCATCGCCGTCACGTCCGCGCTCGGCGGCAGCACCAACGCCGTGCTGCACCTGCTGGCCATGGCCAACGAGGCGGGCGTGGAGCTTGCGCTCGACGACTTCAACCGCATTGCCGCCAAGGTGCCGCACCTCGCCGACATGAAGCCCGGTGGCAAGTTCCACATGAGCGATCTCGACCGCGTCGGCGGCGTGCCCGTCGTGCTGAAGCTCCTGCTCGATGCCGGCCTGCTGCACGGGGACTGCCTCACCGTCACGGGCAAGACCATGGCCGAGAACCTGGCCGAGCTGAACCCGCCGGCACCGGACGGCGTGGTCGTGCACCCGCTCGATGCGCCGATCCACAGCGAGGGCGGCATCGTCGTACTCACCGGCTCGCTCGCACCGAAGGGTGCGGTCGTGAAGGTGGCCGGCCTGACCGCCGAGCAGAAGCAGTTCACCGGCACCGCCCGCGTGTTCGACGGAGAGGACGGCGCGATGGAGGCCATCCTGTCCGGCAGCATCCAGCCGGGCACCGTGCTCGTCATCCGCTACGAGGGCCCCAAGGGCGGACCGGGCATGCGCGAGATGCTGGCCATCACGGGCGCGCTGAAGGGTGCCGGTCGCGGCGCCGACTGCGCGCTGATCACCGACGGTCGCTTCAGCGGTGGCACGTGGGGCTTCTGCATCGGCCACGTCGCGCCGGAGGCCACCGATGGCGGCCCGATCGCGTTCGTGCACGACGGTGACCAGATCGCGATCGACGTGCACGAGCTCACGCTCGACCTGCTCGTCGACGACAACGAGATCGCCCGCCGCAAGGCGTCGTGGCAGCCCAACCCGCCGCGCTACACGACCGGCGTGCTGGGCAAGTACGCCAAGCTCGTGCAGGGTGCCGAGACCGGCGCCATCACCAACACGCTCTGAGCCGGTCCCGGTGCAGCTGCACGAGGTTCTCGAACTGGTGCAACTGCGCCGGCTGGAGCTGGACCCTGTCCAGCGCGTGCTGAACGGCGTCGTCCACGCCGACGACTTCCGCTCCGTCGCGCGACGGCGTCTGCCGCGCGCCGTGTTCGACTACGTCGACGGTGGTGCCGACGGCGAGGTCACGTTGGCGGCGAACCGACAGGCCTGGTCGCGCCGGCGCTTGCATCCGCGGCTGCTGCGCGACGTGTCGGTGACCGACCTCGCCGGGTCGGTGTTCGGGCAGCCGTTCCTGCTGCCGATCGGTCTCGCGCCGACGGGCTACACGCGGATGATGCACCCCACGGGCGAAGTGTCCGCAGCGTTGGCCGCAAAGGCTGCCGGCGTGCCGTACACGCTCTCGACGGTGGGCACCACCACGATCGAGGAGGTCGCGGCGACGGGGCACCCGAACCTGTGGTTCCAGCTGTACATCACGAGCGCGGCTCCGGGTGGCGGCCGGCGGCAGAGCGACCCGCTGATCGAGCGTGCGGCCGCGGCGGGGTACCGGGCACTGGAGGTCACGATCGACACCGCGGTCACGGGGCGCCGGTTGCGCGACGCACGCAACGGTCTCAACATCCCGCCGCAGCTGTCGTTGGGCACGCTCGCCGACATCGCCCGCCGGCCGCGGTACTGGACGCGGATGTTGCGCAGCCCGGCGATCCAGTTCGCCAACCTGACGTCGTTGAGTGACGCCGAGGCTGCGAGCGCGGGCTCCACCCACGTCGGTGGGTTGTTCGACGACTCGATCAACTGGTCGCACATCGAGGCCGTGCGCGCGCGGTGGCAGGGCCCGCTGTTGCTGAAGGGCCCGATCGGCGCCGACGACGCCCGCCGTGCCCTGGACCTGGGGGTGAACGGCTTCCACCTGTCCAACCACGGCGGCCGTCAGCTGGACCGTTGCGTGGCGACGGCCGATCTGGTCGCGCCGTTGCGGGCCGCGGTCGGCCCGGCAGTGCCGATCGTGGTCGATTCCGGTGTGCACTGCGGCGGCGATGTCGCAGTGGCCCTGGCGCTGGGTGCGGACATGGCGTTCGTCGGGCGGGCCTACGTCTACGCCGTGGCCGCCGCGGGGGAGCGGGGCGTGACGCACCTGCTGTCGCTGCTCGCGGCGGAGCTGCAGTCGGTGATGCAACTGTGCGGCGTGACGACGCTGGCGCAGCTGCGCGAGAACGGGCCCGCGCTGCTCGGCGAGTAGACGGCGGTATGGTCGCACCAGCGTCTCCGCCCGTTGTCGGCCGACGCCTCGGGTGAACGCCCCTCAGATCCACCGATTGATCAAGGGGTCATGCGCATGCATCGCTTCACACCCAAATGGCCGGAGAACTTGCGCGACCGAAAGCCACTCCTGCCGTCCGACTTCACCTATCGCGATGCCCTCGACGTGGTGCACTATGCGGAACGTGAACCGCTGGCCCTCTGGTCCACGCGGCCCGACGTGTGGCATCTGGACAGCGGAGGCCGCTGGCACTGTGCTGGAAACGGCTCGACGCTCGACTCGATCCAACGATACGCGAACGACCCCGGTTCGCTGCTGGAATGCCGCTGGTACGAGCCGAGGGTGGACTGCCCCGACTTCTGGGTCATCGTCGAGCCGCGGCAACTCTGGCTCCGTAGCCCGGTGGAGGTGACGGAGGAGGATGCGCGGGCGTTCATGGCAGTGCGTCGCGCTCTGGCGGAGAGGGCATCACGCTGCTCGATGCGGTCGTGCTGACGGACGACTTCCGGTGGTGGTCGTTGCACGAGCTGACCACGGGCACGACGGCATGGTCGTTCACCCCAGTGGTTCGGCTGGAGTAACTCCGTCACACCCTGATGCCATGATGCGTACATGAGTTCGTGGCTCATCCCGACTGCCGACCAGATTGTGAGCATGCCGCCGGGTGAGGTGGAAGCGTTCGTGCGTGCCATGGATCGCGAGCGCCGAAAGGTGGAGGCTGCGATTGCGAGGTTCGTGCATCGGGTGGGCGAGTCGGGTGCGTATCTGGTCGACCAGCATCGGTCGCCGAAGGCGTGGGGGAAGGCGGCGTGCAATTGGTCCGGGGCGGAGGCAGCGCGGTTCGTACGGGCGGGCGAGGTGTTGGACAGGTTCTCGGCGGCGGCGGCGTTGGCTGCTGATGGTGGGTTGGGTGTGGCGCAGTTGCATGCGTTGGGTCGGGTGGTGGCGAACCCGCGGGTGGCCGAGCATCTCGCCGACGGTGAGCAGTTCTTGGTGGGTCAGGCGGTGGCGTTGGACCACGACGATTATGTGAGCGTGTTGGCGTCGTGGGAAGCCGCCGCCGATCCGGATGGTGCGCACGACAGCCATGAGCGTGCCCATCGGGATCGTGCCGCGCGGGCGTCGATGGTGGGTGAACGGTTCTTCTTGGATGCGCATGGTGGTGTGCCGGCGGGTGTGCAGATCAAGGAGATCCTCGACGCGTTCGCCCAGTCCGAGTGGTCTGCCGATTGGGAGGCGGGTGTCGGCGCTCACGGCGAGTCGATGTGCCCCGGTTTGATGGCGCGCACGGATGCGCAGCGCCGGTTCGATGCGTTGTTGGCGATCTTCTTGAAGGCGGCGTCGATGGAGCGTGACGCGACCGGCACGGGTGTGACGGTGAACCTGCACGTCGGTCTCGACGCGTTCGAACACCACCTGGCCAAGGGGTTGGGTGGCGACCCGGGGCCGTTGGATCCGTGCGACCCGGGGTCGCAGTGTGTGACCGGCACCGGTGTGCCGGTCGATCCGCAGGACATGTTGGTCGCCGCTGCGATCGGCACCGTCCGCAGGGTCGTGTTGGACAGTCAAGGTGTGGTCGTGAATCTGGGTCGCCGGCAGCGGGTGTACACCGGCGCGGCCCGCGAGGCGGTGATGATGGCCGCCCGCTGGTGCGTGTGGGCCGGGTGTCACCGCCCCGCGAGTGAGTGCGAGGCAGATCACACGTTGCCGTGGGCGCACGCGGGGCCGACATCGAGTTGGAATGGTGCGCCGATGTGTGGTCATCACAACCGGTGGAAGACGAAGGGCTATCGCACCTGGCGCGACCCCGACGGCCACTGGCATCACTACCGGCCCGACGGCACCGAGATCGGCTGGCGAGCCGACACCCGAACTGTGGTGACCATGCGGACCGGTGACCCTGCCGCGTGACCCCGCCGCGCTCAGGCTTCGAGGAGCGGGTCGGCTGGCAGCATCGGCGTTGGTGTGACGGCCTGTGTGGAGACGCGCACGCGCCGAAGCCGAGATGGTGGAGGTCCGAAGCGCACCCAGGTGCGTACGCGAGATGGTGCGCTGTCGCCCTTGTCGCCGAGGCGTGGAGGTCGGATGTCCACCAGCAACAGGTGCGCTCGCTGGGCCATCTCCGAGGTGACTGCCACTTGCACCGAGGGCAGCATGTTCCACTGCCCGTCACTCATCGGCCCGATCGTCACCACGCAAGCCCGTCGCGTCAGCACCGTCGTGAGCGTTGGGTTGACCACGCCTCTTGAATCCTCGTCGATCGCGACCGTCGGCGCAGTGACGCCGGGTGCCCAGATGGTCGACCTCCGCAGTGGCCAGACCAACCCGAAGTAGCCGCGAACCGGGCTCGACCGGAGGACCGCATGCAGCAGCAGGCCCGCCGGATCCGCCGGGAGCGACCGGCCATCACGTCGAGTCTCGCCACCGAAGTAGTTGCGGATCACCCACTCGACGGTAACTGCGCGACACTGCGAAAACAGGCATGGCCACGTGCAGCCCGAGCCGCACGTGGCCGTGCCGTACCTTTCAGAGGGAGGACCTCGTCAGGTGAAGATGATCTGGCCGCCCGCTGCCAGATCGTAGAAGTCGCCGACGGTGATGATGTCCTGCACCTGCTCCACGAAGTCGTCCTTGGTGAAGCCGAACATGTCGACGGACGCCTTGCAGGCATACAGGCCGGCGCCGGTGTCGCCGATCATCTCGATGAACTCGTGGATCGGCGGGATGTCCAGCTCGTCCATCTTCTTGCTCATCATCTTGGTGGCGATCGCGCTCATGCCCGGCAGCCCGCCCATGAGGGTGGGGATGTGCATCGCCGGGTTGCCGACGGTGGCGACCTTGATGTGGTCGATCCGCTTGCGGTGGATCGCGTCGAGGCCGAAGAAGGTGAAGAACAGGTTGGCCTCCATGCCTTCGGCGCGGGCACCGTTGGCCATGATCAGGCCCGGGTAGATGCCCTCCAGCGAGCCTTTGGAGACGATGATCGAGACCTTGCTGATCGGCTCCACGCCGGGTGCTCGGTAGCTCATGATCAGATGCATCCTTTCGGCTTCGGGATGCCCGCGATGCGAGCAGCCATCTTGGCGGGACCCTTGGGGAAGAGCTGGTAGAGCGTCTTCACATCGACGCCCGAGGTCTTGCCGAGCACACGGACCGTCGGCCCGGTGCCCTTGTCGAAGAACTCCTTGCGCATGAAGTTGATGACGGTCCAGTGCGGCTCGGTCAGCTGATCGATGCCGTCGGCCCGTGCCATCTCCTCGGCCATCGCCGGGGTCCACGCGTTCGGGTCCTCGAAGAACCCTTCGTCGTTGAGTTGCACTGCTACGCCGGCATAGGTGGTCGTGCTCATGCCGATACTCCTTCGTGTTTCGGGGTGGGAAGGTCTTTGCCGCGCTTCGGCATGTCGGCGCCGATGCCCGGGATGTCGCGGCCCTGCAGCAGCGCGTGCCAGTAGACCCACTGGAACATCAGCTTGCCGAGGTGGTTCATGCGGCTTTCCTTCAGCAGCGGCATGCCCACCGCGGCGGGGAAGTGACCCGGCAGCGGTTCGGTGTCGTAGTTGAAGTCGATCAGCAGTGCCTTGCCGAAGCCGGTCTCGATGAAGCAGTTGGCGTGGCCGTCGTAGGTCGCGTCGAGCTCCTTGCGGTCGAGGTGCCGGATGATGTTCTCCACCAGCACCTCGCCCTCGAAGTGGGTGACGGAACCGGCCTTCGACGTGGGCAGGTTGGTCGCATCACCGAGCGAGAAGATGTTGGACTTCGCCGTGGCCTGCAAGGTGCGCTTGTCGGTGGGAACGAAGTTGAGGTCGTCGCCCAAGCCCTCGCTGCGGCCCACGTAGTCGGCGCCGCTGTGCATCGGGATGACCACGGCCAAGTCGAACGGCACCTCGCGGCCGTCGTAGCCGATGAGCCGGCGACCGGCGCCATCGTCGTCGTCGTCGGCCGCCTCGCCGACGACCTGACCGGTGTTGAACTCGGTGACCAGATGGATGCCCTTCTCCTCCAGCAACGAGGCCAGCGCAGCCGCGGCGACGGGCTTGGTGAACGCACCGTCGAGTGGGGTGGCGAAGGTGATCTCGACCTTGTCGCGGATGCCGCGCTCGGTGAAGTACCAGTCCGCGAGGAAGCAGAACTCGAGCGGAGCGATCGGGCACTTGATCGGCATGTCGACCACGTTGACGACCAGCTTGCCGCCTTCGAACTCGGCCAGCGCGGCCTCCAAGGCGGTGGCGCCGGCCAGGTCGTAGAACGTGAACACGCTCTCGTTCCAGCCGGGCCCGGTCAAGCCGTCGGTCTCGTCGAGCGCGAGCACCGTGCCGGTGGCGACGACGAGCACGTCGTAGGCCAGCTCCCGGCCGGTCTGCAGCACGACGGTGTCGCGATGGATGTCGACGTGATCGATCGCGGCTTCCACGAACTCGATGTCGCGGTTCAGTTGCGCCGCTCGCGGGCGCACGATCTCGCTGTGCTGGGCCAGGCCGAACGGCACGAACAGCAGCCCCGGTTGGTACACGTGATGGTCGTCCTGGTCGACGACGACGATCTCGACCGGCTGGTGCTCGGAGCCGTGATGACGGAAGTGGCGATGCAGGCGGTTGGCGGTCAACGTGCCGCCCGTGCCGCCGCCGAGGATGACGATGCGCTTGGTCATGGAAGCTGTCCTTTCCGCTTCCATGCTCGACCTCGTGATACCCCTAGGGGTAGGGCCGAATGGCACCGATCAGTCGACCGGCGCGACCGCACGCCGCAGATCAGGCGGTGTTGCCCGCCCGGCGCTCGCCCAACCACTCGGCCACGAAGCGCCAGCCGACGAGGAACAGCAGCGTGAACGCGGAGGCGACGATGATGAACGGCAGCGCCGTGCCGTCGTCGAAGGCGAAGTGGCGCAGCAGCATGCCGCCGGCGACGGTCACGATCCAGATGACGACACCGGTGGCCACGGCCTTGGGTGTCTTCCAGGCGCGGGCGGCCAGCCAGCCGATGGCGAGTGCGATGAGGAACGGTGCCGCGACCTTGCTCAGCTGGCGCAGGAACGAGCCGTCCTCGTGGTGGCTCTTGAGGCCGAGGGCGACGAAGACGATGATGCTGACCACGTCGAGTGCAGCAGCCGTGGCCACTTGCTTGCTGGTGATGGGGGCGTGCTCAGCCATGCGGGTGGAACCTGCCCAGCTGGCCTCGGTAGAACAGCAACGGGTTGGGTTCGGCGTCGGCCCCGGCGTGCTCCAGTTCCAGCACCCGGCCGAGCACGAAGTGGTGATCGCCGGCATCGACGACCCCCTCGATCGCGCAGTCGATCCAGGCGATCGCGCCATCGATGATCGGCGAACCAGTGATCGGCGACGGCTGCCAGCTGACGCCTTCGAAGGGCTGCTCGATGCTGCTCTTGGCGAACCGCCAGCACAGTTCGGCCTGCTCGGTGCCCAACACGTTGACCACGAACGAGCCGGTCGCGTTGATCGCCGACCAGCGCTCGCTGTTGACCATCGGCAGGAAACCGACCAGCGGCGGGTCGAGCGACACGGACGTGAACGACCCGATCGTGAGGCCCACCGGCGTGCCCTCCGCGGTCGTGGCGGTGATGACCGTGACACCGGTCGGGAAGTGGCCCAGCACCTGTCGGTACTTCGTGGCGTCGATCGTCATGGGGATGGACTGTAGATGGTGACAGGCCCCTTGCCACATGTGCGATCCTTGCAACGTGGACGCTCCGGTGAACGACAAGACCGCTCTCCGTCGCCGCATGCGCATGGTGCGCGAAATCGTCGATGATCGGCTGGTGCGCAGCGTGCAGCTGTGGGCCGCGGTCGCCGCCCTTCCGGAGTATGCGGTCGCCCAGTCGGTGATGGCGTTCAACGGTTTCACCAGTGAGCCCGACACCGACCCGCTGTTCGCCCGTGTCGCTGCCGACGGCAAGCGGCTGTTGCTCCCACGCATCGAGCACGGGGCCATCGTGGTCGTCGATGCCGATGGGCCGATGGCCGTCAGCCGCATCGGCGTCAGCGAGCCGCAGGGGCCGGCGTTGCCGCTCGACGTCGTGGACTTCGTGATCGTCCCCGGTCTCGCGTTCACGCTCGACGGCTACCGCCTGGGCTACGGCGGCGGGTTCTACGACCGCTTCCTGCCGCAGCTCACCGCGCCGAACGTCGGTGTGTGCTTCACCGAGCAGATCCTCGACGCGCTGCCGGTCGAGCCGCACGACGTCCGCGTGCAACAGGTCATCAGCGCCTGACGGCTGCCTGCCAGACTGGCCGCATGCCGTTCACCAGAGCCCAGCTGGACGAAGCCGTTCAGATCGTGCAGGCAGCGATGCCACCCACACCACAGTTCGCCTGGCCGCTGTTGGGTGCAGCGCTCGGCGCCGAGGTGTGGGTCAAGCACGAGAACCACACGCCGACCGGTGCCTTCAAGGTGCGCGGCGGGCTGGTCTACATGCGTCACCTCCGGCGCGATCGGCCCGATGTCCGGGGCGTGATCAGCGCCACCCGCGGCAACCACGGCCAGAGCATCGCCTTCGCCGGCCGGGCGAATGGTGTGTCCGCGACCATCGTCGTGCCTCACGGCAACAGCCCCGACAAGAACGCGGCGATGCGGGCATGGGGCGCCGACCTGATCGAGCACGGGCACGACTTCCAGGCGGCGCGTGAGCACGCGCAGGCGCAGGCCGGCGAGCGCGGGCTGGAGATGGTGCCGTCGTATCACCTGGACCTGGCGGTCGGCGTGGCCACCTACGCGCTGGAGCTCTTCACCGCCGCGGGCGAGCTCGACGCTGTGTACGTGCCCGTCGGCCTCGGGTCGGGCATCTGCGGGATGATCGGTGTGCGCGACCTGCTGGGCCTGCGCACCGAGGTGATCGGTGTCGTGGCCGAGCGGGCGAATGCCACCGCGCTGTCGTTCGCCGCCGGTCACGCGGTCAGCACCGACACCGCCGACACGTTCATCGACGGCGTGGCGTGCCGCGTGCCCGACCCCACGGCCATCGACGTGATCGTGCGTGGCGCGGCGCGGGTGATCGAGGTCAGCGAAGATCTGTGCGCCGACGCCGTGCGGTTGCTGCTGCACACCACGCACAACCTGCCCGAACCCGCTGGGGCCGTTGCCACGGCCGGGCTGATGCTGGAACGAGACCGTCAGCAGGGCACGCGGGTCGCCGTGGTGATGAGCGGCGGCAACATGGACGCCACGCTGCTGCCCACGCTGATCGGCGGCGGCACCCCGAGCGCGTGACGCGCCGCCGGTGGCGTACCGGACCGGTCAGCAGGGCCCGAAACGACGAAGGGGTGGTTGCTGCCCTTGCGGACCGCAACCACCCCTGCTCGTCATGTGAGGCGAACGCTCACATCAGCTCTCGTCGTAGTACTCGCGACCGAGGTGGGTGATCTGGTCCTCGCCCATCATCCAGCGCAGCGTGTTCTTCAGCTTGGTCTGCTGGATGAACAGGTCGTGCTCGGCATGCAGGCCGTCGGCCACCATTGGGGCCTTGTAGTAGAAGCTCAGCCACTCCTGGATGCCGTACAGGCCGGCGCGCTGGGCGAGGTCGCTGAACAGGATCAGGTCGAGCGCGAGCGGCGCGGCCAGGATGCTGTCGCGGCACAGGAAGTCGATCTTCAGCTGCATCGGGTAGCCGAGCCAACCGAAGATGTCGATGTTGTCCCAGCCCTCCTTGTTGTCACCGCGCGGCGGGTAGTAGTTGATGCGGACCTTGTGGTAGACGCTGCCATACAGCTCGGGGAAGGTCTCGGGGTCGAGGATGTGCTCCAGCACGCCCAGCTTCGACTCTTCCTTCGTCTTGAAGTTGTCCGGGTCGTCCAGCACTTCACCGTCGCGGTTGCCGAGGATGTTGGTGCTGTACCAGCCGCTGAGGCCCAGCATGCGGGCACGCAGCATCGGGCCGATGACGGTCTTGATCAGGGTCTGGCCGGTCTTGAAGTCCTTGCCGCTGATCGGCACCTTCTTCTCGATGGCGAGCTGGGTGAGGACCGGGATGTCGACGGTCAGGTTCGGGGCGCCGTTGGCGAACGGCACGCCCTCGAGGATGGCGGCGTAGGCATAGAGCATCGACGGGGCGATGGTCGGGTCGTTGGCGTCGATCGCTGCTTCGAACGACTCGATCGTCTGGTGCGCAGGCCCGACCTCGATGAAGATCTCGGTGCTGGCGGCCCACAGCATGACGACGCGGTCGACCTGCTTCTCTTCCTTGAACTTGTTGATGTCGGCACGGATCGCGTTGAGCATGTCGCGCTTGTTGATCGTGTGCATCGTGTTCTCGGCGTCGATGCGCTTCACGTACTCGCGGTCGAACGCGGCGGGCATCGGACGGACGTCGCGCAGCGCGTCGGAGATGGCCTCGATGTGCTTGCCACCCTCCAGCACGCCGGCGCGGCTGGCGGCCACGTAGGCATCGTCCGGGAACGGGTCCCACGCGCCCCACACGATGTCGTCCAGCGAGGCGAGCGGGACGAACTCCTTGATCAGCGGATTGCGGTTGTCGGTGCGCTTGCCGAGACGGATGGTGCCCATCTGGGTGAGGCTGCCGACGGGCTGCGAGGCGCCGCGCTTCACCAGTTCGACACCGGCGATGAGCGTGGAGGCCACGGCGCCGAGGCCGACGGTCAGCACGCCGAGGCGGCCGTTCGCGGGGGCGACAGTGGGTGACGGAGGTGT
>Ga0209023_10005645_pt1 | contig 13561 bp, 5 predicted proteins | sample LakOneMetagenome_FD_187468 | JGI IMG/M metagenome (GOLD analysis project Ga0209023, IMG submission 187468) | Freshwater and sediment microbial communities from Lake Erie, Canada (SPAdes) (version 2) | ecosystem: Environmental > Aquatic > Freshwater > Lentic | place: Lake Erie, Canada | collected...
TATTTTCGACCGACGCAAAGGGCTTGCCGGCCTCGAGATAGCTGTTGAGCCGGTTCTTCAGGTGCAGCGTCAGGATGTTGCCGTCAAACGGCATGCGGATCGACGTGCGCTCGAGCTTGGCCTGCAGGCCATCGCGGTCCGCCATCAGCGACTGGACCTTCGATTCCGCTGCGGCAATTTCCTCGGGCGTGGGCCCGGTCTTCACCAGCGCCAGGTTGGCCTCCTTCTCGGCGACGTCCTGGACATCGACCTCGTGTTCCTTGACGCTGGACTCGTATTCTTCCTGCGTCACGGCACCTGCCTTCCACAGCGGCAGCAGGCGCTCCGCCTTGGCGCGGCTGAATGGTTCGTGCGCGCGGGCCACGTCGAGCTCGGCTTGCGCCAGCTTGACGGCCTCGGGCTTCGGCAGCGCCTTCATCGCCGCGACGACGTGTTCCTGCTCGGCGACCTGGGCCACCAGCATGTTCAGGCGCGCCTTGTAGTCATCGTGTGCCAGCCGCGCCAGCTCGGTTCCCTTCTTCACGGACTCGCCACCATCGAAGAAAACTTCTTCGATGACGCCCGGCGTGTCGGTCGTGAGATCCTGCTTGCTGACCGGAAACACGACGAACTGTCCGGTGGGTTCGTAGGAGTACGGCAGGAACAGCACCAACAGCAGGCAGACGGCCAACGCCCGCCGCCAATAGCTCTTGCGCGGCGACACGACCTCGCCGGCTTCCGCATCCTTGGCGGGCAGCGCCCGGGAGCGCCAGCGGTCGAACTGCAATTTTCGATCGAAATCCTCGCCGAATTTCTTCAGCCCGCGGTAGGTGATCAGGATCATCCACGCCACGAATGCGCCGGTGATGATGACGGCCGAACCATTCAGCTGCAGGTGCTGCACCAGGTAGTTGGACAGCATCTTGGCGATGATCAGCGTCACGATGACGATCCAGGTCAGCGTGCACATCCCATAGATGGCCAGCACCCTGTTGTCGTAGGCCTGGTAGACGTTGCCGCGCACGCGATTCCAGATCGCCATGAACGACTTGGCGCGCAGGTGTGGTTCGTTCAGGTACGCGCACAGGATGAAATAGGCGTGCGCCTTCAGCAGCGGATTTCCCGCCTCGAGAACCAGGCCGATCATGCACGTGAACATCGTCATCAGGCCGACGTTGGCCAGTTCGACGTGGGTGACCCGCGTGTTGAACCAGAGCAGGATGCCCAGGGCCAGCAGCACGACGCGCATGATCAGCGGCGCGGCGTGGGTCCACATCACCTGGCGCCGTGTCATCAGGTTGGCGCCGTTCATTTTCAGGCACCAGCGCGGCATGAACCCGAAGGTCAGGTAGAACCCGACTTTCTCGACCGACACCTTGTAGTTCGTGGCGACGACAGCCGCGGACATGGCTCCCAGGAAGTGCACGGTCCACCAGGCAAACAGCAGTTGCCCGACCATGCTGAACTTGGCCTCGAACGCGCTGAAATCGCGCGTGAGCACGCTGTTGTACTTGAACAGCGCCAGGTAGACGGAGAACAGCAGCAACAGCGGCGCGGCATAGACGATGCGCCACAACGGCTGCAGCGCCGGGGCCAGCCACTTGAGCGTCGGCCGCGGGTCGAACAGGAACAGCTTGATGTTCGGATCGGGCCAGTCCAGGCCCAATGGCGCCTCGCGTTCGGATCCGGCGTCGGCCTTGTCGCGGGACGCGGAAGATCCGCCGTGCGCAGGCGCTTCCGCAGCGGAGGGCCTGGACGAACCGCCGGAACCATCCGCCGTCGCAGCACCCGCCATCTCGCTGTACGACTTGGCTGCCGCCTTGCCGTCCACCACGACGAAAGCGGGCTTCGTGAACCGGACCAGCAGCGGATGATGCGCGGCCGACTGGTCCAGCAATTTACGGTCGGCGAGCGAGCCGAAGAACTGCTCCAGTTCCTTGCGGGTGATGTCCCGATCGAAGCGGTCACGGAACACCGACTGCAGCTTCTCGAAAGTCTCGCACCCCGGCAGGACTTCGAGGATGAAGAACTGCCAGGCATCCAGATCGTGCGTCGTGCCGTGCAGCTTGTCGCGGACGACGTAGCTTTGCTCACCGCCCTTGGCGACGCGAAAAGCCTCGAGACGTCGCACCAGGAACGGTGGCAGCACGATTTTCCTTGAGTCCTCGTTCATTGTGCGTCCGCATCATGTGTTGTTGTTGGAAACTTCGCGCTGGCCGCGATCGGCGAGCCGACCGCGCTAGATTGAGCGACGGCCTTGCTGTCCTCTGCGACCATCCAGCCGCCGCCGAGCGCCTTGTAGACCGCAATCAGCGCCAGGTACTGGTCGCGCATGCCCTGGCCCTGCAGCACCCGCGCCTCATACACGCCGCGTTGCGCATTGAGCACGTCCAGGTTGGTCCCCGAACCGCCTTCGAACCGGGCCTGCGACAGCGAGGCGACTTGCCGCCGGGCCGCGAGTTGCTCGCCCACGGCGGTGAGGTGCTCGGTGGCCTTGGCGTTGAACACCAACGCGTTGTCGACCTCGGCGACCGCATTGCGCACGGCTTGCAGGTAGCGCTGTTCTTCCTGCCGGGTCACGGCCCTGGCTTCGCGAACCGTGCCCTGTACCTTGCCGAAGCTCAGGATTGGACCCGCCAGGTCGAGATCGAGCAGGCCGGCCGTCGCCGTCTTGGCCAGCAGCCAGCGCACCAGGTCGCTGGACTGGCCCAGGTATCCGGTCAGCGCAAACTTCGGGAAGTATTCGCCCTTCGCGACGCCAATTCGCGCGTTGGCGGCCCGCAGCGCCGCTTCCGCGGCCATGACATCCGGGCGGCGCGTCAATACATCCGAAGGCACGCCCTGCGGCACTGCGATCAACTTCAGTTTGTCGATGCTGCCGCGCTGGATGCGTCCGGGATTGCGCCCGACCAGCGTCGACAGGCCGTTCTCGAGCGTGGCGATGGCACGTTCCAGCTCCGGAATCACGGCAGCCTGCTCCGCGAGGTCGGCGCGCGCGCGCGCCACGTCCAGGTCGGTGGCCGAACCCCCTGCGAATTTCTGCTGGGTCAGCGCCAGCGAATCCCTGAGGCTCGCGAGCTGCTGCTGCGCCATCGCCAATTCGTTGTCGAGTTCGAGCAGTTCAACGTAGCTGCTGGCCACGTTGGCCACGACGGTCAGCATGACGGTGTGGCGCGCTTCCTGGCTCGAGAGCAGTTCGGCGCGGGCGGCCTCGTTCGCGCGCCGCATGCGTCCCCAGAAATCGAACTCATAGCCGACGGTGCCGCCAAATCCGTACTGATTGAACGTGGGCGGCTGCCCGGGCTGCAGCAACTCGGGCACTTCCTTGCTGCGCTGGTCGCGCTTGAAGCTGGCGTCGTAGCCGACCTGCGGGAAATAGTGCGAGCGTTCGCCCTCCAGCTTGGCGGCAAACTCATCGACGCGCGCAGCAGCGATCAGCAGGTCGGCGTTCGCCGCCAGCGCCTCGCCGACCAGTCCGTCGAGATCGGCGTCGCCAAGTCCCTGCCACCAGCGCGCGTTGGTCGCGGCCGCGGCTTCGCCCGCATCCACGCGCCAGCTCGCCGGCACCACGACATCGGGCCGCTTGTAGTTCGGGCCGACGGCGGGCACGGCGCACGACGCCAGCGCCGCCGACGCCACGCATGTCCACGCCACCTTGTGCAATGCCGGGCTCATTCTTCCGGTGACGCGCGTGACAACATTTCGAACGCGTAGTCCTCGACTTCGCGCACTCGCACCAGGCGGTTGCGAAGTTCCGCCAGGATGCCTTCGAACCACTTCACGTGGTATTCGAGCCGGCGGCGTTCCTCGACGATGTCTTCGAGCGGCATGTTCTCCGGCGGGCGCCCCTTGTCGTCGAACAGGACCTTGATGCCTTCGGCCAGGTTCCGGTTCGGGCTGATGTGCTGCACCTGGCGCTCCAGCGAGCGGCGCGCCTTCTGTGCCGTGAACACATTGAGCATTGCCTCGCGCAGAGCCTGCTGGTGCTGTGTCAGCAATGCGGGGTCCGGTCGCTGCGTTTCGGGGTTGGTGGGCACGGGCGAAAGCCGGCCGCCCGCCTGGAAGCGAGTGGAATCGACTGGCACGCTCATCGGCAGCCTCCTCGACAATCCGAACGAAACTCATTCATAGCCGAACCAGTTGGCCAACTCGGCCACTTTGGGATACAGGGCGGCGCCGTCGTCGCGCCACGGCAAGGGCTTCGACAACGATGTCGACTTTGGCTGGTGCGGCCGGAACGTCGGGCCCGCCAGGAAATTCGGGTCGTTGCCAAACAACGCGTTGATCGGACCGAAGCATGCGAACGGCGAACGTTCCGGATGCAGCATTTCCTCGACGGCCTCCGCATCGGTGCGCAGACCCGCCCAGGCCGCGATCTGCGTCAGCGATTCCCTTGGCCGCGCCATGATCTCCTCGCCGCGCATCCGCATTTGCCGCTCGGGCGCCACGTCCTCGAGGAACTCGAGGATGTTCAGGTTCAGGTCGTACCATGCGATCTGCGGCTCGATGACGCACGTGTCCTCGGAGAACTCGATGGCCTCCACCTTGATCGCAAACGCGCCGTCGTTGATCGCCATCAGCGACTTGCACTGCGCGATCGGATGCCGGACCAGGTGCAGGAAGCGCGCCTCCGGAAACGCGTCGAGCATCCAGCGCATCCGATTGACCGACATCGTGTACGACGGACTTTTCTCCACGGCCACCAGCGGATCGATCTGCGCGACGATTTCCTGGAACACACGGCCTGTGCTCCAGTCTTCGCGCGCAGCGCACCATGCACGCGCCATGTTGACCGTCTCGGGCGTCTGTTCCCCGCCATAGATTTCCGCCAGTGCCCGCATCAGGCCGTGACGGGCCATTGCACCGTTTTCTGAAATGGGTCCGTCGGAGCCCCGCCACAGGTCGACCAGCACCTCGACATTGAACAGGCACAGTTCGGGCAGCCCGAATGCCTGCGGATGCTGGCCGAGCATCGCGTTGACGAGCGAGGTGTACGACCTCGGAGGTGCCAACAGGAAAATGGGGGCGGCCATGCGTGCTGTTCAAGATCAGTGCTAACCGAGCCGGCCTTCGACGAACGGAACCTCGAAGCACTTCTCGTGCATGATCGGTCCGTGGCCGAAATATCCGTCTTCGCCGAACAATTCGCCGTGGTCGGCGGTGACGATGAAGTGGGTGTTCGGCGGCGTGGCCGCCATCAACCGTCCCATCAGGCGATCGACGTGTTCCACGCATTTGACCTGCTGCTGCCGCAGCATCTGCAACTGCTCCGCAGTGAACACCTGCGCGTCGACGATCCTGGGTTGCTTGTCCATGTCCTTCAGCGCGCCATGCACGCCCGAGATATGGGGCAGGCCTTCGCCGGAGAGCATATAGGGATAGTGCGTCTCGCCGAGGTTCAGGAAATAGTAGTGCGGCTCGTCCGGGAATTCCATTTCCTCGATCATTCCGCCGAAGTCGTTGTGGTTCGACATCAGCTTGTAGTCATCGAAATCGCGGCTGATCAGCGTGTTCTTGTTCAGCACTGGCATCGACACCTTGGCGACGGTGCGGTATCCGATCGTGCGCAGCAGCTTGGGCAGCGACAGGTCGGGCAGGAAATCCTGGAAGGCGATGTCGGCGTAGCCGGTGCGCTCCCGCCATTGGGTGAATTCCTGCTTGTAGACCTCGGATGCGAACACGTTCCTGGGGCTCGCATGAGGCAGCATGCCCATCGCGAATGTGTGGTGCGAAGGCGCTGTCCAGGATGCATACGAGTAGCGCCGTTCGGCCTGGCCGAGCCGGTCGATATTCGGCGTCGACGCGGACATGAACGTGTCGTACCGACAGCTGTCCATGACGATGAAGATGATGTGGTTGCATGTCATGGGTTGGCGCTCATGGAAGGGTCAGCTGGAACAGGCCACTGGCCGCGCCGTTGGTCGCTCCGATCGCGACCGCGAGCGGAAACGACTGCCCGACATAGATCAATGCGCCGTCCGATGCACGGTTGCCCTTCAGCATCGAAAACGGGCCGGCGGTCGCACTGATGTTCTGCAGCGGCGCGCTGTCGCTGCCACCCGATTGTCCGGTGTAGGCATAGTTGTCGTTGGTCAGTGTCATCGTCACCCAGTCACCGTCCGTACTCGCGCCCTGCTCGGTCCCACCGGCGATGACCGAAGCGTCGGGCAGCCCGATCATCATTTGCTGGGAACCGTCGGGCTCGATCTCGGCGCTCAGCAACGCCGCCGTTGCGCCGATCACCGCGAGCTGGAATGGGGACCGCAGTGCCTGGCCGGTGACGGTGTTCGTGCCTTGGTAGACCTTGCCATCGACGGTCAACACGTAGCTCTGCAGCGATCCCGCGGGCAGGTTGGAGCAGTTCTGCGGTATCGCGACCTGCGTTGCGGACTGGCAAATGGACAGCACGTTGCCGGACACCCGCGCGGTCCCGACCGTGGTGACGGGCGGACCACCCACCGGAATCTTGTAGGTGAACAAATCGTAAAGACCGCCGAACACACCCGCCAATTGCTGGACGTTGGTGCCGAACACGCGCGCGGCCGCGTACGGTATGACGCCGCCGCCGAAGTCCTGTCCGCCGACGATGAAATTCGTGGCCACGCGAAAGCGCTGCGTGCCGCTGACCGTGAAGCCGCCGCCCACGGGATCGGCCGTGAAGTTGGCGTGCAGGTCCGGGCCGACGCCACTGATGGTGTAGGACCCCGAATCAAAATTGATGTCCATCCGGTACTTGAGTCCGTTCGCCGCGAACAGCGTGTAGGTACCGTTGTCTGGATTGACGGAAAGCGTGCTGGCGCTGGCCTGGTATCCGGCTGTATTGCCGTTGCCGAGCGCCGAGACGCTGACCGTATTCGTGATCTGGCCCCGCGCCGACGTCGGCACCGCCACCGTGAACTGGAACGTCAGCGACCGGCCGGGGTTCAGTACCGGCAGCGTCATCGTCGGGCCCAGCGCGGGCGGGCACGAGACTCCCGCAGCCGCCGTGCAGGTCACCGTGGCGACCGTACCCGCGGAACCCGTCAGCACATAGTTGATCTGCACATCCTGAGCGACGGCGGAACCGGTGTTGGTGACGACGGCGGTGAACACCGCGTTGTCACCGGCATTCACTTCGGTGTCTGTGGTCTCCGTCACCACCAGGAACGAGCTCCCGGTGCCCACTGCTGCAGTGGCCGAGCGGTTGCCGCGCGGATCAGAAGTCGAGGACACCACCATGGTGTCGCTGACCTGGCCGCTCATGCCGACATCGACGGTGAACGGGATCGTGAATGTCAGTGCACCATTGACCGGCAGCGATGGCACCGCCACCGTGCCGCCCAGTTGCATCGGACAGACTGCACCTGCAGTGGCCGAGCAGACGACCGGGCCGGCCGCAGTGATTCCGGCACTCAGCGTGTTGGCGATGCTGATGTTCTCGGACACCGCCGGGCCGCTGTTGGTCACCGTCATCGTGAATGCAGACGTTGTGCCGCCCAGCAACGGGCCATCGGGCGCAGCGCCGGTCACGACCAGATCGGCAGCGACGATCGTCGCGGTTGCGTAAAAGGCATTGAACTTCTTGTTCGAGTTGGTCGCCACGTTGACGTCCATCTCGTTGCTCACGGTGCCGTTGACGTTGATGCCGGCCACCGTCGTCACCGTGAAGGTCAGCACCCCGCCGGCCGGCAGCGCATCCACCGCGGTGGCGACGCCCACGGTTGCCGGGCAGACCGCGCCACCCGACGCAGCACAGGCTATTCCGGTCAGGCTCAGTCCGCTGCCAACGTTGTCGGAGACATTGAAGTCGCTCGCGGTGTCGGGTCCATTGTTGGTCACCGTCATGACGAACGTCACGGTGGAGCCGGCAACCCGTGCGCCGCTCGGACCCTCGCCGCCGACCACCACATCGGTGTGGACCGACGTCGGCGAATTGGTTGTATCTTCGCGGCCACTGCCCGAGCCGCAGGCGCTCAGCAGCAACATGACTGCCGGGAAGATCCAGGATTTCTTGCCCACCAATTCCCTCATGGCGAAAGCATTTTCTTTATTTTGCGCAGCCCGTGTATTTCGGAGCGAACACAATGCTGCTAGTCGATAGTACCCGGTGAGAAGCGCCACTGTCCAAGCGAGATTGCATTTCAGTTTTTGCTTTTGAATCCGCGGCGCACGATACGCATTTCACCTTTCACGTTATGTGAATTCATGCCGCGCGCGGGCGCGGCACAGTCGCACCTTTTGCGTGCGTTGTCGCACCTTTTGCGTGCGTTTACGCTGTTCATATTTCACATATTCGACAACCACGATCTGGCCGCACACACGCGACGGGCATCAGGCCGGATTGCCGTGATTTTTTCCAACACGCGGCAACCATGCGCCCTGCTTGTTGTTACTATTACGCAAACCACAACTAATGAGCAGCGACCTGCGCCAACGCACATCTCGACTGTATTTTCTTAATCCGTCATGACAGCGCGTGACACGTTTTTTTTATTGCAGCGATTTGTTGCCGGCACATTCGCTGCTGCGACACAAGACATTTCTAAAACAGGAGTCGGATTTTCTTGAAGTCGCCCTGCTGCGCTTGGTTGTGACGCACTTGCGGCCGATGTGCAACGAGTTGGTTGGGGGGAGTGGTCTGTTGAGGAACTTCCAGAAATTAGTATACACGATGGCCGGGGCGGCCGATCCGACGCTGGCGATTTCCGCCTGTCGCGCCGGTGGCGTCGGCGTGCTCAACGGCGAACTGACGTCAGACCGGCAGGCCCTGGTCGATGCCCTCGATCTCCTTGCGACGCAAGCGCGAGCACCATACGGGCTGCGACTCGATTTCTTCGACGCGTCGTTGGCCACGGTCATCCGCTCACATGTCGATCGCGGCCTCGGCTGGTTGATCATCGACGCAGAACTGGTTGGCGCATACGAGTCATTGATCGGCGCCGTTCGCGATGCCGGTGCGCGCGTGCTGCTGGAAGTGAAGTCAGCGGCGTGGCCCGAGTCCGCGCTTGTGCCATGGGCCGACGGCCTGGTGATCAAGGGCAACGAGGCCGGGGGCTTCGTCGGCGAGGACAGCAGCTTCATCCTGTTGCAGAAATGGCGGCAGCGAACCACCCTGCCGCTGTACGTGCGCGGCGGCCTGACACCCCATGTCGCCGCGGCCTGCGCCGTCGTCGGCGTAGCCGGCGGCGTACTCGATTCGCAACTGTTGCTGATGGATGAAGCGCGCCTGCCCGCTGCGCTGCGCAGTGTGATCGGCAACCTGGCCGGCAGCGAAACCCAGGCAGTCGGGCACGGCGAAGCGGGCGAATATTTCCGGCTGCTCGTGCGCCCCTCGATGAATGCAGCGCGCCAGTTCGCGGCCAACGGCGAAGGACTGCACTACCCGGAGCTGCGACCGCTCGTCGACGGCCATGTCGATTGGAAGGACCCGGTGGGCGGCATCCTGCCGATCGGCCAGGACGTTGCCTTTGCCGTGACGTGGCGCAAGCGATTCGGGTCCGTGGCGGCCATCCTGCGCGCGATCGACGACGCCGTGGCAGGACATGCGCGCATTGCACGCCGCTGCGAGTCCATCTCCGACAACGCGCCGTTGGCGCAGGCGCTGGGGATACGCGTTCCGGTCATCCAGGGGCCGATGACCCGGGTTTCCGACACGGCCGAGTTTGCGCTCGCTGTCGCGGAAGGCGGCGCACTGCCGATGATTGCGCTGGCCGTGATGAAAGGCGCGCCGCTGGAGCAGCTGTTGCAGCGCACGTCCGAGCTGCTGGGCGATCGCCCTTGGGGAATCGGCTTGCTCGGCTTCGCGCCACAGGAACTGATCGACGAACAGACGGCCATCGCGGCGCGCTACTCGCCCGACTACGCGATCATTGCCGGCGGCCGCCCCGACCAGGCCGTGCACTTCGAAAAAAGTGGCGTGCCCACTTTCCTGCACGTGCCCTCGGCCAACCTGATTCCAACCTTCCTGCAGGAAGGCGCGCGGCGCTTCATCTTCGAAGGTCGCGAGTGCGGTGGGCACATCGGTCCGCTTTCGAGCTTCGTGCTGTGGAGCGCGATCGTCGATCGGGTGCTCGCGGAACTGGCGCCCTGCCGCGTTCGCGCCGACGAACTTGAGCTCGTCTTCGCGGGCGGCATCCACGACGCGGTTTCATCCGCGATGCTGCAGGTCCTGGCCGCGCCGCTGGCGGCCGCGGGCGCAAAGGTCGGCATCCTGATGGGAAGCGCCTACCTGTTCACGAAGGAAATCGTCGCGAGCGGTTCGATCGTCGACCAGTTCCAGCGCGAAGTGCTCGATTGCGAGCACACGGTCAATCTCGAGTCCGGCGTCGGCCACGCCAGCCGCTGCGCGTACACGCCTTTTGCACGCGACTTCTTCCAGCAACGGCGAGAGTTGCGTAGCCGTGGCGCACCACTCGACGAGGCGCGCCGATTGCTCGATGAATTGATCCTGGGTCGCCTGCGTACGGCCTCGAAGGGCCGCAGGCGCGAAGGCGCGGACGGCGCGCTGCAAGGCGTGCCTCCGGCGCAACAGCACGAGGAAGGCATGTACATGCTGGGCCAGGTGGCCACGCTGCGTCGACAGGTGACGGACATTCGAACGCTGCACGACGAAGTGACGGCCGGCGCCGCCGCGCTGGTGGCGGACCATGCGCAGCAACTACAGCAACCAACGCAGATGCCGGCAACCGCGACGCCCGCGGACATCGCCATCGTCGGAATCGCCTGCGTGCTGCCTGGAGCAAACTCGACGCGCGAGTATTGGGAAAATATCCTGGCCAAGGTCGACGCGATCACGGAAATCCCCGCGCGGCGTTGGGACTGGCGCCTGTATTTCGACGCTGACCGTACCGCGAAGGACAAGATCTATTCCAAGTGGGGCGGGTTCCTCGATGACCTGCCTTTCGACCCGACGAAGTACGGCATGCCGCCGAAATCGATCGAGTCCGTGGATCCCATGCAGTTGATGGGGCTCGAGATTGCGCAGCGTACGCTGGTCGATGCCGGCTACCACGACAAGCCCTTTGACCGGGAGCGCGCCTCGGTGATCATCGGTGCGAGCGGCGGCATCGGCGACGTTGGCATGCAGTACGGGCTGCGATCGGAACTGCCGCGTTTCACCGGCGCCTTGCCGGCGGAGCTGGCGGCCCGGCTCCCGGATTGGACCGAGGATTCGTTCGCCGGAATCCTGCCCAACGTCGCTGCCGGCCGCATCGCGAACCGCCTGAATTTCGGCGGCATGAATATCACCACCGACGCGGCCTGCGCCTCATCGTTGGCGGCGGTCTACCAGGGCGTCACCGAACTGAGCGCGGGCCGCAGCGATCTCGTGATCGCCGGGGGCATCGATACGGTGCAGGGTCCCTTTGGCTACCTGTGCTTCAGCAAGACGCACGCGCTCTCGCCCAACGGTCGCTGCGCGACGTTCGACACGGGTGGCGACGGCATCGTGATCAGCGAAGGCATCGCAATGGTCGCGCTCAAGCGGCTCGCCGATGCGCAGCGCGACGGCGACCGCATCTACGCTGTTATTAAAGGAGTGGGTGCGAGCAGCGATGGCAGCGCCAAGGGCATGACGGCGCCCCTGCCCGCGGGCCAGCTGCGCGCGATGCGTCGCGCCTACTCGATGGCCGGATTCGGACCCGCGTCGGTGGACCTGTTCGAAGCACACGGAACCGGCACGGTCGCCGGCGACACCGCGGAGCTCGACAGCACGACGCAGTTGATGCTTGAAGACGGCGCCCTGCCGCGGCAGGCAGCCATCGGATCGGTCAAGACCATGATTGGCCATACCAAGGCCACCGCAGGAGCCGCTGGCCTGTTGAAATCCGTGCTGGCCCTGCATCACCGCGTGCTGCCGCCGCACAGCAACGTCACGAATCCGAATGCCGCGCTGACCGCTGACGCCGCACCGCTCTACCTGGCCGACCAGCCGATGCCGTGGCTGTCGCGTGGCGACCAGCCGCGTCGCGCGGCATGCAGCGCCTTCGGCTTCGGCGGGACGAATTTCCACGTGGTCCTCGAGGAATATGCCGGCGAGTACCGCGACTGGTTGCGGCCACCGGCCAGCCAGGCGTGGAGCGCCGAGTTGCTGGTTTTCTCAGCCGGCGATCGCGCGTCACTGGCTGCGCGCGTCGAGACGGTCAGTGCGGGCATCGCCGGGATCGATGGACTGTTGCTGCGCGACCTGGCCTCGAGCGCGGCCGCGCGTCGGAGCCCGGCCGGCGCCACGCTGGCGATCGTCGCGCGCAGCATCGATGACCTGCGCAACAAGCTCGGTGTCGCACTGGGCTACCTGCGCGATGATCTCAAGTCGCTGCCACCCGGCATCTATTACGGCGAGGCACTCGAGCCAGCGGGCAAGGTCGCGGTGCTGTTCCCGGGCCAGGGCTCGCAATATCCCGACATGGCGCGCGAAGTCGCGCTGCATTTCGACGCCGCCAGCGAGACACTCGCGGATGCCGACCACATCCTGCACGACGCCTTCGCGGCGCGATTCGGCGCGTCGTCCGCGCTGACCCGATTCATTTTCCCCCGCGGCGCCTACGACGACGCCGCGAAAGCCGACGCCCGCCAGCGCCTCGCCAGCACCGATGTGGCGCAGCCCGCGCTGGGCGCCGTGGAAGCCGGACTCTTTCGCGTGATGCGTTCGCTGGGCCTCGACGCCGACATGTTCGGCGGGCACAGCTACGGCGAGTTCGTGGCGCTGCATGCCGCGGGCGCAATCGACTTCGAGGCGTTGATGCAGATCTCGGCGGCGCGCGGCCGTTTCGTGGTCGACGCCGCCAATGCGAAAGGCACCGAACTGGGGACGATGGCGGCTGTCAACGCGCCACGCGAACAGGTCGAGGAGGCCATCGCCAGCATCGATGGCGTCATCCTCGCCAATCACAACGCGCCGCTGCAAAGCGTCATCTCCGGAACACATGCCGCGGTCGCGGCTGCGGTGGCCAAGCTGCAGAAGAATGGAATCGACGCCACCGCACTGCCGGTCGCAGCCGCGTTTCACTCCAGCCTGGTGACGCCCGCGCAGCAGGCGCTGTCGGAGCTGATTGATAAAACGCCGTGGTCGCCAACCTCGCAGCCCGTGTACTCCAACACGACCGGATTACCGCATGCCGCCGATACGGCTCAGGTGCGACGCCAGATGACCGAGCACCTGGTGCAGCCCGTCGAGTTCGTCGCACAGATCGAAGCCATGTACGCCGATGGCGCACGCATTTTCGTCGAAGTCGGACCGAAGCCGGTCCTGGCGCGGCTGGTCACGCGGATCCTCGGCAAACGCGCCCACTCGGCCGTGGCGCTCGATGACGGCGGCGGCGTGGCTGCACTGCTGTGCGGACTGGGCCAACTCCTGTGCGCAGGCGTCAGGCTGGATATCGCCCAGTTGTTCGAGCGGCGCGATTGCCTGGTAGGTGATCCGGCACAACCGGCGAAGCTGGTGCGCACGCAGGCCGTGGCCAAGCATGCGTGGATGCTCAATGGCAGCGGCGCGCGCCGCGCCGCCGATCCTCCGAAGCAGATCGGCGTGACATTCGAACAGGTCGATGCGGCACGAGCCGCGCCCGAACCCCCGCCGCGAGTCGCTGCCGCTGCCGTTGCCGCT
>Ga0209023_10005646_pt1 | contig 13560 bp, 12 predicted proteins | sample LakOneMetagenome_FD_187468 | JGI IMG/M metagenome (GOLD analysis project Ga0209023, IMG submission 187468) | Freshwater and sediment microbial communities from Lake Erie, Canada (SPAdes) (version 2) | ecosystem: Environmental > Aquatic > Freshwater > Lentic | place: Lake Erie, Canada...
TTCAGGTCGCAGCGGTGGCCGGGTTGACCGTGATCGCGCGATTCGCATTCGCTGTCCGTCTTCGTGGAGCCCGCGCTTTGAGCGTGCGCGTGGAGCGCGCACGAATGCCCGAACACGGGCACCACGGTTCCGGTCGCCCCTGGGCCTGAGCCAAGCATGTCAGTCCTCAAACTCGTCTTCGTATTCATATCGCTCTTGGTCACTGTCGGCCGCCGCACCGTTGGTCTACACAGACTCAGAAGTCGTTCCGACAGTCGGCATCGGCTCCTCGTCACGGAGGAAGGAGACTGCACGCTTCTTCCGCATGTCGACAGAGAAGGTGAAGATGTCGGGCCTGCTGTAGTGACCGGCTGGATCGGTGAGGTAGTTGGTGATGTCAATCTCGGCCAGGTTGAGGTCTGCGTAGACGATGCCCTCCTGGCCCGCAGGCAGGGCTTCGGTCAACCTCACAGAGGTGGGTGAAAAGATCGCGGCGCCACCGCCCCCTTCGAAGGCAGGGATCTCGACGCCATACCGGTTGAATGCGGCGCGGCCTTGCGCAGAAAGGGTCTGCGTCGACATCAGCACGAAGGCACCGCACTCCAGCGCGTAGGTCTGGTTCAGCGCCGTGATCGACCCGCACGCCATCATGGGTCCACCGTAAAAGTCGAGTTGCGGCCACGACGCCACGTGGATCTGCTCCCCGAGGCCCAGCATCGCCATCTTGTTGAGCGGTTGCAGGTGTTCCCAGCACATCAGGGCACCCACGCGACCGAGCGGCGTGTCCACCGCACGCAGGTCACTGCCGTCGCCCTGGCCGAAGAGCGTGCGCTCCCGGTAGGTGGGCTTGAGCTTGCGCCGATGAATCAGGATCTCGCCCTTTTGCGAAATGACCGCCTGCGACATGTAAAGGGATCGTCCGCCGCGCTCGGCAAAGCCGACTGCGACCATGATGTTGTGCTCTCGTGCCGCCGCGCAAAGGGCGCGAATCTCCGGTCCTTCGATGCTGATGGCGCTGTTCCAGTACTCCGCCACGAACGGAATCTCTGCATTGATGTCCGTGTAGTGCAGGAATATGGGGTAGCCCGGCAGCCACGTCTCGGGGAAGGCGATGATCTGGGCTCCTTGAGACGACGCTTCGCGGATCAACTCGATGGTCTTGACCGCAGTGGCCCCACTGTCGAACCACACGGGCTCAGCCTGTACAGCAGCAGCACGCACGACATTGCTCATTTGAACCTCGGCTTTCGTTCGACGATGGGTGGACGGGGGGCACCACGACTGCGATCTGGTGGTTGCCCCGGCATGATCCACAGGTGGCGCCCGGACGCTTATCCCGATCCTGCAAATCTGGCCTCTCGTCGGAGTGGATGCAGAGATGCTCCATCGGCAAGGCTCCTCGTCGCCTGGGGGTTCGAAGACCCTTTGCAGCGGGCGGGTTTCTCTTGCCGAATCGGGATAGCACCAGCGTGGGACTACTTTCAGAATGCTTGCGGCAATCCGTCGCAAGAGTGCGTTTGGCGATTCCGCCGCAGCATCGTGGCCGCCGCACTTTGTCTGTGCTCGCACATCTTCGGAAGGGCTCTAGGCCTGCCGGGGCAACCCATGTGGTCTGACGTAGAGGAATAAGCCATGGGCCCGCGAACTGCCTTCTTCCACGACGAGAGGTGCCTTTGGCACAGCGCTGCGGGAGGCTTTGCGCTCATTGCCCCTGTCGGCGGGTGGGTCCAGCCGCCCGCCGGCGCAGGGCTCGCCGAGTCACCGGAACCGAAACGCCGGATGGTCTCCTTGATTCAGGTCTCCGGACTGGCCGGCAAGGTCGACCTCCGCAGCGCGCCGATGGCCGCCGAAGAAGACCTGCTGCGTATTCACCTACGCCCCTATCTCGATCGCTTCAAGGCCCTGTCGGACGCCGGCGGCGGCGAGCTGGGTGACTTCGCGCCGTTCGGCCCAGGCAGCTACGAGATCGCGAGGCTGTCAGCCGGCATGGCGTTGCACGCCGTCGACAGCGTCCTGACCGCGCGGCACGCCAATGCCTACGCGATGTCCAGGCCACCCGGGCACCATTGCCTGGCCGACATGCCCATGGGTTTTTGCTTGCTGGCGAACATCGCGATCGCCGTCGAAGCCGCCAGGCACATGCATGGCGTGCAGCGCATCGCGATCATCGACTGGGACGTCCACCACGGCAACGGGACACAGTCGATCTTCTACGAGCGCGCCGACGTACTGACCATCTCGTTGCATCAGGAGGGTTGCTTCCCGCCGGGTTACAGCGGCGCCGCCGACCGCGGTGCGGGCAAGGGCCTAGGCTTCAACATCAATGTGCCCTTGGTTCCCGGCAGCGGTCATGACGCCTACGCGTACGCGATGGAGCGTATCGTCGTGCCGGCCGTCGACCGTTTCCGACCGGAGCTCATCGTGGTGGCGAGCGGCTTCGGTGCGAATGGCGTCGACCCGCTGGCGCGCATGCTGCTGCACAGCGATTCGTACCGCATGCTGACCCGACACGCGATGGACCTGGCGGACCGCCACTGCGGCGGCAGGCTCGCCGTCGTGCACGAGGGCGGCGACGCCGAAGCGGCGGTGCCCTTCTGCGGCCATGCGGTCGTCGAGACACTCGCCGGTGAGAGCATGGGCGTGGACGATGCATTCCTGGAACTCTTCAAGGCCTGGCAGCCCAACGCCCGCTTCGTCGAGTTCCAGCGCACTCTGATCGACGAACTGGTCAGCGCCCACGGACTCTGAAGAGTGGGCCTGACCGGGCCTGACCGTCCGAAGGGCCGCGCCCGTCGCCGTGGCATGAGCCATGCTCGCGTGCGTGCCGGCGTCGCTACAGGCGTTCGTTCAGCAGATGAGCCAGCTTGGCGGTGGAGCGTGCGCCCAGCTTGTCCCGGATGCTCCGCAACTGGTGGTCCACGGTCGATACCGAACGATCAAGCCGCCGAGCCACTTCCTTGTAGCTCAGGCCAAGGGCCACGAGACGCGCCACCTTCAGCTCAGCGGACGTCAACAGGGTCAGGTCGAGCGCGATCCCGCTGGACTCGACGGTCGTTGAACCGGCCACCGAGGCCTCGCGGCCACTGCCCCGCGCAGGAAGATCAGGTTCGCTGCGTTCCAGTGCCAGCTGTGCCGCCGCAGCCAACAAGGGGCCTAGCACGCCCTGCGCCAACCCGCCCAACTCGTTGCAGACTTCCGCCTTCCAGCGGGGCGCTTCCTGGTGCCAGTCGGCACAGATCAGTCCGATCGGGCGCGCGCCGTCGCGCACAGGCAAGGCCAGCTTGGCGGCCGTGCCGGCCGAGAGCAGCGCGACGCGGAGGTCTTCCGTGAAGGTGCGCTCCTGAGAGACATCGGCGATGGCGGCGGCACCCACATCGCTCCAGACCGCACGGATGCCGGGGTTCGCGGCGTTGAACCGCAAACCAAGGACCGAGGGCAGTGGCATCGACGGGCGCTGCGCCTCCGCCAGTATCACGTAGTCGCGAGCCTTGCCGGTCGCGCCGACGTAACCTCCAAAGCCGCCATCCACGCGGTCGGCGTCGAGAATGTCGCGCAGCCATTCCGTGGTGATGCGCCAGCAGGCCTGCGGATCGTCGAGGTACAGCAGCAACTGGGCCGCGAGTTCACGCCCGGGGCGCCAACGCATGGCCGAGTCACCTTCGAACAGGCGTCTGCGCAAGGCGCGCTGGACCCGAAGGATGTCGTCGTCGTCGTTCATCGCCAGCCGGCTCGTACGGTCCGCATCAAGGGTTCCAGCACATGCTACGTGGCCCAGATTATCGGTGCGGCAGCGTCACCACGCGAATCTCGTCGATGCTTCCCCTGCCCAGGATGAGTGGCGCTTCCTCCGACTCGCTCCTGGCACAGGGCAGCAAGCACCTCAGGCCAGTGCGCTATCGACGGTGGAAACAGCCACCCGACGGGGGAGGCCGGCCACGGCGATCAGGTGGAGGATTTCGCTGACCGTGGTGCTCGCGTCCGCCAGCACGGTCACCTTCTTGTAGTCGTCGGCCCGCCGCGAGACGGCGGTGTGGGTGACGCAGTTGTGGGTCATCATGCCGCAGACGATCAGCTCGTCTGCTCCCAGGCCTTGCAGCGTTTCATGCAGGGTGGTGCCCTCGAACGCGTCGGCATGCTGCTTGACGACGATCGGCGCGTTGCCGACGGCGTCGCGCACCCGCGCGTGCAGCTTCACCCCTTCTGTTTCGGGGTTGAAGAACGGTGACGGGACATTGGCGATGTGCTGCACGAACACGACGGGCAGGCCCTTGGCCCGGGCCTTGCGGATGGCCTGTTCGGTGGCCGCGAGCGCCGGCTCTGAGTTCCACAGCGGGAAGGCTCCGCCTTCGAAGTAGTCGTTCTGAACGTCGATGACGACGAGTGCTGGCTTGCTCATGGGTTCCTCCGGAGAGAGCTGGTTTCGGTGAACAGGATTGTTCACGCTGGCGTCCCGTTTTCCCATTGGCCCGATCACCGTATTTCGATAAGATCGGGCCAATCTGCGGCATCCGACCCGACCATGAAGTCACACGATCGCAAGAAGCTCGTCGCCGTGGTCGCTTTCGACGGCATCAGCGCATTCCATCTTTCAGTTCCCTGCATGGTGTTTGCAGACGCGCTGCCTGAAGGCAGCCCCTTCGAGGTTGCTGTGTGTGCAGCCGAGAAAGGTGCGGTGCGCGCCCGTACCGGGTTCGGCCTCACCGACCTCGCGCCCCTCTCCGTACTGAAAAAGGCCGATGCGATCGTGGTGCCCAGTTGGCGGGACGTGGGCGAAGCGGCCCCCGCGCCGCTGCTCAACGCCCTGCGTGCGGCGCACGCACGCGGTGCGCAGATCGTCGGCTTGTGCCTGGGGGCTCATGTGCTGGCCGAAGCTGGCTTGCTAGATGGGCGCCGGGCGACCACCCATTGGGAATACGCCAAGTCCTTTGCGCAGCGCTTTCCGACCATCGACGTAGACGCCGACGTGCTCTATGTCGAAGACGGGAATGTGCTGACCTCCGCGGGCACGGCGGCGGGCATCGATGCCTGCCTGTACCTGCTACGCAAGCAGCTCGGCGCCGCGGAAGCCAACCGAGTCGCGCGCAGACTCGTCGTGCCTCCCCACCGGGAAGGCGGCCAGGCCCAGTTCATCGAGCAGCCACTTCCGAGGACCGCGGGGGGCGCGCGGCTGTCGCACCTGATCGACGACGTGCGCAAGCGTCTCGGGCAGCAGCACACGCTGGACAGTCTGGCGCATGACGCAAAGATGAGCCGCCGCACCTTCACGCGCCATTTCAAGGCCTTGACCGGGACCAGCGTTCAGGCCTGGCTGCTGGCCGAGCGGCTCGCGTTTGCTGAGCGCCTGCTGGAACGAACGGATCAATCGATCGAGCGTGTCAGCGACATGGCCGGCTTCGGCTCGGTCGTATCGCTGCGCCATCACTTTCGCCGGGCTTTCAGCGTGTCGCCGATGACATGGCGGCGGAACTTCGGGGGTCCTTTCCCGCCAGCTCAACCCTGCCCTTGACCCACAAAGGAAGTTCGGGAGATTTCATGCACGGCCAATCTGTGTCTGAGCTTGTTCCATTGGGCTCCATTTCGCCCCACCAAGGCTGCCATCAAGCCGCACACGCCGCTGGATCTGTGCGGGGCCATTCCCGCCTCTATCCACATCAGCGATGGAAGTTGCAAGACGTGAACGTGCTGGGCACGCTGGCCTACGCAGCCGGTGCATTCGGGAAAACTCTCGCTGAAAGCGAACAAGTTCGCAGAATAATTTCTGCACACAGAGGCGCCGCGCCACCCGCGGGCACCACCCTGGACACCTTTGTGCACGCCAGTAAGCCGGGCCGGTCCACAAGACCGCGCGGGCTTGCGAGTGCCAGCCGTCCACCATGACCCTGCACACCTGTCCTCCCCCCTGCGGGCCGACCACACCCCTTGCAACCCCACTGAGGATTCCTCCATGCCTTCACTGATGAAACCTGTCCGCCTGCGCCTCGCAGCCCTGCTGGCCGCCGCCACCCTGGGTGGCACGGCACTGGCCGCCGACGTTGAGCTGCTGCCCAGCGGCCTGCTGACGCCCACAACCAAGGAAATGACCAAGGCCGACCAGTTCAAGAAGGCCGGCCCCTGGCGCATCGGGGTGTCGTTCGGCGGGGTGGGCAACACCTGGATCGTTCAGATGATCCAGGAGATGAAGCATGCTGCATCACAGGACAAGAGCATCGGCGAGTTCATCTTCGTCGAGGCGAACTGGCAGGCAGCCAAACAGGTGGCTGACGTGGAAGACCTACTGGCCAAGAAGGTCGACGCCATCATCATCGGGCCGATCTCGTCTGCCACCGGCGCACCGCTGGCGGCCAAGGCAGCCAAGACAGGCATCCCGGTGGTGGTGTTCGGCGCCTTCGGCAAGTCGGTGGAGTCGGCGGTCGAAATCATGGGCGGCGGCGAGGTCTTCGGCCGCCAGGGTGGCGAATACCTGCGCAAGGAGCTCAACGGCAAGGGCAACCTCTGGGCCTTCCGCGGCGTGGCCGGCGTGGAGGAGGAGCAACTGCGCTACAACGGCTTCAAGAAGGCCATCGAAGGATCGAACCTGAAGATCACGCAAGAGGTCTTCGGCGACTGGAACTACGCCAAGAGCAAGCAGCTGTGCGAGAACCTGGTGCTCTCGGGCAACAGCCCCGACGGCATCTGGTTCTCGGGCGCCGAGATGACCCGCGCCTGCATCGATGTGTTCAAGGAAAGCGGCAAGCCGCTGGTGCCGATGACCGGCGAGGGCAACAACGGCTTTCTGCGCGTGTGGAAGGCCACCGGCGTCAACAGCGTGGCACCGCAGTTCACGCCCGGCCTGGGGGCTGCCGTGGTGCGTGCCTCGGCCGCCCTGCTGGCGGGCAAGCCGCTGTACCGGTCGTACTTCTCGTCGCCACCGGCCATCACCCAGGCCGACCTGGGCAAGTTTTTCCGGGATGACCTGAACGACGCCTACTGGCTGCCCAGCACCCTGCCGGATGCCAAGCTGAAGGAGCTTTTCAAGCGCTGATGCTGCAGGCGGCCCGCACAATGTCCGGCAACCTCTCCCATCCGGCGGCTGCGGACGTTCGCCCCGATCTGATCGTGGTGCAGGGCGTCAGCAAGCGCTTCGGCTCCACCGCCGCGCTGCAGGACGTGAGCCTGCGCGGCCGGGCCGGCTCCATCCATGCCATCACCGGCGAGAACGGCGCGGGCAAGTCCACCCTGATGAAGCTGCTGGCCGGCGTGCACCAGCCTGATGCGGGCGAGATCCGCATGGCCGGGCAGCGGCTGCACCTGCGCAGCCCGGCCGCCGCGCGGGCGGCCGGCATTTCCACGGTGTTCCAGGAGCTGACCGTGCTGCCCAACCTGACGGTCGCCGAGAACCTGGTGCTGGGCCACGAGCCGCGCCGCGCCGGGCTGCTGGACCACGCTGCCATCCGTGCCGAGGCCCAGGCAGTGCTGTCGCGCATCGGCATCACGCTGGACCCGCAGCGCAGTGGCGCCAGTCTCACCGTTGGCGAGCAGCAGCTGGTGGAAATCGCCAAAGGCGTCAACACCGACGCGCAGGTGTTCATCTTCGACGAACCGACCGCGCCGTTGAACCGCGCCGAGGTCGACAAGCTGGAGCAGCTGCTGCATGCGCTGAAGGCGCAGGACAAGCTGGTGTTCTACATCAGCCACCGGCTCGACGAGATCTTCCGCCTGTGCGACACGGTGAGTGTGCTCAAAGATGGCCGCTGGGTGGCCACCGAGCCCATCGGCACCCTGACGTCCGAGCGCCTGATCACGCTGATGGTGGGCCGGGAGTTGCAGGCATTGTTTCCGCCGCGTGCCAGCTCGCCGCCGGGCGTGGCGGCGTTGGATGTGCGCAGTCTCACGCCGCTGGCCGGCGGGACCAGCGCGCGGCTGCAGCTTTGCCGCGGCGAGATTGTCGGCCTGGGTGGCCTGGAAGGCCAGGGCCAGCGCGAGATCGTGCGCGCCCTGGCCGGCGCGTTGCCGCCGGCGGCCTGCGATGTGAGCCGGCTCGGGCGTGACGGCCTGCCGCAGGCCTACGACCCGCGCCAGGGTGTCGCGCACGTGGTGGGGCTTGGGATCGGCTTGGTGCCGGAAGACCGCAAGCTCGAAGGCCTGTACCTGGACCTGCCGATCGCCGACAACATCTGGCTGGGTCTGCTGCGCGGCCTGGGCCTCGTGCGGCGGGCGCCGCGCCAGCGCGCGGTGGTCACTGGCCTGGCGGCCCAGCTGCAGTTGCGCGCCGGCAGCCTGACGCAGGATGTGGGCGACCTGTCGGGCGGCAATCAGCAGAAAGTGATGATCGGCCGCTGGCTGGCCGCCGGGGTGGACACCCTGCTGGTCGAGCAGCCCACCCGCGGCGTGGACGTGGGCGCCAAGGCCGAGATTTATGGCTTGCTGCGGGCCTTCGTGGCCGAAGGTGGCGCGGTGTTGGCGCTGTCGTCCGACCTGCTTGAATTGATCGGGCTGTGCGACCGCATCCTGATCGTGCGGGGCGGCCGGGTGGTGGGCGATGTGCCGGCTGCCGAGGCCACCGAAGAGGGCCTGCTGGCGCTGGCCCTGGTCGAAGCACCGGCCAGCCCGACCGAGGTGCCGGCTTGACCGCGCTGCGCTCGGGCATCCGCCGCACCACGCTGGCCCTGCCGGTGGTCCTGTTTGCGCTGCTGGCGCTGGCCGCGCCCGGTTTTCTGGCACCGCAAAACCTGGCCAACATCGTCGGCCAGATCACGGCCCTCCTGATCGTCAGCCTGGGCCAGATGCTGGTGGCCCTGGTGGCCGGCATCGACCTGTCGGTGGGCAGCGTGATGAGCCTGGCCGGCAGCCTGGTCGCCACACGGGCTGACCCGCTGCAGGGCATCGGCCTGGCGCTGTTGCTGGGGCTGCTGGTCGGCGTCGTCAACGGCCTGGGCGTGGCGGTGGCGGGTGTCCACCCGCTGATCATGACCCTGGCCACAGCCACCTTTTTGCAGGGCCTGGCCTACCTCGTGCTGCCGATTCCCGGCGGCCAGGTGCCGGCCAGTCTGCGCGACATGGTCAGCGGCACAGCCTGGGGCATGCCGCAGCCGCTGCTGTGGTGTGCAACATGCGCTGCCGCGGTGGGATTGATGCTGCACCACACCCGACTGGGCCTGCACCTGTTCGCGGTGGGCGCTCAGGCCCGCAGCGCTCAGCTCAACGGGGTGCCGGTGGTGGCGGTGACCGTGACGGCCTATGTGGCCTGCAGCCTGCTGGCGGTGGTGGCCGGCATCTACCTGGCTGCCCGCGTGGCCTCGGGCGACCCCGCGATGGGCGGCAACTTCGGGCTGGAATCGGTCACGGCCGTGGCCCTGGGTGGCGTGCAGCTCACCGGCGGCGTGGGCAGCGTGCTGGGCGTGCTCACCGGCGCGCTGAGCCTGGGCCTGATCACCAACGGCATCAACCTGTTCGGTATCTCGCCGTTCCTGCGCGGGGCGCTCACCGGCGTCCTGCTGCTGGCAGCGGTGTGTGCCCAGCGCAGAACAGTGGTGGGCCTGTGAACACCGCAACCACCCACCCGACCGCGACCGCCTTGCCGGCCTGGCGCCGGCTGCTGCTTGCCGCACTGGCATTGCCCCCGGCCTATGCCGGCCTGCTGGTGCTGGTGCTGTTGGCCGCGGTGATGCGCCCGCAGTTGCTGTCAGCCATGCTGCTGCCGCTGATCGCCCGCCAGGCCGCTCCACTGGGGCTGGCGGTGATCGGCCAATCCCTGGTGATGCGCGCCCGCTCCATCGACCTGTCGTCGGGCGGCGTGATCGTGGCCGTCTCCTATCTGCTGACCAGCGGCTACTTCGAGGTCTCCGATGCCGCGGCCATGGGCCTGTGCGTGGCCCTGGGCCTGGTGGTGGGCGTGGTCAACGGCGTGCTGATCGTGCAGACACGGGCCTCGTCGATGATCGTCACCCTGGCGGTGTCGATGATCCTCACCGGCATCGTGGTGGCGCTGTCGCAGTTCCGCGCCCCCGGCGATGCGCCCGAGTTCCTGCGCGAGCTGGCACGCTTGCGCGTGGGCGGCGTGCCACTGCCGGTGTTGGTGTGGCTGGGCGCCCTGGTGCCGGCTGCCCTGCTGCTGCGACACACCGCCTACGGCCGTAGCTTGGATGCCGTCGGCAGCAACCCACAGGCCGCCGCACTGTCGGGCTTGCCGCACCTGCGCGTGGTATTTGCCGGCCATGTGGCGTCGGCCCTGGTGTCGGTGCTGTGCGGCTTCATCCTGGTAGGCTTTGTCGGCAAAGGCAGCATCACGCTGGGGCAGGACCTGGCGCTCAACTCGCTGGCCGCCGCTATCCTGGGCGGCGTGAACTTCGGCAGCGGCCGGGGCGGCATGGCCGGCCCGGCGGTGGCCGCGTTCATGCTGACCTTCCTCTTCAACTTTCTCACCAGCCTGGGCCTGGGCGAACCCGGCCGGCTGATGCTGCAGGGCGCCATCATTGCGGCAGCGGCCCTGGTTTACAGCAGCCGGCGCTGAGCCTGCGCCACACACTGCCTGCCGCAACCACCTTCTCCACGCTGAACAATTCACCATGACCGACGAGACCATCCTGCAGGGCGCAGAGCCCTTCTTCTTTCCCGGCAACGACATCGGGGTGCTGGTGTGCCACGGCTTCACCGGCACCACGCAGAGCATGCGGCCGCTGGGCGAGGCCCTGGCCGCCGCCGGCTACACCGTGATCGGGCCACGCCTCGCTGGCCACGGCATCTCGCCGGCGGCCATGGCCCGCAGCACCGCTGCCGACTGGATCGCCTCGGTGGACGAGGCCCTGGCCAAGTTGCGCGAGACCTGCTCGCAGATCTTCATGGTGGGCCTGTCAATGGGCGGAACGCTGACGCTGTACACCGCGGCCAAACATGCCGACATCATCAAGGGCGCGGTGCCGATCAATGCCGCAGTGCAGCTGAATTCGGCCGACATGGCCGGCGCCGCGCTGGACGCCAACATGCCGGCCACGGTGCCCGGCATCGGCTCTGACATCAAGAAGCCGGGCGTGGTGGAGCTGGCCTACAAGGACGTGCCAGTGCCGGCCTTCCGGCAGGCTTATGCGCTGTTCTCCGTCACCCACGACCTGCTGCCCAAGGTCAGCTGCCCGGTACTGGTCATCCAGTCGCGTGACGACCATGTGGTCGACCCCAGCAATGGGCCGCGCATCGTGCGCCGCCTGGGCAGCAGCCGCATTGACCTGCGCTGGCTGAATGATTCATACCATGTCGCCACGCTCGACAACGACCTGCCGCTGATCTGCAGCGAGACTCTGGCCTTTATCCGCGGCATCACCGGCCGCTGAACGGCGGCACAAGATGAGGCGTTGCGTGGGCGCCGGATGGGCTTCGGCGCACGCCCGTCGTCACTTCGGGGTCCTTTCACGCCGGCCCAGCGCGAAGGATCACCAGGCTAGGAGCGCGCGGTGGCGGGCAGGCGGTCCCCACGTTGATGCACGTCAAAGGCTGACCGGTGTTGAGCATGCCGAAGCCGATGCGCAACTCGGCCAAGCCGAAGACGGTCAATCAACGGCAGCTATCGCAGAGCAACTCCACAGGCGCATTCAGCGCTTCAACAGTTCCGCAAATGCAGTGTTGAGCCGCGCTTCGGCCACCGCGTAGACCGAAGCAAAGTCGTCACAGTTGTGAGGCTAAAGTTGTCACTCCGCCATTGACGACGACGACCGGTGGGCCAGAACCCAGCAACGACGTGGGTTTGCAAGGGTTGCGAAGCAAAGGTGTCACTTCGCATCTGTCGCCATCGCAGCGAAGCAAAGTCGTCACCGCCTTCTTGACGGTCTCCGCGGCGCCCATGGCGTCGGGGAGCTCAACAGCCGTAGCGCGCCCGCGTGATCGCGCGGCGGAGTTCTGGCGGTGCTGCTTGCGGTACCAGCCTGGCGCGCCAACCCGCATAGGGTCGGCGGCACGCGGCGCAACGGAAGGGCGAACCGAGCAGTCTCGCGTTGAGTCGGTACGGCGCGGTCGCGCCGCAGCCGCGGCAATGCTCTTCTAGTGCGGCGCCGTGCCAGGGGCAGCGACTCGCGCCGGCGCGTTGATGCATCACACCGTGGTACGCCAACGCCATGCACGCCGCACAGAACCGAAGGCGATCATGCATCTGCTGCCCACCAGCAGCCTTGTGCAGACCATCCGTCAATGCCTTCCGCGGAATGGCGAAGGTCCGGGCCAGCAGTGACACGGCAACGTGGCTGTCGGTAGGCGGAATTCCTTCGTAGGGGTCGATCGGCCGCAGCGCAAGCTGCTTGGCCACGATCTGGCCCGGCAGGGCGTTCATGCGCGCCAGTTTCCACGCGATGCCCAGGATGGTCTCGTGGGGGCATAGCCACCGGCGATTGAAGATGTACCCGTGCGATGGGCTCAGCCGCGCCTCGTCGAAGGTCAGGATCGGCAGCACCGCAACGGCTCCGACAGCGACGAGCCCGGCTACGCGATCTCCAGGGCTTGCCCTGCGGCCGGCGCCATTTCCTTGCGCACCGCCAGACGCGCCTGCACGTAGCCACACGCCTTCACCGCGGCAATCCATCGGCCCTGGTCGGGCCGCTCGTGCTTCGCGTCGGCATCCCAGCAGCCCTTGAGCATGATCTCCACCGCGCGTGCGAAGGACTCCATCGGGATCTCCAGCTCACCCGGCAGGCCGTTCTTGTTGTGCACCTCCTCGAATGCGTTCCAAAGAAGCTGCGCGTCGTGCGCCAGCCTGTATCCCGAACGTACTGCGTTGGGGATGAAGAACCTCGTAAAGCTCCAGTCGGTTCCCCGCGGAAAACACGTCGTGTCGTAGCTGTCCAGGCAGGTGGCCGTGTCGGCCGGATCGCGCAGCCCATGGAAGCGCAACTCCTCCACCATCAACCGCGCCACGATCTGCGTCTTGCGCGCCTGCTGAAACGCCGTCTTCACGGCATGCAGTTCCTCCTGCCCGATGAGGAAGGTGAACAGCCGGATGTTGATCCGGTCCAGGTGATCGTGCACGTCGCGCAGCCACTCGTACTCGTTCTCGCCGTAGCGCTGCGCTTCGTCGAAGAACATCGCCACGACGCCGCTGCCATTGCGAGCGCAGGCATCCTTGATGCGGTCGATCAGCTTCAGCCGCTTGGACGGATTGCTCCCCTTGTCCGGTTCGGGGCAGCCGACGGCCTCCAGCAGACTCGTGAAGAACGGCCCCTCGGCATGCTTGGGCTTGTGCTCGGCCTGCACGTGGTAGGTCGTGACCTTGGCAAAACTCTGCGCCATCGCCAGGCGCAGGTACTCGATGGCCCGTGTCTTGCCGATCCGCGACGGCCCGTAGATCAGCGCGCCGGTGATCTTGTGGTCCATGCAGCTCTTGACGAGATCGTAGAAGGCCTCGATGGCTGGCGTGCCGATGCGGTAGTTGCCGACTTCCAGCGGATGGAGGTCGCGGGCGATGGGGCGCCTGTCGCTGCTGTCGCGGTGGATGGACCGTGTCATGGTGAGGCTCCGTTCAGGGCAGGCTGCCGATGTAGCCCGAGGGGATGGACAGCCGGCGTGGCTTTACGCGTGCGGTCGCTGACGGCGAGGGCGGCGACACCGGCTCGGCCGATGCTGTAG
>Ga0209023_10005647_pt1 | contig 13559 bp, 11 predicted proteins | sample LakOneMetagenome_FD_187468 | JGI IMG/M metagenome (GOLD analysis project Ga0209023, IMG submission 187468) | Freshwater and sediment microbial communities from Lake Erie, Canada (SPAdes) (version 2) | ecosystem: Environmental > Aquatic > Freshwater > Lentic | place: Lake Erie, Canada...
TGCACAACTCCGCCGGATAAGCGACAGCCCCGCCGCGCGTAACCGAGCAGCGCCAGGGCGATGGTGGTCTTGCCCGAGCCGGACTCACCGATCAACGCCAGCACTTCACCTTTTTTCAGGGAAAAACTCACGCCTTTGACGATTTCAACCTCGCCACGCTCGCCACAGGCGACCACCCGCAGGTCTTCAACGCGAATCAATTCACTCATTTCAATGGCCTCCCATACGTCGACTACGCCGGGACGACAGATGGTCGATCAGCAAATTCACACCAATGGTCAACGTACCAATGGCGAGCGCTGGAATGATGATGGCCAGCGCGCCCTGGTTGAGGCCGCCGATGTTTTCCCGTACCAGGGAGCCAAGGTCCGCGTCTGGCGGTTGCACGCCCAGGCCCAGAAAGCTCATGCCGCTGAGCAACAGCACGATGTAGCCGAAGCGCAACCCCAGATCGGTCAATACGGGGTTGAGCATATTCGGCAGGATTTCCATGCACGCCACGTATAACCGGCGCTCGCCTCGGGTACGGGCGACTTGCACGTACTCAAGGGCTTCAATGTTGACCGCCATGCTGCGGGCGACGCGAAACGCACCCGGGATATAGCTGATAACGGCGGTGCAGATCAGCAGCGTCACTGACGACCCAAAGGCCGAGACCATGATCAGTGCAAGCATTTTGCTGGGGATCGAAATGAACGCGTCCATGATGCGGCTGATGACTTCGTCCAGCCACTTGGGTGCGACCACCGACAACAACGCAGAACCGGTGCCCAGGGCGCTGGCCAGTAACGCCGCGACCAGCGCCAGCCCGACGGTGAACCGGGCGCCCACCAACACCCGACTAAGCATGTCGCGGCCCAGGTAATCGGTGCCAAACGGGTGGGCGAGGCTAAAGCCTTCGAAGATGTTATCGGACACCACTTCACCCACAGGGTGTGGCGCCAGCCAGGGGCCAAACAGCGCCACCAGCAACCAGGCCACGCACACCAATGCTCCCACCAGCCCCAACCACGACGGAGCGCTGGAGACTTTGGCGAGTGCCAGGGCTGAGGACACAGGCTTTGACTTGGCAATGAGATTGTTCATTGGTTTCTCAGCCTCGGGTTGGACAGGATTGCGCAGAGGTCGGCGAGCAGCACCAGGCCCAGGTAGGCCGCGCAGAACAACATGGTGCAAGCCTGCACCAGCGCCATGTCGCGGTTGGTCACGGCGTCGACCATCAAGCTGGCAATGCCGGGGTAGTTGAAGATGGTTTCGACGATCACCACCCCGCCCAACAGGTACGACAGGCTCAGGGCGATGGCATTGGCAATCGGGCCGATGGCGTTGGGCAAGGCATGGCGCAGCACAATACGTATGGGGCTGACGCCTTTGAGGCGCGCCATTTCGACGTAGGGGCTGTCGAGCTGATCGATCACCGCAGCGCGCGTCATGCGCGCCATTTGCGCGACGATGACGCAACACAGCGTCATCACCGGCAAGGCATAGGTACGCATGAATTGCAGGGGTGAGGTAATGTCGCTGGCATACGACAGTGCCGATAACCAACCGAGGTTGACCGCGAAAATCAGCACGGCCAGGGTTGCCACCAGAAACTCCGGCACCGCAACCATCGCCAGGGTGACAAAGCTCAGGCAGCTGTCGATGCGCCCACCCCGGCCCATCGCCGAGCCGATGCCCAGCACCAGCGCCAACGGCACCGAAACCAGCGCCGTGACACCCGCCAACATCAGGGTGTTGGGCACTCGTCCCGCCATCAATTCACCCACCGGCATCGCATTGGACACCGACACCCCCATGTCGCCGGTGAGCAGGCTCATCAACCAGTGCAAGTACCGCAACACACCAGGCTGGTCCAACCCCAGTTTCAGGCGCAGCGCCGCCACCTGTTCAGGGGTCGCGAACTGGCCAAGGGATTGTTGTGCAGCATCCCCCGGCAGTACTGCCGTGATCGCAAAAACGACCATGGACACGATCAACAAGGTCACCGCACCGGCACCAAAGCGCCGGCAGATCAACCACAGTGTATGGCTATTCATCGCACTGCCCTCCTCAAGCGTCCAACCACACCTGCTCGGCGAACATGTAACCCATGAAACCACCCAGCGGGTTGGTGTCGTAGCCTTTGATGCGCTGGTCGACGCCGTCGATGTTGCTGATAAATACCGGCACGCCGATGCCACAGTGGTCGTGAACCAGGGTCTGCATGTCGCCATACATTTTGGCGCGCTTGGCGTCGTCGGTCTCGCCACGTGCCAACATCAGTAACTGGTCGAATTGATCGTTCTGCCAGCCGGACTCGTTCCACGGCGCCTTGGACTGGAAGAATTGCGAAAACATCACGTCGGCATTCGGCCGAGGGTTGATGTTGCCGAAGCTCAAAGGGTGCTTCATCCAGTGGTTTGACCAGTAGCCGTCACTGGGCAGGCGGTTGACGTCAAGCTTGAGCCCGGCCTGTTTCGCCGACTGCTGCAACAGCACGGCGATGTCCACCGAACCGGTCGCAGCGGGTGACGCCATCACGGGCATGGTGATGCTTTCCATACCGGCTTTCTTCAGCAGGAACTTGGCTTTTTCCGGGTCGTAGACCGTCTGCGGCAAGTCGCTGTTGAAGTAGCGCGAGCCCGGTGCAATCGGGTGATCGTTGCCGACCACGGCAAAGCCACGGAACACTGCGGACTTGACTTGCTCACGGTCCAGCAGCAGCTTCATCGCCTGGGTGAATTCCGGGCTTTTGCCGGGCAACTGATCCTGGCGGATGATCAAGTCAGTGTAGTTGCCGGACGGCGCATCCACGACCCGGTGTTTGGCACTGGCAGCGATACGTGTGGTGGAACGTGGGTTGACCTCGTTGATCATGTGTACGTCGCCCGACAGCAGCGCGTTGACCCGCGACGGCTCGTCGGCGATAGCGATGAATTCGATTTCGTCCAGGTACGGCAAGCCCGGTTTCCAGTAGTTCTTGTTGCGCACGGCAATCGAACGCACCCCCGGTTTGAATTCACCCACGGTGAACGGCCCGGTACCGATGCCTTTATTGAAGTCGGTGGTGCCCTCAGGGACGATCAACAGGTGCGACACCGCCAGGATCGACGGCAACTCGGCGTTTGGCGCGCTGAGGCGAATCTGCACTTCGCTCGGGCCGCTGGCCTTGATCTCTGCGAACTGCTCCATCAACGGCATGACCTTGGAACCAGTGAGCGGGTCCTTGTGCCGGTTCAGGGTGAACACCACGTCGGCAGCGCTCAGCGTCTTGCCGTTGTGGAAGGTCACGTCTTTGCGCAGGGTGATGGTCCACAGGGTGGCGTCGGTATTCTCGATACGCTCGGCCAACTCCAATTGCGGCACCAGGTGTTTATCGAATCGGGTCAGGCCGTTATAGAACATGTAGTGGCGCGCATAGTCGGTAGACAGCGCGCCCTTGGCGGGGTCAAGGGTATCGGCGGTAGACGTGGACATACCGGCGACACGAATCTTGCCCCCCGGCTTGCCTTTACCTGCGACAGGCGCGTCATCGGCAAACACCTTACCGGCGGCGCTGAACAGACTGCCGGCACCGGCGGCGGCCACACCCGCAACACCGAGCATTTGCAGGGCATTGCGGCGCGACATACCACGGTTGAGACTTTCGAATACCCGCAGGCTCTCCTGGCCGGAGATCAGCTCGGGGGTGTTTTTGTTGTCAGTCATATCAAAGCTACCTGTCGATAATCGGAAGAATCGAGTGCTCACGGATGTCCGGAGCGTCCTGAAAAAACAAACGACGGTGACGCAACAACGGCAACTCAGTGCAAATAATCCTGGAAGCGGTAATAGGCACCCACGAACGGCAGGAACCAGGGTTTGCCGAAGTGCCCGGGAATCGCCGGCCATTCGAGCTCACGCCAGGGGTTGGCGGCTGCGTTGCCAGCCATCACCTCTGCCATCACCTGGCCCATGTGCACCGACATCTGCACGCCATGGCCGCTGTAGCCCATCGAATGGAACACCCCGCCATGCTGGCCTGCGCGGGGCAGGCGATCGGACGTCATGTCCACCAAACCGCCCCAGCAGTAGTCGATCTTCACGCCCGCCAACTGCGGGAACATGTTCAACATCGCGGCGTGCAGCACCTTGCCGCTCTTGGCATCGGAGACGCTGTCCGACATGGCGAACCGTGCCCGACCGCCAAACAGCAAGCGGTTGTCCGGCGTCAGGCGAAAATAGTTACCGATCATGCGGCTGGTCACATAGGCCCGATGCTGTGGCAGCAACTGGTCGATCAGGGCCTGGGACAAGACTTCAGTGGCGATGACAAAACTGCCTACCGGGACAATCCGCCGGCGGTACCAGCCGAGGTCGCCATGCTGGCAAGCACCGGTGGCCAGCAAGACTTGCCCGGCATGCAGCGAGCCCTTGGCGGTAGTGACTTGATAGCCGCCCGCCTGGGCCTTCCAGTGGTTGACCTGGGTGTGCTCATAAATCATTGCGCCACGCCGCACGGCCGCTTCGGCCAAGCCGACACCAAAACGGCCGACATGCATTTGCACACCGTTGCGTTGCAGCAAACCGCCATGGAACTGCGCCGAGTTGACTTCAGCGTGCGTCTGTTCGGCGCTGAGCAACTCGACATCGGCGTCGACCTCCTGGCGAATCAGCTCACAGGTGCGTGCAAGTCCTTCGTAATGCAGGGGCTTGGCCGCCAACTTGAGCTTCCCGTTGCGCACCAGGTCACAGGCGATCCCTTCCTGCTCGACCAGCGAAACCACCGTCTGCACCGCACTTTCATAGGCCTGGTAATAAGCACGCGCCTTGGCGGCACCGAGGCTGGCGTGCAACCCGGCATAGTCCTGGGCCACGCCGGTATTGCACTGCCCACCGTTGCGCCCCGAGGCTTCGCCGATCACCCGGCCGGCGTCCAGCACGACCACACTGGCGCCATTACGCGCCAACGCCCGCGCCGCCGCCAGGCCGGTGAACCCTCCACCGACCACGGCTACATCGACCTGCTTGGGCAAGTCGCCCAGCCGGGCCCCGGTAAACGCCGGTGCGGTGTCGAGCCAATAGGATTCACTGCCCATGTCTTACCCCTTGGTGTGCTGTTACAGACCGACCAACGCTGGCAGCCCGCCGATATCGGGGATCTGCTGGTAACCGTAGAACGCATTGCCGGGCACTTCATGGCCACGGGCAACGAACGCCTTGTTTTTGATCTTCATGTCATGGGCCGGCATCAGGTCATAACGGAAGCTCGAAGACACATGCAAGATGTCTTCCGGGCCGCAGCCAAGGTTGTCGAGCATGAATTCGAAAGCGGCCAGGCGCGGCTTATAAGCCTGGGCCTGTTCGGCAGTGAATACTTTGTGGAACGGCGCGCCGAGCTTGTCGACGTTGGACATGATCTGGCTGTTGCTGGCATTGGAAAAGATCACCAGGGGGATCTTGTCGGCGATCTTCGACAGGCCGGCCGGCACGTCCGCATGAGGGCCCCAGGTCGGCACGGCGTCGTAATACAGTTGGCCTTCCTCGCGATACTCGATACCCCAGCGCTTGCAGGTACGGGCCAGGGCCGTCTTGAGGATTTCGTCATACGGCCTCCAGTCGCCCATCACCTGATCGAGGCGGTAGGCCGAGAAATCCTTGACGAACTGGTCCATCTGCTCTGGGGTGATGCGGTCGGCGAAAATTTCGCGGGTCATGGTGCCCATATGAAAGTTGGTCAGCGTACCGTAGCAGTCGAACGTAATGAATTTGGGGCGAAGAAAGCTCATTGAGTGCGGTCCTGAAGTTCGTTGATTGTGACAAGCGTTCGCTGCCCTGGTGGCACGTCGGCCTCGTTGCAGCACAGCTTCATTACACCACTGTGAAATCAGCATATGACGTCTAAAACGACCTGCGCTCAATACAAACCACCGTTTTGGTGGCTGGCCTCAGCAGAGTTTGCGGTGCGCGCCAGGCTTGGGCAGGCCCCGCTTTTATGCGCTTTTATGGGCCTTTGGAGGTAGCGAGGCTCAAGAAAGGGCATGGCGGGCAGCAGTCACTGTGCTGCAAGCAGTATTTTGTGCGGTTGGCCGATCACGCGCGTCAGCGAATGGACAGTGCGCTATAGAGAAGAGCGCAAGCCTGCGCCGATACCAGCCGCTTCGCCCCTGAATTCCGGCCGGCCGCGCCTGGAAAAACCCCTGGCATTTGCTGCTGACCTCGCGACGCAATTAAGTAGTAACTGTGGTGATGTGGGGTGCCGCACACGGAATCTGCCGAATATTCCAGGCCCTCTTGCCAGCCTGTATGGCAGGTGGGATACAGACGCGCTCATGATGCAAAAAACAACCTTCCATGGAGACTCGCCATGTCCGCCCTGCCACACCCTGCTTATGTCTACCGTCCGATGACGGTCGCCGACCTGCCGGCCGCCCATGCCTTATCGGTCATGCTCAAATGGCCCCACCGCCTGGAAGACTGGGCGATGTTGCAACGGGTCAGCGACGGCTTCGTGGTGCTGGACGGCGAGCGCCTGATCGGCAGCGCCTTCACCTGCCCTCAGGGTGATTACGCAACCATTGGCCTGGTGATCGTCAGCAATGACTACCAAGGCCAGGGCATTGGACGCCGCTTGATGGAAAAGGCGCTCGACGCCTGCCAGGCGCGCACGCCGATTCTCAACGCCACCCTCGCGGGTGCGCCACTTTATGCAAGCCAGGGGTTTGTCGAGTTTGGGCAGGTGCAGCAGCATCAAGGCCAAGTGCGCGTGCCCGCCCTGGAGGGCCTGGACGCTGGCGAAACCTGCCGTGCGTTACGCGCCGATGACCATGCCACGCTGTTGGCCCTCGCCAATGCCGGCAGCGGCCTGGACCGCCGTGAAGTGTTGCCGGAACTGCAGGTAGAGCACGCCATGGGGATTGAGCGCGAGGGCAAGTTGCGCGGCTTTGCCCTGCTGCGCCCCTTTGGTCGTGGACGCTGCATCGGCCCGGTGGTGGCAGAAAACCTCGAGCAGGCAAAACACCTGATCAGCGAATTACTGGCGCGGGTACCGGACGCCTTCGTACGCATCGATATCCCCGCCGATTGCGGCCTCAGTGACTGGCTCGAACAAGCCGGTTTGAAGCACATCGACACCGTCACCCAGATGGCCAAGGGCAAACCGCCCCAGGCCAGCCAAGGCGTACACCCTTTTGCGCTGATCACCCAAGCGATCGGCTGATTTTCCTTATGGAGCAGTGCCCATGTCATCTCCCCGTATCCTGCTGTTGGCGCGCGCCGACGGTAGCCGCGTTACCACGCCGTTGAACACGGCTGCCCTGAGCGCGCTCGATCCATTCGGCGATGCGCGCCAACTCGCCTGGCTGGGCGACGATGGGGTGTCCGCCGGCTTGGTGCAGTTCAGCGGCGACGCCGCGATCGAAGACTTCCCCCACAGCGAGACGCTGGTGGTTCACGCCGGCCATGTAGTGCTGCACACGGCAGACCAGCACGTAGACCTGAAGGTCGGCGACAGTGCCGTGATCGGCCGTGGCACACGCCTCTCGGTGCAGGCGAGCGCGGGCAGCCGATGGGCGTTCTGCGCTGTCGACCTGGCCGATGCCCCCCGGCAGCACGGCTTGACGTGGCTCGACCCGCGCGCCCTGCTCAACCCCTCTGCCGCACCGGAACCGCAAATCCTGATCGGCCCTCCCCCACAGTGCCGGGCGCTTAATCTGTTTGATGATGCCAGCACAGAACTGCGCGTCGGCATTTGGGACTCGACGCCCTACGCCCGGCACGGCCGCCCGCACAAACTGCATGAGTTGATGTATCTGCTTGAAGGTAGCGTCACCCTGCAAGATGCCGAGGGTGGCGAGGTGACGATCAACACCGGTGACACGGTGTTTGTGGCAAAAGGCGCGCCGTGCGCTTGGACCAGCACAGTCTATGTACGCAAGGTCTATGCAGTGAAGTGAGCCGGCATGTTCAGTCGGTTGTCAGGTTTTCAACGCGTCTTCCAGAAAAGCCACCAAAGCCTGCACACGCGAACTGCGCAGTTTGCGCGAAGGCACCAGCAAGTTGACCGGTGCGCTGTCGAAGCTCCACTCCGGCAGTACCCGTATCAGGCTGCCGCTGGCGATTGCATCACTGACATCCCACTGCGAACGCAGCACCAACCCCAAGCCTTGCTCGGCCCAACGCCGGGCAACGCTTCCATCATTGCTCAACAATACCGGTTCGATGCGTAGGGTTTTACGCGCCTGCCCCTTACGCATATGCCAGAGCGTGACATCCTCATCATTTTCACGGATGCAAATGCAGCGATGGGCAGCGAGCTGGTCTGGCGACACCGGCACACCCTGTTCGTGCAGATAGGCTTCGCTGGCGCATAACCATCGCTCGTTTTGCGTGAGCTGCCTGGCCGTCCACAGGCTGTCGTTGAGGTGGCCGATGTGAATGACTGCGTCGCTGTCATGGCGATCAGGCCAGGGTGTCTCGCGCAAATCCAGGTGCAGGCAAAGCTGCGGATGCAGCCTTGCAAAACGTGCCAACAATGGTGCAATGCGCTGTCGACCATAGCCAAACGGGGCCGCCAACCTCAATGTGCCAACCAGCCTTTCGTCCTTTTGCTTGAAAGACTCTGGAAGCGACTCCAGTTGTTCCAGCAAGACCGCACTCTCGCGCGAGAACCGCTCACCATCGGCCGTCAGGCTGAGCCGCCGTGCGTCGCGGTTAGCCAGGGTCAGCCCCAGCAGCGCCTCCAGTTTACGCAGGCGCATGGAAAGCGCCGGAGGTGAAACATTCAGGGCTCTGGCAGCGGCACTCAGCGACTCAGAGCGGGCAAGCGTAACTGCCAGGCGCAGGTCTTCGATGGAAATCATTCAATTTTACTTAATGATTGATGATTTCTCATTGAACCACAGGTTAACGATAGCTGAGTAGAGTGCAGCCTGTACCCAGCCACTTGAGTTCTGCCATGTCAACGCCGATTGCCTCTCTCGACACGCCCGTTGCGCTAGTCGATGTCGCGCAAATGCAGCGCAATATCCAGCGTATGCAGCAACGTATGGACACCCTCGGCGTACGTTTGCGCCCGCACATCAAAACCAGCAAGTGCCTGCCCGTCATCACGGCACAGATGGCTGCTGGCGCCCGCGGTGTCACGGTTTCTACCTTGAAGGAAGCTGAGCACTGTTTCGCGCAAGGCATCAGTGACGTGTTCTATGCCGTTGCAATAGCCCCGGGCAAATTACCCGCGGCACTAGCCCTCCGGCGCAAAGGCTGCAACCTGAGCGTACTCACCGACAGCGTCGCAGGCGCTCAAGCGATCGTCGACTTTGCACAGCAGCACGACGAACGCTTCGAGGTGTGGATTGAAATCGATTGCGACGGCCATCGCTCAGGCCTGGCCGTTGAAGACAATGCGCTGGTAGCCGTCGCACGCGCCCTGAGCGAAGGCGGCATGCAACTGCGCGGCGTGATGACCCACGCGGGGTCCAGTTACGAGCTGGACCGCCTCGAAGCCCTGCAAGCGCTGGCGGAACAGGAACGCTTACTCTGTGTACGCGCCGCCGAAATAATCCGCGAAGCCGGCTTGGCATGCCCCGAGGTCAGCATCGGCTCCACCCCCACAGCCCTCTCGGCACTGAACCTGGACGGCGTTACTGAAGTGCGGGCAGGCGTCTATGTGTTCTTCGATCTGGTCATGCACAACATTGGCGTGTGCCGGGCAGACGAGTTGGCGTTGAGCGTCCTGACCACCGTTATTGGCCATCAGCAGGATAAAGGCTGGATCATCACCGACGCAGGCTGGATGGCCATGAGTCGCGACCGTGGCACACAACGTCAGCGCCAGGACTTTGGTTATGGACAAGTGTGTACCGAAGCGGGCGACTGGATCGAAGGCGCGCTGGTCACAGGGGCCAATCAGGAACATGGCATCATCACCCTCGGCACCCCGAGTGCTGACATGGTCGGGCGCTTCCCTATTGGCAGTCGTCTGCGCATTCTGCCCAATCATGCCTGCGCCACCGGCGCGCAGTTTCCGGATTATCACGCCCTTGACGTCGAGGGCGCCGTACACACATGGAGTCGCCTTCATGGTTGGTAGTCTTAAGGTGATGCGTATTGCTCTCGACCACAGTGAGGCGCCCTCATGAAACCGCAAAAAAGCGATGTATTGATTATCGGCGGCGGCATCATGGGGTCGGCGTCAGCGTTTTTTCTCAGCCGGCGTGGACACTCCGTCACCCTGCTGGAGCGTGATCAGATTGGCCAGTACGCCAGCGGCGTGAACTTCGGCAACGTGCGGCGCCAGGGGCGTTACCTGGGGCAGTTGCAACTGGCTAACCGCTCCTTTGCCTTGTGGAAGCGCCTGCCGGAGCTGATCGACGACGACCTTGAGTTCATCGCCAGTGGCCATATGCGCGTGTGTTACCGCGAGGACGAGATCGCTGAGCTGCAAGCCTACGCCGAGGCTCCCGAGGCCCGTGAGCTGGGTTTGCAGATCCTGACCGGCAAAGCCTTGCATACCCGCTTTCCGTTCCTGGGCCCGGAAGTCAAAGGTGGCTCCTACGCCCCTCACGATGGCCACGCGAACCCACGCCTGGCGGCGCCGGCGTTTGCCCGGGCGGCCAGGCGCCTGGGTGCGCGGATCGAAGAGCGTATCGAAGTCATCGAGGTGCAGAAAGTGGGCGGTCACTTCCACGTCACGACCACCGATGGCCAACGCTTCGTCGCCGAGCAACTGCTGATCACCGCGGGCGCGTGGGCCGCCAAACTGGCTGAGCAATTCGGAGAACCCGTACCGCTGGAACCCAATGGCCCGCAGATGTCGGTGACCGAACCGGTTCCTTACGCCTTGCCGACGGTGATCGGCGTATTTACCAAGATCAAGGAAGAGGTGATCTACTTCCGCCAGATCCCGCGCGGCAACATCATCATCGGCGGCGGCAACCGCTGCACCCCGGACATGCTCAACCGGCGCGCCTTCTTCAAGCCCGAAAGCCTGCTCAACCAGATGCGACAAATGCGCCGCCTGCTACCGGGCGCCGAGAAGCTGAACATCATCCGGGTATGGAGCGGCATCGAAAGCTACACGCCGGACTCTCTGCCGGTCATCGGCCGCAGCGGGGCCGTCGATGGCTTATTTTATGCGTTCGGCTTCTGTGGTCATGGTTTCCAGCTTGGCCCGGGCGTCGGCGATGTGATGGCCGAACTGATCAGCACCGGCAGTACCAGCACCTTGATCAGCCCATTCGATATCCGCCGGTTCACGAACCCCAGCGCGATTGAAATGCCGTTATCGGCAAGCCTCCTCAACACAGGCAAACTTATATGAGTCGCGTGCCACAACGCCCTGACTGCCCGACCCAAAATCCTCAACTTCAAGGAGGTTGCATGTCCGTAACGTCAGGCTCTACCTATCGGTACCGTGCTGTTACCGCGGCGGATATGCCCGCAGCACACGCGCTCTCGGCCCACCTGAAATGGCCTCATCGAGAAGCAGACTGGGCCATGGTGCAGCGCACATCGCAAGGCTTTGTCGCCGAGCATAAAGGGCAGTTGGTGGGTGTCGCGTTCACTTGCCATCAAGGCGCTTACTCGTCCATCGGCCTGGTGATCGTGAGTGATGAGCACCAAGGAAAGGGGATCGGGCGTCAACTGATGAACCTGTGCTTGGCAGCCACTGCACCACGCACGCCGATTCTCAATGCCACCGAGTCGGGCGCACCGCTCTACGCAAGCATGGGGTTCGTCGACTTCGCGCGTATCCAGCAGCATCAAGGGGTGCCACAGGCGCCTGAGCAGATGCCTTTGATCAAGGGCTCGCAGTGTCGTGCATTGCATCCTGCGGATTACCCTCGGCTGATTGAATTGGCCAATGCGGGCAGTGGCCTGGACCGCACAGCGGTGCTCAATGATTTGCTCCCGATGGCCGAGTCTGTGGTCGGTATTGACGTGGATGGGGAACTACAAGGCATTGCCCTCCTGCGTCGCTTTGGCCGTGGCCATATCATTGGACCGGTTGTTGCAAAGAGCCAGGAGCAAGCCCAACACCTGATTACCCACCTGCTGCGGTTGATACCTGGCGCCTTCGTGCGCTTCGACATTCTTGCCGATTGTGGGTTGGCCGTCTGGCTGGAGCGTCTGGGGCTGCCATGCGTTGATAGAGCGCCGCGGATGGTTCTGGGCGCGCCCCCGAAATCAATCGACGGGGTCAGCCAGTTTGCTCTGGTTACCCAAGCAATCGGCTAGCGATCCCGGCGGGCCGCAAGCGTTTTATACGGTGCAAAAGGCTCCGTTGCATTAATGCAAAGTAAGCCCGCCAGATACAGCAGAATATCCCTTGCAGACGCGAACAACGGCATATTTTGCAGGGCCGTTTTGTTAGCTTATTAAGACGACACGGCCCCAAGCATTTACGGGGCGCTACAGCGACGCGCTTGTTCGCAGCGCCTATTACCGCTCTAAGGAGCTAGTTGGATGACCACGCAATCTTCGAATAGCCATGGCGTTGATCCGCAAACCTCTCTCATGTTTTATATCAACGGCCGTTGGTGTTGCCCGGCGATCCCAGCCAGTTTGCCGGTGGTCAATCCTGCAAGTGAAGAGGTTGTTGCACAGGTCGCCCGCGGATCTACCGAAGATGTCGATCGGGCAGTGGCTGCGGCGCGTGCGGCATTTCCTGGTTGGTCTGCTTCCTCGACAGCAGCGCGTGCGCGTGTGCTTGGCAAGCTCTACGAGCTGATCCTCGAACGAAAAGAGCTGCTTGCCCAGGCCCTCTCTCTCGAAATGGGCGCAGCCATCGGTTTCGCCCGGGCGATGCAAGTTCCACTGGCGGCCGAACACGTGCGTGTCGCGCGTGACCTGCTGTCCAGCTATCGTTTCCAAACGGTTGAAGGCGGCACCGCGATTGAACGCGAACCCATCGGTGTCTGCGGCCTCATCACGCCGTGGAACTGGCCGCTTTATCAAATCACCGCGAAAGTCGCCCCGGCGATAGCTGCCGGTTGCACAGTGGTGTTGAAACCCAGCGAACTGTCCCCCCTGAGCGCCCTTCTTTTTGCCCAACTGGTACACGACGCAGGCCTCCCGCCCGGTGTCTTCAACTTGGTGAACGGAAGCGGCTCCGAGGTCGGCGCGGCCATGGCGGCGCATGCCGATATCGATATGATTTCAATCACCGGCTCTAACCGCGCTGGCGCACTGGTTGCGCAAGCGGCGGCGCCCACGGTGAAACGCGTTACACAGGAGTTGGGAGGCAAGTCCCCAAACCTTCTGCTGCCCGACGCCGATTTCGCCAAAGCCGTGCCCTTGGGGGTGATGTCTGCATTTCGCAACGTAGGGCAATCCTGCAGCGCGCCGACAAGAATGATCGTTCCAAAAAACCGCCTGGCAGAAGTTGAGTCGCTGGCTGCGGCAACCGCCAATGCAATCATCGTGGGTGACCCGCAATCGGAAGACACGATACTGGGCCCCATTGCCAACGAGGCACAATTCAATCGCGTTCAAGCCATGATCAAGCTGGGCCTGGACGAGGGTGCAAAACTGGTTTGCGGTGGGCCAGGACGCGTGCCGGGTTTTGAGAAAGGCTTTTTTACCCGACCGACTGAGAT
>Ga0209023_10005648_pt1 | contig 13556 bp, 12 predicted proteins | sample LakOneMetagenome_FD_187468 | JGI IMG/M metagenome (GOLD analysis project Ga0209023, IMG submission 187468) | Freshwater and sediment microbial communities from Lake Erie, Canada (SPAdes) (version 2) | ecosystem: Environmental > Aquatic > Freshwater > Lentic | place: Lake Erie, Canada...
TATAAAAAAGCAATCGCACGTACCCCGAATGATTTTATTACTTACGGCATTCAACTCAGTAACGATATCGCCGGAGATTCAAGACTTAGCCGCACACAGGTATTTCCTGTTTTGAATTATCATAAATCACTGAATGGTGAAAAAGACAGTTACCTATCAATTGGTTTTATGGGCGGCCCTGTAATGGAACGCTTCGATCCTTCGAAACTAAGTTTTGATGACCAATTCGTAAATGGTTCTTACAGTGCTACAAACCCTACACACCAGACATTTACCAAAACAAGCCTCACCTATTGGGATGCTGCTGTGGGTTTATGTTACAGCAGCGTGATTGGTGAAGGAACACGCTATTATATTGGTGGAGGATTGTATCATTTCACCAAGCCAAAAGTTGCCTTTCAAAAAGAAAATGATATTCACTTAAACCAAAAGTACGTTGTAAACGCAGGCTTATCTACGCCCATGAATTCTGAGAACCAGCTGATCGTGTATGTTGATTATTTCATGCAGGGCGGGAACAGGCAGATACAGGGCGGGCTCCAGGTAAACCACGATATCCAGGGTTATGATGAAAATCAAAAGATTGGTATCTCTGCAGGAATGTTCTATCGCCTGAAAGATGCATTCATTCCTGTTATAAAACTTGACTATAACAAAATGAGCATCGGTATATCTTATGATATCAACAGCAGTAAACTAAAATCTGCCTCACAATACAGGGGCGGTTACGAGGTTACCCTTTGTTATAAAACTTTTCGTAATAATTATAACAGCTCTGCAGATAAGGTTAGATGCCCTGCATTTTATTGATCACAATCATTAAACTGGTTAAAAGTATATAGTCAATATTTACATTCCCTTCATTACTTTCTCATCCCTCACTGTACAGGCAGATTATTTTGCTATGCGGGAACTTCCGTAAACATTTTTGCGTATTTACTGTTATATGAGTTTTACTGATAACAAATCATCTTAATTACGCATGCCGGTATATAAATATAAAATTGGCCTCACTTCCATTACACTTGTAGCTTTTCTGTTAGTATTTGCTTCCTGCTCCTTTTCAGAAAGTAAAGCAAGGAAGATATATGCAAGATCTTCAAAAGAGACTTATGATATGATCATTGTACCCGGCGTTCCACTGGAAAACGGCACCTGGAGCCGTACCATGAAAGCAAGGGTTTACTGGGCCAAATATTTATATGATAAAGGGATCGCAAAAAATATCATGTTTTCTGGCAACTCGGTTTACACTCCATATTACGAAGGCAAAGTGATGGCTCTGTATGCAGAGGCCATCGGCATTCCCAAGGGGCATGTTTTTTCAGAAACCCTGGCCGAACACAGCACAGAGAATTTATATTATGGCTATTATAAATCAAAAAAACTTGGCTTTAGTAAAATGGCATTGGCAACAGATCCATTCCAGTCTAAGCAATTAAAAAGTTTCGCAAGGCGTAAGCTTGATAAGCCTGTTGCCATTATTCCAATGGTATTTGATACATTAAAAATGCTGGAACCAACGATGACTGATCCGGTAATTGATTACCAGCAAGCCTATAATAAGGATTTTGTTGACCTTAAAAAGCGTGAATCCGGCTGGAAAAGGTTTAAAGGAACCATGAGCTGGAATATTGATAAAAAAGCTTACAAATAAAAATAAGAATAATTTGTCCCGGCTTTAGAATTACCATCATCATCCTTGCATCGCCCTCTTGTACCGCATACCTGCACTCAACAGGTAAAGCAACACCTAAAAGTTACCAATACATTTTTGTTGACATGATCCTGTTTGTTTACAATCAAGTAAAATTATATTCCGGATGTTCTGAGAAAGAACAGCGCTTTGAGTTGGAACTGTACGGATTGATCATATAGATAGGTTCATTTCATTTTATAACAACTCATCAGGCAAAAGAGCTGGTTCATACATTCCTTTATTGACAGGCACTTTATATCTTGCTTTCTTTGTGCAAGAAAATTGTTAAGAAGTAATATACTAAAGTAAAAATGGTAAGGTACAGTTGGTTTTGGTTTAAAGGAGCATCGATAAGGTGCTCTTTTTTATAGTATATCAGTTTCATATCCGTATATAATATTAAACTTACCGCATATAATTGGTATATTTATAAAGCGGATTATCATAAATAACAAGCCTTGCGCTCTCAAATTATTTTATTATCCTTTCTACTATTACTGCGGTCTGCAGTGACGGCCCAGGCAGCAATCGATTCACTTAATTTTACTGAGGTTGATAATTATGTACTGACTGTCAGATATGAAAATAATTTGGAAAAATTATCTGAAGATCTTACTTCCCTGTACACTGATGATGTATTTAAGCTAAGGGCCATTTTTAAATGGATAACAAATAATATTGAATACGATTACCGTTTTATCAATAGCGGCAAAGAATTAAAAGTACCCGATTGCGAAAATGAAACTGAGCAGGACTGCATCGCCATTACAAGAGAATGGGAAAATAATTATTTAAAAAAGATATTGCTCCGAAAAAAAGCTGTTGCCGACGGATATGCAAAATTGTTCAAAAAACTATGCGACTTAAATTATATCCAGTGTGAGGTCATTACAGGATATGCCCGCACAAAACCTTACCAGGTGGGGAATACCATGCCCGTAAATCATTCATGGAATGCCGTTATGATAGATGCGAACTGGTTTTATGCAGATGCTGCCTGGGCCGCAGGTTATTGTCCGGAAGATGAGGAAACAGGAAGGCTTCTGAAGTTCGTTAAGGATTATAAGGATTATTACTGGCTCTCGTCATTCAACAGGTTCTCCAGGAACCATTATCCCAAAAAAGGAAATTTTACAGAGCCAACAAATCTTACGAAAGAGCAGTTCTTCATGAAACCTTTTTACTATTCAGTAGAAGTATTGGAAAACCTGGATGAAGATGTTCCTTCAACAGGTGTGATCAAAGTAAAAAAAGGAGATACCATTCATTTTAAGTTTGACTATGCACAGGATATAAAATTATTACAGATCAATTCAAATGTATTCAGGAACCCCTCTTTATGGACAACCGTACAGGTATCCAAAAAGAAAACAAAAATGGTAAGAGATACCTGGGCAGAAAAAAAACAACAATATATCAGTTTTAAAAAAAAGGGCAATACATATGAATTCGATTATACTGTTACCGAAAATTCATTGTATTACCTTGAACTGGCTTTCGATTACAAACCTGCTATCAGGTACAGGATCAGGGTTGAGAACTGATCATTTCAGACTAAGTATCTTCTGTTCAAATACTTTAAAGTCTTTGTCAAGCTGAAGTTTCAGCTTTTGTTTTACAGCAGTTTCTTCAATAAAACTATATTCAATACTGTTATACACAAATTTTTTAATGTCGGCATAACTGATACCCGGATATCGTTTTGCCAGCAGTACAAACTGTTCGGTAAGGTTTGATCTTAAAACCCCTGCATCATCTGATGAAATAACAATTGGCACTCCTGAATTTTTATACAGCATGATCGGGTGCCTGTCGTCTTTTACTTTTAAAATGAATTCATTGCTGTATAAATTCAGTTCCACTGCAATATTGTTTTTCTTCATGTAATTAAGTAAGGAATAGCAATCTTTCTCATAAGGAAGATCAACGCCATGGCCGATCCTGTTTGCCTTGGCATCATACACGGCTTCATTGATATGCCAGTTCAGTTCTTCAGGCTTTACCATTCCCAGAGCGAGTTCACCTGCATGCATGGAATATTTTACAGAAGGAAATTTCTTATGACAATATTTGAACATCTGCATGTGCAGCCAGTAATCCTGCATGGAAACATCTTCATGCTCAGGTGCAACGATATTCACCCCAACAACCAATGGGCTCCTGTTGGCAGATTCAAATGCAATAACAAGATTTGTAAAAAGCTGTACAGGGTTCATGAACCTCAACACAAAATTCTGGTAGCGCATGGTAAAAACTGAATCATCAATCTTCATCGATGTATGAAGTTTTTCCAGGTAGCTATTGAAATTAGTTGCACACTCAGTAATATCTCTTTTCTCAATAACAGAGAATATGCTGTCTAAAAGTTTATCAGTTAAATTGTCTTTCCTTTCAGATTGGTATTGTTCCAGCCTTTCATTTAAAGCAAAGAGGTCATCAACAGGCTTATCACACTTGATCGTTCTGAACATGGTTTCAATATAGGCAACGTGTTCAGACTTTGCCCTTTCTTTTAATTCCTTTAAGCCACGTTCATAGCTATAATCAGCCGGGAGGTCAAAATGGCCAAAACTTTCAAAGAATTGCCTGTACGAAGGATACGATATGAAATTATAATCCTTGGCTGACCACAATTGCAATAAGCGTAATTTTAAATCCGGCATTTCATTGTACCCGGATAAAAGATCGTCTTTTTGTATTGTTGCAAAATCTGTCCAGGATTTCGACGTATCATTTGCAGACTTTTTTTGCTTTAATTCAAGTGTCTCTTTATTAATGAAGAAATTCTTTTCAACTGCAATATCAAAATATGTTTCAGCATATACCGACCCGCTGTAATGATTGTGCAGGTCGCCACCTTTGGGCATTTGAGAAAAGAATGCAGTTAATGCAGCAGAATTGTTCCTGATCTTTTCAAGATAGCTGCTTACAGTCTGGGCCCCCGCATTGGCAGTAATAAATAAAAATATAGCGATTGAAATTTTTTTCATAGCGCCCAAGATAAAAATAAAATGCGAATGTTCTGGTATTCAACTGCACTATTTACTATTTAAGCAATTGAACCGTATTTCAGCTTTATTGAGATAACAATGAAAATTATAGTAGTTGGCAACTGTTAATTTTATTTTAAAGGATCAGCCGAAATATAATAGTTATAGAATATTGATCAACTTAGTTATTGAGTTTGATTAATTAAAAAAGGAAAAATTATTGTTTAAACGGTAAGCAGTTCATTTTAAATCAGCTTAACTTAGATAATAGCGAACAAATCTTTAACCAGGTAATAAACAGGACAATATTGCGTACAAGAACTTTTACAATGAGATCATTTTTTTTCATACTTACTTTTTCAGCAAGTTTTTCCCTTAGCGCACAAACCAGTGGTTGCATATTTAAAGACACTTTATTGAAGATCGATTTCGGCACAGCCACAGCGCCGCAGGAATTCAATCTCCGTGCGCTTAAAAAGTACCAGCGTGATTATTCAGATTGTCCGCCGGATGGTTACTATTCATATTCATCCAGGACCAGTGAATGTTTTAATGGCGACTGGATAACACTTGAACAAGACCATACTATCAACGATGTTAACGGTAAAATGATGTTTGTAAATGCCTATGAATATGGTGAAGCTGATTTTTTTGTAGCAAACCTTACAGGCTTCAAACCAAATACGACATATGAAATTGGTTTGTGGATGATGAATTTATGTAAGGTCAATGGAGGCTGTACCCCACTCCCGCCCAATATTTTTATCTCTCTTTCCACACCTGATGGCGTTCCGTGGTTCTCTGTGCAAACGGGGTCTGTTGTTTCAAGTCCTGTTCCATACTGGAAAAAATATTCAGCACTCATTACTACGCCTGCAACAGTAGGAATCTTTGTTTTAAAAATGAAAGACAAAACAAATGGTGGTTGTGGTAACGATTTTGTAATGGATGATATTACGTTCCGGGAGTGCTATAAACCAGAGCCACCTCCACCTGTTGTGAAACCTGCAGAAATAAAACCAGTACCCAAACAGGAAGTTAAACCTGTACCTGTTGAAATAAAGAAACCAGTAAAAGAAATTGTGACGCCGAATGATCAACTCAAAAAAGATACTTTAGGGATCAGTAAATTACCCGTAAATGAGAAGACCAAAACACCTGCCCAGGTTACAAAAATAAAATCGGTGAATGTAGCATTGCCTGATGTGATCACATCCAGGGCCAATCCTGTGATCAAAAGGATAGAAACAACTGCGGCAGACATGCTGATCGAATTATACGACAATGGCCAGATCGATGGCGATACGGTGAGTATTTACCATAACAACGAACTAATCGTTTCCCATGCAGGCTTATCAGAAAAGCCAATACAGTTCAGGGTAAAAGTTGATGCCGCCAATCCGCATCATGAACTGATCATGGTTGCTGATAATCTTGGTTCTATACCTCCCAACACTTCGTTGATGGTGATTACGGCTAATGGAAAACGTTATGAAATATTTATTTCTTCTTCTGAACAGAAAAATGCAAAGCTGCTGATAGATTTGAAAGAATGATCAGGTCAATCTCATTTTCTTACTTAAGAACAGCATGCAAACAAATGCGATCTGTCCGAATGGCGCTATGTCCATTAAAAACCAGTTGCTGAAATGAAAAGCAAGGATGAGGACAACAAGCCATTTATCAAACCTGTTGGTAAAAAATCCAATAATGACAACAAGTTCCAGTATCACTGAGGCAAAGTACAATGCATAAGAAAATGCCGGATGTGTGATGAGAAAAAGGTTGGCATCTGTACGTAAGCCTGTGTTGGCTTCCAGGTAATAAGGTGTGAACTGGCCGCAGATCAGGTGGCTCAGGTGAAATTCATTTGTTAAAGCGTTACTCCACAATTTTAAAAGCGCAGCTGAAACATAAAAGAATAACAGGAAAAAACGGATTGCTTCAAATGCAAAACTTTTATTCATGTCTTTCTTAAACATGAATGGAATGAACAGTATTACAAACCCGAACTGGTAATTATGATGGGCAAGGTGGCCCATCAGCGTAACGTAAAACAATAACAGCAGGATGAAAAGTATGATGGCGATCCGGTTGTCAAACGGATTGCGTATAAATAACAGCAATAATGAAACGATCGTACTATCAAGTAAAATTCCTGCCCATTGATTTGCAGTGATGAATTGCGGTATCCTGGCAAGGTAAAATATCCAGAATGCCGGATCTGCCTCAATACTAAAGAACCCGTTTCCATGCAAAAAAGAAAAGCTCACACCAGAAAAAACAAACAGCAGGTATTCAAGCAACACAATACTGAATATTATCCTGAGTTTATTGGTGAGTGTTGTATCGTATATTCTTGCCTGCAATTATGGTAATATTGTTTTGTAAATGCTTATTGAATCTTTTAATACCGCCCTGCCTGAATCATAATTGAAATTGTATTGCATTAATTCCAGAGATGCAGTTGCCGGAATTTTATGGCCAGAAAACCGGATATACCATCTTGGCCAGTTTATAGAGGCTTCGGTACCAGGTGTAAGTCCTTTTAATAAAATATCACGTGCCTGTTCATTCTGAAAACGGTAATTGATATAATCTTCCATGAAAACCTTCCTGTTGTGTAACATGTACCTGGAATATGCGTACAACGATGTTTCCAGCATATCTTTTTTCCAGTATGGATTATCCGTTATTTTAATGAGTTCACCGTTTAGCTTCATCGCATAAGTAGTAGAAGTCCTGGTATTAGTAAAATCTATCGCATACATATTATTGTAAGGGAAAAAAGCCATATCCATTTTCTTATAAAATGTTACGGTGTAAAACCCAAGAAACAGCAATACAAATACAAAAGCAACCGGGGAATGTTTTAAAAGGCGATATAAGAATGTTTTTTTCACTTACAGGTTGATAATGCCTTGTTTTTTTGATGGTAAACTAAACTGCTTTTTAAAACTGGCCAGTAAATACAGGAATACGATGCAATAAGCGATTGAACTGATGATAGCCGCTGCGTATACGCCATATTGTGGTACCAGCCAGGCATCAAATCCTGTTACCAATAACAGGCCTGTTATATCACCTATGAATATTTTCCTGATATTCCCTTTACCGATGTACACTGCATTTAATAATGTAAGCATGCCAAGGCAAACAAAACCTGGCAATAGGATCATCATGATACTATACATGCCGGTAAACTCTTCCCCAAACAAAAAAGGGAAAACGAATTTTCCGGTAGCGGCAATAACGAGTGCTGCAAGGCATATCAGGAGAATGTATGGCTTCATCATCTTTTTCCATTCATTGAATGAAGCCCCTACTGTTTCTGTTGAAATGAAAGGAAGCAATGTAGAACTGATGATGGATGAAAAATATAAAAAGTACTGTCCTATCTTTCCACACTGGATATAATTTCCCAGCATTTTCCCATCTGCATATTTCTCAACAAAGAAATTGTCGATCCTTAAAAAAGCAAAATATACAAGTGAAGAGATCATAATATAAATACCTGACCTGATAAAAACATTCCAGCTTACAGAGATCTTTGCAGCGTTTTCAGGTGAATAACTGAAAATGAACATCAGCAAACCCTGTACAAAAAATAACACTGCATATCCTGTTGAAATTATTTTATAGGAATCAGTTCCTCCAGGTTTATAGGATAGCCAAATGTAGAGCAGGAAAATAATATTGGAAATGATCAATATCATGTTCTGCAGGTTGAATTTTTTTACTGCAGAAAGGATTCCCTGGTAAAATATCAGCAACAGGTTTCCAATGCTGAACATGATGATGGCAAAAGCCGGTTGCCTGAAATAATGATTGAAATATGGAAACAGAAAGAAAACATACACTGCAAGGATAGTGGCAAAAAAAACAACCACTTTAAAAAGCATCCTGTTCAGGAGCGGCAGTAACCGTGGTTCCTGGGAAAGCAATGCAATAGCCGCATAATCAAGCCCTGCACTGAAAATGAACACAATAAAATTCAATAAATACAATTCATTGAAATAAGCGCCGCTTCCCGATGCTCCCAGTATCCTGACGATTATTATATTTATCAGGAAAACAATTACATGGTTCAACAGCTTCCCGATCACATTATGTTTTAAGATGGTAGCAATGTTGATCATGAACCTGGAGTAATTGTTTTAGTAGCTGAAATTACTTCTTAAGACTTTTAATAATTACGGAAAACTCAGCAGCAACAAGGCTTGCACCGCCTACCAATCCTCCATCAACATCTGGCTGGCCGAATATCTCCACTGCATTTGCGGCTTTTACACTACCGCCATACAATATCGAAATGGAATCTGCAGTTTCCTGCCCGTATTGTGCAGCCATAACAGTACGGATATGCGCATGCATCTCCTGTGCCTGTGCACTGCTCGCCGTTTTCCCTGTACCAATTGCCCAGATGGGTTCATAGGCAATGACGAAATTTTGTAATTGTTCTTTGCTGAGGTGAAACAGGCTTTCTTTTAACTGTGTTTCTACATAACTGTTTTGTGTGGCCGCTTCACGGATACTCAGCGGTTCACCGCAACAAAAGATCGGATTGATGCCTGATTCCAATGCACGGTTAATTTTTTCTGCAAGTATATCGTTTGTTTCGTGGTTATACTCCCTCCTTTCACTGTGACCGATGATCACATATTGAATGTCGATACTTTTGAGCATTTCTGTACTAACCTCACCGGTAAATGCGCCATTCTTATTGGCAGAACAGTTTTGTGCAGCTGCAAACACATTCTTTTTACCGGCAAGTTTTTGTTTGATGTTGACCAGGTAGGGAAACGGGACCGCAAATATTGCCAGTTGATCTGCCCCTAATGAATGATCGGTTGCCAGTAATTCATCGATCAGTTGTTCTCCCTGTTGAAGGCTAAGGTTCATTTTCCAGTTTGCAGCAGCTATTTGTTTACGCATGATTATTTTTTAAAGATTTGATGTATAAAGTTTATGCAATAATTCCTTTTCACTTTCTGTAACAGCGTGGCCTTTTAGTTTTTTCCAGTTGTCAATATCCCTGATGGCTTTATCAAAATGATAACGTTCATCACCCCATGAAAAATTTGCCACGCTTTTTTCGGGAAACCGTCGGCCAAATATATTACAACATATGCCAACTACGGTCCCTGTATTAAAAGATGTATTGATCGCAGCACGGCTGTAATCGCCCATCAGCAAGCCACCTTTGTTTCCTGCAGCAATGGCTTCTGATTCATCACTGATCTTATATTTCACTTCACCGGCAGTATTCTTGATATTACTGTTACTGGTACCTGCGCCCAGGTTACACCATTCACCCAGCACACTGTCACCAAGGTACCCATCATGTGCTTTATTGCTGTAACCAGACAGCATTGAATTTTTGATCTCGCCTCCGGCAATGCAATACGGGCCAATGGTAGTTGCCCCGTACACTTTACTTCCCATCTTCAAAGTAGCTCCTTCGCAAATGGCAAAAGGTCCGCGGATCATGTTACCTTCCATGAGGGTTGTATTCTTGCCAATATAAACCGGCCCTGTAGATGCATTGATGAAACAATGTTCTACAATAGCCCCTTCACTTATAAAGATATTTTCTTCAGCTGTACAGTGGTTTGTTTTACTAACCGGCCTCGATATCTTATACCTGGTAAGCAGTTCAAAATCCTCCCGGATGGCCCTGTCGTTTAATTGAAATATCTCCCAGGGATGATCGAGTGTTTTAATATCTGTGTCGATGGTTATGCCGCTGATCTGGCCTAAAATTGATTTATAATTATTAATTGTTGGGATAACATTAGCACTGATTGTTAAATACTTAGAGTCCTTATCTTCAATTGAAGTACAAATAGTTTCTCCTGTTAGTTTTTCCCATTTTTCCCTGATCGTAAGGATCCCGATCCGGATATCTGCAACGTGTTTTGTATAAGTAAAAGGAAAAAGCTGCTCCCTGCATTTGGAATCATCGAGGAATATCTTCATGATGCTAAATTAAAGGAAAACCGGTTTAGAAGTTTAGATAGTTTAGAGGGTTTGGTTTTCACATTTTGTGCATACGTTACAGCTAAATACTAAACTGCCTAAACCTACTAAACCCCTAAACTTTGCTAAAATAAAAATCCCCCCGGAAAACCGAAGGGACTTAAAGTATAGCCATGAAAAACAAACTTCAGATAAAGATAATGATCTATACCAATTATTTTGCCTTCTTTTCGTAACGTTTTTTGAACTTATCAATACGGCCTGCAGTATCAACCAATACGTTTTTGCCTGTATAGAAAGGGTGAGATGTATTTGATATCTCAAGTTTGATAACCGGATACTCCTGGCCATCTTCCCAGGTAATAGTTTCTGAACTGTGTGCTGTTGAGCGGCTCAAAAAGGTGTGGCCATTACTCATGTCCTTGAAAACTACCTTTTTATACGTTGTTGGGTGAATACCTTCTTTCATAATTTTAAATGTTTTACATACGGATTTTGCCGTATAATTTTTTGAAAGTGCGAATTTAAGGCTTTTTCGCCATAAATCACACTAAATTATCAACTTAACTCTTCATATTAACGAACTGAAGGGCGATTCCGAGGTTCCAGCCCTTGCTTGCCTGTATCACTTCCTGGAGGTCATCTATTTTTTTACCGGTAACCCTGATAATATCATCCATGATAGCAGCCTGCACTTTCATGCCGCTGTCTTTGATCAGTTTTACTATTTTCTTGGCATCTTCCTGCTTTATCCCATTACGGACAGGTACCTCTTTTTTGGTCACTTTACCACTTGGAAATGCTTCCTTGCTCAGGTCATATACTTCAGCAGCAAGCCCCTGTTTCATACTCCTGCTGATCATCACATCCGTGATCTGCTGGATCTTCATTTCACTGTCGGCTTCCAGGTTTACTTTAAAATCTTTCTTATTAAGTTCTATCACCACATGCGAACCTTTGAAATCAAAACGGTTGGTTATCTCTTTATGAACAACGTTTATTGCATTGTCGAGTGTTTGCAGGTCTACTTTGCTAACCATATCAAATGAAGGCATAAAATTAAATTTGTTCAAAAGTAAAAAACCTATGGCACAAAGCCACAGGTTTTAATAAAAACTGTTTGTCATGCCGACGAAGGAAGAATCTCATGAGATGCCTCGTAACCTCAGCATGACAACTAACCGCCGGCTTTCACCCTATTCTGTTCATCAGATGCCCCACCCGATCTTTTACCACTACTGGCTTTTAGTTTTCCTTTGCTGAAACGGTATGAAAAACTGATACCGACTGTGCGCCTGTCATTCACATCTTTGAAATTTGCATCCACAGTTCCGTACTTGCTGTAACCTTTAAAAACACTGCTGGCAAAAATATCATTGACATTCAGTTTTACAGTTGCTTTATTTTTTAATACCTGTTTGCTGATGCCTGCATTTGCCTGCACCATCGGTTTAATGAATATCACACCTTCAAGCCCTTTGCTACGATAAAAACCACTTACTTCGGCAGTCCAGCCCTTACCGAATTTGAATTGTTGCTGCAATTGAGCCATAAAAGTAGTTGTGCCGATAGACACCTGCTCATTGTTCACAGTTCCTTTAAAATGATTGTTGTACACATTTGCATAGATATTCCCGCTCCACCATTTAGTCAGTTCTTTATTTGCACTCATTTCCAGGCCGTACTGTTCTGCTGAAGCAATATTTGCTTTCTTGATGAATGTTTCGTTTGTTAGTTCATTTTGTTCCAGCACCTGTTGAATGATATCAGTTGTACGGGTATAGTTAACCGTTGTAGTGAGGAAATTATTATAGGTATGGCTCAATTCAATATTGTGTGCAAACTGGGGGCTCAGGTTTGGATTTCCCTGTTCAAATGTGTACCTGTCCAGGAAATGTACAAACGGGTTCATGCTCTCATAATCCGGCCTTTCGATCCTCCTGCCATAATTGATCACAAACTGGTTTTTTGCATTGGCGGTATATTGCACATATAAAGTCGGGAAAAGCTGTGTGTATGATCTCCTGAACTTTGTTTCTGAGCTTTCAAATTTACCTGCGGCTGTATTGTACGTGTACCCGGCAGAGTTACCATTGGCATTTGTATTTTCCAGTCGCAATCCCAACTGTGCATTCCATTTTTTTCCCAATGGCCTGCTGTAGTTCACGTATGCTGCATTGATGTTCTCATCATAAATGAAATGATTGCTTCTTCCGCTGTCAAGTATGGCATAACCTGTTTTTACACTATCATAACGGGCATTGTTGTCTGTTTCAACATAGCTGGATTTGATACCGGCTTCCAGTTTAGCGCCATGTTTCAGCGGCAATGTATAATCAACTTTTCCGCTATAGATCTTGATGCTGCTTGGAAGTGTTCCGTTCAATACATCGGGTGCCCGTAAAAGGTTACCGGCATTATCATAATAAGAACTGGTTAAAGGCTGTGTACTGGTTGATTTATACCTGATATAATCCATATCGGCAGATAACTCCTGCCCTGCAGAATCCAGCACGGTTTTAAAATTCAAATTACCACTGAAATTTTTCCACTTCTCATCATTCTGTGTATAAGCTGTTGTTTGGTTTGTAAGCACTGCATTTGGATCATATATAAGCGTATTGGTAGAACTTTGCCATTTGCTCGGATTGTAATATCCGTTTAACACAACACCAACAGTGGTCTTTTTTGATACATAATAATCAGCACCAATTTTTGCATTGTAATAATAACTTTGATTTTCCATGCCTGTTTTCTGATCAAAAATAGATTTGATGTTCTTGGTAGTTGCTTCACGGAAATTTCTAACGATATATAATTCTTCTCCACGATGGTTCCTGTTGAAATTGAAATTAGAGAACAGGTTCACTTTTTTATTCCGGTAATTG
>Ga0209023_10005649_pt1 | contig 13555 bp, 15 predicted proteins | sample LakOneMetagenome_FD_187468 | JGI IMG/M metagenome (GOLD analysis project Ga0209023, IMG submission 187468) | Freshwater and sediment microbial communities from Lake Erie, Canada (SPAdes) (version 2) | ecosystem: Environmental > Aquatic > Freshwater > Lentic | place: Lake Erie, Canada...
AAGTTGCCAGTGTTCGCTGGCGTGAATCCTCGGTATTCGTTCCTCAAAACCGACAGCATCGTCACCTGCCGTCGCTCCGATACGGCTTCCCGGCAGAGGGGTGTTTGGCTGCGCAAGCGACGACGGAAAATCGGCGGAGGCGGAGGAAGGGCCGGAGATTTCAGATTGAGGATTTCGGAACGAAGATCTCGGGATTGAAGATTGGAAGAACTTTGCGACCGGGAGAGCTTGGAGAGGTGGTGAGTTGGCGAACTGATGAACCGGAGACTGCCTGGCTTCACGGGTCTCGGCGAGAACTGCAGAAGGATGAACTGGCGAAGTGCGGCGCCCGTGCGGTGAGGATCTCAGCGCTCTAATCTCAAGTTCTCAAATCTCCAATCTTCAATCTGAAATCTCAAGGTTCCGAAGGGGGCCGGGTCGCGAAGGCCGCGGTCCCCTTTCGGCCAACTGCCACGCCTACGCGGCTTTGACGGCAGGTGTCTCGACGGCAGGCTTGCCGGCAACGGACTCGCCGATCTCGAGCGTGCGAGTCTTCTCCTCGGCCCTGGCCACCATCGGCATCGTGATCGTCAACACGCCGTCGGTCATGGATGCCTTGGCGGTATCCGGCATCACACCGTCCGGGAGCGGAACGGTTCTGAAGAAGGTGCCGTAGGTCCGCTCGGTTTTGTAGTAGCCCTCCTTCTTCTCTTCCTTCTCTTCCTTGCGTTCGCCGCGAATGACGAGATTCTCAGCGTTGACTTCGACGGTGACCTCCTCCTTCTTCATGCCGGGTACGTCGACCTTCACGTAGAACTCGTTCCCCTTCGTGTACACCTCCATTGTGGGATTCCAGGTTGTCGACATGTGCGCGAAGGTCGGGGCCTCGATGCCGTATCCCTTGAACATTGCATCGAGCTCACGGCTCAGTCGATGGAACAGCGGGAACCCAAAGGGTTCATCCCACAGACCCATCATTGGTTTCGCGGGTGTGGTTGGTCCCGTTTTGACTGGAGTGTTGGTAGCCATGACTGCCTTCCTTTCCTGCTGTCGGAAGTACGAGCAGGACTGAGGCCAATGCAGTCGCCACAACAGCGCGATGCAACGCACTGAGGTTCAAGCACTTCGCGTGGCCCGCAGCAGATCGCTGGTACGCGGAGCCGGTCACACGACGCATCTGCCAGATATTCGGCGCAGTTGCGTGTCGATATCCGGCACTCGCGTGGCAACCGCAAGACGGAGCCGTGACGACGGTCAGGCGCCTTTCAACGTCACCTTCACGGGTATGCCGTGTTGCACGCTCGCGGTGACGATGCAGAAATCCTCGAAGAAGTCGGTGCAGTTCTCGAACGACTCGCCGTTGCCGGCAATGCTCGGCCCGAGCACGACGTCGATCTGCTGTACGCGATGCCGCCCGCGCTCGTTTCGCCTGACGTGCGTGGTCACCTCCGCGGTCATGCCCTGCACGTCGAGATTCGCGCGGCGCAGGCAGAAGGTCAGGCTCGCAGCCAGGCAGTTACCCACGGCTGCGCCCAGCACGTCGGCGGCATTCGGGGCCCGATTGGTGCCGACGGGCTCGGGCTCATCGAACAGAATGGCGGGCGCTCCGGGAGTGTCCGGGAACTCGGCCACGAACTCATACCCGCGGGCGAGTCGGACGGTCACGTGATGAAGCTTTTCGTCGGACACGATGACACCCCTCTGATGATGTGTGCGTCAATGCGATGTGTCGTCACGCGCGAGGGGCTGCGCGACATGCGTCAACGCCTCGCGAGTTACTCCTCCGCTGGTTCGATCAGGATCGCGTCTGCCACTGCCCGCTCAACCGCCAGTTCGGTCTGATCGCACAGGAACACGACACCTGGAAAGGTCTGCAGCACCTGAATGGGCGCGCCGGCCGTGACGCCGAGCGCCATGAGCCGCTCTGCGCGGTCGGCCCCACGCGCCGCGATGTGATGCACCATGCCTCGCGTGCCTGCGGCCAGCGACGACAGTGGCTTCAGCGTTCTAGAACTGGACGCCGAGAACATGGAACACATAGTTCAGTCCGCCGCCGGTGAGCAGCGCAATCGGCGTGATGACGGCGAGCAGCGCGGTCGCCGTGCGCAGCCCCTGTTCTTTCACGATCATGAGGAAGTTGGCCACGCACGGGATGAACAGCGTCATCACCGTCAACGCAACCACGGCCTGAGCGCCAGACAACTGACCGTTGTGGGCGAGCTGGAAGAGGCCCGCCGCGCCGTAGTCACGCCGCAGGAACCCCATCACGAACACCTGCGCCGTCTCCGGCGGCAGACCAAGCAGGTTGGTGACCACGGGACGTCCCATGCTGGTCAGCACACCAATGCCGTGCACGCGGTCGAGCGCGAAGAGGATCACCGTGCCGATGAGAAACAGCGGCACCGCTTCGCCGAGGTACCACCGCACGCGCATGAACGCCTTCGTGAAGAGATTGCGCAGCGTCGGCAGTCGAATGGGCGGCAGTTCCATGATGAACTCCGACCGTTCACCGCGCAGCAGCATTCCGGCCAGCCATCCCACCAGGAACATCTGCATCACGACCACGCCAACGAGCGTGAGCAGGGCCGCGAACGACACGCCGCCGAGAATGCCGAGAATCGTGGCGAGCTGCGCCGAGCACGGGATACCGAGCGCAAGCAGCATGATGGCAATCAACCGCTCCTTGGGCGTCGACAGGATCCGGGTCGTCATCGTCGCCATGGTGTCGCAGCCAAGCCCCAGGACCATCGGCAGCACGGCCTTGCCGTTGAGTCCCATGGCCCGGAACATCCGGTCGGTGAACACCGCGAGTCGCGGGATGTAGCCGCTGTCTTCGAGAAACCCGAACAGCAGAAAGAACGTCGTCACGACCGGCAGCACGATCGCAATGGCGTAGTTGAGGCCCATCGTGATGAGGCCGTATTGTCCGACGAAGAAGTCGTGTGCGGCAGGAAACGGCAGGTATCGATCGACCAGCCACGTCGCCGCCGGATTGACGACGCGACCGAAGACCTGCGACTCGAAGAAACCGACAAGCGTCTGTGCACCGAACACGCCGACAAACAGATACATCACATAGAGCACCACGGCGAGGATCGGCAGACCGGTCAGCGGTCGCCTGGTCAGCCTGGACAGCGCTTCCTGCATGTGCGCGAGCGACATCGTGCTCACGTGCCTGACCTCGCCCGTCACGCGGTGCGCCCAGGCGGCGCGCTCGGCGGCGTCGCGTGTGTTCGGCACCTGCATCAACGCCGCGTCAGGCAGCACGTCGCGCAGCTGCTGCATGCCCCGTCCTTCGGTTGCCACCATCTCAACCACAGGCACGCCAAGCGTGCGCGAGAGCGCGGGCACGTCGATGGAGATGCCGCGCATCAGTGCTTCATCCACCATGTTGAGCGCGAGAATGGCCGGACGTCGAAATTTGGCGATCTCCGCGGTCAGCATCAGCGCACGCCGGATGTTGCGCGCGTCGGCCACCTGCACGACCAGATCGGCTTCGCCGCGCTCGAGCACCTGCTTGGTGATGCGTTCATCTTCGCTGATCGCGCCGCTCAGCGCGTTCACGCCGGGCGTGTCAATGACGTCGCAGACTTCCGCGCCAACGAGCGAACGGCCCTTGGTGACAGACACGGTCGTGCCGGGATAGTTCGACACGGTTGCGTATCTGCCGGTCAGCGCGCCGAAGATGACGCTTTTGCCAACGTTCGGATTGCCGACCAGCGCGATGCGGAGCGGATGCGCCCGCAAACGCAGGGGACGTGCGGCGAACCTGCTCTTCTCTTGAACGACGTGACAGGACATGGTGCTGCCCAGGACAGCGCAAGCTCAATGCCGACCGGTTCGGTGCGACTTTCCGGGGAAACTCCGTCACATGCCAGTTCGGCGTCGAGTCGAGGCGGGGAATAGTCCGCTCGAGTGGGAAGGGCTCGGCGCTCGCCGGTTCTCTCCGGCTCGCGCGGTTCCTGGTCCCTGATGCTTGGTTCCTGGTCCGTACCAAGTGCCTTGGTCCAGCCAGCAGCGACTGGCACTGTCTCTCAGTACCAAGGACCGTGAACGAACCTAGAACGAGCGAGAAACCAGCGTACAAAACGAACACCCGTTGGGCGGAGCGGAGGGAGTGGCCGCCCAACGGGTGCCCCAAGCGAGCCGGCCGGCTCGCGAGTGTCGAGGTCTCAGGTTCAGCGTGTGTGCATCACCGTCGAATTACCGGCGAATCGCGCTGACCTGCCAGACCATGCTGCATCAGCGGTGCCAGACCCGACGGCGAGTCCGTGTGCACCGAACTGCTACTCGATCGAGTGGCAGGTGTCGCACTCCTGCCCGATCGCCTTGCCGTCCTTCGTCTTGTGGTTGTCGTCGTGACACCTGAAGCAACCCGGCGAATCCATGTGTCCGATGTTGTTCAGATACGTGCCGAATCGCACGTTCATCTCCGGAAAGACGTTCCGCCGATAGACGCCGCTTGCGGCTGTGACCGCCTTCTCGACGTCCTGTCGCTTGCCCATGTACACCGCGTTCTGCTGCGTGCGATAGAACTCGCGCAGTGCGCTCGCAATGGCATCTGACGCAGCCGCCTGCGACGGATAGTCGGCCTTGATCGCCTTGACGACCTCCCGACGAACGAACGGCAGCGTCACCGGAATCTCGCCGCGCGCGATGGATTCATCGACCGCACGTTCGGCGGTCGCGGCAATCGGATGACTCGGTCGATTGTGACAATCGATGCAGTCCATACGCCGCCGCTCGCCTTTGGCCAGCGCGTCTGGCGTCACCCCGTCGGCGAAGTACTCACGCACGTTGCCGTCGCGGTCCTTGGCGCGCACGTACGCAATCACCTGGCGCTTGTCGTCCGTGGTGATGTACTCGATGTCCCGCTCGACGTTCATGTGGTTCGAGTGGATGCCCGTGGCAGCGCCCATGCGCGGATTGCCGCCGCCGACATGCACCTGCAGCGTCGTCACCGATTCGGTGTTCTTCTCGTCGTCTCCGTACTCGCTGATCTTCCGCACCTTGTCGCCGTGGAATTTCTCCGGCCAGTGGCACTGTTCGCACACTTCACGCGCCGGTCGCAGGTTCTGCACGGGCGATGCAATCGGCCGCGAGTAGCTGCCGCGCGCGACCGCGATCACCTGCCGCATGCCGGACACCTTCGACCGCGCAAACCAGGACGCGCCAGGCCCGATGTGGCACTGCACACAGGTCACCCGTGAGTGCGGACCGTCCTGGTACGCGACAAACTCCGGCGTCATCACCTGATGGCAGACCTGCCCGCAGAACTGCGTCGAGTCCATGTATTCGACGCCGCGATACGCCGCCAGCGACACGATCACGACGTTCGCCATGGTCAGGGCGAAGATGCCAACGGCGGTGCGGCGCTGAGACGCGATGTTGAGATCGATGCGCGGCCAATGGACGACACTCGGTCCCTTGCCGGCGGCGCGTCTGCGGCGCTCGATCCAGGCGCCCAGCGGAATGAGGACCAGGCCAATCAGGAAGAAGGTCGGCAACACCAGGAAGAACAGGATGCCGATGTACGGGTTGGTGTGCAGGCCAAAGAGATCGGCCAGGAACACCACCAGAAACGTGACCGCCGTGGCAGTCGTCAGCCACATGCCGATCACCGAAATCGGACTTCTGATCAGACGAACCTCGATCTTCCCTCGACTCATTGCTCCACCCTCATTGCGACTGGCAGGCGCAGCTCCGTCGCTGTGTCGCCTGTCAGGATCGTATTTCTATGGCTGTCGGGACAGTGTGGTACTCGCCACCGGGTCGCACCCGACCGCTCGCCCATCACTCGCCCTGTGTCTTACCGAAGCACCGCGAAGGCAATGATCGCCACCATCGCGAGGCCAACCGTGAGTCCGATCGTTCCGATGAGGCGTCCGCGCCAGAGCGCCGCCTCGTCAGGTCCGTCGGCCACGAGCGGCTCGAGCCCGCGCGTCGCAACCAGCCGTTCGTACTGGCCGGCTCGCTCATGCTGCAGCTCGTGTTCGGACACGACACCCGTGAAGATCACCGTGTCCATCGGAAACTTGCCGGGACGGAGATGACCGTTGAAGAAGTGCACGACGAAGATGAACCCGATCGCCAGCGCCGCTTCGGCGCCGTGAACGAAGAGGGCCAGATTGAACATCCAGCCAGGCAGCAGACGTGATGCGGTCTCGGGAAACCAGAGGATAAGTCCGGCGGCCCCCATCAGCGCGGTGCCCCACAGCACGGCCCAGTAGTCGAACTTCTCCCAGTAGGTGAACTGATCGTACTTGGGATACGCAGCCTGTCCGAAGAACCAGCGCACCTGCTGCCAGAACTGCTGGAAGTCGCGCGGCTGCGGCACCATGGACGTCGGCCCCCAGAAGATCCCGGACTCACCTTTCACGAACGCGCGGTAACACACATTCAGCACGTGGTAGGCCACCGCGAGCAGCAAGGTGGCACCCATGATGCGGTGCACGAAGCCGGCGCCGTGGAACCCGCCAAAGAGTGCCGCGAGCACGCGTGCCCACGGTGCGTCACTGAACAGCAGTGGAATCCCGGTGGCAGACAGCACGAGAAAGGTCGTCATCACGACGATGTGCAAGGCCCTGGTCTTCGGATCGAACCGGCGGAAGAACACCTGGGACGCCGGAGCACCTCCAACCGATGCCTTCGAAGACGACGCCGCCGTAGGCGCGCTCATGATCTGCTCCCGCGATCTCGCCAGGAACGTCCGAACCACAACAGGCTGTGAAGCCCGAAGAAGCCGAAGCAGCTGGCGATGAGAACCGTGTAGAACCTGTTGACCCACCACATCAAGGGACTTCGCGCGTAGTCCTTCGGATTTGGATGCGGGTCGTACTTCACGAACTGTTCGTTCGCGCCTGTGTGGCACGCACTGCAGGTCTTCACGAGATTGGCCGCGGCCACCGTCGAGGCCGGATTGGACGCCGGCAGAATGTCGTGCGCACCGTGACAGTCCGCGCACGCGGCAACCTGCGTGAATCCGAGTTCAGTGACCTTGCCGTGGAACGTGCGTCTGAACGACGCCACCACGCTGCTGTGACAGGTGCCGCACTCCGCGGCGACCGACAATCGGGCACTGTTGGTGTCGGTCCGCTGGATGCCGTGCGCCGTGTGGCAGTCGGCGCAGACCGGCGCCTTGTCGTTCCCGGCCGCGCGTGCGGTCGCGTGGACGCCGACCTTGTACTTGTCGAGCACACCCTGATGACAGGTGCCACACGTCGCTGGAATGTTGGCGCGGTAGACGCGCGCGTCCTTGTCGTCCGTGCCGCGGATGTCGTGCTTGCCGTGGCAGTCAGCGCAGGCAGGCGCCGAGGCGCTGAGCCCTGCCTTTTCTTTCGCCCAGGAATGAATGCTGTCGTGATACTTCGTGCCTTCCTCACCGTGGCAGCTGGCGCAGTCGACTTTCGCGAGCTTCTCGGGATGGGGGAAGTCCTGAACCTTCGCCAGATCCTTGTGGCAGTCGACGCACTCGAGCGGGCCATGCTTCGAGGCGGCGAACACCTTGTCGTCGACGGCAATGGAGGTTCCGCTCTCGCGCTTTGCATCCTTGTCGCCGTGACACGCGAGACAGTCGTCGTTAGCAGGGGCCTTGACGGTTTGTGAGGTGTTCTGAGGAGGAGATGAAGAGATCTGCTGGCCAGCGTCCGCGGTTGCGGCAAGTCCTAGAACCAGGAACGCCAGCGTGACACCGAGCCGTCCAGCCATGTCGCCGTCTCCGCGGTCTCGCGTGTGCGAACCACCAGACCGCATGTGAGTGGTCCGGACCAGACGGCCCGGACCCAAGGTGTTACCGTGCTACTTCTTCATTGCCGACAGATACGCGACGAGGTTGTCGACGTCGTCTTTCGGCAGCGCGTAGGCCTTCATCTCTGGTTTGCGCGTGGCGCCGCTCTTGGCGGTCGTCCCCTTCGCATCAGTGATCCAGGCACGGATCTCGTCGGCTTTCAGCTTCGAGCCGACATCGTCCAGCGCACCCTTCGGGTTGCCCTTGCCGGCAACGGCATGACACAGCGAACACTTCTGAGCGGCGTACACCGCTTCGCCCTTGGCTTTTGCATCCTGCGCAGACGCGAAGCTGGCTGCCGTGAGCACCATGACGCACCCGAGCACTGTTGAACGAATCATCGCAGTTTCCCTCCGTGTTGACCGTCATCTCAGCAAGGCCCCTGCCACGTGCGCGGAACACGGATTTGCAGGGAATTTCGAGCGCATCTGCTCAGGATGGTACAGCCGAAGTTCCAACAGTGCCGGAATTTCGCCAGCAACTGCGGACTCTTTCGGGGTGGGCACGCGTGTGTGCACTGGAGTTGCGGGGACCCGGCTGATGAAGACAACGCAGGAATCAGCGAGTCGAGCAGACTCGAGACGTCGGAGGCGGACGCAGTGGCCCGCCCCCGGACCATGACAGGCGCGCTCGTTTACTTCTTTTTCAGCGTGCCCATGTAGGCGACGAGTGCATCGACATCAGAATCAGGCAGCGCGTAGTTCTTCATGTCGGGTTTTCGGGTCGAGCCGGTCTTCGCGGTCATGCCTTTCGCATCGACGATCCACGCCTTGAGGTCCGCAGTCGACAGCTTACTGCCCACTTCGTCGAGCGCGCCCTTGGCATTGCCTTTCCCGGCGACCGCATGGCACAGCGAACATTTCTGCTCGGTGTAGACCTGCGCGCCGCGCGCAACCTTGTCCTGGGCATTCGCGATGCCCGCCGTAAGGGTGAAGACTCCGACGATGAAGATGAATACGCGACGCATGGAAGACCTCCCGTAACGCTGACGGCAAGCCGGCAGTGCCCAATGAATTGTCAATTGGCGGCGCAAGTTACGTGCCGCTCGAACAGCGCGCAGAGGACGTGCCTTGTGCAGGGTCATGGCGACCACCGACGGATTTCCGGCGGCAGGACCGTGGTCATGTCGATGCCGCCGGTGCGCAGGGAGCGCGACGTTCAGTGGCCGGACTGTTTGGCGCTGGTCTGGATCGACTCGATGTAGGACACCAGGTTGTCGATGCGAACGTCAGCCATCGTGTCGTTCTTGTCGAAGGCCCTGAAGATGGCTCCCCACACGGGCATGTCCGTCGTGCCGTGTGCGGCTGATTTCCCCGGTCCCTTGGCAAGTAGCGCGCGAACCGATTCACGCGGGAAGACCCCGCCGTGCGTCTTGGTCAACTGCGTCAAGTCGGTCGACGCTGTCCGCATGGCCGGTGTGGCCGGGCGTCCTCGCGCGTCCTGGCCGTGGCAGTTCGCACAGTAGAAGTGATACAGCTCTGAGCCGACCGTGGTTTTCTGCAGCGCGGGTTCTCGCGGCACCGGCGCCTGGGCGCCCGTCGCAACCGCGAACGCGCCGACGACCAACACCGACAGCAACATCGCACGCATAACTGCCTCCTCACTGTGCTCCGTGGGCGGGGGGATCGCCGCTCTCGAGTCGGCGACGCAACCCGTTCAACACATCTACGGCTTCTTCACGCACGCGACGCTCGACGACACGGCGCAGAAGACCGGCGTACCACGCGTCGAGCAGATCGATAGATGACTGATTCACGTACACCAGATACCGACGCTCGCCGTCTCGCACCAGCGACGTCAGGCTCCAGGTGCCGTCGATGTAGTGTGTCGCAAAAACCTGTCGACCGATCACGAGCACTTCGGGTTCGCCCGCGCGTCGTCCCCTCACGATGGTCACGTGCGTCACGCTGACGACGGGTTTGCCGGCGAACACGTCTTTCGCCCAGTAGAGGAATTGTTCGGAGCCTGACGCGAGCGGGCTCGGAAGTGCGCGTGTATCCAGGCTGACCGAGGGCCAGTTGGTCGTGAGGAATGCCGGCGGCTCCGCAGCGTCACCGGCCGTGTGCAGATCGTCGAGCGCACGCGCCAGCACAACGTCGCGGAAAGCCTGCTGCACCGGTTCGTCGTTCACGGGACGGCCGGGACGCATGGCGGCTCTGATGTGGGTGATTTCCGCCGCGCTCAGCTTCACACCGCAGGTGACCGGACGACAGCTGGCGAGTTCGCGTGCATCACCCTCATCGAGCGTGAGCCCCCGAAGATCGGCGAGCGACGGCGTGACGGAGAAGCGCCCCAACTCCCTGACCATGGGACTCTTCTTGAGCGCCACGATGTCGTTGATCCACGCGACCAGTCGGTCGCCGTCGATGTGGACGGGAATGGCGGCAACGATCGCCACGTGCCGCGGCGGCGCGGGAACGGCGCGAGCGAACGCAGCCCCTCTGCTCAGCGTGGCACGCTCGGCTGGTTGAACTCGGAACGTGGGCTGGAAGAACGCGAACGGATCGACGAGCGCGGCAGCGAGCAGGAGCGCCGGCGCGACACGCCGCGCGCTCCCGTCAGCATGACGAGTTACGCCGTTCGACTCCGCGACGACCTCGCTGCGAGCCATGATGCAGCTCCTGCGGCGGCGCCAAGACACAGTCCGGCGCCAAAGGCGACACCGACGGCCTTGAAGGGCGCCTTCTTGATGCGGTAGGCGGCTTCGTCCCGCACATCTGTCACGTCTCGCACCGCCGACCGATAGGCGCGCCGAGCCGAGTCCACCTGGTTTTCGACGGCGTCAGCGGCGACCGACTTCAGCGTGCGGGCCTCCTGGGCTGCGGTGATGGCGCGACGGGCGGCATCGGCCACGCGTTCGCGAAGAGTCGGCTCTTCGAGCACCGCCGCTGAGGCGGTTTCGGTTCGGATGTTTATGCGGTTGCCCTCCATGGTTATGCCGGTTTCCTGCCGAACCAGCATCCTGCACGGCACCACTGCATGACTCCTGCCGATGCGAACGGCACTTCACGAGGCGGACGCGGGCAGGCGTCAGGTGTCACCAAAATCGAAAATTCAGGCGACACGCGACGGAAGTGGCTGCGTTGAGCCTTAAATTTCCGCAGGAAGATCGCGCTCAGCCGATGGCTGAAACCTTGCACGAACTTTGTACATGGCGGCGAAAAAACTACTCGATCGGCAGCCGGGTGTGGCGCCGGAAATCACGCGTGATGGGGACAGCGTAACGCTTGTCCTGGATGTCGCCGGCGCACCTGAACAGGTGAAGCTCGTTCTGCGCTGCGTGGGAGACCAGATCTTCGCATCGGTCCTGAACCTGCCAGAGCCTCCACGGCGCGAGCCGTGATGTCGTATCCGCGTCGCGACGGCTGTCGGTATGGCGGTCGTCGCGCCACGCGACTCTGAGTCGCGTTGGACGAAGGCGTGATGCCGGCGCACGAACCGCTTGCTGGACTGCCAGCCTGACGGCAACCATGTGATACTGCGGGTCATGGCAGAGCCCAGCTACCAGGCTGCTCGCGACGTCGCGCCACGGCTGCACACGCACTTCGCTCAGTTGCGAGCCGCAGCCAATTCGGTCCTGCCCGACGACAGACCGCCGGTGCCGACTGTCGAAGACATCGAAGCCGTGGTGGATGCGGCGTTCTGGGCGAGTCTTCGTCGCGAAGAAAACTATCTGCCACGCATCTCGCTGGCCCTGATGCCGCCGTCCGCCGCTGCGCGGCCACTGCTGTTCGACAGGCCGCTCCCACTGCGTCCGGTCAGCCTGGTCAAGGTCGCTCCCGCTGTCGAACGACCCGGCATCCATCTCGGTGTCTGGAACGCCGGCGGAACCTTGCGCGTGTGGGGCACAACGCGGATTGTGCCGCCGACCAGCCTCGTCCTCGAGGTCGCGGCACCGGGTCTGCTCGTCATCAAACACCACAGGGAAGGCGGCAGCGGCAAGTTCGTCAACGTGGTGGTGCTCGAAGCCGAACGCATCAAGATGATCGACGACCGTGCGCGTCTGCGCCCGGACTGTCCGCATCTCATCAGCGCGCTGCTTGGTTTCGATCCGGTCGTGCCGTGGGCCACGCATCCCGGCGTCCTCGTCGAACTGGCGGTGTCGATGCGTGCGCACGGACGTGGCGGCGCCATGCTGGTCGTGCCGGCGGCATCGCGGACCTGGGAAGAATCGGTCGTCAAACCACTCCCCTATGCGGTCAGCCCAACCTTCGGCGTGTTGACGGATCTGGTGGGACGCCCCAGAGCCGAACGCCAGACTCGCGACTGGCAGGACGAGATGGACGACGCGGTGCAGGCAGTGGCGGGCCTGACAGCCGTTGACGGCGCGGTGCTGCTGACCGATCGACTCGAACTGGTGGCGTTTGGCGTGAAGATCGCGCGGCGCGAAGGATCACCGCTCGTCGAGCAGACCGCGGTCACCGAACCGATCGAAGGCGGCGAAGCGGCAGTGATGCATCCCTCTCGGCTCGGCGGCACTCGTCACCTCTCAGCCGCACAGTTCGTGCACGATCAACGCGACGCGGTGGCACTCGTGGCGTCGCAGGATGGACGCTTCACGATCTTCTGCTGGTCTCCGGTTGAAGGCATGGTGCACGCGCACCGCGTGGAGACCTTGTTGCTCTGAGCGCTCGCACGTCGATCGTGCGCTGCGCCGAACGCCCGCGTCGGACTGGCGGTCTTCCATTAGAATCGGAACACAATGTCCCAGTTGACCAGCACCTCCGCCGAGGCCATCCACACCTCGGTTCACGAGAGCGGCTTCACCTTCGTCGAAGGGAGCGCCATGCGCACCATCCTCGAAGAGTCAGGCGCGTTGAGTGATTGGGACGCGTTCGCCAGCAGCTGGAATCGACTCGAGCTCGACACCTACATGGCCGATGGCGGTCGGTATCGTCGTCGTCGGTATGGCATGTTTGCGGTGCCGGCGTCGGGCGACGTCACGCGCAAGCCGCACGGTCCGCACTATCAGAGCCTCGACTACAACCCGATTCACGGCGACATCGAGCGCTGGTTCGAACCGATCGAGCCCGAAGTCGCGAGCGGTGCAACGCTGACCACGATCCTCGCGTTTGCACGAAGCACCTTCGGACACCTGGCGCCGGCCGTCACCGACTGGCACGCCGAGATTCATCAGTTCCGCATCGAGGCTCGCACGGCAGAATCCGGTCGTCCGACTCCCGAGGGACTGCATCGTGACGGCGTCGACTTTGTCCTTGTGCTGCTGGTCACGCGGCGGAACATCGCCAGCGGCGTCACGACGATCCACGGCCTGCGGGGCGAGATGCTGGGACAGTTCACGCTGACCAGCCCATTCGACGCCGCCATCGTGGACGATCACCGTGTCGCACACGGTGTCACGCCGGTCGTCCCCATCGATGCTGCGGGTCCTGCCTATCGCGACGTCCTCGTCGTGACATTCACGTCGGAAGCGGCTCGAAGAAGATAGAACTCTGTCCTGGTTCCTGGTGCTTGGTTCTTGTCGGTACTCAGTACGGACCAAGAACGAAGAACGAAGAACCAGGAACCCGCTCTGTCCTACTGCCTGGGCCTCACGGCGCCGGCTCCCGCCAGCGAACAGATCAAGTCAGCATCCCCAGGTTGCAGTGTCGCCTCCGGGTGCTGCACCGTGTAGATCCACATCGGCATCTCGCCCTGCTTCACCTGCTCGCAGGCTTCTTCGAGCTTGTGCTGCTGCTTCTGCTCGGAATAGGTGCCGAACTCTGACATGTTCAACTCACGACGTCCTTCGTTGACGTCGTGCGCCACGAGCCACGAGACGGGCGCAGA
>Ga0209023_10005650_pt1 | contig 13552 bp, 10 predicted proteins | sample LakOneMetagenome_FD_187468 | JGI IMG/M metagenome (GOLD analysis project Ga0209023, IMG submission 187468) | Freshwater and sediment microbial communities from Lake Erie, Canada (SPAdes) (version 2) | ecosystem: Environmental > Aquatic > Freshwater > Lentic | place: Lake Erie, Canada...
TCGGCGCGCTCCTGCGCGCTGGCGCCCGCCAGCCGTTTCATCCCGGCGCGCAGCGGCGAGTCCGGTGAGCGCAACTGCTCGAACTGGGCACCGCTCTCGGCGTACATCCGATCCAGGACGGTAGCGACGGCAGGGCTCTGCAACGTGGTCATGACTCCCACCGTACTGGCCGCAGCTGTGCGCTGTCTCAGGTCAGATAGCGATACGCCGGCGTTCCGGGCTCGAGCATCTCGATGTGGCATTCGGAGGTCTTCATCCGCTCCAACAGCCCGGGAAGGTCTCCGGCAGAGCTCAATTCGATGCCGACCAGCGCCGCCCCGGTCTCCCGGTTGTTGCGCTTGACGTACTCGAACAAGGTGATGTCGTCGTTGGGGCCGAGCACCTCGTCGAGGAAGCCGCGCAGCGCGCCGGGCTCCTGGGGGAAGTCGACCAGGAAATAGTGCCGCAGGCCCAGGTGCACCAGGGAGCGTTCCAACACCTCGCCGTAGCGGGACACGTCGTTGTTGCCGCCGGAGATCAAGCAAACCACGGTGGTGTCGGGTTCGATGTCGGCTTCCATCAGTCCGGCCACCGACAGCGCGCCGGCGGGCTCGGCGATGATGCCCTCGTTCTGGTACAGATCCAGCATGGCGGTGCACACCGCGCCCTCGTCGACGGTGGTCAGCGACACCATGTCCCCGGCCTCCGACAGCACCTGGAAGGGCAGGTCACCGGCACGGGCCACCGCGGCGCCGTCGACGAACTGGTCGACGTGCTCCAGGGTGACCGGCTCACCCGCGGCCAGCGCGGCCACCATCGACGCCGCGCCGGCCGGTTCGATGCCCAGCACCGCGGTCGACTGGGTGCGCTCGGCCAGGTAGGCGGTGATGCCGCTGATGCAGCCACCGCCGCCGACAGGAACGACGACGAGGTTGGGCTCGCGACCGAGTTGTTCCAGGATCTCCACGGCAACGGTGCCCTGTCCGGCCATGGTGCGCAGGTCGTTGTACGGCGGAACCAGGGTTGCACCGGTGCGCGCGGCGTCGTCCGCGGCCGCGGCCGCGGCGATGTCGAAGGTGGAGCCGCCGACGATCAGTTCGATGAAGTCGCCGCCGTGGTAGCGGATCCGGTCGCGCTTTTGCTTCGGGGTCTTGGCCGGTACGTAGACCCGGCCGTGGATACCCATGGAGCGGCAGGCCAGCGCGAAGCCCTGGGCGTGGTTGCCCGCCGATGCGCACACGACGCCGGCGGCGACCTCGCTCGGGCGCAGCTGCATGAGCAGGTTGTAGGCGCCGCGGATCTTGTAGGAGCGGACGACCTGCAGGTCCTCGCGCTTGAGGTAGACCCGGGCACCGGTCAGCTGCGACAGTCGGTCACTGTGCTGCAGCGGGGTGGGCGTGACGAGGTCGGCAATCCGGCGCGCGGCAGCCTCCACCTCGGTGGCGGACAGGCCCGATTGGGCTGACTGGCTCGGCGCGGCGGACACCGGTATATGGTGCCACGCCGCAGACGCGGGTCAGGCAGGGGTGAGCACGAAGACTGGGATCTGCCGGTCGGTCTTGGCCTGGTAGTCGGCGTAGTCCGGGTAGGCAGCAACGGCGCGCTCCCACCAGATGGCCTTCTCGTCGCCGAACACCTCGCGCGCCTCGTAGTCGCCGGTGACGGTGCCGTCCTGGAGCTCGACGCGCGGGTGAGCCTTGACGTTGTAGTACCAGACCGGGTTCTTCGGTGCCCCGCCCAGCGAGGCGACGATGGCGTATTCGCCGTCGTGCTCGACGCGCATCAGCGGGGTCTTGCGGATCTTGCCGGTCTTGGCGCCGATCGTGGTGAGCAGGATGACGGCCATCCCGCGCATCTGCATTCCCTGGGTGCCGCCGGAGGCCATGATCTCCTCGGCGTTCTTACGGGCCCAGTCCAGCGTGCTCGGTTCGTATTCTCCGGTCAGTGGCATGGCCTCCAGCCTACGCCCCGAACCGACGGGACCTTCCCCACTCTACCAACCGGTTGTATGGTCTAGGGACTTCGAACGAGCGCCCGCAGAGGACACCGATGGATCTGAATTGGTCGGACGACGACCGCGCATTCCGCGACGAGGTACGAACGTTCCTCGCCGAGAAGCTGACCCCGGAGTTGCAACGCGCCGGTCACCGGATGACCAGCGTCTATGCCGACCACGAGGCCAGCATGGCGTGGCAGGCGATCCTGCACGAGCGTGGCTGGGCCGCGCCGGCCTGGCCGGTCGAATACGGCGGCTGTGACTGGTCACTGACCCAGCACTACATCTTCAGTCGCGAATCGCAGCTGGCGGGCGCTCCCCCGCTCTCCCCGATGGGCATCCGGATGGTGGCGCACGCGATCATCCGGTACGGCACCGAGGAACAGAAGGCCTACTTCCTGCCGCGGATCCTCACCGGTGAGGTCTTCTTCTGCCAGGGCTACTCCGAGCCGGAGTCCGGATCGGATCTGGCGTCGCTGCAGATGGCAGCGGTCGACGACGGCGATCACCTGGTCTGCACCGGCTCGAAGATCTGGACCACCCATGCCACCGAGGCCAACTGGATGTTCGCCCTGGTGCGTACCACCCGCGGCCCGCGCAAACAGCAGGGCATCACCTTCCTGCTCCTGGAGATGTCCAGCCCCGGCATCGAAGTCCATCCGCTGGTGATGACCTCCGGCGAGCGGGTTCAGAACCAGGTGTTCTTCGACCGGGTGCGAGTGCCCAAGAGCAACGTGATCGGCGAGATCGACGACGGCTGGACCGTCGCGAAGTATCTGCTGGAGTTCGAGCGCGGCGGTTCGGTGACCGCGCCTGCGCTGCAGGTGATGGCCGACGAGATCGCGGCGGCCGCCACCGTGCAGCCCGGGCCCGGCGGTGGCGCACTGATCGACGACCCTGCCTTCGCCGCCAAGCTCGCCGATGCGCGGATCCGCACCGAGGTGTTGGAAATCCTCGAATTCCGCACCCTGGCAGCGGTGGCCGCCGGCGGAAACCCCGGCACCGACTCGTCGATGCTCAAGGTGATCAGCACCGAGCTGAGTCAGGCGATCACCGAATTGGCGCTGGAGGCGGCCGGGCCGCGCGGCCGGGTGTACCAGCCGCATGCCACCGCACCCGGCGGACCGATCAGCGACTACGAACCCCCGGCCGACGGACACCTCAGCGGTCAACCGTGGCAGGCGGTGGCACCCCTGCGGTACTTCAACGACCGCGCCGGCTCGATCTACGCCGGTAGCAACGAGATTCAACGCAACATTCTCGCCAAAGCCGCCCTAGGACTGTAAATGGACTTCAGACTCGACAACGAGCAGGAACTGCTGCGCGACGGGCTCGCCCGGTTCCTCTCGGCCCGCTATGACCTCGCCGCGAGCCGCGCCACCGCCCGAACCGGCGCCGGCTGGCAGCCCGACATCTGGCGTTCGTTCGCCGACGAGTTGGGGATCCTGGGTGCCACCCTGCCCGCCGACGTCGGCGGCAGCGACGGCGGGGCCGTCGAGTTGATGGTCATCGCCGAGGAGCTGGGCCGGGCCCTGGTGATCGAGCCCTATGTCGGCACCGTCGTGGTGAGCGGTGGCCTGTTGCGCCGTGCCGGCGGTGAGACCGCGCACGCGCTGCTGGAGCGGATCGCCGCCGGCGATGCGGTCGTCGCGCTGGCCGCCACCGAGGCCGGTTCCGTCGACGAACTGGCCCCGGTGTCCACCGCGACCCGCGACGGCGACGAGTGGGTGCTCGACGGCGCGAAGACCGTCGTCCTGGACGCGCCACTGGCCGATCACCTGATCATCTCCGCGCGGACAGACGAGGGCCTGTCGCTGTTCGTCTGCGAATTCGATGCGGCCGCATCTCCTCCCGGGGTTTCGGTGCACGGTTACCGGACCATCGACGACCGGCGCGCCGCGGACCTTTCCTTCGACGGACTGCGGCTGCCGGGCACCGCGCTGCTCGGCGAGGCCGGCTGCGCGGAGTCGAATCTGGCGCGGGCGCTCGACGAGGGCGCCACGGCGGTGGCCTCTGAGGCCGTCGGGTGCATGCGAAACGTGTTGGCGGACACGGTGGAATACGCCAAGACGCGCCAGCAGTTCGGGGCGCCGATCGGCAGTTTCCAGGCGTTGCAGCATCGGATGACCGATATGTACATGGAGTTGCAGCAGTCCGTCGCCGCGGTGTGCCTGGCGGTGCTGAACCTCGACGCGGAACCGACGGCGCGGGCCCGCGCGGTGTCGGCCGCGAAGGTGACCGTCGGCCGGGCGGCCCGGTTGATCGGTCAGGAAGCGGTGCAGCTGCACGGCGCGATGGGGATGACCGAGGAGCTGGCGATCGGTGACTACTTCAAGCGGCTGACCGCCGTGCAGTACGAGTTCGGCAGCACCGACCGTCACCGCACCCGGTATGCGGCGCTGACCCGTCCCGGTCGGTAGCGACCGACTGGAAAGGTCGCGCTGGCGTTCGCCCGCGCGGTCAGCCTGCTGCACTGACGGGCGACGGCCAGAATGCTCAGCCGCCCAGGCAGCCCGGTCCGAGCAGTGCCTTCAGGTCCCCCATCAGCGCCGAGGACGGGGTCACCCGCAGGCCCTGGTCGAGTTCCAGGGTGGTGATCCGTTCGCCGCTGATCAACCGCAGGTAGATCTGGGTGGTCCCGGGATGCCGAGCCAGCACCTGCTTGAGGGCGCTGACCTTGTCGATCGTGCATTGCCGCGTGGGCAGGCTGACCGCCAGCGGCCGGTTACCGTTGGCGCTGCTGAAATCCGGGACGATCAGTTCGTGGGCGATCAGCGAGATCCGGTCGTCGCGCATATTGACCTTGGCCTTGACCAGCACCACGGCGTCGTCGGCGACGTCGGCACCGACCATCGAGTAGGTCTGCGGGAAGAACAGCACCTCGATACCACCGGTGAGGTCCTCCAGTTGCGCTGAGGCCCAGGGCAATCCGTTCTTGTTGACCCGCCGGTTCACGCCGGCCAGGATGCCACCCACCAGCACGGTGGTACCGTCGGCGACATCGCCCTCCAGGATCGCCGGGATCTGGGTGTCGACCTGGTTGGCCAGCAGGTGCGCGACGCCGTCGAGCGGGTGCCCGGACACGTACAGCCCCAGCATCTCCCGTTCCAGGGCGAGCTTGTGCTTGTCCTCCCACTCCTCGTCGGGCACCTTGATGGTGAAGACGGAGTCGACACCCTCCGCCCCGTCTTCACTGCCGCCGCCGAAGAGGTCGAACTGCCCCACGGCCTCGGCCTTCTTGGTGCCCAGCACCGAGTCGACGGCATCGGTGTGCACCAGGAACAGACCCTTGCGGGCGTGTTTGAGCGAGTCGAACGCGCCGGCCTTGATCAGCGACTCGGTGACCTTCTTGTTGCACGCCGAGATGTCGATCTTGTTCAGGTAGTCGGAGAAATCGGTGAAGTGCCCCTTGGCCTTCCGGGTCTCGATCAGGGAGGTAACCACGTTGGCGCCGACGTTGCGGATCGCGCCCATGCCGAACCGGATATCGGCGCCGACGGAGGCGAAGTTCACCTCGGATTCATTGACATCCGGCGGCAGCACGGTGATGCCCAGGCGCCGGCAGTCGGCCAGGTACACCGCGGCCTTGTCCTTGTCGTCACCGACCGAGGTCAGCAGCCCGGCCATGTACTCCGCCGGGTAATTGGCCTTCAGGTAGGCCGTCCAGTAGGACACCAGGCCGTAGCCGGCGGCGTGCGACTTGTTGAATGCGTACCCGGCGAACGGCAGGATGGTGTCCCACAGCGCCTTCACCGCGCCCTCGGAGAAGCCGTTGGCCATCATGCCCTCGCGGAAGCCCTGGTACTCGGCCTCCAGCACTTCGATCTTCTTCTTGCCCATGGCCTTTCGCAGCGCATCGGCCTTACCCATGCTGTAGGAGGCGACCTTCTGGGCGATGAACATGATCTGCTCTTGGTAGACGATCAGGCCGTAGGTCTCGGCGAGGATCTCTTTGAGCGGCTCCTCCAGCTCGGGGTGGATCGGCTTGATCGGCTGGCGGGCGTTCTTGCGGTCGGCGTAATCGTTGTGGGCGTTCATGCCCATCGGGCCCGGACGGTACAGCGCCAACACCGCGACGATGTCGTTGAACTCGGTGGGCTGCATGCGGCGCAGCAGGTCGCGCATCGGGCCGCCGTCGAGCTGGAACACCCCGAGGGTGTCACCGCGGGAGAGCAGTTCGTAGGTCTTTTCGTCGTCGAAGGACAGCTTCTCCAGGTCGAGGTCCTCGCCCCGGTTGGCCTTGATGTTGGCCAGGCAGTCCCCGATGATCGTCAGGTTCCGCAGCCCCAGGAAGTCCATCTTCAACAGACCGATGGCCTCGCACGACGGGTAGTCCCAGCCGGTGATGATGGCGCCGTCCTGCGGGCGTTTCCACAGCGGGATCGCCTCGATCAGCGGCTGGGAGCTCATGATCACCGCGCAGGCGTGCACGCCGGCGTTGCGGACCAGGCCCTCCAGGCCCAGCGCCGTCTCGTAGATGGTGCGCACATCGGGATCGGTGTCGATCAGCGCCCGTACCTCGGCGGCTTCCTTGTACCGCTCGTGGTTCGGGTCGGTGATGCCCGAGACCGGGATGTCCTTGGCCATGATCGGCGGCGGCAACGCCTTGGTGATCCGGTCGGCGATGGCGAATCCGGGCTGGCCGTAGTGGACTCGGGCCGAATCCTTGATGGCGGCCTTGGTCTTGATGGTGCCGAAGGTGATGACCTGGGCGACGCGGTCGCTGCCCCACTTCTCGGCGGCGTAGCGGACCATCTCGCCGCGGCGGCGGTCGTCGAAGTCGATATCGATATCCGGGGCCGACGGCCGCTCCGGGTTGAGGAACCGCTCGAACAGCAGGCCGTGCGGAATCGGGTCGATGTTGGTGATCGACAGGGCATAGGCGACCAGCGAGCCGGCCGCCGATCCGCGGCCCGGGCCCACCCAGATGCCGATCGAGCGGGCATAGCTGATCAGGTCGGCCACGATCAGGAAGTACGACGGGAAGCCCTTGCCACAGATGACGTCGATCTCGTATTCGGCGCGGGTTATGTACTCCTGCGGGACCCCGTCGGGGAACCGGCGCCGCAGGCCCTCGGCCACCTCATGGCGCAGCCAGGAGCCCTGGTCGTGCCCCTCGGGCACCGGGAAGATCGGCATCCGGTCCACCGGGGTCCACACGTCGGTGTAGGGCTGCACCCGCTCGGCGATCAGGACGGTGGAGTCACAGGCGCCGGGCACCTGGTCATCCCACAGGGCCCGCATCTCCTCGGCCGACTTGAGGTAGTAGCCGTCGCCGTCGAACTTGAACCGGGTGGGGTCCGACAGCGTCTTGCCGGTCTGCACGCACAGCAGCGCCTCATGGTTGTGCGCGGCCTCGCGGGTCACGTAGTGGCAGTCGTTGGTGGCCAGCGGCGGGATGTCGAGCTTGCGGCCGATCTCCAGCAATCCCTCGCGGACCCGGCGTTCGATGGATAGACCGTGGTCCATCAGTTCCAGGAAGAAATTCTCCGGACCGAAGATCTCGCGCCACTTGGCGGCGGCCTCCAGCGCCTCCCGGTCGTGACCGAGGCGCAGCCGCGTCTGCACCTCCCCGGACGGGCAGCCCGTCGTCGCGATGATGCCGGAGGCGTGCTCGGCGATGATCTCGGCGTCCATCCGGGGCCACTTGCCCAGCTGGCCCTCGAAGGACGCCAGCGAGGACAGTTTGAACAGGTTGCGCAGGCCGGTGGCGTTCTCGGCCATCATCGTCATGTGCAGGTAGGCACCGCTGGCCGAGACGTCGTCGGAGCGCTGGCTGGGATCACCCCAGGTGATGCGCTTGGTGTCGAACCGCGACGCCGGGGCGATGTAGGCCTCGATGCCGATGATCGGTTTGATGTCGGCCTTGACGGCGGCGTTGTAGAACTCGCTGGCGCCGAACATGTTGCCGTGGTCGGTCATCCCGATGGCCGGCATGCCCAGCCGCTTGGCCTCGGCCAGCATCGGGTTGACCTTCGCCGCACCGTCGAGCATGGAGTACTCGGTGTGGTTATGCAGGTGCACGAAGGATCCGGAGGTAGCCATAGGACGACCAGTCTATGACCGAGCGCCGACAGATTCGGCCCACCCGCGCGGGGCGTCGAGCGTGTCCGGCGTGCCGTCCCCGGCGTGTCGGCGCTACCGGGTCCGGGCCCGGCGCACGGCGTCGGCGCTGAACACCGCCAGGGCCACCCAGATCAGCGCGAAGCCGGCCCAGCGGGCCGGTGACATCACCTCGTGGCCGACGACGATTCCCCAGGTCATCGCCATCGCCGGGGTCAGGTACATCAGCAGTCCGAGGGTCACCAGCGGCAGGCGCTGGGCGGCGGCGGCAAAGCACAGCAGCGGGATCGCGGTGACCGGGCCGCTCAGCAGCGTCAGCACCACATGCCCGGCGCCGAGTGTGGTGAAGGTGGTGCCGCCGTCGTGCACCAGGAAGGCGAGATAGCCCAGCGCGACCGGGGTCATCAGCGCCGCTTCGACGCCGACGCTGATGGTCGGGTCGACGGGGACCACCTTCTTGACGGCACCGTAGAGACCGAAGCTGCCGGCCACCGTCAGCGCGACCCACGGCGGGGAGCCGGCCTCGACGGCGATGATCAGCACGGCGACGACGGCGATGCCGAGTGCGGCCCACTGCGCGCGGTTGAGCCGTTCGGCGAAGAGCAGCACACCGAGCACGACGCTGAACAGCGGGTTGATGAAGTAGCCGAGGGCGGCGTCGGTGACATGGCCGTTGTTGACGGCCCAGATGTAGCTGCCCCAGTTGATGGAGATCAGCACCGCGGCGACGCCCAGTTGCGCCCAGGTGCGGGCATCGAGGTGCCGCAGCTGCGGGGGGGCGCCGGTCAGCGCCAGCACCACCGCCATGAACACCGCCGTCCACACGATCCGGTGCGCCAGCACCTCGATCGCTCCCGACGGCAGAAGCAGCGGGAAGAACGCCGGGAACAGCCCCCAGAGCCCGTAGGCGCCGAGCCCGAACAGCAGGCCCGCGCCGGACCGGGTCTGCGGGTGGCTCAACTCAGCTGCCGTTGCGCAGCAGCGCGGCGGTTCGTTCGGCCTGCTCGGCGGTCAGTTCACCGGAGAGCACCAGCGTCTGACCTTCGATGCGGCCGTCGACCTTCGGCGCCGACACCACCTGCGAATCCCGCACGAAGGCGAGCTGTTTGCCCGGGTGCGCGGCGGTGAAGTCGGCGAACTCCCGCCCCGATTCCGGGGTCATCAACACGTGCACGGTGTAGCCGCCGGACGCGGCGGCGGTCGTGGTCGGGGGTGCCGTCGGGTTCAGCGCCTCGGCCAGCGACGGGGGGACGGCCGACGCGCCGGTCAACTGCAGTTCGATGCGGTCCGAGCCGAGGGTGTAGAGACCCTTCTTCTCCAGGTCGCACAGTTGCCGGTGTTCGGTGTAGGGGCCCAGACCCGGGGCCGGGCACCCGTCGGGTCCGACGCCCACGACCTCGGTCACCACGACGACGGCGAGCGGTTTGATGGCCGGAGCGGCCGGGGTGGTGCTGGTCGCCTGGTCTGCCGCCGGGGTCGAGTCGCGCTGCATGACGGTGGCCAGCCCGGGCAGCAGCATGGCCAGCCCGATGACGGCGGCGGTCAGCATCATGAAGCGCCGGCGCCGCGCCTTGGCGGCCAGCCGGCCCGACGGGTCCTCGACCGTCATCCCTGGGCCCGCAGCACGTCGAGAGCATGTTGCAGATCCTCGGTATACGGCGCGGTGATCTCCATCCGGCGGCCGTCCGCGGGGTGCGCAAACGACAGTGAGCGGGCGTGCAGCCACTGCCGTTCCAGGCCGAGTTTCTTGGCCAGCGTGGGGTCGGCGCCGTACACCAAGTCGCCGCAGCACGGGTGGTGCAGCGCGGAGAAGTGCACCCGGATCTGGTGGGTGCGACCGGTTTCCAGGTGCACGTCGAGCAGGCTGGCGGCGGTGAACGCCTCGATGGTGTCGTAGTGGGTGACGCTGTCGCGGCCGCCCTCGGCGACGGTGAACTTCCACTCTCCGCTGCGGTGCCGGCCGATCGGCGCGTCGATGGTGCCGCTGGACGGATCGGGGTGGCCCTGGACCAGCGCGTGGTAGCGCTTGTCGACGGTGCGGTATTTGAAGGCGCGCTTGAGCACGGTGTAGGCGTGCTCGGACAGCGCGACGACCATCACCCCCGAAGTGCCGACGTCCAGGCGGTGCACGATGCCCTGGCGTTCGTGCACACCGGAGGTGGAGATGCGGAAACCGGCGGCCGCCAGGCCGCCGAGCACCGTCGGCCCGTGCCAGCCGACGCCGGCGTGGGCGGCCACACCCGGCGGCTTGTCGACGGCGACGATGTCGTCGTCGGAGTACAGAATGGTCATGCCCTCGATCTCCTCGGGCACGTTCTGCACCGGCGGCGGTGCGTCGGGAATCGTCACCGACAGCCAGCCGCCGTCGATCAGCTTGTCGGATTTGCCGACCCGCACGCCGTCGAGTTCCACCCCGCCGTCCTCGGCGATGGCCGCGGCGGCGGTGCGGGACAGTCCGAGCAGCCGGGCCAGCCCGGCGTCCACCCGCATACCGGCCAGCCCTTCCGGCACCGGCATGACGCGGTCAGTCATCGGCGCGCCGGGCGGGGGTGTCGTAGTCGACACCGAACAGCGACAACGCTACCAGCAGGATCGCCCCGCCGACGACGGCCGAATCGGCCACGTTGAACGTCGGCCACCAGCCGATGGAGATGAAGTCGACGACCTGTCCGTGCAGGGGCGCGGGAGCCCGGAAGATCCGGTCGCCGAGGTTGCCCAGTGCGCCGCCGAGGATCATGCCCAGGCCCAGCGCCCACCACTTCGACACCAGCCGCCGGCCCATCCAGACGATGCCGATCACCACCCCCGCCGCGATCAGGGTCAGCACCCAGGTGGAGCCGCGGAACATGGAGAACGCCGCACCGGAGTTGCGCTGCAGGTTCCAGGTGACCGTCTCGCCGATGATCTCCACGGGCTGAAAAGGGGTCAGCATCTTGACGGCCAGCACCTTGGTCGCCACGTCGACGGCCAGCACGAACGCGGCCACCAGCAGAAGCAGCAGGACCTGGCGCCGGGGGCGGGGGCGGGGGCGGGGTGCTTCGTCCTCGGCGGGCTTGTCCTCGCTGGGTTCGTCCTCGCTGGGTTCGTCCTCGGCGGTTTCCGGGGTGCCGCTCTCGGCGGGCTCGGTCTCGGGCGCCTCGTCGGCGGCCTCGGTCTCCAGAGCCTGCTCCTCGGGCGCCTCCACGTCGTCGACGTTCTCGGGGGTCGTGTCCGTCACCCGACCATCATCCCTCAGGGCATGATGCAACGATGCCCCGCATCGTCGTGATCGCCACCGGCGGCACCATCGCCACCACCACCGGCGGCGACGGGGTCAAGCGCCCCGCCCGCTCGGGCGCCGAGCTGGCCGCCGTCGTGGACCCGGAGCTGCTCGGTGAGGTGGACCTGGACACGGTCGACCTGATGTCGGTCGACAGCTCGGCGCTGCTGCCCGCGGACTGGGACCGGATCGCCGAAGCCGTGACCGGCGCGGCCGACGGCCGCGCCGACGGGATCGTCGTCACCCACGGGACCGACAGCATGGAGGAAACCGCGCTGTGGCTCGACCTGACGCTGGACGTGGCGGTGCCCGTCGTGCTGACCGGAGCGCAGCGCAGCGCCGACGATCCCGAGCCCGACGGTCCGGCCAATCTGGCCGACGCGATCGGCCTGGCCGCCGAACCGGCGGTCGCCGACCGCGGCGTGCTGGTGTGCCTGGGTGGTGAAGTGCTCGCCGCCCACGGACTGCACAAGGTCGGACCGGTGGCGCCCAGCGGGTTCGCCGGGGCGCCGGCGGCCGACCGGCCCCGGCTGTCGGTCGGGAGGGTGTCGGCGGCCGCGGCTCCGCGGGTCGACATCGTGGCCGCCTATCCGGGTGCCGACGGCGCGGCGCTGAGCGGGTGTGTGGCCGCCGGGGCGCGCGGGATCGTGCTGGAGGCGATGGGATCGGGCAACGCCGGGCCCGACGTGGTCGCCGCGGTGGCCCGGCACTGCGCGGCCGGAGTGTCGGTCGCCGTGTCCACCCGGGTGCCGTTCTGCGCGGTGGGCACCGACTACGGGCCGGGATCGGCGCTGGTCGACGCCGGGGCGGTGATGGCTCAGCGGTTGCGGCCGCCGCAGGCGCGGGTGCTGCTGATGGCGACGCTGGCCGCCGGGCGCGATGTGCCGGCGACATTCGCGCGCTGGGGATAGCTCACCGGTCCCAGGCGAGGCTCTCCAGCGGGTCGGCGGGGCGTAGGTCCGGGTCGTCGGCGGACAGGGTGCGGGCGATACCCGGCCCGGTGGCGCGGGTTTCGAAGCGGACGGTCACCACGCCGTGGCCGGCGCCCTGCACCCAGCCGTGGCCGAATTCGGGGTGGCTGACGTCGTCGCCGATCCGCCAGCCGGTGCGCGCGGGTTCGGGTGCGGGAGCATCGGATCCGCCGTGTTCGTCCGGGTCGGCCTGGTCCAGGTCGGGGAACAGCGACTCCTGCTGGACGTCGGACAGGCCGGAGAAGCCGACGCCGAGCAGCCGGATCGGCCCGATCTGCACCGGGTCCAGCAGCAGCCGCAGCGCGGTCGCGGTCAGCGTGGCGGGTTCGGCGGTGGCGTAGGGCAGGGTCGCCGAGCGGGTCAGCGTCGACATGTCCGAGCGTTTCAGTTTGACGGTGACCGTGCGCGCGCCGCGGCCGTCGCCCAGCAACCGGCGATGGGCGGCCTCGGTGATCGGGCCGACCGCGTCGCGCAGCTGGTCCAGGGTCCGCAGGTCCTCGGCGAACGTCGACTCCGCGCTGATCTGCTTGGCCTCTGCCCGCTCGGCAACCGGCCGGTCGTCGATACCGCGGGCCAGCCGGTGCAGGCCCGGCCCGATCCCGGCACCCAGGATGCTGGCGGCCTCGGATTCGGCCAGGGCGGCGAACTGGCCGACGGTTTCGATGCCGAGGCGGTGCAGTTTCTCCTCGGCGACCGGACCGATCCCCCACAGTTTGCGGACCGGCAGGCCGTCCAGCAGGATCCGCTCCTCGTCGGGGCGCAGCACCCGGACACCGTCGGGTTTGGCCAGGCCGGAGCCGATCTTGGCGATCTGTTTGCCGGATCCGGCGCCGACCGAGGCGATCAGGCCGGTCTCGGCCAGTACGACCGCGCGCAGCTCGGCGCAGAACTGGTCGACCTGTTCTGCGGTGGCGCCGGCCAGCGCGACGGGTTCACCGAACGCCTCGTCGAAGGACAGTTGTTCCAGCACCGGGATGCGGGCGCGGACGGTGTCGAACACCCGGTGGCTGGCCACCCGGTACACCGAGCCGCGCGGCGGCAGCACCACCGCCGTCGCCCCGACCAGGCGGCGGGCCTGGTGCATGGGCATCGCCGAACGCGCCCCGTACACCCGCGACTCGTAGCTGGCCCCGGCCACCACGCCGCGCCCGCCCAGCCCGCCGACGAGGACCGGGCGACCGCGCAGGGTGGGGCGGGTCAGCTGCTCGACGGACGCGAAGAACGCGTCCATGTCGAGGTGCAGAACCCAGCGAGCCACCCGTCTAGTCTGACGGGCATGGAAGA
>Ga0209023_10005651_pt1 | contig 13551 bp, 13 predicted proteins | sample LakOneMetagenome_FD_187468 | JGI IMG/M metagenome (GOLD analysis project Ga0209023, IMG submission 187468) | Freshwater and sediment microbial communities from Lake Erie, Canada (SPAdes) (version 2) | ecosystem: Environmental > Aquatic > Freshwater > Lentic | place: Lake Erie, Canada...
AGCTACTGCACTTTCAATTAGCACTGGCTCAGGAATTTAACTTGCCGTTAATTTTTCATGTTCGCGATGCCTTTGATGATTTCTGGCCGATTTTTGATCAGTACAAAGGTGTCCAGGGGGTGGTTCACAGTTTCACCGCTGATACAGCCGTTTTAAAGCAGGTTGTGTCGCGCGGTCTCTTTGTTGGCCTCAACGGTATCATGACATTCACCAAAAATGCCGCCCAGCTGGCAGCCGCCCGGGCTGTTCCGCTCGATAAACTGGTACTCGAAACTGACGCCCCCTTCTTGACTCCTACCCCTTTTCGTGGTACAATCTGTGAGCCTAAATATGTACATGTGACTGCTGAGTTTTTGAGTCGCTTGAGGGGTGAAACCCTTGAGGACATCGCTGCGGCCACAACACGTAATGCGGCGGAGTTGTTTAAACTAAAGTAGAAGGAACTATGCTTCAAATACTCGACAATCAAGAGCAGTCAAAGAAACGCTTTCAGAACCCAGAGGTGATTAACGCTCGGGCTTCCCAGCGCTACCAGGGTGCCGGAAACATGCGTGGAGTATTTGAGCAGCGTTTTGGCGACAAGGTAAAAATGGTCGGCCTTCCTGTAATTAAACAACCAGAAGTGCCCGAACTTATACCTGTTAAAGACCTCGCCACAGAAGCGAAATCAGTTGGTGATATCGCTGCTCAAGCTGGCTTGAGTGACGTCGCTATGCTCGACCAGGCCGTTGGAAATGTCTACATTGATGCTGGTATTCAGCCAATTGATTTGAACAGGACACTCGATGATTATTCACAAGCTGCTTAAATCGTTAGGCGATCAAAAGTCGACTAGCCGCCGCGCTGAGCAGTATCGTGAATTAATTCGTGCCGAAGCTAAAATTGGTGGCAAATTATTTGGACCCATCCCACAGGGCCATCGCCGTGAATTCTTTTGTTTAGATGAACATACTTGGATTTGGTACGAAGAATGGGTTGATAGCAACAATCAGCGTCAATCTAAGACGACTCGCTACGACGTACGACCGAATGGCGTGATTAAGATTCAGGACGGCCAACCCAGCCAATATGTCGAACTGGAAGAAGCCCGCAATCTGTATCATGCCGTTGGACTATATAACCAACGAGTTGATGCCGAGTATGATCTACCTTGATTACGCTGCGGCTACCCCGCTCGACCCAGCTGTAGAGGCTGCCATGAAGCCGTACTGGCGGCAGAAATTTTATAACCCATCGGCTACTTATTTGGCCGGTCGTGGTGTTGCGGCTGATATTGCTCATGCTCGAGCTAGTGTCGCCCAGCAACTGGGAGCCAAACCAAGTGAAATTATTTTTACAGCAGGCGGTACGGAATCTGATAACTTAGCCATCAATGGTGTGATGCAGCGTTTTCCAAAAGCCAAACTTTTGGTGAGTGCGATTGAACACGAAGCAGTTATACAAGCCGCCGAGTCGTATACTCACGAGCTCATTCCGGTTACCGAAAAAGGCTTTGTTGATGTCGAGCGTTTATCACAACTTATTGACGAAACGACTGTTCTGGTCAGCGTCATGTATGCCAACAACGAAATCGGCACCATTCAGCCGTTACGACAGGTGGCCGACACTATCAAGCAGGTGTTGACCGATCGCCGTCAACGCGGTAATAATCTGCCTTTGTTGTTACACACCGATGCCAGCCAAGCCGCCAACTATCTCGATTTACACGTGAGCCGATTAGGTGTCGATTTAATGAGCCTTAATGGCGGTAAAATCTATGGGCCCAAGCAAACTGGCGGGTTATATGTAAAAGCTGGATTGAGCCTCAACCCACAGATAAAAGGTGGCGGCCAGGAACGCGGCTTGCGTAGTGGTACCGAAAACGTCGCTGGAATTATCGGTTTTGCCAAAGCCCTTGAAATTGCCCAGTTGTTACGACCGACCGAACTGAAGCGACTGCAGCAACTCCAGAACAAGTTTATTAAGCAGCTTCAGGCGTCGATCCCAGGCGTAGTTGTTAACGGGGGTATGCAGCGGCTGCCCAATAACGTCCATATAACAATCCCGGGGACCGATAACGAACGCATCATGATGCAGCTCGATGAACAGGGCATTGTTTGCGCGGTTGGCTCGGCCTGTAGCGCCAGCAAGGAGGAGCCCTCGCACGTTCTTAAAGCCATCAGCCTAACAGATGTCGAGGCCCAGGCTTCGCTGCGTTTTAGTATGGGCAGAAAGACTACCCAAAAAGAGCTATCGACAGCCGTGCTGGCTCTTCAAGAAATCGTTAACCAGTAAAAGTTACAAATCAGGGGTCAGAGACTTTCCATAAGCGGTATTTTGCGCTATAGTACCAGCAAGGCTATAAACATAAGCAAGGTGGGTGTAAAAATACCGTGGAAATTTGGCTTGTAACTGGCTTAGGAGGGGTACTTTTACTCCTAGTAGGATTAATTATTTGGCTCGCCTTTAGCTTGGGCAAGGCAAAGCATGCTCCGAGCAAGTCCGACAAAGCAATCTACACCGAAACTGCCGCCAAAGACGTTGAGCATATTTTTAATGATACCTTTCGGCAGGAACTTCGTAACCGGGGACTCTTGCATTTTGAGAAAATCATTAACGAAAATGCCATGTTCTTGCAGCAGGACCTAAGAATTACCGCTTCGCAAGTCAACGACTACATGAAACAAGAAATTAAGCGTACTTTAACCGAAGAGTTTGCTAAGTATGAAAAATCAATCAGTGACGCCAAGCAACTGGCAGTTGAATCAATCAACAAAACTCAGAAAGCGATTGATGATCAGCGACTTATCCTAACTGACCAGCTGAACAAACAGTCAGAGGCTGCTAAGGCTCAGGTCATTGCCCATTTTGAGGATAATATGGCCGACATTATTAATCATTACGTGATGGTGGCAATCGGGGACCAGATTGACCTGAACGACCAGTTGGAATATATCATCGGTGATCTTGAGGCCAATAAGAAGGCTATAGTTGAGGATATTACCCATGGCGCCTAAAGCCACTTCTCATGCTGCTGAAATCATAAGTTTGCCACCATCCCTAATTAGTCGGGTGGATGCGACTCGACTCGGTCGTGAGCTCGAAACAATGGCAACCGCATTGGATCAGCAAGCCCATCGGGGCGATAAGGCTGACCCTGTTCGCTTGAGTCAAATCCTTGAAGCCCTTGCCGAGTTGAACCAGCTTGACCTTACCACGGCGCAGGACCGAGACCGGCTCGCTAAATTTCTAAAAGACTTAAAAAAAGACGCCCCCACCATTCATATGAGTTTTGCCGCTGAACCGCCCAGTCTTTTCACCGCCAAGATTATTAACTGGCTTCGTGAAGAGGTGCACCCTTTGATGTTACTCGACATCGGTTTGCAGCCAAGTATTGGGGCGGGTTGTATCATTCGAACCAACAGCAAGTATTTTGACTGCAGCATTCGGCAACATCTTATCCAGAATAAGCTCAAACTGATCGAATCGCTACGGAGTCCAAAGCATGCCTGAGACACAAGCCAGCCGCCACTTCGAGCAGTTGGTAAAGAAGGGTCAGCCGGTCGGCGAAGTTTCGTCGGTCGAAAGCTTTTTGGTGCACGTTAAAGGCCTGCACCCCGTCAGCATACATTCACTGATTATGTTTGAAGACGGCAGTAAGGGCTTTGTTCACCACATTTATGAAGATTATGTGGTGGTTTTGCACCTTGGTCAGGAATCGCTGGTGCCCGGCCTGCTAGCGGTTGTCCAGCATGATGATTTAGTTGCCAAGGTAGGCAAGGATTTTATCGGACGTGTCGTTTCGGTAAGTGGTGAGCCGCTTGATGGCAAAGGCCCAATTGCGGCTGACGCGGTCTGGCCCGTCTTCAATACTGCTCCCATGCTCTACGAGCGCGAAATGTTAAACGACCAACTGGAAAGTGGCGTGACAGCAGTTGACGCACTCTTTCCAATCGTACGCGGCCAACGTATTGCCATTATTGGGGACAGTAAAACCGGTAAAACAACTCTGGGCACCCAGCTGGCCATTAACCAGAAAAATACTGACATCACAGTGGTATACGCCCTTATTTCAAAGCGGCGCAGTGATGTCGATGCGTTACTGACGCGGCTGGAAGAGAATGATGCGCTTAAAAATGCCATTGTGGTGGTATCTAACTCCTTTGAATCGTTGATTAGTAGCTATCTTGCTCCGTACGTGGCTTGTTCGATGGCCGAGTATTTATGGCAGAAAGAGAAGCGTGACGTCGTAATCATTTACGATGACCTTACGAGCCATGCTCAGGCGTATCGAGAAATCGCGCTTTTATCTGGCACCAGCCCAGGTCGCGATTCCTACCCTGGTGATATGTTCTACGCTCACTCGAGTCTGCTTGAACGGGCCGGCCGCCTGAGCAGCAGCCACAAAACCCTCACCTCTTTACCGCTTGTGTTAGCTAACGGTGGCGATATTACTGCCTTTCTGCCAACCAACTTGATGTCAATCACCGATGGACAGTGGATTTTAGACATGGATATTTTCCGCGACTCAATTCGTCCGGCGCTTAGCACTGGCTTAAGCGTGACGCGTGTCGGTGGACGTGGTCACAATAAGCGCCAAAAACAATTGGCCGGTCAAACCTTCCGGGTTTTAGCAGCCTATCGTCAGGCCGAAGAGTTTTCTCGATTCGGTACCGAACTGGCTATCGAAGCCAAACGAGATCTAGCTACTGGTAAGCGGCTGCGTGAACTGATGACCCAAGCCCCCGGCGAAAATTTTAATGTCATGAGCCAACAACTAATGATGGATATAGTTTTGAATCTCGCCGATAATGAGGTTTTGGATATTCATGCCATGAAGCAATCGGTGGCAGAGTTTTCGGCCAAGGTAAAAGACGAGCCAAGCTATCAGGCAGCTCTGACTGCGCTCAAGACTAAGAGTTTGCTGGGGTTACATAAATGAGACGACTCCAAGAAATCGGCGCCGAAGAAGAGTCCATGAAGACAATTGCTGAACTGACCAATGTTTTTGAAGGCTTGGCGAGTATGCGCATTGGCCAGATTAAAAGCCAGGTACTCAAGGCCCAAGATTTCTTTCACGAACTGTGGCACATTTATCGCCAGCTGCGCGTTGATGAATCATTTCGTTTTGGTCGCGACATCGATCAGAAAAAGCTCATCGACAAAGAACTCTTCATTGGTATTACTGCCGAAGGTAGCTTTAGTGGTGATATTGACGAAAAGTTAATCCGTTGGATGCTGACAAAGTATGACCCGGCTAAGCACGACATTATTATTGTTGGTCACCACGGTGTCATCCAGTTGACCCAGCTCGGTATTAAGTTTAAAAAATACTTTAAATTGCCCCAGTCAGACGTCAATATTAATGCCAGCCCGCTCATTAAGGAAATACAAAAATATCGCGGTTGCTATGTTTATTATCAGACATACGTATCTTTGATGATTCAGGATGTTAAGCGAATTAACTTGTCGGCGGCCGTCCAAGAACAGGGAAAGAGCGCTGGTAAGTCGGATGAGGTTATTAGTGAGAAGAACTACATTTTTGAACCATCGACTTTTGCGGTGGCTAGTCACTTGGAGCAGTCAATGCTAACCAGTATGTTGGGACAAGTTATCTTTGAATCCAAGTTGGCCCAGTACGCCAGTCGTTTCCGGGCGATGAGTTCGGCACATAAAAAGGCCGATGAATCAGTTGAGGATTTACACCTTTCCTATAACCGGGCAAAACGAAGCATCAAGGATGAGCGCCTCAAAGAAATTATGAACGGTATGCGAAAGGCACGAGTACGATGAGTGAAGCTGGCAAACAAGGCGTCGTTCGCGTCATTAAAGATTTGGTTATTCATGTTGAGTTTGAAAAAGAGCTGCCAAAGATTGGCGATCTTGTAATTGTTGATAGCAAACAAAAAGGATTGCTATTGGTCGACTCACTGTCAGCCGGCAATATAGCAATCTGCCTTAATATTCAGACCGACCGCTCTATCGAAAAGAACATGACAGTTTCAATCACTGGTAAGGGTATTGAAATACCAGTTGGCGCACCGACAATTGGGCGTATTTTCGATGCCTTAGGTAACCCGCTCGATGGCCAACCGCCGGTTGATAGTAGTACGCAGCGTCGTAATATCTTGCAACTACCACCACGAAGCACCACCTTTAAGGCGGCAAAACCAGAAATACTCGAGACCGGCATTAAAGTAATCGACTTCTTTACGCCGTTTGTGAAGGGTAGGAAAGTCGGTATTATCGGTGGTGCTGGTGTCGGTAAGACGGTGCTGACGATGGAACTTATTAACAACGTCGCCAAGAGCGGGGCCGGAATTAGCTTCTTTGCCGGTATTGGTGAGCGTATTCGTGAAGGTCATGAGCTATACGAAACACTCAAAGAGCACGATCTGCTTAAAAACACCTGTATGTTCTTTGGGCAGATGAATGAAAATCCCGTCAATCGTTCCCTGGTGGCTATCTCGGCAGTTGCCGCCGCCGAGCACTTCCGAGACAATGAGCACAAAGACATTCTGTTCTTTGCTGATAACATGTACCGCTATATTCAAGCTCGTAATGAGGTGGCCACAATTTTGGATCAAATTCCTTCCGAAGGCGGCTACGAGCCAACCATTTTCTCGGATGTTAAATTGTTGCAAGACCGGCTGAGCTCCAACGAAAACGGCTCCATCACATCAGTTCAAACCATCTACGTTCCGGCCGATGACTTAAGTGACCCGGCAGTGCAGATGATTCAGCACGAGCTAGACTCAATTATTGTCTTGAGTCGTAAAGTTGCCGAACAGGGCATCCGACCAGCCGTTGACTTAATAAGGACCTCATCTTCTTTGCTTGCGCCGGACATTGTTGGCGACCGTCACTATGTGTTGAGCATCCAGGTGCAAGCCTTGCTGCAAAAGTACGAATCTCTCAAGAACATCATTGCCATTATTGGTGAGAACGAACTTTCACCAACCGACCGGGCCGACTATGCCAAGGCCAAACAGCTGGTTAAGTACTTTACCCAGAGTATGTTTGTGACCGAGTCACTGAACGGTGTTAAGGGTGAATACTCGAGCCGGGAAGATACACTTAAGGGCATCGAAGAGATTATCGTCTAAGGACAGCTATGGCAATACGACAAGATGCCAGCACTGGCAAAATGGTAGACGATGGTAAGCCGGTTGAAGCTCCAAAACCCAGCGGCAAGGTGGAAATGCACGTTAAGGTGTATTCGCCGTTCCAAACCTACTTTGACGATGTTGCTCAGAGCATCTCGGGTGTAAACGAGACCGGTAATTTCGACATCTTACCCAGACATCACAACTTTATTACCTTGCTCAGTGCCGGCAACCTGGTAATTCGGACCCAAACAGATAAGCGGACGATTAAGATTTCGCGTGGGATGATGCACGTCAAAGCGGACCAGGTGATTGTTTTCTTGGACGTTTAAAGACATAGCCAACGGCATCCTCTACTACGGCTTCGCCCGCCTGCGGCGGCCTGCAGATGTAGTATCGTACGCCGTTGGCTATGTTCAACATCCAGGAAAACAATTACTGGGGCACGCTGGTAAAACAGGGGTAGATTTGTTATAATTTACAACATATGGTGAAAAAAGTTACTCTGAAAGTCTATGTTGGTTTGAGCGGCGGTGTCGATAGTTCGGTGACCGCGGCTTTGCTGTTGGAGCAGGGCTATGACGTGACCGGGGTCTATATGAAAAACTGGAGTCAAGACCTGCCAGGTTTTGACTGTCCGTGGAAAGAAGACTACCAGGATGCCAAACGTGTGGCGGTACAACTCGGTATTCCCTTTAAGATGTACGACTTCGAAAAAGAATATCGCCAAAAAGTGGTTGATTACATGGTGGCCGAATATCAGGCCGGCCGGACGCCAAATCCGGATATTATGTGTAACCAAGAAGTAAAGTTCAAGATATTTTTAGAAACAGCCATAGAAGATGGTGCCGACATGATAGCGACGGGGCACTATGCACGCATCAAGGATGGTCAGCTGCTGACGGCGGCGAATAAGGACAAGGACCAGACCTACTTTTTGTATCGAGTGACCGAAGCAGCTCTCCGTAAAAGCCTGATGCCAATCGGCGACTTTACGACAAAAGATGAAGTGAGAGCCCGAGCCAAAAAATTTGGACTAGTGACTGCCACCAAAAAAGATAGTCAGGGTATTTGTTTTGTTGGGAAAGTGGGCATCAAGGAATTTTTGTTGCACGAGCTAGGCCCCCAAAAACCCGGTCCAATTATTGACGAAGCGGGTGCCACGATTGGCCAGCATGACGGGGCCATCTTTTACACGATTGGCCAACGGCATGGTTTAGACGTTGGTGGTGGTTTGCCGTACTACGTCACAGGCAAGGACATGCCAAAAAACGAAGTGTATGTCACCACAAACTTAGCAGATGCCAGTTTATGGCACAAACAATTACACCTCAAAGATGTCCACTGGATTAATGGTCAACCGGCTAAAACTAAACTTCAGGTTCGAACCCGCTACCGAGCTGATCTAGTTGCTTGTGATATCAAGCCTCAGCCAAATGGCATTACGGTAATTTTGGCTGACGAAGTGCGTGCTGTTACCGCCGGCCAGTCAGCCGTATTTTACGATGGCGATCAAGTGGTTGGCGGCGGAATTATCGTTTAGATTAGTGACCAAAATAATCAAGATCCTGAATCATGGCCTGCAGCAGAAAACAACGTGCCAAACGGGCGTGAACTACTTCGTCAAGCATTATCTGTTCATCGTTCACGGTTAACATCCAGTCCTCACCGGCTTCGGCCGGACGGGTGGCATCGTGCGTAATCGCTTCGACCGTACTTGCCGTAACATCTTGCTCGACAGCGAGAATGTCATGACAATCTTCAGTTTCATTGAGGGAGCTTAAGGCTTTTGAAAGAACATGTCGTCCAGCCGACATGGCCAGGATACTAATCTTTTGTTCTTGCATTGCTTCAGGTTCGGCGTATTCATTGCTTGGTAGAAAAGGATCAATCATCCGGGTATAGAGGATATGTGCCTTGGTGTAGGCGCCAATTTGTTGGTTGCGAAACAAGGGCGCGGCCGGGTCTGCGTAGGTTTGTAGGAAATCGCGAGCCCAGCTGTTTCTCCTGTAATTTAAGTCACGAAGTATTTGTTGTGCCGTATTTGTTGAAGCGGGGTCGTCTACGTTGGTTAAAGCATCGTACATAATGCCGTTTTCCGGAATAGACATATAAATAGAGAATTCATTAATTTGCATAATATAAGTAGACTACTTTGTGGTAATTCTGTCAAAAGTGGAAAGACATACCATATCTCTGATATACTTAACAGATATGAATGCCCAACAAATTCGCAACGCTTACTTAGAATTTTTCAAAAAACAGCAACACGCACAAATTGCTCGTGCCTTGCTTGTGCCACAAAACGATCCGACTACATTATTCACGGGGTCTGGTATGCAACCACTCATCCCGTATTTATTAGGCGAAAAACACCCTGATGGGATTCGCCTCGTTAATAGTCAAACATGCTTGCGAGCGATGGATATCGATGAAGTTGGCGACAATCGACACACGACTTTCTTTGAGATGCTCGGTAACTGGAGCCTGGGTGATTACTTTAAAGAGCAGCAAATTGCCTGGTTCTTTGAATTTTTAACCGAAAAAGTTGGCCTCGATCCACATAAGATTTATGTCACCTGTTTCATTGGCAGCAAGGAATATAACATCCCCCGTGATGATGAAGCGGCCGCTATCTGGCAAAAACTTTTCAAACAAAAAGGTATTGATGCCAAAATTGTCGAGATTGGTAGCCAGGAAGATGGCGATAAACGGGGTATTAAAGAGGGTGAGCGAATCTTCTTTTATGATGATGGTGAAAACTGGTGGAGCCGAGGCGGTGGCTTAAGTAAGACTCCCGTTGGCGACCCATGCGGTCCCGACAGCGAGGTATTCTACGACTTCGGTTCACAGAACCACGATGCTTCTTTCGGTAAGGCTCACCCAGCCAGCGATTCTGGTCAATTCATGGAGATTGGCAACCAGGTCTTTATGCAGTACCTACATACTAAAGATGGCTTTGAGACTTTGCCAAAACCCAATGTTGACTTTGGTGGTGGCTTAGAACGTATAGCTGCTGCTGCCATTGATAGCCCTGACGTGTTTAAGATTAGCCTTCTGTGGCCAATTATCGAGAAGCTGCAACAATTATCTGGCAAAGAGTACAACAACCACCAAGCCGGTATGAGAGTAATTGCTGACCACCTCCGGGCGGCAACTTTCTTGGCGGTGGATGGCATTATCCCATCAAATAAAACCCAAGGGTACGTCATGCGCCGGCTCGTCCGCCGAGCCATCCGATTTGCCTTTGACTTAGGTATTGAACAGAACTTCCTCCAAGACGTCGTACCGGTAATCGCCGATTTATATCACGAAGATTACCCTGAAGTCGCTAAGAGCCGTGAGCAAGTCATCGAAGTTTTGGTTCGTGAAGAAAAGATTTTCCGCCAGACATTGCGCAAGGGCCTCAAGGAATTCAACAAGATGGCTACCAAAGAGTTGACTGGTCAAATTATTTTCCAGCTCTATGATACCTATGGTTTCCCAACTGAGTTAACTCACGAAGAAGCCTTTAAGCAGGGCGTGCCTGTCGCAAAAACGGCGCAAGCTGACTTCGACACATTAATGCAGGAACAACGCGAACGCTCACAAACCGCCAGCAAGGGTACTTTTAAAGGTGGTCTGGGTGGCCAGACATTGCAACATAAAAAGTATCATACCGCTACGCACCTTATGTATCAGGCATTAAGAGATGTTCTGGGCGATCACGTGGTTCAGCGCGGCTCCAATATTACAGAAGAGCGATTGCGCTTTGACTTTAGTCATCCCGAAAAAGTTACGCCGGAACAGATAAAAGAGGTTGAGAAAATTGTTAATGAACAAATTGCCAAAGACCTAAAGGTCAGCTTCGAAGAGTACCCGACTAAAGTTGCCCGTGAAGAAAAGGGTGCTTTGGGCCAGTTTGGCGACCGCTACGGAGATCGCGTCAAAGTTTACAAAATGATTGCAGATGGGGCTGACAAGCCGTTCAGTTTTGAGATTTGTGGTGGTCCACATGTTGATCACACCTTGCAGTTATATGAAGATGGCAAGAAATTCAAAATTCTCAAAGAAGAGGCCTCGAGCGCGGGTATTCGACGAATTAAGGCCGTCTTAGCTTAATTCTCAGCTTTATCACAGCCAAGCTGGTTATAACTTAAGACAGTTTGAGCGACTTACTTCATACTGCCTGGCTAAGATGTTAGAATAGAAGATGATTATGCTTGAAAAACTGAAGCGTCTACAAAAGACATCCAAAAAAGGCAGCGACCAATACATAGTTGGGCTTGATATTGGTACGGAATACGTCAAAGCCTTGATAGGTGTTTTAAAGCCTGACAAAATTGAAATCATTGGAGTGGGGCGAACTCACCAAGAGTTGAACGATATGCAGGCTGGGGCCATTGCCGACATCACTGGTGTTGTCCGTAACTGCAATGAAGCACTCAATATTGCCGAAAAGCAAGCCGGAACAACTGTTCGGACTGGTGTTATCGGTATTGCCGGTGAACTGGTCAAGGGAACCACCACAACCGTTCGGGCGACCCGCAAAAATGCTACCAAAGCACTTGACGTTCCAGAGATAGAAAAAATTATTGGGCTCGTTCAAAAGCGAGCCGAGGATCGCGCTAAACAACAACTTGCCTGGGAGTTGGGCGGTAAGGATGTCGAGGTTAGGCTGGTGAATAGTGCCCTAGTCGGTATCGAGATTGATGGCTATAAAGTAACCAACCCGATTGGCTTCCAGGGCAAAGATGTTGTCGTCCAGCTTTATACCGCCTTCGCGCCGCTGATACACATCGGTGCCCTAGAGCGAACTGCTCAGGAGCTTGATCTGGACTTACTGGCCGTCGCGGCAGAACCATTCGCGGTTTCGCGTGCCGTCATTGGCGATGACCCCAATGCTAATATGAGCGCCATCCTAATGGATGTGGGCGGTGGCACCACTGATATTGCTGTTATTAATGACGGCGGCGTTCAGGGTACCAAAATGTTTGGTATTGGTGGGCGAGCCTACACTCGCTCAGTTGAAAAAGACCTTGATGTGTCGTTTGCGCAGGCTGAAGAACTTAAAGTTGGGCTGCACACCAACAAAACGCCACAACCAAAAGTTCCGGCAATCGAAAAGGCTCTACAAAAGACGGCTGATGTTTGGATTAACGGTGTTGAACTGGCTCTGGCAGAATTTGATAAGCTGGATCATCTACCAAACCGAGTGTTGCTTTGTGGTGGTGGATCATCCCTGGATGTCTTAGTCGATACATTAAACCAATCTGACTGGTATGGGCAGTTGCCATTTACCCGCAAACCGATTATTCAGTATGTCAAACCGGAGCAGATTAAAGGGATTGTTGATAAGACCGGTGACGCTGGCGACCATACGTTTGTAACGGCTATGGGTCTGTTGCGCGTGGGAGCTGATACACTACAACAGCAAGATATGCCGGCATCTTCCGGAGCTACCGGATCGCCGGGGGGCTCGGTAAAAGAGCGATTAAATAGGATGTTACAAGTATGACCGAACCACAAAAAGATACGATTTACATTGATGTCGATGATGAAATTACCGGCATCATTGATAAGGTAAACTCGAGTGATCATAAAATTGTAGCTCTGGTTCTACCCAAACGAGCGACGGTACTACAGAGTATTGTTAATATGAAGTTGCTCAAGCGAAACTCAGATAAATCCAAGAAAAAGCTGGTCCTGATTACTTCAGAGGCTGGCCTTTTGCCTTTAGCGGGGGCGGTTGGTCTGCACGTGGCAAAGAATCTCCAGTCTAAACCAGCTATACCAGCCGGTCCTGATACCAGCGACATCCCGGAATCATTAGTTAATGAAGAAGAGATTGAGTCAGAAGATGATGACGAGCCCGAAATCGATGACAGTAAGGCGATTGGCGAATTAGCCGGTGTTGCGGCGGTGGCATCAGCCATGCCAGAAGCTGAAGAGACAATTGATCTGGACGATGATACCGAAAGTACACCAGCTGCTGCTACGGCTGGGGCGGGCAAGTCCAAAGTGGCAAAGCCCAAAAAAGATAAAAAACTCAAAGTTCCTAATTTTGAGCGTTTCCGTAAAGTCTTAATAATTGGTGGTATTGCCCTGGTCGTCCTGCTGGTTGGTGGCTACTTTGCACTGGCAAAAATGCCAAAAGCCAAAGTGGTTATCATGACCGATACCTCAACCACCAACCCAACAGTAACCTTTACCGCCAATACCGCCAATAAAGCTTTTGATGAGGCTGGAAAAGTAGTCCCCGCCGAATTGGCGAGTGTTAAAAAGACTGATACCCAGACAGCTCCGGCGACTGGCCAGAAGAATAACGGTAATAAGGCGAGTGGTACGATGGCGGCTAGCGCAAAAGTTTGTAACAGTATCTCCGCCCCAAGTTCGATACCTTCAGGCACTGGCGTAAGTGCCAATGGCCTTACCTACATTACGCAGCAAGATATTGCATTTACCTTTGATAGTATCTCCGGCGGCT
>Ga0209023_10005652_pt1 | contig 13550 bp, 14 predicted proteins | sample LakOneMetagenome_FD_187468 | JGI IMG/M metagenome (GOLD analysis project Ga0209023, IMG submission 187468) | Freshwater and sediment microbial communities from Lake Erie, Canada (SPAdes) (version 2) | ecosystem: Environmental > Aquatic > Freshwater > Lentic | place: Lake Erie, Canada...
GGCCGGCGCGCAGCGCGCGCCAGCCGACTCGCCACGACAGCCATTCGAACAGGAACGAGGACCCCAGCACCACGTAATTGACCAGCGGCCGATGCACGGGTTCGGGCGCCATGACATGCGCGAGGCCGTGCCGGAACGAGACCAGCGCGCCCAGCGCGAATACCATGATCGAGACCACGAAGGTCCAGAAATACAGTTCGCGCCCGTAGCCATAGGGATGCAGCTTGTCGGGACGCCGCGCCGCGCGGCGATTGCCATGCAGCAGGAGCAGTTCGTTGACCGTATCGACCAGCGAATGCACGCCTTCGCTGGCCATCGAGGCGCTGCCGGTGACCGCGGCCGCGACGAACTTGGTGATCGCGATCGCGGCGTTGCCGGCCAATGCCGCGAGGATGGCCTTCGTGCTTCCCGCCATGGCGCGCCTCCGCAGCCGGTCACGACCTGTTGCGCAGACTACTCGAAGCTGCCGACCGAATCGTGCGCGAGGTTGTCGAAGCGCGTGTACTCGCCGAAGAACTTCAGCTTGAACGAACCGGTGGGGCCATTGCGCTGCTTGCCGATGATGATCTCGGCCAGGCCCTTGTCCGGAGAGTTTTCCTTGTTGTAGTACTCGTCGCGGTAGATGAAGACGATGACGTCGGCGTCCTGCTCGATCGCCCCGGATTCGCGCAGGTCGGCCATCACCGGGCGCTTGTCGGTGCGCGTTTCCAGCGAACGGTTGAGCTGGCTGAGCGCGATCACCGGCACGTTCAGTTCCTTGGCCAGCGCCTTCAGCGAACGCGAGATCTCGGAGATTTCGGTCGCGCGGTTCTCGCTGTTGCCCGGCACCGCCATCAGCTGCAGGTAGTCGATCACGATCAGGCCGAGGTCGTGTTCGCGCTTCAGGCGTCGCGCCTTGGAACGCAGCACCTCGGGCGACAGCGCCGGGGTGTCGTCGATGAACACCTTGGCCTCGCGCAGCAGGCGGATCGCGCTGTGCACGCGACTCCAGTCCTCGTCCTCGAGCTCGCCGGTACGCAGCCGGGTGGCGTTCACCCGCCCGACCGAGGAAATCAGGCGCAACGCGAGCTGGCTGGCCGACATTTCCATCGAGAACACGGCCACGCCCTTGCGCGTCTTCATCGCCGCGTATTCGGCCATGTTCAGCGCCAGCGTGGTCTTGCCCATCGACGGGCGCGCGGCGAGGATCAGCAGGTCGGTGGGCTGCAGGCCCGCGGTCATCTGGTCGAATTCGTCGTAACCGGTCGGCAGGCCGGTGATGCCGCCGCCGTTCTCGTAGCGCTTCTGCAGCACGTCGAAGGCTTCGGCCATCGCCCGGTTGACCGGCACGAAATCGGCGCGGCCGCGCGCGCCGGCCTCGGCGATCCGGAACACGTCCTGCTCGGCCTTGGCCAGCAGTTCGGTGCTCTCGCGGCCGTCGGGCTGGAAACCGTCGTTGACGATGCCGGTGCCGACTTCGATCAGCTGCCGCAGCACCGACTTGTCGCGGACGATGTCGGCGTAGGCGGCGATGTTCGCCGCGCTCGGCGTGCCGCTCGCGAGTTCGACCAGGTAGGCGCCGCCGGCGACCTGCTCGGCCAGGCCCTGCGATTCGAACCATTCGCCGAGGGTGACCGCGTCGTAGGGACGGCTCTTCTCCGCCAGCTCGCGGATGGCGCGATAGATCAGCTGGTGGTCGCGACGATAGAAGTCGCGTTCCTCGAGCTTGTCGGCGATGCGGTCGAAGGCCTCGGGCGCGAGCATCAGCCCGCCCAGCACCGCCTGTTCGGCTTCCACCGACTGCGGCGGCAGGCGCAACTGCTCGATCTTGCCGTCGTGGAAACCGTCCGAACGCAACCCCTGGCGCGCGCTCATGCCTCAGCCGTCTCCCCGTTGCGGACCATCGTTGCGGTCCTGTTGTTCTTGTCGAACGGACATCGTAGGCGCTCGCTCTGTGGAGCCGCGACGGAACAACCTGTGGATAAGCACGCCATGTGATAGCCGCCGGTCGTCGCATGGACTGCGACCCGGTGCCATAAACGAAACGGGCGCCTCGCGGCGCCCGTCCTTATGCGGATCGCGGAAGCAGCTGGATTACGCGGCTTCGGCCTCGACCACGACCTTCACCGGCGTTTCGACGTCGGCGTGCAGGTGCACCACGACCTCGTATTCGCCGACGTTGCGGAACGCGCCTTCGCCCAGCACCACTTCCGACTTGCTCACCTCGGTACCGGCCCTGGTCAGGGCGTCCGCGATCTCGCGCGGGCCGACCGAACCGTACAGCTTGCCTTCGGTCGAGGCATTGGCGTGGATCGTGACCACCGCGCCCTCGAGCTTGGCCTTGCGCGCTTCGGCCGCGGCCAGCGCGTCGTTGGCCTTGGCTTCGTACTCGGCGCGGCGCGCCTCGAACTCGGCGAGGTTGGCGGGCGTCGCCGGCACCGCCTTGCCCTGAGGCACGAGGTAGTTGCGGCCGAAGCCCGGCTTCACGTTGACCTTGTCGCCGAGGTTGCCGAGGTTCGTGACTTTCTGCAGGAGGATCAGTTGCATTGCATTGCTCCTATTCGTTAGCGACGCGGTGCGCCGCAGCGGTTGCTGTCCGAATGGACGGGTTCAAATAACGCGAAGGATTCCGCGAAGCATGCGATGGCGTGGCACGAAGCGGACGCGCGGGCGAACCGGAGTTGACTGGACCGTCAATGAGGATTCGCCCGCGTGGCCGGCGACACCGCCACGCCGAGCAGGCAAAGCGGAATCAGACGTTGTGGTTATCCGTGTACGGGATCAGTGCCAGGAAACGCGCGCGCTTCACCGCGGTCGCAAGCTGGCGCTGGTAGCGCGACTTGGTCCCGGTGATGCGGCTCGGCACGATCTTGCCGTTCTCGGTGAGGTTCTGGCGCAGGGTGTTGAGATCCTTGTAATCGATCTCCTTGACGCCCTCGGCGGTGAACTTGCAGAACTTGCGGCGGCGGAAAAACTTGGACATGTCTGCGTCTCCTTAGGCGGCTTCGGCGGCATCGTTGTCGGCGGTGCCGACGGCGCTGTCGCTCTCCTCGTCGCGGCGGCGACGCTCGGAACGCTCGGGCTTGTCGCCCTTCTCGTCCTTGTTCTTCATGATCAGCGACTGCTCGGTCTCCGGGCCGTCGCGGCGGATCTCGAGGTGGCGCAGGACCGCATCGTTGAAGCGGAACGCCTCGACCAGCTCGTTCAGCACGGACTGCTCGGCCTCGATGTTCATCAGCGCGTAGTGCGCCTTGACCAGGTTGTTGATCGGGTAGGCCAGCTGGCGGCGGCCCCAGTCTTCCAGGCGGTGGATCTTGCCGCCGCCGTTCTCGACCAGCGCCTTGTAGCGCTCGATCATGGCGGGCACCTGCTCGCTCTGGTCCGGATGGACCAGGAACACGACTTCGTAATGACGCATTGGGTTGTTCCTTGTGGGTATCGCCGGCTCGAAGCCGGGCGGGATAGCCCTCGGCCACCGCTACGCGGCGCGTTCGGGCAAGGGCTCCCGCGCGTGGCGGGAGCCGGAAATTATGGCAGGTTCAAGGACTTGCGCGCAAACCCTGCCCCGCTCGCTCAGGGCTTGGCGGCCTTTTGGCTGGCGATCCACGAGTCGATGTGCCGTTCCAGCGCGTCCAGCGGCACCGAGCCGGTCTCGAGCACGGCGTCGTCGTAGGCGCGCAGGTCGAACTTCGGTCCCAGCTCGCGGGCGGCCCTGGCGCGCAGCTCCGAGATCTTCATCTGCCCGATCTTGTAGGCCAGCGCCTGCCCCGGGGTACCGATGTAGCGGTCGATCTCGTTGACCACGTCCTGGCGGGTCTTGGGCGAATTGTCCATGAAGTACTGGATCGCCTTGTCCCGGCTCCAGCCCTGGCTGTGCATGCCGGTGTCGACCACCAGCCGCACCGCGCGCCACATGTCGTAGGCCAGCTGGCCCATGCGGTCGTAGGGATCGTCGTACAGGCCCATGTCGTAGCCGAGGCGTTCCGCGTACAGGCCCCAGCCTTCGCTGTAGGCGACGAAATAGGCGGTCTTGCGGAACATCGGGGCGTCCGGCAGCTCCAGCCCGCGGGCGAACTGGAAGTGGTGTCCCGGCACCGATTCGTGCAGCGTCAGCGGGATCATCTCCCAGGTCGGCCGGGTCTCGGGCTTGTACAGGTTCACGTAGTAATAGCCCGGCCGCGAGCTGTCGGTCGCACCCGGCTGGTAGTAGGCGGTGGTGGTGTCGGGCGCGATGTTGTCCGGGATCGGGCGCACGCCGTAGGGCTGGCGCGGGATCACGTGGAACACCTTCACCAGTTCCGGATCGATGCGCTTGGCGGTGGCGCGATAGCGTTCGAGCAGCGCATCGGGGGTCTTCTCGAAGAACTTCGGATCGGTGCGCAGGTAGGTGAAGAACTCGGCCATCGTGCCCTTGAAGCCGGTTTCCGCCTTCACCTTTTCCATCTCGCCGCGGATTCGCGCGACTTCCTTCAGGCCGATTTCGTGGATCTGCGCCGCGGTGAGGTCGGTGGTCGTGTAGTAGCGGGCGAGGAAGTCGTAATAGGCCTTGCCGTCCGGCAGGTCGGTGGCGGCGATGGACGCGCGCGCCTTGGGCAGGTATTCGTCGTTGAAGAAAGCCTGCAGCTTGCGGTAGGCCGGCACGATCCTGTCGCGGATCGTGGCCTGCGCGTCCGCCTGCAGCGATGCGCGGTCCGCGGCAGCAATGTCGTCGTTGAAATGCGCGAACGGGCGGTAGAACGGGCTCTTCGCCGGGTCGTCCACCACCTGCGCCGCGATCTGCGCCGGCACGCGTTCCATCAATACTTTCGGCGGCACGTTGCCGCTGCGCACGCCTTCCTGCATCAGCGCGATGCTCTGGTCGACCACGGTCGGGATGGCGGCCATGCGCGCCAGCCAGTCGCGATAGTCCTTGACCGTGCGGAACGGCAGGATCTCGGCGATGCCGTCCGCGGTCTGTACCCCGCCCTGGTGGCCGATCGGCTGCAGGTATTCGCGGAACTTCTGCCGTTCGACCGACTTCTCCGCCTGCCAGGCGAAGGTGTCGTAGTTGAGTTGGTCGTCCGCCGACAGCGCGGAACGGTCGATCGCGCGCAGCTTCGCCAGCGCGTCGCGGTCCTCGCCCTCGCGCCTGGCGATGGCGTCGAGGCTCATGTCGCTCCAGCGGTCGTTGAAGCGGTTGTCGCCGTTGTAGCTGGCGTTCTCCGGCGATTCGACCAGCCCGCGTTCCCATTCCGCATCGAACAGCGCGTGCAGGGCCTTCGCCGCATCGGGCGAATCGGCCGCGCGCACGGGCGCGGCGACGGACAGCGCCGCGAACGCGGCGGCGATGGCGAAGGTTCGGAACATGGCGCGGTCTCCCCGGAACTTGCCCGGAGTCTAGCCCGCGCCGGCGGCGGGCGACCGTGACGGAAGTGGGGGTCGGGCGGCGCGGCCTTGCCTACGAAAGGCTGGCGTCGGTGGTGAACGACTCGCCGCAACCGCATTCGCCGGCCACGTTCGGGTTGCGGAACACGAACTGCTCGTTCAGGCCATGCTTCACGAAGTCGATCTCGGTGCCGTCGACCAGCGCCAGGCTGTCGGCGTCGACGAAGATGCGCACGCCGTCCTGTTCGAACAGGGTGTCGCCCTCGCGCTGGTCGCGGGCCATGTCCGCCGCGTAGCCCCAGCCGGAACAGCCGGTGCGGCGCACGCCGAAGCGCAGGCCGAGCGCGGCCTTGTCGGCGGCGAGATAGCCCTGGATGCGTTGCAGGGCGGCGGGGGCGAGCTTGATCGACATGGCGTTCTCTGAAACTTCCGTTTGAGTATAGCGACCCGCGAATCGTTAAACTTCCTGACCCAATAGATGGGCACTCCCGGCAGGATTGCAAGCAATGACGATCGTCAGCGTCGAACATGCGCTCGCGGGCAAACTGCCCGCCGGCGGCGAAGTCACGGTCCGCGGCTGGGTGCGTACCCGGCGCGATTCCAAGGCCGGGCTGTCGTTCGTGAACGTGAGCGACGGCTCCTGCTTCGCGCCGATCCAGGTCGTCGCGCCGGACACGCTGCCCAATTACGAATCCGAGGTGAAGCGCCTCACCGCCGGCTGTTCGGTGATCGCCACCGGCACCCTGGTGGCGTCGCAGGGCCAGGGGCAGTCGTTCGAGATCCAGGCCGAACGACTCGAGGTCGTCGGCTGGGTCGAGGATCCGGAAACCTACCCGATCCAGCCCAAGGCGCATTCGCTGGAATTCCTGCGCGAGGTCGCGCACCTGCGCCCGCGCACCAACCTGTTCGGCGCGGTCGCGCGCATCCGCGATTGCCTGGCGAAGGCCGCGCACCGCTATTTCCACGAACAGGGCTACTACTGGATCTCCACGCCGATCATCACCACCTCCGACGCCGAAGGCGCGGGCCAGATGTTCCGGGTGTCGACGCTGGACATGGCCAACCTGCCGCGCGACGGCAAGGGCGAGGTCGATTTCTCGCGCGATTTCTTCGGCAAGGAAACCTTCCTCACCGTATCCGGCCAGCTCAACGTCGAGGCCTACTGCCTGGCGCTGAGCAAGGTCTATACCTTCGGCCCGACCTTCCGCGCCGAGAACAGCAACACCACGCGCCACCTCGCCGAGTTCTGGATGATCGAACCGGAAATCGCCTTCGCCGACCTCGCCGAGGACGCGCGCGTCGCCGAGGATTTCCTCAAGTACCTGTTCCGCGCGGTGCTGGACGAGCGCGGCGACGACATGGCCTTCATCGCCGAACGCGTGCAGAAAGACGCGATCACGCGGCTGGAGAAATTCGTCAACGCGCCGTTCGAGCGCATCGACTACACCGACGCGGTGAAGCTGCTGCAGCAATCCGGGCAGAAATTCGATTTCCCGGTGGAATGGGGCCTGGACCTGCAGACCGAGCACGAGCGCTGGCTGACCGAACAGCACGTCGGCCGCCCGGTGGTGGTGACCAACTATCCCGAGCACATCAAGGCGTTCTACATGCGCCTCAACGACGACGGCAAGACCGTCGCGGCGATGGACGTGCTCGCGCCCGGCATCGGCGAGATCATCGGCGGCTCGCAGCGCGAGGAACGCCTCGACGTGCTCGACAAGCGCATGGCGCAGTTCGGCCTCGATCCCGAGCACTACGGCTGGTATCGCGATTTCCGCCGCTACGGCAGCGTGCCGCACGCCGGCTTCGGCCTCGGCTTCGAACGCCTCGTCGTGTACGTCTGCGGTTTGTCGAACATCCGCGATTCCATCCCCTACCCGCGCGCGCCGGGGAATGCGGAGTTTTAAGCTGTCATTCCCGCGAAGGCGGGAATCGCTCTTCGATCTGATCGAAAAGCGAAAGAGCGATGCCCGCCTTCGCGGGCATGACGACTAGAGAGATTCGGAGCGAAATCGTTTGATCCTCTTCCTCGCCCTGCTGTTCGTCGCCACCGCGATCGCCGGTTTTTGCGCGTTCGTGATCTTCTGGCCGCTGGCGCTGGTGCATCTGCGCGACCGCCACCCTGACGTCGGTGCGAAACTCGGCGAAGGTGCGTTCGCGCGGCCGTCCGCGTTGTGGTGGCTGCTCGGCGGGCGTTACCGCATCGACGTGCGCGATCCGGCGTTCACCGGGCTGGCGACGCCGGCGCGGATCGCGCTCGCCACGATCATCGCCGCGCTGGCGATGGCCGGGCTGTTGTGGCTGTTGTCGGAGGTCGTGAAGTGACGGACGACGCGCGCGACGAATGGTGGCTGGCGACGCTGGGCCGCACCGTGGTCTGGGCGCGGTTGCGCGAACGCGAGGCCGGTACTGCCGAAGTCCTCGATTCCGACGGCAATACCCTGCCCTACGAAAGCCCGGAAAGCGCGCGCGCCGCGCTGATGGATGCCGAATACGTCGCGCTCGACGGGCTCGATGAAGAAGACGCGGCCGAACGCGGTTTCGGGCTCGACGAACTGCAGCCGCCAACCGGCGACGAGGCCATGCTGCGCGAACGCATGCTGCAGCAGTTGTCGCAACGCCACTGACGGAGACGCGCATGGACCTCGACCTCTCCGGCAAGCACGCCCTGGTCTGCGGCGCCTCGGAAGGCATCGGCCTCGCCGCCGCGCGCGAACTCGCCCTGCTCGGCGCCGACGTCACCCTGCTCGCCCGTCGCGAGGATGCGCTGCGCACGGCCTGCGAATCGCTGCCGCGGCGCGAAGGCCAACACCACGATTTCGTCGTCGCCGATGCGGCGCAGACCGATGCGCTGGCGAAGACCGCGGCCGAACTCGCTTCGAAACATCCGGTCCATGTCCTCATCAACAACACCGGCGGTCCGCCCGCGGGCCCGGCGCACGCGGCCGCTGTTTCCGCGTATGTCGATGCCTTCACCCGGCACCTCCTCGCCAACCAGGTGCTGGTGCAGGCGTTGCTTCCGGGCATGCGCGCGGTCGGCTGGGGTCGCGTCGTCAACGTGATCTCGACCTCGGTGTACGAACCCATCGCCAACCTCGGCGTGTCGAACACCATCCGCGGCGCGGTCGCGAGTTGGGCGAAGACGCTGTCGAAGGAACTCGGGGCCGACGGCATCACCGTCAACAACGTGCTGCCCGGCTACACCGAGACCGCGCGCATCGCGCAGATCGTGCAGGGCGCGATGGCGCGCAGCGGCAAGGCCGAGGCCGAAGTGCGTTCCGAGCTCGCTTCGCACGTGCCGCTGCGGCGCTTCGCGCAGCCCGGGGAAATCGGCGCGGTCATCGCCTTCCTGTGCTCGCCGGCCGCGGGTTACGTCAGCGGCCAGTCGATCGCGGTCGACGGCGGTCGGATGCAGTCGATCTAGCTAAGGCCGATTGGGCTTCGTCCCCGTCACGGAAATGCCTTGAAACCGTAGCTTGTTGGTAACATGCCGCGCATCGGCCCTTTCGATTCTGGATGCCCGGAATGCGCAATCGCTATTTCGACGCCGCCGCTCGGGCGGTGCTTTGTGCATTCGTCTTCGTGTTCCTGGAATGGCTGTTCCTCGTCACCAAGCCGTCCTTTCTGGCGGCATGGCCAGTCAGTGACCGGATCATGGCCCTTTTCGCGGGGGCCATGTCCTTCATGCTCGGCACACTGGCGTTGCAGGCGGTGGCTTGCCTGCTTGCCGCGATCGCCTCGCGGTTCGGCCGCGAACGCATCGCCGGCGCATTGCTGCGATTGGTCCCCGCCCTGGCGGTTGCAGCCATTGTGTTGATGCTGGTCGACAACTTCACCTACACCATGTTCGGTTGGGGCATCAGCCATGCCACCATCGCCACCATGCCGATCTATTGGGCCATGGCGCTTGCCGTCGTGGTCGTGCAGGTCCGCAAACGGCCCCGGCCTTCCGCATGGGCCGGCGGGTTGGCCGCCGCCGCGATGGCGCTGTCGGGGCTGTCCCTGTTGTGGCTGATCCAGTCCGGCAACCACGTCGGCGCGACCGAATACAGGACTGCACGCACTGGCGCGCTTCCCAACATCATCCTCTTCGCCTCCGATGGCGTGAACGCCGACTACATGTCGGCCTACGGTTACGAACGCAGCACGACGCCCAACCTCGATCGCTACCTGGATCGCGCACTGGTCGCGGACAACGCCTTCACGAACTCCGCGTGGACCACGGGCTCGTTGACGTCGATGCTGACGGGCAAGTACCCGGCGACGACCAAGGTGCTGTTCCCGCCTTACACGCTGGAAGGCAAGGATGCCTACGAATCGCTCCCGCGCATCCTGCACGGCCTCGGTTACCGGATCGGGCAGGAAACCGTGCGCTACTACGCCGATGGCCCCGACCTCAATTTCGAGGGTACTTTCGATTACGCCAACGGCCGCGAGGTTCCACGCGACCTCCTCGGCCGATTCTCCCTGGCGCTGCAACACCCGCGGATGCTTGCGGAGGAGGCGGCCCGGAGGCTTTCAGAACGAATCCTGCATTTGGCGTTGATCAGGCCCATGCAGGATGCGCACGCACAGGTGGCCGTGGCCGGCGTCGATCCCGAGGACCTCCCCAGGATCAGGGTCGAAGATGCCGAGCGCATGCAACGCATCGAAAGATTCATGGCCGCTGGTCCGCAACCGTTCTTCGCCCACATCCATCTGCTGGGGACGCATTGCTGCGCCTACCACCCGCCGCGCACGCCGTTCTCGTCGGGGACGTTCGCCACCCGCGCCGAGCTGAAGGAAGCGCAACTGGCGGACGCCATCGTCGAATCCGATCGCATGTTCGGGGAAATGATGGACATGCTCGATCGCCGCGGAATGCTTGCGAACACCATCGTGGTGTATACCTCCGACCACAACAATGGCTGGGACGTGCGCGCGCGCGTGCCATTGATCTTCATCTTCCCCAATGGCTCGCACAAGGGGCGCATCGAGGGCAACAGCCAATTGCTGGACGTTGCCCCCACCTTGCTCGATGCGCTTGGCGTCGGCGTGCCCGAGTGGATGGAAGGCGCTTCGCTGCTGGGCACGCCCGTCCGCCACGACCGGCCGATCTACAGCATCTACAAGCTGGGCAAGAAAACCAGGTTCAAGACCGGCAACAACCGCAAACTCGGGAAGATCGAGGCGATCGGGCCGCCCACGTACGGGCTTTCGACCGCCGGATTAGTCGTGTGCCGTCGCTGGTATATCATGCGGATTCAGGATCGCGCAGTCCGTTCGGGCACGATGAAACGGTACCAGGGCGAGTGTGACGGCCATCCGCCGACCAACAATCAAGCCGCGAGAATGATGACGGATCATCTGCAACAGCGCGGGTTCGTCTTTTGAACGGGCATCGTGGAGAGAACGCCATCGCCGCGACCGCAGTCGACACCGGCGGCGACCTGCCCGCGAACCGTTCGCCGGCATCATTCCGCGACCCGGCCGGATTCGTGTTCGTTCGCGACGGCGAACTCTTTCGCCAGGTCAACCTGGCCGGCGCGGCCGCGTACGGGCAGTTGATCGATTCCGGGTTGCATGCCGAACTCGTTTCGCGCGGCTGGCTGGTATCCCATTCGGAAGTCGACGTCGCGGCCTGCGCGCCCGGCGCGCACAAAATCCTGCGGCCCGAGCGCATCGGGTTCATTTCGTATCCCTACGAATGGTCCTTCAGCCAGTTGCAGGATGCGGCGCTGCTCACGCTGGATGCGCAACTGGAGGCGATCGAGCGCGGGATGTCGCTCAAGGACGCATCCGCGTACAACGTGCAGTTCCGCGACGCCAAGCCGGTCCTGATCGACACGCTGTCGTTCGAACCCTACGCCGAAGGCAGGCCCTGGGTCGCCTACCGGCAGTTCTGCCAGCATTTCCTCGCGCCGCTCGCGCTGATGGCGCGCGTCGATATCCGCCTTTCGCAATTGCTCCGCACCAATATCGATGGCGTGCCGCTCGACCTGGCCAGCCGCCTGTTGCCAATTTCCACGCGCGCGCGGCTCGGCCTCGCGATGCACATCCACCTGCATGCCCGCAGCCAGCGTGCCTACGCGCCCACCGACGACGCGGGCGAGCGCGCCGCGCGGGCCAGGGAGCAGGTACGCGTGAGCAAGCGCGGCCTGCTCGGCCTGCTCGGCAGCCTGCGCACGACCGTCGCCAGGCTGGCGTGGAAACCTGCCGGCACCGAGTGGGGCGACTACTACCAGGCGACCAACTACGACGAGGCGGCATTCGACGACAAACACCGGCTGGTCGGCGAATTCCTGTCGATGGCGGCGCCGCGCAGCGTGTGGGACCTCGGCGCCAACACCGGCGTCTTCAGCCGCATCGCGAGCCGCGCCGGCGCCGATACCGTGGCCTTCGACATCGATCCGGCCGCGGTCGAACGCAATTACCGCCAAGCCCGCCATGAAGGCGGGAAGCAGCCGTTGCCGCTGCTGCTCGACCTCACCAACCCGAGCCCCGGGCTCGGCTGGGCCGGGACCGAACGCGATTCGCTGGCGGCGCGCGGACCGGTCGATTGCGCGATGGCGCTGGCGCTGATCCACCACATCGCCATCTCCAACAACGTTCCGCTCGCCCGGGTCGCGGACTACCTGGCTTGCCTGTGCCGGCATCTCGTCATCGAGTTCGTGCCGAAGGAGGACAGCCAGGTGAAGCGGTTGCTGAGCTCGCGCGAAGACATCTTCGGCGATTACGACCAGCGCAGTTTCGAAGCGGCGTTTTCCGCCCGCTTCGACGTCCTGCGCGCGGAGCCGGTGCAAGGCACGCACCGGACGCTTTACCTGATGGCCACGAAGTAACGCAAGGAAACGACATGTCCAATACCTGCAAATTGCTGGCTGCGCTGGCCCTGTTCCTCGTCCTGACCGGCCCGGCCTACGCCTACATCGACCCCAGTTCCGGCAGCATGGTCCTGCAGGGCATCATCGCCGGCATCGCCGCGATCGCCGTCACCGCGAAACTGTGGTGGCACCGCCTGCTCGTGCTGCTCGGCATCCGCAAGCGCACGCTGAAGCCCGGCGCGAAGCCCGAGGCCGGAAAGGACGACAAGGGCTCCTGAACCATGCAAGATCCCGCCGCCATGTTCCCGGGGATGTGGGGGTGGATGCGCACGTTGTGCACGTGGCTCCTCGACCTGCTGCAGTTCCTGGCGGGCACCACCGGCAACTGGGGCGTGGCGATCATCCTGCTCGCGTTACTGGTGCGCCTCGCGTTGTATCCGTTCGCGCGCCGGGCGTTGCGGGAGCAGAAGCGCTTCAACGAAACCCAGCAGACCCTCAAGCCGCTACTCGCCGACATCAAGGCGCGCTATCGCGGCGGCGAACAAGCCGAACACATCGAGGAGCTTTACCGCGCGCACGGGGTCAGTCCGGCGGCGGGGATGAAGCCCCTGCTGCTGGTCCTGCTGCAGTTGCCGATCCTCATCGCGCTGTTCCAGATCCTGCTGCATGCGCCCGACCTCAAGGGGGCCGGCTTCCTCTGGATCGACGACCTGTCGCAGCCCGATCGCCTGGCGCCGCTGGGGATGTCGCTGCCCTGGTTCGGGTCGTACCTGAACATCCTGCCCTTCGCACTGGCCGCAAGCACGATGGTCGACGCGTTCTTCATTCCCGGCGAGCGCGACCGCGCCGCGATGCGCAAGGTCGCGTGGGCCAGTACTGCGATGGCACTGGTCTTCTTCGTGCTGTTCTATTCCTTCCCCGCCGGGCTGGTGCTGTACTGGACCGCCACGAACCTGCTCGCCGCAGGCCACCAGGCGTTGGTTGCCCGACGCGCGAAATAGAAGCGATTCGGCCGGAACCGCCATTCATGCCAGCGCTGCACCCATCCGTGCCCTGCCGTACGTTCAACGCCCGCGTTAAGCTTGCCGGATGCGATTGACGCACTGGATCGACGGCAAACCGACGCAGCCCGGCAACGGGCGCTGGCTGGACGTGTTCGAGCCGGCCACGGGCCAGGCGTTCGCACAGGTCGCCGACGGCGGCGCGGATGACGTCGAAGCCGCGGTCGCGGCCGCGCGCAATGCCTTTCCTGCGTGGTCGTCCTTGCCGAACAGCGAACGCGGGCGCTGGCTGCACCGCCTCGCCGATGCGCTCGAAGCCCGGCTCGACGACGTGGCCCGCGCCGAGGCCCGCGACGGCGGCAAGCCGATCACGCTTGCGCGCAATGTCGAAATCCCGCGCGCG
>Ga0209023_10005653_pt1 | contig 13548 bp, 12 predicted proteins | sample LakOneMetagenome_FD_187468 | JGI IMG/M metagenome (GOLD analysis project Ga0209023, IMG submission 187468) | Freshwater and sediment microbial communities from Lake Erie, Canada (SPAdes) (version 2) | ecosystem: Environmental > Aquatic > Freshwater > Lentic | place: Lake Erie, Canada...
CCTGATCGCCGAACGCGGGCTTGGCCTGCCGCGCGAACCGCGCGGATGATCGGGCCTGCCGCGCGAACCGCGCGGATGATCGGGCCTGCCGCGCGAACCGTGTGGCTGACTATTGCTCGGCCCCGTGCGATAACCTAAGCGCCGATACAAGGAACCACGACTTCTGGGGAACGCATTGAGCGACGAGAAACTGGCACGGCGACCGCGCGTCACCTCGCTTGACGAGATCGACCGCCGCATTGTCGAAGTGTTGACCCGCGATGGCCGCGCACAAAGCACGACCATCGGCGAAGAACTGGGCCTGTCCGGCAATCTTGTCGCCAATCGCATCCGGGCGATGGATGCTGCCGGGCTGATGCGGGTGGTCGCACTCGCCGATTTCCGCGTACATGGCTACAAGATGCTGGCCCGCATCCGCCTGCAGATTGCCGGTCGCGCACCGCTGGATGTGGCAAACGAACTCGCCGCGCGTGACGACGTGCTGTCCGTCCACATCACCTCGGGCCGCTACCCTGTCAGCTGTCTCTATGCCTTTCACAATGCGCGCGAGATGCTGGAAGCCGCGCGCACCGTCTATGCCGACATCGCCGGGGTCGAAGACGTTGACGTAGAGCTGCTCAACAAGGTCTACCGCTATAATCCAGCCGTGGGGCCGCTGGAGATCTGATGCCGATCGAAACGCCCGAATATCCGGCCACCGATCAGCTGGACCGCCAGGTAGCGGTCATGCTGGCCGATGATGCGCGGCTCAGCTTCCGCAAGATCGCGGCCGATCTCGGCGTGACCGAAGGCACCGTGCGCAGCCGCGTCCGCCGGTTGCAGGCCAGCGGTCTGCTCAAGCTGGTGCCCGTGATCGACATTGGCGGCAGCGGAACCGGTAACGGCCAGCAGATGCTGTTCATCACTGTCAAGTGTGCCAACGGCAAGTTCAATCAGGTGCGCGATGCCCTGCTCGCAATGCCGCTGATCCGCGCGCTCTACGATGCCAACGCCGCACACCGCCTGATCGCGGTGTGCCTGCTCGCCTGCCTTGAAGAAGCTGCCGATATCACCAACCAGGTGCTCGCGCTCGACGGTATCCGTGAAGCGGAGACGGAACTGGTGCTGAAAACGGTGAAGCACACCGCCGCCATCGGCCCGATCGCCACGCTTGACGATCTCCTGATTTTTGCCGGAAACGGCGAATGAGAGCGTTTTCCGACCGATCCTGGTCGCCGTGACGGAGCCGATCCCCATGACCAGTCTGTTCACGCCGCTTGCCTTCGCCCGCGGCCCCGCGATGAAGAACCGCCTGATGCTGGCACCGCTGACCAATCAGCAAAGCCACCCCGGCGGGCTGCTGTCCGATGAGGAAATCGACTGGCTCACCCGGCGCGCCGGCGGCGGGTTCGGGCTGGTGATGACGGCCGCCGCCAATGTGCAGCACGTGGGCCAGGGCTTCCCCGGCCAGCTCGGCATTTTCGGCGATCAGCACCTCGATGGCCTGACCCGGCTCGCCGCCGGCATTGCCGCAGGCGGCGCGCTGTCAGCGGTGCAGCTGCACCACGCCGGCATCCGCGCCCCGCGCGATCTGGTGGGCACACCGGTCGGCCCGTCCGACGATGCCGAAACCGGCGCGCGCGCCCTCACGCTCGATGACGTGCGCCGGCTGCGCGATGATTTCATCGCCGCCGCCCGGCGTGCCGAAACGGCGGGTTTTGACGGCGTCGAAATCCACGGCGCACACGGCTACATTCTCGCCAGTTTCCTGTCGCCCACGCTCAACACCCGCAGCGATTGCTATGGCGGCAGCCCGGAAAACCGCGCCCGCCTTGTGTTCGAGATCATCGATGGTATCCGCGCCACCTGCCGCGCCGATTTCCAGATCGGCCTGCGCCTCTCGCCCGAACGCTTTGGGCAAGACCTGGGAGAAATCATCGCGCTTTCGGCCAAAGTCATGCGCGATGGCGTGATCGATTACCTGGACCTGTCGCTGTGGGACGTGGCGAAGGAACCGGCGGACCCGGCCTGGAAGGGCCGCAGCCTGCTGCACTGCTTCACCGAACTGCCGCGCGGCAACGTGCGCCTTGGCGCGGCGGGCAAGATCATGACCGGGGCAAGCGCACAGGCGGTGATCGAAGCGGGATGCGATTTCGCCACCATCGGCCGCGCCGCCATTCTCCGGCACGATTTCCCCGAACGGGTCCGCCGCGATTCCGGCTTTGAATCGCCCGCGCTCCCGGTCACCGCGCAACACCTTGCGGGTGAAGGCGTGCATCCGGCGTTCCTCGCCTATCTGCGCGGCTGGCCGGACTTCGTTGCGGAAGAACCCGCCGCCTAAAACCAAATCCCGATGAGTCCGGCTCATTTCCCCCTTCCCCGGCGGGGAAGGGAGCCATGCGCTTCGATCAATCAGATTCTAGGTTCGGGGGCGTCGCCCTGTCCACGGCGCGGCCTTTTCCACCTGCCCGGCCAGCCGGAACAGCCGCGCTTCATCGCCAAAGCGGCCCGTTGCCATCACCCCGATCGGCATGCCATCCTGCGACATCGCCAGCGGCAGGCTCATGCTGGGCTGCCCGGTGCCGTTGAAAATACCCGTAAACGCGGTGAAGCCGCCCACTTCGCGCGCCCAATCGCCCATGCTGCGCCCGGTGTTCAGCCCGATCCGCCCCAGCGGCAACGGCGGCGCGGTCAACGTGGGCGAAAGGATCACGTCGAACCGTTCCATGAACTGCGCAATCGCCACCGCCGCTGCCTGATAGGCATTGTTACCGCGCACAAAGTCCATGCCGGTGCACGTCTTGCCATAGGCCACGATGTCGAGCGTGGTCTGTTCCAGCAGGTCCGGCCCCAGCGTCAGCCCCAGTGCCCTGGCCCGGTCGGTGCAATCAGCCGCAACCGAAGACGCCATCAGCGCAAAGCTACTGGCCGCAATCGCGCCCATGTCGATCAGGGGCGCAGCTTCTTCCACGTGATGCCCCAGCCCTTCCAGCAGCTTTGCCGCTGCCACCGTTGCCGCGATCACCTCGGGATCGACCGGTGCCCCGGAAAAGGGCCTCAACATCAGCGCGATCCGCAGCTTGCCCGGATCTCGGCCCACTTCGGACAGAAAGGAGTGCTCCGGAGTCGGCGCGGCATAGCGCGATCCCGGCTCGATCCCGTGCGTGGCATCAAGGATCGCGGCGGAATCGCGCACAGTGCGCGAAACCGCGTGGTGGACGGACATGCCGCCCCAGCCTTCGGTGCGCAGCGGTCCCATCGGCACCCGCCCGCGCGAAGGCTTCAATCCGAACAATCCGCAGCATGATGCCGGAATGCGGATCGACCCGCCGCCGTCGGTAGCATGCGCCGCCGGGATCACGCCCGCCGCCACCGCCGCCGCCGCACCGCCGGAACTGCCCCCGGCAATGCGTTCAGGGTTCCACGGATTGCGCGTTGCGCCCATCGCCACGCTTTCGGTCGTGCCGGTCAGCCCGAATTCGGGGGTGGTCGTCTTGCCGAATATGGCAAAACCCGCCTTTTCGATCCGCTTCACCAGTTCCGATGTCACGCTGGCGCGCTGGCCCCGGTAGAGTCGGCTGCCGTTTTCGGTCACTTCCCCGGCGATCGCGGTGTTCAGGTCTTTCAGCAGCCACGGAACCCCGTGGAATGGTCCCTCGGGCAGGCCCGCCGCCACGGCCTTGCGACCATAGTCATAATGCTTTTGCGCCATGAAGTTCAGCTTGGGGTCCAGCCGCTCGGCCCGCGCAATCGCCGCTTCCAGCAACTCTGCGGGTGACACCTTGCGTGCCTTGACCAGCGCGGCCAGGCCCAGGGAATCGTGGGTATCGAGAACCTCTTCCAGGCCGCGTTCCTTCGCGCCTGCTCCCCCGGGAATACCGGCGAGGGCGACCAGCGCCGCCCCCCCGGCCAAGGCTTCGCGCCTGCTCGCCGTCACTGGTCCGGTCACGCGTAGTATCGCGAATAGAACTTGCGGAACTGCGGGATCGGGCCGTCGCCGTCACAGATCACCGGGTTGGGCTCATACTTCTGGCGGTCCCACACCACTTTGTCCTGATCGAACTGCTTGCAGATATCGCGAATGATCGCGCGGGCCACGCCCGCCCGGTCGCCCTCGGCCTGCGCGCGCGGCTGGGTAAAGCAGAACCGGGCGTGGACATGGTCCAGTTCCACCGGGGTGATGCAGGCCACCAGCAGCGTTTCCGAAATCCCGGTAAAGCGCGTCCAGCTCTGCCCCGGCCCCATCGTGTCATAGCTGATGCAGCCGTCGACCTCGCCCCACGGCGTGCCCATCTTGGCCTTCACGTCGGCGCCCCGGCCCCAATCGCCCCAGCGCAATTCGCCCAGCGGCACGTTGGCGGTGCCGTGGATATAGCGGAAATGCGCCACGTCCACGCCGTTTTCAGCCATGTTCTGGATCGAACCCCAGACGTTCCATTCGTAAACGTCAAAGTCGGTCCATTCGGGGTCCGAACATTCGGGCAGGCGCGCCACCTCGAACAGCGGGGCCACGTCTTCGGGGTGATACCACGCCCAGATCCAGCGGTTGACTTCCACCACATGCCAGGTGCGCGTGCACTTGCGCTTCACCTGCGGCGGGATCACACGGGCATAGGGGATATCCTTCACCGCGCCATCGTCGCCATCATAGCGCCAGGCGTGGAACGGGCATTCCAGCAGGTTGCCATGCACTTTGCCGCCGTGGCCCATGTGCGCGCCCAGATGCTTGCAATAGGCATCGAGCATGCGCACCTGCCCGTCCTCGCCGCGCCAGATCGCCAGATCCTGCGCAAAATAACGCAGCGGCTTGACCTCGCCCACGGCCAGTTCGGACGACAGGATCAGCGGGTACCAGCCGAACGGAATCCCGATGTCGAGATTGCGCTCCGCCACCGAAGCGCGGCCCTTCGTCTCGGCCAGCCGCCAGTCGAGCAAGTCCTGCCCTTTCAGGTTGCCGAGGATCTGCCACACAGCCACCGGGGGCGTGCGGGCATCGGTTGCGGCGTCATTCGCCAGTCCGTCATTCTGAGCGTGTGCCTGAGTGTCCGACATGTGCACTCTCCTGCCTTGTGCTTGGCGGCGGCGGGGGTTGTCTCCGCCATGCCGCACCGTTTCGATGGAGCAGACTTCCCGGCTCCCGAAATGTCAGAGGCCGAACACCTTGATCGCGTTTTCGCGCAGGAACTTCGGCCAGACTTCGTCCTTGAACGGCACGTGCTCCATGTCGCTCATGATGCGATCCAGGCTCAGGCCCATCGGGAAATACCCGGCATAGATCACCTTGTCGGCGCCGCGCGTGTTGGCATAATCGATGATCGCCTTGGGGTAATGCTTCGGCGCAAAGGCGCTGGTCGAATAATACAGGTTCGGCCATTTCAGCATGAGCTTGACCGCCAGTGCTTCCCACGGCTCGGCACCGTGGCGCATCACCACTTTCAGTTCGGGGAAGAACCAGCACACCTCGTCCAGATGCTCGACCTTCTGGGTCTCCATCGGGATGCGCGGCCCGGGAATGCCCACGTTCAGCAGGATCGGCAGCCCCAGTTCCTCGCACGCGGCATAGATCGGGAACATGTACTTGTGGTTGATCGCCACCTGCGGCAGCGTGCCCGCAGGGAAACAGCTGACGGCAGACAGCCCCACTTCGGCATGGATGCACTTGATCCGGCGCACTTCCTCCATGCCCCGGTTGGGGTCGATCGGCAGGTCGAAGAAAAAGCGGTTGCCGTAAAGCTCCCTGGCCCGGCGCGATGTGTCGTTGTCGTTCCACCCCACCAGCGCGCGTTCGACGTTGTGCTGGTCCATCTGCTCCACGGTCCAGCGCAGGTAATCGTCCTGCAGGCCCGATTGCGGGATGTCCTTGAACATGTATTGCGCCGGCATGGCGAATTGCTGCAGCGTCTGCGCATCCTTGATCAGCGGGCGGAACGGAGCGAACCATTCGCCCCGGTCTTCCGCATCGGGAATGCCCAGCATGCAGTCGATGATCCCGATATCCCTAGGCATGCCCATGTCACTGTTCTCCTGAAAGCTGCGGCCACACCTTGCGCAGGCCCACCTTGTCTACTTTGCCCACCGCGTTGCGCGGCAGCGTTGTGGCGCTGAGCGCCACGCGCGTCGGCACCTTGTATCGGGCAAGGCTGCGGCCCACCCGGTCGATGATTTCGGCTTCGGTCACGCTATTGGCCACCACCACGGCAACCAGCCGTTCGCCCAGGCGTTCATCAGGCACGCCAAAGGCAGCACATTCGCGCACCTCGGCAATTTCGCCCAGCGCGCGCTCCACTTCGGCGCAATAGATGTTCTCGCCGCCCGAAATGACCATGTCCTTCTTGCGGTCGACAATGAAGACATAGCCTTCTTCATCCACCATCCCGACATCGCCGGTGCGCAGCCACCCATCGGGTGAAAGCACGGCGGCGGTTTCTTCGGGGCGGTTCCAGTATCCGTGCATCACCTGCGCGCCGCGCAACACGATTTCGCCCGCTTCGCCTGGCTGCAGCGTGCGGCCATCCGGCGCTTCGATCCGCACATCCACCAGCGGCAGCACGCGGCCCGCTGCGGCCGGGCGGCGCATGAAGTCCGCGCCCACGGACTGCGCAATCGCGCCCGAACATTCGGTCATGCCGTAACCGGTGCCGATCTGCGCATGCGGGCACACCGCGTGCACTTCATCCACCAGATTGACCGGCAGCGCCTGCCCCCCGATGCCGATATTGCGCAAGGATGCCAGGTCCAGCTGATCCGTCCGCGCGCGGTGCAGGATATCCCACAGCATCGTCGGCACGCCGGTGAACATGGTCACAGCTTCGCGCGCGATCAGGCGCACCGCTTCCTGCGCGTCCCAGCGGCGCATGATCACCACCTTGGACCCGGCCATGAACGGCGAAAGAAATGCCGATCCCAACCCGGAAACGTGGAACAGCGGATAGACCAGCAGCACCGCCTGTTGCGGCATCTGCGCCAGCAGCACATCCACCGGCACGCCCAGGTCGCGCGCCATGTTGTGCACCACCATCATGCCGGAAAGCTGCGTGGCCATCAGTCCGGTGATCAGGTTGCGATGGCTCAGCACCGCGCCCTTCACCCGGCCCGTCGTGCCCGATGTAAACAGGATCGCACATGCGTCGTCTGCTTGCGCAACACCGGCATCCGGCATTACGTCTGCCACCCGCCGCGCCAGTTCGTCCGGATCGAACGGCCTGGTCAGATCCAGCATCCGCCCGCCGAATCCCGCCGCGCGGATCACCTCTGCCCGCGCGGTATCGGCCAGCACCACCGCCGGATCGGCCTCCTCGATCATCGCCAGCAGTTCCGGGCCGGATCCGCGACTGTTCAGCAGCACCGCCACCCCGCCCGCCTTCATCGTGGCCAGAAAGCCAACCAGCCATTCCGCCCGGTTGCGCATGCAGATCGCCACGCGATCACCGCGCCGGATGTGCAGGATCGGCACCAGCTGGTCGCGCCAGGCAAACATCTGTTCAAAGTTCAGGCGCCGCTCGTTCCCGTCGGAATCGAAATCGACCACGCAGGTCCGCTCGCCAAAGCGGCGTGCCGCCTCGATCATCAGGTTGAGGTCTGGCGGTGCGCCAACGAACTGGCGCAATCCATCGCGCACGCCGATCTCGAACGGACTGCCGGGACCGGTCACGGCAACGAACGCCGGATCGGCACCTGCACCGGCCAACCGGCCGGACTTTGCACCAGGCGTTGCCGCTGCTGTCATGGTCGCTCTCCCCGCGAATCGATGCAGTGCATCCTTTCGACAGGGCTTAAGTCAGCTTTTGCGGATTTCAAAGATATTTATTTTGCGCATTATCCGTTTTCGCTGCAATCAGGAACGGCCTTTGCAGATATTTGGTGCATTCCCGCCACTCATCCCTGGCCGGCAGGCCGCAACGTTTCACTCCGCCTGCGCAAAATCGAACTCGGTAATCAGGTTGCTGCCATCCCATGCGGCGGCCTGCGCGACGCCGGCGTCATGCTGCGCGCGCGATCCCGCGCCCGTGATCAGTTCAAACAGGATGCCCGGCTGCGCCGGATCGGTGAAATAGATCACGCGCACGGCCGGATTGCTGGCGACAAACACCGGCACCAGCCCGCTCGCTTCCAGTTCGCGCGCCTCGCCATCCAGATCGTCGACGATCCACGCCACATGGTGCAGCCCCGCCATCGCGTGCCCTTGCGCATCGAGGTACGGGCACGGCCCGGTCGATTGCACTTCGATGAATTCGATCTGCTCGCGCCCGCGATAGCCCAGCGCGACATCGATGGTCACGGATACCGGCTGGCCCAGATAGACCCCGTCCAGCACCACATTGCGATAGAGCTGCCACGGTCCCACACCGAACACCTCGGTCCAGGTCTTCACCGCGCGGTCCAGATCCCCGGTCACCATGCCCAGCTGGTCAATCGGCGCGCGCTTCGTTCGGATCGTCATGGCCGGTTCCGTCTCGTTGCAGTCGGCGCACTTCTCCTGCGGACCGAACTGCATGTAAAGGCGCATTATCTTGCCCGGGGTTCAGGCTGCCGGGTTCAGGCTGCCGGGTCCAGCGCCTCGGAACCTGATCCGGAACGAAGTTCAGCGAAGCTGAATTCGCCCTTCGGCGAATTCGCATCGGCCATGCGCAGGGATCACATCGGCGGCGCGCGCCCTTGCCAGGCACGGCACCCACGGCGCTTGACAGTGCCTGAACCCATCGTCCAGTCTTTCGCGTGAAACGGGACAAGGGCACTGCCCGCCCACAGGGAGAGAGCCGATGCGTTTCCATTATGCCGAGGCAATGACCAACCCGGCCTATTACATTCCGCTGGCACAGGCCGCCGAGGCAGCGGGCTATTTCGGCTATGTCATCCCAGACAGCCTGATCTATCCCAAGGCATCGGACACCGCCTATTCCTATACCGACGATGGCGGGCGCGACTTTCTGGAAAACAAGCCGTTCATCGAAACCTTCACGCTGGCGATGGCGATGGGCGCGGCAACGAAAACGCTGCACTTCACGCCCAATGTGCTGAAGCTGCCGGTCCGTCCGCCGCTCTATTCGGCCAAGATCGCCGCCTCGATCGCGGTGATGACGAACAACCGCTTCTCGCTCGGCGCGGGACTCAGCGTCTGGCCCGAAGACTATGCCGTGATGGGCGTTCCGTGGGAAAAGCGCGGCGAACGCTTCGATGAATGCATCGAAATCTTCCGTGGCCTTACCGCTGGCGGCTATTTCGAATTCCACGGCAAGCACTTCGATCTCCCTGCCGTGAAGCTCAACCCCACCCCCACCAGGCCCATCGACGTGCTGATCGGCGGCCACAGCGATGCCGCGCTGAAACGCGCCGCGCGCAACGATGGCTGGATGTTTGCGGGCGGCGGGATCGAACTGCTCGGCCAGATGCTCGAAAAATACCGCCCCTTTCGCGCCGAACTGGCCCAACCCGGCCGCAAGGATATTCTGTTCGCCACCGCCATCGGCGATACCGATCCGGATTCCATCGCCCGTTATCGCGATCTGGGCGTCACCGACCTCGCGGTGGTGTTCCGCAATCTCTACGCCGTTGAGGAAGACAGCCAGCCGCTGCAGCAGAAGTTCGACGACCTGAACCGCTTTGCCGACACGATCATCGCCCGGTTCCCCTGATCCGCAGGCGCAGCGGCTCGCCGTTTCCGGCGCCAGTGTCGACGAGGTGACGGACCTGGTCGCAGGCATTGCGGGGGATGTTCTGCTGCAGAACGGCGATCCGTCAAAGGGCGTGTCCGGGCGGGCATTATCCTCTGACCGCGCCGCCGGGTAGCCCCCTGCCCCCCTGCCCTCCGCGACAGATACCCGTCCGTTTCGCCCGCCAGCGGTATTGTTTTCAACAGTGGCTGATCGATCCGAAGCTTATTATGCCCTGCATTGCCCATTTGAAGCAGATCGGATAGGGGTTTTGCCGAATTCCTTCAAAAAGGCGCGCCATGTCCGAATCGAACGCAATCGTCAGCCAGATTGGCGATCTTGCCTCAGCGGGCGAAAAGATGATCGAACGGCTGCGGCGCAAGGCCTTCCTGCCTGAAAGCCGCAAGGGACTCAACGTCCGCTTCGGCATTGCCGAGGCGGCGCAATTGCTGGGCTGTTCCACCAACCGCATCCGCATGGCCGAAGACGATGGCCGCCTGCCGCCGCCGCCTGCGGGCGAAAACGGTCGCCGGCTGGGCTATACGGTGGAGGAAATGCTCAACATGCGCGATGTGCTGGGCGCCTCCCCTGCCCGCGCCCCGCTGGACGTGCCCGCGATCATCGCGGTGCAGAACTTCAAGGGCGGCGTGGGCAAATCCACCGTCACCACCCACCTCGCGCACTATTTCGCGGTGCAGGGCTATCGCGTGCTGGTGGTGGATTGCGACAGCCAGGCCACCACCACCACGCTGTTCGGCTTCAACCCGCACTTCAATATCGCGCGCGAAGAAACGCTCTACCCCTACCTCTCGATCGATCCGACGCAGACCGACCTGCTCTATGCGGTCAAGCACACGCCCTGGCCCAATGTGGACCTGATCCCGTCGAACCTTGAACTGTTCGACGTGGAATACGAACTGGCGGCGTCGGGCTCCGACGGGCAATCGGTGCTGGCGGCACGCTTCCGCAAGCTGAAGGCCGGGCTGATGGACCTTGCCCGGCATTACGACGTGGTGATCCTCGATCCGCCGCCCGCACTGGGCACGATTTCGCTGGCGGTGATGCAGGCGGCCAATGCGCTGCTGGTGCCGCTGGCCGCGACCACGCCCGATTTCTGTTCGACCGTGCAGTTCCTGTCGATGATGGACCAGGTGATCGAGCAGCTGATTTCGGTCGGGATCGATGTCGACTATTCGTTCGTGCGGCTGATCTGTTCCAAGTTCGATAGCAACGATCCCAGCCATGCGATGGTCCGCACGATCATGGAGCAGACTTTCGGCCCTGCCCTGCTGCCCGTGCCGATCCTCGAAAGTGCCGAGATCAGCCACGCCGCGATGCGCATGATGACGGTCTATGAACTGGAAAAGGCGATCGGCACGCCCAAGACGCACAAGCGGTGCAAGGCCAATCTCGACGAAGCGCTGGGCCAGATCGAGCAGCTGGTGCGCACCGGCTGGGGCCGCGTGTCCCCGGCGCGCGAGGAGGACGTGCTTAATGCTGCCTGACAGATCTTTCCTACAACGTAATGTTCGCATTATGTTCCGCCCGCTTTCCTGCGAGGTGATTTATGGCGCGTAAACAATCCGACTACCTCGCCGCCTTGTTGGCGGACGATGAAGCCATTGAAACAAAAAGTGAAAATCCGGAAAGCCTTTCACCGGACATGGCCCCGCCCTCGCCCGTCCAGGCCGAATCGCGCCGGAATGAACGGCTGCGCGGATCGACGCTGCTGGGCCGCGAATCGGCGCTCGCCCGCGTCAACAGCGGCGAAGTGCGGCAAGTCACGCAGCTTCTGCTCGATCCGGCGCGGGTGCGGGTGTGGACCGGCAATGCCCGTTCGTACCGCCACCTGACCGAACACACTTGCGCCGAACTGATCGATTCGATCATTGCCGAAGGCGGGCAGAAAGTGCCGGCCATCGTGCGGCGGATCGAAGGCGATCCCGATCACGATTACGAAGTGATCGCGGGCACGCGCCGCCACTGGACGATCTCGTGGTTGCGGGCCAATTCCTATCCGCAGATGCAGTTCGTGGCGCAAGTGGCGCAACTCGATGACGAAGCCGCGTTCCGGCTCGCCGATATCGAGAACCGCGCGCGCAAGGACGTGTCGGACCTCGAACGCGCGCGCAACTATGCACAGGCGCTGCACGATCACTATGGCAACCACCTGACCCGCATGGCTGACCGGCTGAAGCTGTCGAAGGGCTGGCTGTCGAAGATGCTCAAGGTTGCCACTCTGCCCGATGCGGTGGTGGAGGCTTTCGGCAGCCCGGCCGAAGTGCAGATGAAGCCCGCCTACCCGCTTGCCCAGCTGCTCGACGATCGCGCCGCAGCCGGCGCGATCCTGCGCGAAGCCGCCGTCATCTCCCGCTTGCAGGAAGAACGGAACAAGGCGGGCGACGAGCCCCTGCCCGCCACCGAAGTGATCCGCCGCCTGATCGCCGCGCCGCGGGACACCGCGCGGTCCGGCCCGATCAAGGTCTATCGCGGGATCATGGACCGCCCCGCCCTCACCGTCCGCACGGTCAACCGGCAGGGCGTGACCTTGCAGATCCACTCCGGATCGGGGCTGGACACCAAGGGGATGCTCGAACTTCTGGCCGATGCGCTGATCGATCTTGAAAACGAAGGGCGCGGGGTTCTGCGCTGATGGGTGCAGGCCCCCGCCCTGCCCTTTCCGACCTGTTCGGCTTCGCTGCGCCCGGTTCGACTGCGCTCGGCTGCGCCGTGTTTCCCCGGGGAAACATTTCCCCGGGCCAGAATGTTTCCCCGGGGAACCACTTCTGGCGAACGGCATCCGGAAGCCATCGCAGGGCGGCCAGGCCTTGGGCATTGGACGAATGTTTCCCCGGGGAAACATTCATGACCCGCGCCCGCAAGGCAGCGGTCGGCAACCAGTTCGACCTGTTCCTGCCCTATGTCGCCGACCTGCCGATGCGCGATCAGCGCGAGATGATGGAGCGCCCGTTCTTCAGCCTCGCCAAATCGCGGCGGGTCAAGCCGATCGACTACAACAGCCCCGACGGCAAGCTGTGGGTCCATGTTTCGGCCAGCCCCGATTATGGCATGGCGACGATCTGGGATGCCGACATCCTGATCTATTGCGCCAGCGTGCTGGCGGACATGGTGCGCCGCGGGGTGAACGACGTGCCGCGCACGCTGCACCTGATGCCCTATGATCTGCTGCGCGCCATCGGTCGCCCGACCACGGGCCGCGCCTATGAACTGCTGGGCCAGGCGCTCGACCGGCTGGTTGCCACCACGATCAAAACCAATATCCGGGCTGAAAACCGGCGCGAAGCCACCTTCAGCTGGCTGGATGGCTGGACCCAGCTGGTCGATGAAAAGACCGAGCGATCGCGCGGGATGACCATCGAACTGTCGAACTGGTTCTGGGAAGGCGTGATGATGAAGGGCGGGGTGCTGTCCATCGACCGCGCCTATTTCGACATCACCGGCGGGCGCGAACGCTGGCTCTATAAAGTGGCGCGCAAGCACGCAGGCGGGGCAGGGGAGGATGGTTTCGCGATCTCGATGCCCGTGCTCTTCGAAAAATCGGGCGCGGAAGGCGAATATCGCCGCTTCAAGTTCGAGATCCTCAAGCTCGCCGAAAAGGACGCGCTGCCCGGCTATGGCCTGTCGGTCGAGCCGGGGAAGGGGGGCGAACCGCTGCTGCGGATGCGCCGCGTCGATGGCAAGGACGGGGCAGGGATGGGCCTGAGTGGTCAGGGCCTGAGTGGTCAGGGCCTGAGTGGTCAGGGCCTGAGTGGCTCCGATGTTTCCCCGGGGTGTTGATTGCCACTGAGAGTTGACCCGGGATTTTCATCGAGAAGTGACCCGGGTGTTGGTTATGTCCCGCGGTGCGGGGTTGAGGTCAAGCGGGTGATTTTTCCTTTCTGGTTTTGGGTGCTGCCGA
>Ga0209023_10005654_pt1 | contig 13548 bp, 14 predicted proteins | sample LakOneMetagenome_FD_187468 | JGI IMG/M metagenome (GOLD analysis project Ga0209023, IMG submission 187468) | Freshwater and sediment microbial communities from Lake Erie, Canada (SPAdes) (version 2) | ecosystem: Environmental > Aquatic > Freshwater > Lentic | place: Lake Erie, Canada...
GGCGCTGGTGAATCCTCCGACCAGAACTGCTCCGGCCAGCAATGCAGCCAGCAGAACGACGAAACGACGCATCCGTACTTCCTCCCTCAATTAATTGAACTGCTCCCTGCCCGTCAGGCTACAGCGAAATCATCTGCCTGTGTGTCTTTGGTCACTTAAGCGGCAGCGCAATTCCGGACTGAAAGAAACGTTGCCTCATGGCGATGAAACGACGGGGCCCCGGGTCCGTCCTGCGAGGGTGAATCCGCACCGAATTGCAGTCGACCGTGTTCCAGAACCTGATGACAAAGACTTTCTCCCGGCGTATCGGGCTTCTCGGCCTGCTGCTGTCGGTCATCTTCATCACGCTCCAGTCCCCCAATCGCCAGGCCGAAGCTTCGATCACGGTCCCGTCGGCGGCTACCCGGGCGACGGCGAATCCCTTTGCCAGGCCAGGCATGTGGATCTGGTACATCGACTCGTCGAACGGCGGAAATCTCGGATCGATCATCCGCCAGGCCAGACAGGCGGGAGTCGGCACCCTCTACATCAAGTCCGGTGACGGAGACGGCACCTGGAGCCAGTTCAACCGCACTGTTGTCCGCCGGTTCCATCGGGCTGGACTCAAGGTCTGCGGCTGGCAGTACGTCTACGGTGACCGGCCGATCGCCGAAGCCCGCGTTTCAGCAGCAGCAAAGCGCCGCGGCGCGGACTGTTTCGTGATCGACGCCGAAGCCGAATACGAAGGCCGATACGCAGCGGCGGACTGGTACATCCGCAAACTGCGGGCCCTGGTCGGCACCCGCTTCCCGCTCGGAGTTTCCTCGTTTCCGTATGTGAACTACCACCCGGGCTTTCCCTACTCGGTCTTCCTCGGCCCGGGCGCTGCCACGGCCAACGTGCCGCAGGTCTACTGGCACACGATCGGTGATTCGGTCCGTACTTCGCTCGAGATCACCTGGGAGCAGAACAGCATCTACAAGCGTCGGATCTATCCGGTCGGTCAGACCTACGAGGATCCGGGCAGTCGTGAGCTGCTTGCCTTCCGTCGCTTCATGATCAATTACGGCACCGCCCCGAGCTGGTGGTCCTGGCAGGAAACAAGCTCATCCGAATGGTCAGCCCTCAGCAAGCCGGTCAGGCGGGTTGCCGGCTACCGGGCATACAGCGGTCACGTTCCCCTGGCCCGAGGCGACCGCGGCGATCAGGTGGTCTGGCTTCAGCAGCATCTGATCGCGGCGGGTTATTCGATGGAGCCGACCGGCATCTTCGGCGGGAATACCTATAGAGCCGTCCGCAAATTCCAGAAGTCCCGTGGACTGGGTGCCGATGGAGAAGTCGGCACGCAGACCTGGAACCGGCTGATGCGAATCACCCCGGTCAGGGTCCGCTGGTCTGCGGCCAGAAACCGCAGTCGCGCAGCTTCGATCTCATCGACGGGAATCCCGTCGATCAGCGCCCCGATGTCAGCCGACATCCCGATGGTTCGCAACGAGATCTCGGGCGCCAGGCACCCCTGACCTAACGGGCGATGCGCGTCTTCAGTTCGCCCAGTTGCGGGGAGCTGACTACGAGCTCGTCGCCGTCCTCGAGCCAGGTCCTCGGGTCCATGGCGAGGCCGACACCTGACGGGGTACCGGTGGAGATGATGTCCCCTGGCTCGAGGGTCATCCAGGTCGAAAGCGTGGAAACCAGCTCGGGGACCGAGAAGATCAGGTCGGCGGTCGACGAGCTCTGACGCTCTTCCCCGTTGACGCGCATCGCGATGCCGATTCCATCATGGGCCCCGGCTTCGTCCGGGGTGATCAGGGCCGGACCGCAGGGAGCTGAACCGTCGAAGACCTTGCCGGCCATCCACTGCATTGTCAGTCCCTGGAGATCACGAGCTGAAAGATCGTTCAGCAGCGTGTAGCCCGCGACGTGGTCGAGTGCGTGCTCGACACTGACGCTGGAAGCCCGGCGGCCGATCACAAAGGCGACCTCGGCTTCGTAATCGACCTTCCGGCTGGCTGCCGGCAGGGTCACGGTCGAGTCATTCGGAACCAGGGCGTTCCGGTACTTGCCGAAAATGGTCGGCGCCTTGGGGATGTCCGCCCCGGTTTCCTCGGCGTGGGCGCGGTAGTTGAGGCCGATGCAGATGATCTTGTCCGGATCCGGGATCGGGGTCAGGATGCCACCCGGGCCCAACAGAAGGGCTTCGCCCGAACCCGCTTCGGCAGCGGCCTTCACCTCGTCGATGCGACCGGACGCAAGCAGCTCCTTGACGCTGCCTTCGCCTTCGCCCCCGATCAGATCCCAGGCGTCGACCACGCCGTCGTCGGTCTGGATTCCGGCCCGCGGGCCCCGGTCGGATGCGTAGGTGACGAGTCTCATGGTCGCGAGTCTAGAACCTGCGGTTGCGGCCGGGCGGGGTCAGATGCCGAGATTCGATCGAGACTGCGATAATGCCCGCCCGGTCGATTTCGACCGGTGCCTCATGGGGGCGTAGCTCAGTTGGTTAGAGCGCCGGCCTGTCACGCCGGAGGCCGCGGGTTCAAGTCCCGTCGCTCCCGTTCATCGCAGTCCGGCCCCTCCCAGCGGGGAGGCCGCCGGTGATCACCAGAGTCGCGTCAAGCGGCCATTCTGGGGTGCGTCTTCAAGCACGGCCTGAAGCGCGCTGCGCAGGGCACGCATCTTCTGTTCGCCGATGGCTTTCGCCCAGTCGGCTTCCATTTGCTCCTGGACTTCAACTGCTGCCCGGAGGAGAGCCTCGCCCCGCCCGGTTCTCAGAAGAAGCTGGGCGCGACCGTCGCTCGGATGGTCGACTCGTTCAAGGTAACCGTCCCGCTCCAGTTGGGAAGCGAGTTTGGCCGCGGCCTGCTTGGTGATGCCCAGGCTCGTGCCGAGCTTTGACGTCGTGGTGCCGTCTGGTCCCACGGCGAGCACGGCGTATCCGTGGGCAGGACGCAGGTTCGGGAATCCATGGTCAGCGAGTGTCTCGTTGAGCTGCTGAACCGCCAGCTGGGTGGACGAACTCAGGAGGCGTGCCAGTGGCAGGTTGTCGGGCATCGGAGAAATATAGACAACCCAGTTGACGTTATGCTAATTTTAGACAACTACATTGTCTATCTTGGAAGGAATCTTCATGAGCAATGACGATCCGGAGCCGCGGCGACACGAAACTCCCAACGCGGTCATGCACACCTATGCGAGCCGCCAACTGACGGGCTCGGACCTGGCCGTCTGGCGATTGGAGATGCAGCCGGGAGCTGCTGGTCCGCTCCACACCGTCGACGTCGAGCAAGTGGTGATCCTGCTCGAAGGTGAATTGAAGCTGGATGTGAACGGGGCGACGGCTGATTTGCTGCCGGGCGGTTCGAAGCTACTACCGGCAAACATCCCCCGGCAGCTGACGAACGTCTCCTCCGGCTGCGCGGTCGCCATCGTGTGCAGTCACTCGGGGGCCCGGGCAAGCACTTCAGACCGGACCGGCGTGGCAATCCCCTGGGCTGAATAGCCCGACGCCGGTCCGCTACCAGGGGGAGGGCTTGTAGTCCTTGAGGAAGACCCCGTGGATGTCCTCGCCCTGTTCGCCGCGAATGATCGGGTCGTAAACCCTGGCGGCGCCGTCGACCAGGTCGAGCGGGGCGTGGAAACCGTCGTCGGCCAGACGCTTCTTCATCGTGTGGGGACGCTCATCAGTGATCCAGCCGGTATCGACCGCGGTCATCAGGATGCCGTCGGTTTCAAGCATCTCCTGGGCACTTGTCCGGGTCAGCATGTTCAGTGCCGCCTTGGCCATGTTGGTGTGGGGGTGGCCCGGTCCCTTGTAACCGCGGGAGAACTGGCCTTCCATCGCCGAGACGTTCACCACGTAGGTGCGGCGGGCCGGCGACTTGCCGAGGGAATCCCGGAGGCGGCTGATCAGGATGAAGGGAGCCGTCATGTTGCAGAGCTGGACCTCGAGCAGCTCGATCGGGTCAACCTGGTTGACCGTCTGGATCCAGCTGTTCGTGTCGACCACGTCGGGGATCAGGCCTCCGGCATCGATCGCCCTGCCTGAATCGATCAGGTCGAAGTCGGCCGATCCTGCGGTCAGGGCCATCGCGGTGATCGCATGCGGAGTCGGAGCCCAGTGTGAAGTCGGATCGGCCTGACCTGCGAGCTGGGCTCCACCGGCCTCCTGGTGGGCAGGCTCGAGGTGATGGCTGCCGTGTGGGGCGAAGGTCTCGACGTCGGGCACCGGTCCGGGCGGCAGCTCTTCGAGCTCGGCCTTGATCAGCGGGGCGTAGGCCTCCGGGGTGCGGCGCACGGTCTGGCAGGCGTTGTTGATCAGGATGTCCAGAGGACCCTTCGCGGCGATCGAGTCGGCGAGGTCTACCACCTGGCGTGGATCGCGCAGGTCTATCCCGACGATGTGGAGCCGTTCAAACCATTCGTCCGAGTCCTCCATCGCCCGGAAACGGCGGACGGCGTCGTTGGGGAAGCGGGTGGTGATCGTGGTGTCGGCCCCGTCACGCAGGAGCCGGAGCGCGATGTACATGCCGATCTTGGCCCGACCGCCGGTCAGCAGGGCCCGTCTGCCACTCAGGTCGGTCCGGGCATCCCGGCGGGCATGGTTGAAGGCCGCGCAGTCGGGACAGAGCTGGTGGTAGAAGGCGTCAACCTGGCGGTAGCTCTCCTTGCAGATGTAACAGGCGCGTGGCTCGATCAGCGTGCCGGCCGTCGCACCCTTTGCTTCGGATACCAGCGGCAGGCCCTCCGTCTCGTCGTCGATCCGACCGGGAGCTGCGGTCGCGGTGCGGGCCGTTATCTCGGCGTCGTGTGCGAGCACTTGCCGGCGCTTCTCCTGGCGGCGCCTGATCTTGACCGACTTGTAGAGACCGGCGGCGGCCTGCTGCATGGTTATCGAGTCGGGATGTTCGACCGGAAGCCGGTCGAGCTCACCGATCACCCGGAGTGCTGTCTCCAGGTCATTGGGGTCGATGCGTTCGTCGCTGTCGGGTCGGTTGCGCTGGTCCATGGGTCTGGCCATCGAAGGCCGCAGGAGACGATAACCGCCGCCCGCCACAACCGGTGGGTAGGCTCGCCCCATGACCAATCTCCTCGTTGTAATCGCCAGCGTCCGACCCGGCCGGGTCGGCGAATCCGTCGCCAACTGGTTCACCCCGATCGCCGAAGCCGACGAACGCTTCAACGTGGAAGTGGCAGACCTGAAGGAACTGAACCTGCCGTTCATGGATGAACCGAACATGCCTGGCCGCCGGGAATACACCAAGGAGCACACGAAGAACTGGAGCGCGATCGTCGACCGCGCCGACACCTTCGTCTTCGTCACCCCCGAGTACAACGCGACCCCGGCCCCGGCGTTGAAGAACGCGCTCGACTTCCTCTACCACGAGTGGACCTACAAGCCCGCAAGTTTCGTCAGCTACGGCGGTGTCTGGGCCGGGTCCCGGGCGGTCCAGGCCCTGAAGCCGACCCTGACCCAGCTCGGAGTCATGCCGGTGCCGGAGATGGTGCCGATTCCCGGAGTCTCGGGGCTGCTCGACGACAACGGAAATTTCCAGGGCGATGACCGCCACGCCAAAGGCGCGGCGGTCATGCTCGATTCACTTGCGAAGTGGTCCGGAGCATTGAAGACGCTCCGCGACTGATCAGGCGTAGCTGGCCGACACCGCTCCGCCGGGCTTGGCGGTGATCGTCCCGGTCTTCTTCTTGGCGCCCTTGGCGGTGACCTCGATCTTCGACTTCACCGTCGACCGGATCGGACTGGCGTTCGAGAGCTTGATGGTCACCGTCTTCGACTTGCCAGCCCCGATCGAACCGAGGGACTTGCAGGCCGGGATCGCCTTGAGCATCTTCTTCGCCTTCCCGGGCACCTTGACGCAGGCCCGGGCCCCGGTAGCGGTCGAGGTGCTGGTGTTCCTGACGGTCAGGGTCAGAGCAACCTTCTTGCCGACCCGGAGCTTGCCAGGCTTCACCTTCGCCTTGACGATCTTCAGGCTCGGGTTCGGGGCCTTGGCAACCGCGACAGTCGTCTCGGCGGTGTTACCGGCACCGTCGACCACGGTCACAGTGGCGGTCCCGGACTTCGGGCTCTTGCAGAGAACCTTGAGACCACTGACCTTGGCGCCGTCCTGGCAGGTCCAGTGAGCGGCCACGATCTTGCCGGAGCCTCCCAGTGCGCCACCGAGAAGGCTGGCACCCTGCCCGGTCCTCTTGCTGACCGTGGCGGTCGCGGTGAGGGGCGGGTCGATGACGATCGTGTCGGTGAAGGACCGGGTCAGGCCGTTGCTGCTCACCGTCGCGGTCACTTCGTAGGAACCCGGTCCCGGGAAGGTGTGGTCGAAACGCTCCCCGACCGCGGTGGTCGGGGTGGTGCCGTCATCGAAGTTCCACTCGATGCTGGTCGGTACCGGAGCGGTTCCGTCCTGGGACTTCGCGGCCGATCCGAGGATGTTGATCGTCGGATTGGCTGACTCCAGCCGGTCGGGGTACCACTGGACGCCGGGCTTGCTGGCGACAGTGGAGTCGAACGGGGCGTGGACGTTCTGCGCGGTCGTGGTGAAGCCGATCGCCTGGAGTCCGGCGAGCGCCTTGTCCACATTGTCCTGCGGCAGGTCCGGACCGACGTTGTAGTCCTCGAAGTCGCTCGAACCGAACTGCTGGTCGGTGTAGTCGGACCGCTCGTAGTAGTAGCCGAGCATGTCGCCGGACTGGCCGATCACGTTGACCTGCCGGGGACCGGAGACACCGTCGCGGATCGCGAAGTTCACTTCCGGGAAAGCCTCGCCCGGATTGGTGGCGAAGGCGACGTCACCGATGCGGGCGGCTTCCACGTAGGTCCCGATCATCTTGGTGTCGGCATCGGGTCCCGCGGCGTAGTAGGGAGCGGTCTTCGAACGGGGGATAGTGCATTTCTCGAAGTTGTCGAAGCAGAGTCCCGCGCTGCCCGAATGGAAATTGATCGCGAGCAGCAGGTCCTCGTTGTCGGCGAGCGTCTGCATGTACTGCTCGCTGGCGTCGATGGTGCCGTCGGTCAGCGGGGTGGAATTCGCCATCGTCCGCTGGATCTCGTTGGCGACGATCTCGCCCTGGGGGATCACTTCCGTGTAGGCGGTGACGCTTCCCGGGGGTTCCTGGCGGCCGAGGGTGCCGGCGGCGAGGACAGCAGTGCCACCGTTCAGGGCATCGAGCTTGCGGCGGGCGTATCCGGGCCAGTCGGCCGACATCGTCATGTCGTTGTCGTCGGCCTGGTACTGGTCGGGGTGGTTGGGCACATTGGCGTAGAGGGCGTTGGTGGCCCCGGTGTCGGGGTCACGGGCCCAAAGGATCGGCAGTTCGTTGTCGTACTGGAAACCGTCCGGGTGGTTGGTGCCCTGGCCGTTCTGCCAGATGAAGGACCGGATGTTGCCTACTCCGCTCCAGATCTCTGAAGGCTTTGCGGCGTCGGCGGCATCGGTCGCTGCGGCCACCGCGGCGTCGCTGACCTTCTTCAGGTAGGCCCCGTCGAGGGTGCCCCAGATCCCGACCACGGTCGGAGCGGCGTGTACGTGGGTGCTGGAGACGATCACCGATTCACGGCCGATGTCATAGCCGCGGGCATCGAGCGCATCGGCGATCTTCTGGCGGGTGGCGTCGATTCCGTAAGGCGCATCGTCGCCGTCATAGGCGGCGAACCAGCCGACGAGGTCGACCGAGACGAAGGCGAGAGCGTCGTCGCCCCTGCCAACCACGAAGGCCCGGGCCTCGAGGTCGTCATGCGTGGCCTGGGTCGGACCGGTCTTGTAGCCGTAACCACCGACGTATTGGGGAGCGTCCGGATTGATGCTCGACGAAGCAGCACCGACCTTGAAAATCGCGGGGTCGGCCGCGTTTGCGTTCCCGGCAAGGGTCAGCAATCCGGCAACGGCAAGAACAAGCACGACGAAGCGCCTCATTTGAATCTCCTCCTACGGGCTCCCCGCCCGTCTCCCAGTTGAACCGGAACTACCGGCCTCTCCGGGATTGAGGATAACGCAGGTTTTGAGTACCGGTTCGTACTGACCGGCGTGAAGCTCAGGCGCCGCCGGCCGGGGGCGGAGCGGTCGGGTCTTCGCTTTCCTCGCCGAGACCTTCGCGGGCGATGTATTCCTCGGCGAGCAGCAGATTTTCCTTCGAACGTTCGACCACGTTGAGCAGGTCGCCCATCAACGCGACTTCCTCGACCTGCTCCTTGACGAACCACTGCATGAAGTGTTCGGCGCGGTAGTCCTTGATCTCGCGGGCAAGCTCGAAGAGGCCGAAGATCTCGCTGGAGACCCTTTCTTCCTGGGCGAGTGCTTCCTTGACCGGCGTGATCGGATCCTTGTACCGGGTCGGCTGCGACTTGATGTCCGGAACCTTGACCTCTTCATCGACGTCGAGCAGGTACTGGATCATCATCATCGCGTGCTCGCGCTCTTCTTCCGCCTGACGATAGAAGAAGGCAGCCAGCCGGGGAAGGGTCTCGCTGTCGTAGTAGACGGCCATCGCCACGTACTGCTGTGAAGCCGCGAACTCGTTCGAGATCTGTGCGTTCAACGCCTTGCCGAAACTCTTCTTTGCAGCCATGGGGACTCCGATCGTAAGGGGGAAATTCAGGACGCCAAGTCAAACCTAGCGCAGTCCGCGGCTTTGGCAATCCACATCCGGAGTTAGACGACTCTAACTCGCATCCGGCTCTGCGAAGCCGTTTGCGGGGCCCAGAGCCGATTCGCATGCGCCAAGGAACGAGCTGAGCTCCTCCGCGTTGCGGTCCCTGGGTCCGCCGTCCAGGGTCGTGAAGATCAGCGAACGGCCGCCCATGCTCACCTTGACCAATCCGCGTTCCGCCGAGACCCCGGAAGCCAGGCCGCCCCGGGCCCCGAAGGGAGATGCCCCGTCGGCAACCAGAACGGTCCAGCCCATGGTGTCGTACTCGGTGTTGTCGGTCAGGACCAGAAAGGCATTCTCGAAAATGGTGCCCGGCCCGCCGGCAGCGGCATGGGCAAGCTTTCCCGGCAGGAAAGTCTGGATGTGCGAGGACTGAAACGAAGAAGGATCGATCCGCTCGAAACCTGCCGCTGCGGACTGCTCGCGAAAGAAGGCTTCTGCTCCGAGCTTCCAGGCTTCGTCGCCGATCATCAGGCCCTTGCGGAACTCCTTGGCTGCCTTCTTGACCGAGGCCGGGGGAGAGTCGAAGGAAACCCCGGCCAGCTTCGCCTCCACCTGTCCCCGGCGGCTGTCCGGGTCGACCACGGATCCCTGGCCACTGCCCGCCCTGCCTTCGCCGATCCTCGTCACTTCCTTCATCACCTTGGCCACTGCCAGGCAAAGTTCGTCAAGTTGATCGGGGTCGACCAGGGATCCGGGAACGAAGCAGCAGAGAGCGCCGTTCTGGAGCTCGAAGGAAAAGTCGACCGGCGCCGAATTGGCCAGCCAGTCGATCAGTGCGGGAGAGAAGAGCCGCCAGACCGAGTTTTCGTCCTGGTCGGAATCGACGAACAGCGCGAAGCGCCTGAGGAAGGCCTCACTCTCGAGACTGACCGAGCGATCCGGGATCGTGATCACTTCCCGGTCTGAATCCGGGTTGCTCATGTCCAGCTTGCTGAGGTCGCGGTCGTGGCAGAGCACGCGATCGGCGAAGGCGAGGCTGTCGGGAGCCTGGACCAGCACCAGGGTGAACTGGCTGCGCTTGAGGTCGTTCATTCCCTCGAAGACGTAGGCGACATGGGCAAGCCAGCCGTCGGCCAGCTCCCCCGGCAGGTCTCCCCGGACCAGACCGGTCACCTCCCGCATGAAGCCGTGCTGGAGCAGCTGCGTCACCTGGGGAAGGGCGAAGCTGCTTTCGCGAAAGTACAGTCCTCGCTGCTCCGCCCAGCCGGCGAGCGTGGGCGGGTTTTCAGCCACGCTGGCTCAGCCGGCTTCCGGTCGGCCGAAGCCGTTCCCGGGAACCTGCATCGGGCTGACCGGGAGTCCCGGCTCCGGTTCGGCGGCGTTGTATCCGACCGGCGCGGTGTCATTCGGGTTGTCGGGATGAAAGAGGGCGGCCAGATACTGGATCTGGTCACGGCCGACTCCGAGTTCCCACTGGCCGCCGCCGTAGGCGCCGATCCCTTCTGCGTCGCAGTAGTCGTAAGCGTCGAAGGTCGACTTCAGGCCACCCATCCGGGAAGGTTTGATGTTGATCACCGACGGCTTGTGTTCGAGTGCCGCGATCTCTTCGACCGAATGGATCGGTGCGTCCCAGGTGACCCGGTGCCAGTCGTCCTTCAGCACTTCACGGGTCTCGGGGGTCACGTCCGGATCCTCGATCCACGCATCGGGGAAGGAGACGACCAGCCGGCGGTAGAGCTCGGGATCGGTTTCGATGTCGACCACGGTCCCCTTGTACTGGCCCTTCAGGTCGAGCGTGTTGACCGCCCCGGTGGCGACCAGTTCGTCGATCAGGTTCTGGTCCCAGTCGAGCGAAGGATCGAGCTTGAACTTCAGATCGGGGTAGCGGTCGAGTTTGGTCCGCAGGCGCCCCACGTCGGATTCGGTACCGCCCGGCCCACCGGCCAGCCCCATCGAAGCGACGAAGGTGAGCGGGTTGAGCGGCCGCTCGAGGTACTCGGCCAGCGAGGTGCCGGCCTGCCAGAGGGCGAGATCGAGCGCTGCGGACTCGAAGGCCCAGCGACGGTAAAGCCGTGAGACGTCCCGCTCCGGCGGAGTCGGAAACAGATCGAGGGAGCCGATCAGGTCGCAGAACTCACCGATCGTCTTCGGCCCGGTCAGGTCATGGGTCGGACCGGCGTCCTGGAGCGCGATCTGGTCGAGCGCTTCGTAGGTGATGTCTTCGCCCCGGCCCTCATGTCCGCCGCCCTCGACCACGATCACGGTGCTCAGCCGTTCGAACTCCGGAGAGGGTCTGATCGAGAGTCCTTCCATCGACCACGACTCGATCTCCAGGGGCAGCTCGGCGACGCGCTCGTAGGTACTCATGGATTCAGCCTACTGAGGGCGGGTAGGCTGGTTTCATGTCCTCTCTGATTCACACCTGTTACCGGGTTTTCGACCTCGACGAATCGATCGACTTCTACAAGAAGCTGGGCCTGAAGGAACATTACAGGCTGCCGATCGGTGATGAGGCGGTCAACGTCTACATGGGCCACGAAGGTGACGGACCACGGCTCGAGTTGACCTTCAACTACGACCAGGAGGAGCCTTACGAGATCGGCACCGGCTACGGCCACATCGCTTTCATCGTCGATGATCTCGATTCGACCCTGGAGAACCTGGCCGAGCAGGGCATCGCGCCCGAGAAGCCCCCGTACACGGTCAGCGAAGGTGGTTCCCGGCTTTGCTTCGTCCGCGATCCGGACGGCTACCGGATCGAGTTGATCGAGGGCGATCCCGGCCGCGCCGACTGAGTCTCAGGAAAGGCCCGCCCGCCAGGCGGCATCGATGTCCGCGTCCGGCGGGAAGCGACCGTCGAGTTCGAGCAGGGTGAGTCCGTGGGCCAGCGCCCAGAGGGCGCGGGCCCTGTCCCTGTCTCCGCCGACCGCTTCGAGCAGAGGCGCGGCGGCCGAGTCTTCGGTTCCTTCGACGAGGTTCTCCCGGTCGAGCGGACGAGTGGTCGCCACGCGGTAGAGCGCAGGATTGGCGAGAGCCCAGGAGCGGTAGGCCCGCCCCATCGATTCGAGTTCGTTCTCGGCGCCGAGCACTTCTCCCATTTCGGTCAGCGCCTCGGCGGCCAGCAGGGTTTCGATTTCCTGACGGCTGCTGACGTGCTTGTAGAGGGAAGGCGCCTTGATCCCGAGCCGGTCGGCCAGGTTCCTCATCGTCAGTGCGTCCTCGCCCTGTTCTTCGAGCAGCGCCCGGGCGGCGATCGTGATCTCTTCTCGCCGGCTCACTCGGATTCGGCCCGCTTCTTCAGGGCGTCGTTCAGGCTGGCGAAACCGGTTTCGGTCCGACTCAGCATTCCGCTCATGAATCGGGGCAGGATTCCGGTGAACTTCTCGCCATGTCGAAGGCGGGTGCGCTCGCCTTCGGAGTCGAGCTTGAAGTAATGCTCCCCGTCGAAAATGCCGGGCACCAGCAGCCGGCCCTTCCAGCGGAGCTCGGCATCCGGGTCGACCTTCAGGACCCTGGGCCGGAAGGTCATCTCGCGTCCTTCCGGGGGCCTCATCTTCAGTTCGACCTTTTCGTCCTGGCGAAACTCGCCTTTCCCTTCGGTGATGAAGGGATTCCAGTCGGGGTATGAGTCCAGATCGACGAGTATCGACCAGACCTTTTCTGGGGGAGCATCGATGAATTCGGTTGTCTCGATCGTCGGCATAAATCTAGGCTAACATAGTTAGCCTAAATTGGCAAACGGTGTTAGCCGTCGAGCATCTGGTCCCGCAACGCCTCGAGCACCTGGTCTTCAAGGCCGAGACCGTCTCGCATGTAACCGTCGATCGAGCCGTACTTCCCGCGCATCAGGCCGACCGCCGTTTCGAGATATGAACGGTCGACCCCGAGCACCGGTCTCAGGATCTCCGGGTCGCCTCCGGCCCGTTCGAACTGTTCCAGATAGGGCTTCAGCGCCGGCCATAACTGTTCGTTGGTCTGAAGGTAATCGTGGTAGACGTCTTCCTCTCCGACGCCGAGGAAGAGCAGGGTCGCGGCGGCGGCCCAGCCGGTCCGGTCCTTGCCGGTGGTGCAGTGGAAGAGGGCCGGAAGCGAACCCGATTCCGCCACGCTCCGGAAGAAGGTTCCATAGGCCTGGTTGGCCGAGGGCAGCTCGATCAACTCGCTGTAGGCCGTGCGCATCATTTCTCCGCCCTGTCCGTCTGCGAGGGCAGCGTGAAGCGCCTCGGGATCGTCCATCTTGGCCAGCAGGCTGGCCGGGCCCTCACCCGTGCGGTCGGCCAGGACGTTGAGATTGATCCCGACGGCCCCGACATCCCGGTCCGGAGTTGCCTCGAACTCGTCAGCGGTCCGAAAGTCGAAGATCTTCCGGAGGCCCAGTCTTCTGACCCTTTCCAGGTCGGCGTCGGTCAAACGGCCGAGCAGCACCGAGCGATAGAGGCGACCCCGTTTGACGGCTGCGCCGTCGGCCGTTTCGTAACCGCCGAGATCCCTCAGGTTCGGCAGGCTCGCGACCGGGATGTTGGCCCCGGGCGCCATGGTGCCTTCACTCATTCAGCAATGACCCTGAGAGTCGAAAGTTCGCGATCGGCGGCGCCCCTGACATAACCACCGTGATCGACCGAGTCGGTGATGTAGTCGAGGGTCTCGCGGGTAAGCCGCTCGCCGGGCAGCACGTTCGGGATGCCCGGCGGGTAGGTGGCCAGCGGCTCGGCCGCGATCCGGCCCTCGGCGTCGGCGAAGGGTACGACTTCCTGCCTGCCGAGAAAGGCATCCCGCGGGGTCATCGCCGGGTCTCCCCAGGGCGGCGGCGGAGCGAACTCCGGCTTCTCTCCGGCCGGTTCTGCTTCGATCGCCTCCAGCGCGGTGAGGATGCCGTCGACCAGCCGGCGGGCCCGGGTCTGGGTTCCGGTACCCATGCCGAAGACCGCCACGGCGACGGTGTCCGAGGCGAGCTCGAGATTGACAGATCGG
>Ga0209023_10005655_pt1 | contig 13546 bp, 15 predicted proteins | sample LakOneMetagenome_FD_187468 | JGI IMG/M metagenome (GOLD analysis project Ga0209023, IMG submission 187468) | Freshwater and sediment microbial communities from Lake Erie, Canada (SPAdes) (version 2) | ecosystem: Environmental > Aquatic > Freshwater > Lentic | place: Lake Erie, Canada...
CGATCTCAGACGCTGGCGGACTTTCAGCTCACGCAGGCCAAGATCGGCGAGATGGCCGCACTGGTCGACAGCGCCGCGCTGCTCACCTACCGCGCGGCCTGGCTGCGCGACACGGGCCAGGCCCGGGTCACGGCCGAAGCCGCGATGGCGAAGATGACCGCCACCGAAAACGCCCAGCGCGTCATCGACATGGCGCTGCAACTGCACGGCGGGCGCGGCGTGGAAGTGGGCAGCAAGGTCGAGTCGCTGTACCGCGACATCCGCTCGCTGCGCATCTACGAAGGGGCCACCGAAGTGCAGCAACTCATCATCGGCAAGGCCACCCTGCAGGAGTAACACGACATGAGCAGCACCAGCAGCAGCACCGCACCCTCCGCCCAGTCCGACCATTTCGTGCACGACCGCCTGCCCCCACCCGCGGCGTGGCCGACGCTGCACTACGACCTGCCCGAGCAGCAGATCGCTGCACAGGCCAACCTGGTGCTGGCCCTGTTCGAGCAGGCCGAGCGCGCCGGCCACATCGACCGCCCCCTGCTGCGCGGCCCGCACCGCACGTACACCTACCGCGACGCCTGGACCGAGGCCGCGCGCATCGCCGAGGTACTGACGCAGGACCACGGCCTTGTGCCCGGCAACCGCGTGCTGCTGCGCGGCGGCAACACGGTGGAGATGGCGCTCGCCTGGCTGGGCACCGTGTATGCCGGCCTGGTCGCGGTGGCCACCATGCCGCTGCTGCGCGCGGGCGAGCTGGCCAGCATCATCGAGCGTGCCCAGCCCACGCTGGCGCTGTGCGACGGCCGCCTTCTGGCCGAATTGCAGGCGGCGCAGGCGCAGCAACCGGTGCTGGCCGCCATCGTGCCCTTCCACACCGCACCCGATGCAGCCGACCTGGTCCAGCGCGCACAGGCCAAGCCCGGCACCACACCGCCCTGCCCCACCTCGGCCGACGACATCGCGCTGATGGCCTTTACGTCCGGCACCACGGGCGCACCCAAGGCCGCCGTGCACACCCACCGCGACGTGCTGGCCGCCTGCGAGGCCTGGCCGCGCCACGTGCTCAAGGCCACGCCCGACGACATCGTGGCCGGATCGCCGCCGCTGGCCTTCACCTTCGGGCTGGGCGGCCTGCTCGTGTTCCCGATGTGGGCGGGGGCCAGCGTGTACTTTCCGGACCAGCCCTACACGCCCGAGACCATGGTCACGCTGATGCGCGACGCCGGCGTCACCATCTGCTACACCGCGCCCACCTTCTACCGGCAGATGGCACCATTCGCCCAACAGATCGGCCTGCCGCAGCTGCGCATCAGCGTGAGCGCCGGCGAAGGCCTGCCCGACGCCACGCGCCAGCTGTGGAAGGGCGCCACCGGCATCGACATGACGGACGGCATCGGCGCCACCGAAATGTTCCACATCTTTGTCTCGTCGGCGGGCGGCGACACGCGCCCCGGCGCCATCGGCAAGGTCGTGCCCGGCTACACCGCCAAGGTGGTGGACGACGAGGGCAACGAGGTGCCCCTGGGCACCATGGGCAAGCTCGCCGTCGTCGGGCCCACTGGCTGCAAGTACCTCGACGACCCGCGCCAGGCCAAGTATGTGAAGGGCGGCTGGAACTACCCCGGCGACGCGTTCACGCAGGACGCCGACGGCTACTTCTTCTACCAGGCGCGCGACGACGACATGATCATCACCGCTGGCTACAACGTGGGCGGCCCCGAGGTCGAAGACGCGCTGCTGCGCCACCCCGCGGTGGCCGAGTGCGGCGTGATCGGCGTGCCTGACGAAGAGCGCGGGATGGTGGTCAAGGCCATCTGCGTGCTGAAACCCGGGCACACCGGCGACGCAGCGATGGTGAAGACCTTGCAGGACCATGTGAAGGCCACGATTGCCCCGTTCAAGTACCCGCGGGTGGTGGAGTTCGTCACGGTATTGCCGCGCACCGAGACGGGCAAGCTGCAGCGGTTCAAGCTGCGCCAGGGGGCTGCGGACGCGCCTTCGCCTGCGCCGTCTTCCTCCTCCTCGTCGTCCTCGTCGTCGTCCTCTTAGAAGACAGTAGAAACAACATGATCAACACACTTTTGCAACCGGAAGGTTGGGTGGCACCCAAGGGCTATGCCAATGGCGTGGCGGCGCGCGGCACCATGGTTTTTACCGGCGGGCAGATCGGCTGGAATGCGCAGCAGCAGTTCGAGAGCGATGACTTCATTGCGCAGACGCGGCAGACGCTGCTGAACGTGCGGGCGGTGCTGCAGGCCGGTGGTGCAGGGCCGGAGCATCTGGTGCGGCTGACTTGGTATGTGGTGGACCGCCAGGAGTACAACGCGCGGTTGAAGGAGTTGGGGGCGGTGTACCGCGAGGTGCTGGGGAAGAATTTTCCGGCGATGGCGTGTGTGCAGGTGGCGGGGTTGATGGAGGAGCGGGCGAAGGTGGAGATTGAGGCAACGGCGGTGGTGCCGGATGGGTTTGATGGGTGACTGGGTGCAGCGGTGCTGAGCCGGTCGGGGCTGAGCTACAGGCCGCAAACTTCACCACAGTCCGTTCGGGCTGAGCCTGTCGAAGCCGGGTCACATTGACCCCCGCCCGTTCGGGTTGAGCTTGTCGAAACCTGGGCGCGCACGATCGTTTGCTGATCTGTACTACATGCCTATGCAGAGTGCGGAGCCGGGAGCCTCGGCGCATCCTGAAGGGAACCCAGGGAGCGAACATCCAGCAATGTTCTGCATGCATCCATGCGTGGCGCTCCCGGAATTGCTGCCCAGGAAACAATCGTCAACACACCCGACGGTTGGCCAGCCGCGCACCGCCGTTTGGGCACGGGCTGAGCACCCATCAGGCCCTGGCCAGCCAGGCCAAGCCCAGCAGGTGGACGAACGGGAGCACAAGCTGCGCATGGCGGCCCGTGAAGTGCCCTTGCTCGTGCAGCAGGTTGATGGAGCCCAACGACTGGCTGGCGGCATGCACCGGCACGTTCAACACCGACTGACAACCGATCCCAAAGATAGCCTGGTGATCGAAGAAGCGTTCGCGCACTTGTTCGGTGCCATCCGTGATCATGGGCACGCCTTGTTCCAGCAGGCGTTCGAGCCACGCATCACCAGCGATCATCTTGTGGCCACCCGCTGGATAGTGCTGCAAATCGCTGGAATGCCGCCGAATCAAACGGCCTTGCTCGACCTGCAAAACCGTCAGCAGCTTGAACCCGACCAGTTCTGCCAGGGCCGATTCGATCACCGGGTACAAGCCCGAGAGGCCCGACGAACGCGCTGTCGCCGCAGCCTCGCCAAGCCATGCGAGCAGCCCGTCATCAACCGGCACCACAGGCCCTGTTCTGGCGATACTCATGCTTCGTGCCCCAGGTACAGCTCGACAGCCCGAGGGTCGTCCAGCAAGCTGGCGGCTTCGCCGGACAGGGCCACACGGCCTTGGTCCATGATGTAGCCGCGCTGACTGATCTGCAGCGCCTCTCGGGCGCGTTGCTCGACCATGAGCACGGCGCAGCCCAGCGCCGGCAGCTGCACGACCTGCTCGAACACCGTCTTCATCAGCGCTGGCGACAGTGCCGCCGTCGGCTCGTCCAGGCAGATCAGCCTGGGCTGGGACATCAGTGCCATGGCAAAGGCCAGTTGCTGGCGCTCCCCGCCAGACAACGCGCCCGCATGGCGCCGCACCATGGGCTGGAGCGCAGGGAAAATGTCGAACATCTCATCGGCGCGCTGGCGCGGGTTGCGGATGCCCTGCACCACCAGCAGGTTGTCGCGCACCGACAGGCTGGCGAAAATGTTTGATACCTGCGGCACGTAGCCGATGCCGTCGGCCAGGCGCCGTTCGGTGGCGCGGCCTGCGAGGCTGCGGCCCTCGAACGCCAGCTCGCCCGAGACGCGCGGCAGCAGCCCCATCAACGCCTTGATGAGCGTGGACTTGCCAGCGCCGTTGGTTCCGACGACCGTGACGATCTCCCGCTCGGCAACGTTCAGATCCACCCCCTTGAGGATGTCCACTTCGGAGTAGCCGCCGACCAAGTTCTGGATGTTCAGTATCGCCATTCAGGCCCCCATGTAGGCGTCGCGCACCCGCTCGTCGGCCATCACCGCTGCCGGCGCGCCCTGCGCCAGCAGCCGGCCGCGGTCCATCACCACCAGGGTGGAGGACAGCTTGGCAAGCATGTGCAGGTTGTGTTCAACGATCACGAAGCCGATGCCCTGCGCATGCAACTCCTGGATGCGCTCGGAGATCTGCTCAATCAGCACCGGGTTGACGCCTGCATACGGCTCGTCCAGCAGCACGCAGCGCGGTTTGAGCATGAGGATGCGGCCCAGCTCCAGCAGCTTTTTCTGGCCGCCCGACAGCGCACCTGCGGGCTGCATGGCCACGGGCCCCAGCCGCAGAAAGTCGAGCCACTGGTGGGCTCGCTCGCGCAACTCATCCTCCTCGGCCGCCACCTTGGCACGGTGCACGAACAGCGACCACAGCGATTCGCCCGCCTGGTCGCGCGGCGCGGCCAGCATGTTGTCCAGCACCGTGAGCTGGCGGAACTCCCGTGGCACCTGGAACGTGCGGCACAGGCCCAGCCGGGCGCGCTCGAAGGCGGGCATGCCGTGCAGGCCTTGGCCGTGAAATGTCACATGTCCGGCCAACGGCTTGATGAAGCCGCTGACCACAGAGAACAGCGTACTCTTGCCCGCTCCGTTGGGGCCAATCAGGCCCACGATGCTGTTGCTGGCGATGTTCACCGACAAATCGTCCAGCGCACGGAACTCGCCGTAGGCCAGTGTCAGGTTCTTGACCTCGATGGTCATCAGTTCTTCTCCTTCAACGCTTGCGGCCGAACAGGCCGGCGGGCGCGAAACGCATGAACAGGATGAGTGCCAGGCCCACCACCGCCAACCGCACGCTGGACATCGCCACTTCCGAGATGCCCGGCACCACGTCGCGGATCATGCGTGAGCCTTCCAGGAAAATCACCAGCAGCAGGCCGCCAGCCACGGCTCCGCGCAGCCGCCCGACACCGCCCATGATGATCGCCATCCACACGTAGAAAGTGATGATGGGCGTGTACTGGTCAGGCGTCACGAAGGTCACGTAGTGCGCATAGAAAGCGCCGGCCAAGCCAGCGATGGCGCCGCCCAGCATCAGCACTTGCGTCTTGAAGCGCGCGGGGTTCTTTCCCAAAGCGAGCAACGCGGTCTCGTCGTCGCGGATGGCCTGGATGAGCCGCCCATAGGGACTGCGCACGATGTGGCGCAGCAATGCCACCACGGCCAGGCACACCGCGCCCAGTACGGCGGCCAGCACCACATCGTTGACCAGATTGGAGCTGGAGACGGAGAAAAGCCGCGGCACGCCGGGGATGCCCTGGCCGCCGTTGGTCAGGCCCTTCTCGCTGATCAGCACCAGGCGCACGATCTCGGAAAATCCCAGCGTCACGATCGCCAGGTAGTCGTCCTTGAGCCGCAGTGCAATGCGCCCCAGCGGCCATGCCAGCAGCGCCGGCAGTACCAGCGCCAGGCCAAAGCCCACCGGCGCGGGCCACTGCATGCGCACGGTGCAGATGGCCGCCGCATAGGCACCTACCGCGAAGAAGCCCACGTGGCCGAAGTTGATGAGGCCGGTGAAGCCATACTGAAAGTCCAGCCCCAGGGCCAGCAGCACGTAGATAAGCGCCGTGATGAGCAGAGCGAGCAGATAGGCGTCCATCAGCGCACCCCCTGCGTCCGATTGAACAGGCCCTGCGGCCGCCACAATAGCACCAAGAGCATGACCGCATAGGCCAGCGCGATCTTGTAGGTGAAGCCGACGAAGGGCGTGGACAGTTCCTGGAAAATGCCCAGTACCGCCGCACCGGCCACGGCGCCCAGCGGGTTGCCAAGGCCGCCCACGACCGCTGCGGCGAAGCCTGCCAGCAGCAGCTCCGAGCCCGCCTCGGGCGAGACCAGCGTCTTCACGCCCACCAGCAGGCCGGCCATGCCGCACACGGCCCCGACCAGCAGCCACATGAGGGCGTTGGCGCGCGCCGTACCGATGCCGACCACGCGGGCAAGATCATGGTTGTCAGCCATGGCACGCAGCACGCGGCCAGCGGGCGTCAAGTACAGCAGCACGAACACCAGGGCAACGGTCACGACGGAGATCCCGGCGATGGCCACATCCACAGGGTTCACCGAGACATCGCCCAGCGTCCAGGCGCGCAGCATCGGCGTATCGAACATATTGTTCTCGTGGCCGAAGGCCAGGCCCAGCACGGCGCGTATCAGGAAACCCAGCCCGATGGAGGTCAGCATCAGCGTGACGCCGCTGTGCCGCGACACCGGCTTGAAGACGAACTGCCACGCCAGCCACGAGGCCAATGCCCCTGCTGCGATGCCGCCGACCGCGCCCGCGAGGAAGGAGCCGCCGAAAAGCTTCCAGGCGCCAAAGGCCCCGAAACCGCCGACACTGACCAGGTCGCCGGTGGCCGCATTGGGAAAACGAGCGACGCCGAAGACCAGTGTCACGGCCAGCGCCGGGAGCGCGATCAGCAGCCCTTCGGCCAAGCCATTGAGGGCCAGGTTGGCCAGGTCCGATAACGTGATAGAGATCATGTCAGCCCATCAGCGATTGACCATATAGGCCTGCTGCCACGTGCCGTTCTTGATGACGAAACCGGCGAAGGTAGGGTCTACATCGTTGTCGTTGTCGAAATCGACCGACGACGAAGCGCCCTCGTAGTTGATCTTCTTGCCCTGCTTGAGCAACGCCTTGCCCTCTGCAAAGCTGCCCACCGCCTGACCGGTGCCGGTGGTCACTTCATGCACCATCCTGGCGATGGCCGTGGCGTTGGCGCCGGGGCCTGCGGCTTCCACGGCCAGGGCCAGCACGTTGACCATGTCGAAGCACATGGCGGCATAGACGTTGGAGGCGGCGGGCTTGGACATCGCGGCCTCGTACTTCTTGGCGAAGTCTTTGTAGGCCAGGGCACCCTCGTTCACCACCGACTCCACGACCACGATGCCTTCGATGGCCTCGTTGCCCAGAGCGGTCATGAACTGGGTGTTCGCCGCGAAGCCAGGCATGATCCACTTCATCCTGGTACCCGTCTGAAACCAGTCGCGGATGATGATGACGCCATCGGGCGCATAGCCCGACAGGATGATGCCGTCGGGCTTGGCGCGCAGTACCTGCTGCAGTTCGGAACGGTAGCTGGGGCGGTTGGGTTCATACAGCACGAAGTCCGACAACTGCCCGCCCGCTGCCAGCCATTCCTTGCGAAAGCCTTCGGCGTGAGGTGCCGTGGCCGGGTTGTTCAGGGCGAGCACGGCGGGTTTCTTGAGCCCTTCCTTCTGTGCCGCCTTCATGAAAGCCTTGCTCAGGTGCTTGGAGCTGCCCTGGTAGCGAAAGCCCAGCTGCTTGGCATTGACCTTGGGGTCGGCCAGCGAGACGGCGCCCGAGGTGTGCATCAGGATAGCGTTGGCGTCGTTGGTCAGCGGCATGACTGCCAGGGACACGCCCGAGGCCCAGGTGCCCAGGATGGCCTGCACCTTGTTGACCTCCAGCAGCTTCTTGGCGGCCAGCACTGCGGCGCTGGGCTGGGTCTGATCGTCCTCCGCAAAGACCTCCAGCTTCATGCCGGCCATGCCACCAGCGGCGTTGACCGCATCGGCGGCGAAGAGGATGGATTTCTGCATGCCAGTGCCGTAGTTGGCACCTGCCCCGGTGACGGGGTTGAGTGCACCGATGCGAAAGCTGCCACCGGACTGCGCGAATGAGGAAGTGCCGTGCGCGAGGGCGCCCAGAGCACTGGCAAGCATGAGCTGGCGGCGGTTGAGACGGGACATGGGCAATACTCCTGCGAGGGGTTTGGAGGGGGAGGCGAATCGGGCGTTGGCGAGGCGGGCCGTGTCAGAGGCCCTGCCGTTTCTGGATCACGCCATCCTTCATGATCAGCCTGAGGCTGTCTTCGGGATGCGCGAGGCATTCAAGCGATTCGAGCGGGTTGCCGTCGACCACCAGCAAATCAGCCATGGCACCTTCGGCCACCACACCCAACTGACCCTCCATCTGCAGCACCCGGGCCGCGACGGTGGTGGCGCTGGCAAGCACCTTCTGCGCCGGCAGAACCTGGCTGCGGATGAGGAATTCTTCGCTCTGCCGCGAGTGCGTTTCGCCCAGCAGGTCGCTGCCGAATCCGATCTGCACTCCAGCCTCATCCAGTATCTGCAGCGCTTGCACGCCCTGGTTGAGCACACCGTAGGCTTTCTCGACGCTGTCGGGCGGCAGGCCCAGACTGGGACCCTGCTCGATCAGCGCGCGGTAGGTGATCAACGTGGGAACCGCGTAGGCTCCGTGCCGCGCCATCACGGCAGCTGCCTTGGCGTCCACCAGGTTGCCATGCTCGATGGTCCGCACACCGCATTCGACCGCGCGGATGATGGCCTCGGGGGTGTATGCATGCGCCATCACGTAGGTGCGTCGCGCGCTGGCCTCTTCAACGATTGCGCGTAGTTCATCGAGTGAATAGCCGAAGGCATAGATCGGGTCCGCAGGCGAAGCGACGCCGCCGCTGGCCATCACCTTGATCTGGTGCGCACCCATCTGCAGTTCCTCGCGCACGGCCTTGCGCACTTCGTCCACACCGTCCACCACGCGGGCGATGGCGCCGATGCGCGAGCTGCAGGCGCAGGACTCGATCATGGGCAGATGGTCGCTGCGGGCCCGGAAATCGCCATGGCCGCCGGTCTGCGACAGGGCGCGGCCGCACACGAACAGCCGAGGCCCACGGGCCAGGCCGCTGGCCACGGCGTCGGCCAGGGCGCGCTCCGCGCCACCCGCGTCGCGCACCGACGTGAAACCGCGCATCAGCATGCCTTCGAGGATGGGTATGGCGCGCAGCAGTACGAACACGTTGGGCAAGCCGACCTGGCGGCCGAGGTTCATGTCTACCGCTATGACGTGCACGTGCAAATCGATCAGCCCCGGCATCAAAGTCCGGCCGCCAGCGTCGATGGTGTGCGTATCGGCGTCCGTGGCCCGCGCATCGGCGCCGATCTTGTCAATGCGGCCATTGCGCACCAGGACATCCGTGATGTCGCCCAGAAAGCCGCGCTCAACGTCAAGCACACGGACTTGTCGGAGAAGGGTTGTGGAACTCACGTCGTCTCCTCAGTGAACCGGTACGCCAATCACGCGTTACTGCGTGTTCATGACAACGGAATGTCCACGAGCACCGTTTCGCCGTCCAATGGAAGTTGAAAATTGGATCATCACTCGCATCAATAACCCACTCTAGAATCCGACCATCGTGAAAGGTGCCGACCATGAGGGACAACTTCAGAACTCTCGACCTCAACCTTCTGCGCGTATTCGATGCCTTGATGGCGGAAGGCAACGTGACGCGCACGGCCAAGCGCCTGGCCCTGACGCAATCGGCCGTCAGCAACGCACTGGGGCGGCTGCGTTTCGCTTTGGGAGACACGCTGTTCATCAAGACGCAAACAGGGATACGGCCGACGGCTACTGCGCGCGAGCTTTGGGCCGTCATGGGGCAGCACTTCACGGCGCTGCGCGAAGCCGTGGAGCCCAGCACCTTCAGCCCACTGGCCTTCAGCGGATCGATCTGCATGGCGATGTCGGACTACACCGTCGAGCGCGTGATGCCGCGACTGTCGGCACACCTGTGCGAGCATGCGCCCGGACTGCGGATAGACCAGGTTCCCTACAGCGTGGCGAACCTGTCGACGCTGTTCGACAAAGAGGGGGTGGATCTGGCCATCGGCGCCTACCTCAATGACGCCAGCCCGATCAGCGGCATCCGATCGCACACGCTGTGGCCCATTCATTCGTCGTGCCTGATGCGCCGCGACCATCCGCTCGCCAGTGCGGCGATGACGTTGGAACGTTTTCTGAACGCCCGCCACATCGACGTGTTGCTGCCAGGCATGTACATGCCTCTTTACGACAGCCTGTTGTCGGGGCATGGACTCAAGCGCAATCTCGTGCTGACGCTGAACCACTACACGCAGGCATTGCCCATCTTGCGGCAGACGGACTGCATCGGGGTGCTTCCGACTTCGCTGCTGGATTCAAGTCCCTTGGCGTCCGGGATGGTTTCGATCGAACCACCCATTCCCATGCCGGTACGGCCCTTCGGCCTCATGTGGCATCAGCGCCGCGAGACGGACCCTGCGCAGTCCTGGCTGCGAGAGACCATCGTGTCCATGTTCTCGGTGAAGACACCGTCTCGCGAAGCAGCACCTTTGCGCCAACGTCCCGCCGCAAAGCCCACCGCGCGCGCCGCACGCAAAAGACCGGCAACTGCCATCAAGTCACGCCCTTGAAAGCGGGGCGGCAAAGCCGGGGCTGACCAGGCAGGACTGTCAAAGGGGCGCCGTCAATGGGGGTGCCCCGGCGGCCCAGCCCGAAACCCCCACGACGCCCTCCGCGCAACCCACCACCCCTTCAACACCCGGCCATACAAAATCAACACCAACGCCGCCCCGATCAACGGCAACGCCGCAAACACCCAACCCGTCAGCAACTCACCACCCAACGCCACCCCCACCAACAACGCCACCGCCGGGTTCACAAACGAATAGCTCCCCGCCAGCGCCGCCGACGTGTTCTGCAGCAGCCACAGATACGCATTGAGCGCCACCAGCGTGCCAAACACCAGCAGGTACACCCACGCTGCCCACGACTGCGCACTCACCTGCCCCAACGCGCTCAAGGGCTCGAACCAAAGGGCCGCCACCAGCCCCATCGCCCCACCCACCAGCCACTGTGCAGCCGCCGCCATGGCAGGCGCAGGCAACGACAACTTGCGCGATGCATACGAGCCCACGCTTCAGCACAGCGGCGCGCCAAAGGCCAGCAGCGCCCCGAGCCAGGTCGCAGCAAAATCGCCCTCCAGCGCCAGCAGCAGCGCACCGACCACGCCCAGCGCCAGGCCGATCCAGCTGGTCACCGGCACCCGCTCGCCGCCCCAGCGCGACCACAGCGCCAGCCACATCGGCATGGTGGTCACCACCGTGGCCATCAGGCCCGAGCCGATGCCCAGCTTCTGCGCAAAAACCACCAGGTTCATCGCCAGAAACACCATCAGAGCGCCCACGATGGCCGAGTTGCGCCACTGCACGGCCGTGGGCAGCGCGTGCCCTTGCCACAGCGCCACCAGCAGCATCACGCCGCCAGCACACAGAAAACGGATGGCGCTCATCAGCAGCGGTGGCATGGTCTTGAGCGCAATGCCGATGGCGAAGTACGTGGTGCCCCACACCACATAGACCAGCAGCAGGGCCACAGCCAAAGCCCATGGCGCGGTGTGGCGGGCTTGCGCATTGATATTTGCCGGCATATTCTTCACCTGACCGAATAATTTACGAAGACCACAAGGATTTCGTAATTTTTACCAAGTTCACGCCGCCATGCAAGCAAATATTCAGACAGACGACACAGACGCCAGAATTATTTCGGCATTGAGTTCGGATGGCCGACGTTCCTACGCCGAGGTGGGCAGCGAGGTCGGGCTGTCCACCGCCGCGGTGCACGAGCGCGTGAAGAAGCTGCTGGACAAGGGCGTGATCCGCCGGTTTTCCATCAGCGTGGAGCCGGAACGTGTGGGCTTGTCCTTCACGGCCTTCGTGGCCATCCGCAACGACGGCGGCGCGCACTGCCGCGATATCGCACCGCGCCTGCAGGCCATGCCCGAGATCGAAGAGCTGCACAGCGTGGCGGGTGAATACGACTTTCTGGCCAAGGTGCGCACCACCCACGCGCGGGCGCTGGAAGGCGTGCTCTACCAGATCAAAGCCATCGAGGGCGTCGCACGCACCACCAGCACGGTGGTGCTCAACACCGAGTTCGAAGACCGCCCGCTGGACCTGGGCTGGATGAGTGCTGGCAAGGACGCTGGGTAGCCTGCAGCGGCTGGCAGCGTACGAAGGCTTGAACGGCCAGCGCCAGCGGGGCAGCAGCGATGGCGAGGTAACCCCGCGCAGCCCCATCGCATGCGTTCAACAGCGGTTCAGGCCACCGAAGCGCTGACGCTGGCCATCTGCCCGGCCGCCTCAGCCTCCACCTTGAGCAGCGACAGGTAATGCGCCAATGACGGCGTCGCGAGGCCTGGCACCTTGGCATGGTCGTCATAGCGCCGCACGCGCACGGCCTCTTGCGCGAACGGCTGGGCGGCAAAGCGCAACGCCTGGGGCGGGGTGAAGGGGCCGCCCTGCAGCACCAGGCTGTGCTGCGATGCGGGCGACAGCGTGTCCTGGTAGCCAGGCTCCGTCGCGCACAAGTAGCGCTTGGCGTCCACGTGCATGCGGATGGGCGCCAGCACGGCATCGGACAACAGCGCCCGCAGAAAAGGCAGCGCCACGTACTGGTGCAGGTCGTCCTGCTCGGCGGTGTCGCCGCCCGGCGCCAGCAGGTGGCCCAGATCGTGCAACAGCGCGGCCACCACGGTGGCGCGGGACTCCCCCGCCTGCTCGGCGAGCTGGGCGCACTGCAACGCGTGCTCCAGCTGGCTCACGGCCTCGCGCCCATACTGGTTGACGCCGCGGGTGGCCAGCAGGTGGCCGATGTCTTCGATGCTCAGTGCCATGTCGTCTGTGTCCGAACTGCGCTCTACACCAGCGCCTTGCGGATGCGCGCCGACACCACGTCGATCAGGCTCACGGTGACCACGATGATGAGCATCACCGCGCAAGTCTCTGCGTACTGGAAGCCGCGGATGATCTCCCACAGCACCACACCGATGCCACCGGCACCCACCATACCCACGACGGAGGCCGAGCGCACATTGGCCTCGAAGCGGTACAGCGTGTACGAGATCCACAGCGGGATCACCTGCGGGATCACGCCGTAGATGATCTCGTGCAGGGCGCTGGCGCCGGTCGATCGGATGCCTTCCACGGGCTGCGGGTCGATGGCCTCGACAGCTTCTGAAAACAGCTTGGCCAGCGTGCCCGTGGTGTGGATCCACAGCGCCAGCACGCCGGCGAACGGGCCCAGGCCCACGGCCACCACGAAGAGCATGGCGAACACCATCTCGTTGATGGCGCGGCAGGCATCAAGCACGCGGCGCACCGGCTGGTTCACCCACCACGGCGCGATATTGGACGAGGCCAGCAGCGCCAGCGGCACGGCAGTGACCACCGCCAGCGCCGTGCCCCACAGCGCGATCTGCAGCGTGACCAGCATCTCCTGCACATAGATGCGCCACTGCGCAAAGTTCGGCGGAAAGAACTCGGCCGCGTACTGGGCCATATTGCCCGAGTCCTTGATCAGGTCAAGAGGGCGCATGTCGGCGCCCTTCCAGGATGCGGCCAACACCACCAGCAGAATGCCCCACGACAGGTACCAGGCGAGGCTGCGCTTGGGCGCAGTGGTGCTCGCCAGGGTCGCGAGCGAGGGGGTCAGTGCAGTAGACATGATGATGGTGGGGCCGGCCGGTGCGTGGTGACTGGCGGCTTACTTCAGGGAGGCCAGTTGCTGGTCGATCTCGGCCAGGCGGGTCTTCTTGTCGCCATCGGCCAGGGTGGCGTCGGCCTCGATCTTGTTGCGCTTGCCGAACAGGTCC
>Ga0209023_10005656_pt1 | contig 13544 bp, 14 predicted proteins | sample LakOneMetagenome_FD_187468 | JGI IMG/M metagenome (GOLD analysis project Ga0209023, IMG submission 187468) | Freshwater and sediment microbial communities from Lake Erie, Canada (SPAdes) (version 2) | ecosystem: Environmental > Aquatic > Freshwater > Lentic | place: Lake Erie, Canada...
CGGGATTCGATCCGTGCAGAGGTCCTGTGCCCGGATGCACAGCATTGCCACACCTGAACCGGTGAGGGGCCATCCGCCTCACAACGCCGTCAGGACGAATCCGCCATGAGTTCACACCACAATTCCGCAGACGGCCTCGCCGTCGCCGATCCGGCCCTCAGCGACGGCCCTGCGCCGAAATGGAAGATTGTCGGACCGGGCCTTGTCGTTGCCGCCACCGGGGTCGGCGCCGCCGACATGGTGGCCACGCTGGTAGCCGGCTCCCGGTTCGGCTACGCCCTGCTCTGGGCTGTGGTCCTCGGCGTCATCCTGAAAATCGTCCTCGTGGAAGGAGCCGGCCGATACACGCTCGCAACCGGGAAGACCATCTTCGAGGGCTGGCGCACCCTCGGAAAATGGACGACCTGGTACTTCGGGCCGTACATCATGCTCTGGGGCTTCGTTTACGGTGCCACGGCGATGTCCTCAGCGGCGCTGCCCCTTGCCGCGCTTTTCCCCGCCCTTCCGCTGCCGGTCTGGGCCGTCCTGATGGGCCTTGCGGGGCTCACGATGGTCTGGTTCGGGCGCTACGCCTTCTTTGAGAAGATCACCGCCGTTTTGGTGGGCATCATGTTCGTCACCGTGGTGGGACTCGCCGTGATCGCCGTTCCGGATGTTCCGGCCATGCTGGCCGGGCTCGTGCCGATGATCCCGGACGGCGGCGTGCTCTACACGCTCGCCCTGGCCGGGGGAGTGGGCGGAACCATCACCCTGGCCGCCTACGGTTACTGGCTGCGCGAAAAAGGCTGGTCCACCCCGCGCTGGATGAAGGTGATGCGCATCGACAACCGGATGGCGTACGTGATGACCGGCGTCTTCGTAATCGCGATGCTCGTAGTCGGGGCCGAAGTCGTGAGCGCCGCCGGGGTCACCCTGAGCGCCGGCGACAAGGGACTCGTCGATCTCTCCACCGTGCTCAATGAGAAATACGGTGTGGTGGTCGGGACGGGTTTCCTGGTGGGTTTCTGGGCGGCATCCTTCTCGTCGATCATCGGGGTCTGGAACGGCGTCAGCCTGATGTTCGCCGATTTCTGGGGCAACATGCGCGGCAAGGCCTCGGGGCACCCCGACACCCGGGTCGGCGGCAAGTACTTCAAGTTCTACCTGCTCTGGCTGACCTTCCCGCCGATGATCCTGTTCCTGCTCGGGCAGCCGATCGGACTCATACTCGCCTATGGCGTCCTCGGTTCGTTGTTCATGCCGTTCCTCGCGGTCACCCTGCTGGGACTGCTCAACGGCAAGCGAATACCCGCTGAATGGAAGAACAAACTCCCCACCAACATCGCACTCGGGATCTGTGCCCTGCTGTTCATCTTGCTTGGGGTGCAGCAGTTGATCACGGCCGTCGGGCCGCTCTTCGGCTAGTCGGCCGTCGCGGCGTATTCCGGTTCCAGTGGGATATTCTGGGGCGATGACTTCCAATCGGGACAACGACGCACTGAGCTGGGGCGGTGACAGCGACCCCACTCTCGTGCCGGGGTCCGTCGGGCCCGAGCTGTCCGACGGTTGGTCGGCGCCGCACACCAAGGAACCGGTCGAGGCCATCGACGCGGTGGAGACCCGACCGGAGCCGACGGCCGGTGTTGGGCCCGATGTGGCCGGTTCCGCGGCCCTCGTGTTCATGGGAATCCTCGCCGGCGTGTACCTGCTGTACACGATCGGCTGGTTCATCGGCGCGGGTCGGGTCGGCGTTCCCGTGAGCGCCGACCCGCTCGCCACGTTCATGTTCTCGTTCGGCACCTGGCTCGCGGTCGCTGCCCCGGTCATCTGGTTTGCGACCGCGTTCTGGCTCACCAAGAATCGGCCGGGCACAAGGCTGACCTGGCTCATCATCGGTGTTGTCGCGCTGGCGCCGCTGCCGCTGCTCCTGGGAGTGAACGCATGAGTGATGCAACCGACTCCACTGTCGTCCCTGAAACACCGGTGACCTCACTCAGACGCACACCGGCCTGGCTGGCGATCGCCCTCGCCGTGCTGTTCGGACTGTTCTATGCCTACGATGCCTGGGAAGCCGTAGGCAACCTGGTGGGGCTCTCCCTCAACGTGCAGAGCCTTGACACGCAGTTCAGCGCTTTCGGCTGGACGGTGCTCATCGGTGCGATCGTGATGCCGGTGCTGCTGTTCGCCGCCGCGTTCTGGCTCGGGCGTTCCCGTTCGCCGTTCGGGCAGGTATTGCTGTACACCGCGGGCCTCTGCGCCTCAGCTGTCGTGACCCTTGACGTTTTCGTCGTCGGTTTCGGCCGACTGATCGTCTAGCCAGACGGCTCAGATGATCACCAGCACGATGAGCCCCATCAGCACGAGCTGGGCTATCAACCGCGGCCAGAACGGCACGGCCACCCAGCCGAATCTCTTCCGTTTGCCTGCCGCGTAGGCATTTGCCGGAAAAACCGCGGCGAGCAAAATGATCAGGGCGATGCCGGCCCAGACTGCGGTGCCGGGCACGAGCAGCCCGATCCCGCCGGCGATCTCGCAGATCCCGCTGAAGACGACCAGATTCTCCGGACTGGCCGGCCCGACGCGCCGCAGCGGGGGCGGGATCATCGCCGCCATCATGCGCTTGACGGTGGGCAGGAAGTGCGACAAGCCCGCGCCGACGAAGAGGACGGCGAGAAGGGCTCGCAGTACGGACTCGAGGTCATGGAATGTCATCGTGCTCAACAGCCTAATCCGCAGCAAGTAGGCTGAAACTGCCTGGCGTCACTGGTCGCGCCATCCCCACCAAAGCAATCGAAGGAACCGATTTAGTGTCGAAGCCCGTAGTTTTGATCGCCGAAGAACTTTCGCCCGCCACCGTCGACGCCCTCGGGCCCGACTTTGACATCCATTACGTGGATGGCACGGATCGCCCCGCGCTCTTCGCAGAGCTTGCCACCGCGCATGCCGTCCTGGTTCGCTCCGCGACCAAGATGGATGCCGAGGCCATCAAGGCCGCACCGCTGCTGAAGGTCATCGCCCGAGCGGGCGTCGGACTCGACAATGTCGACATCAAGGCCGCCACTGCCGCCGGCGTCATGGTCGTCAATGCCCCCACCTCCAATATCATCTCGGCTGCCGAGCTCACCGTCGGCCACATCCTGAGCCTGGCCCGGCACATCCCGGCAGCCAGTGGGGCTCTGGCCGACGGCCAGTGGAAGCGCTCCAAGTACACCGGCGTCGAGCTCTACGAGAAGACGATCGGCATCATCGGCCTCGGTCGGATCGGCGCGCTGATCACCGCCCGTATGCAGGCATTCGGCACCACGGTCATCGCCTACGACCCCTACATCACGTCGGCTCGCGCGCAACAGCTCGGCGTCCAGCCGGTGAGCCTCGATGAGCTGCTGGAACGTTCAGACTTCGTCACGATCCACATGCCCAAGACTCCGGAGACCACCGGCATGATCGGTGCTGCGCAGTTCAAGCTGATGAAGCCCACGGCGTTCGTGGTCAACGTGGCCCGCGGCGGCCTGATCGACGAGGACGACCTGTACGACGCCCTGACGGCAGGCACCATCGCCGGTGCCGGGCTGGACGTCTTCGTCAGCGAGCCGCCCACCGGCTCGCGCCTGCTGGGCCTGGAGAACATCATCACGACGCCGCACCTCGGGGCGTCCACCGACGAGGCCCAGGAGAAGGCGGGCGTTTCGGTGGCCAAATCGGTGCGCTTGGCCCTGTCGGGTGAACTCGTGCCCGACGCGGTCAACGTGGCCGGCGGAGTCATCGATCCCTATGTGCGTCCCGGCATTCCCCTCGTGGAGAAGCTCGGCCAGGTCTTCTCCGGACTGGCTGCCCACAGCCCGCTCACCAGCGTGGACATCGAGGTTCGAGGCGAACTCGTGGAGTACGACGTGAGCGTGCTCAAGCTCGCGGCGCTCAAGGGCATCTTCACCAATATCGTCAGCGAAACGGTTTCCTACGTGAATGCGCCGTTGCTCGCCGAGCAGCGCGGTATCGCGGTGCGGCTCATCACCGAGGCGGAGTCGCCCGAATACCGCAACATCATCACCCTGCGCGGCGCCCTCGCCGACGGCTCGCAGGTGTCGGTCTCGGGTACCCTGACAGGCACCAAGCAGATCGAGAAGATCGTCGAGATCTACGGCTACGACGTGGAGGTCCCGTTCGCGAAGAACCTGATCGTCATGGTCTACAACGACCGTCCGGGCATAGTGGCCGTGTATGGCCGCGAGTTCGGTGCTGCCGACATCAACATCGCCGGGATGCAGATCGCCCGCCACGAAGCCGGCGGCAAGGCACTCAGCGTGCTCACCGTTGACTCGGAGGTACCCGCCGGCCTGCTCGTCTCGGTGCGCGAGGCCATCTCGGCCGACATCATGGTGGAGATCGACCTGACGGAGTAGGCCTGCCCGACCGGGGAGGGACGCGCCGGGACTATTCGGTGCGCGTGCAGAGCCGTGCAAGCACGGTGAGCAACCGGTCCATGCTCTCCGCTTCCGCCTTGACGGCGGGGGCGGAGGGCATCCCGGCCAGTGACGAATTGCCGTAGAGGCCGTCGCTGACGAGCATGATGGCGAGGGCCGTGTCCGGGTCTCCGACACTGTCTTCGATGACCGACAGCCAGCCCTTGCGGATGGTGTCGAGGGTTTCGATGGCCTTCTCGTGCCGGCCCTGGGCCAGGCGGGTTGTGGCGATGAACGATCGGTCGAGGGGACTGCCGATGTTGACCGAGGTGCGGATCAGGTGATCCACCGCGCCGGCAGGGGCAGTGCGGATATTCTCCGTGTCTTCGGCAGCTCGCACAACGAGCCGGTCCAACTGGGCCTCGATGAGGGCGTCCTTGGACGCGAAGTGGTAGAGCAGGCCGCCCTTGGACACGCCGGCCGCGGCGGCAACGGCGCCGAGGGTGGCGGAGCGTTCCCCGCCGTCGACCAGGATTTCTTCGAAGGCATCCAGGAGCCGCTCCGTGGTGGACGCGGCCGCTGAACGCGAAGCCGTCGGGGACGCGGCGGTGTGGGACGACGGTGCAAGGGGCATCACGCCATGGTATCCAACGGGGATCGATGTCATTGGACAACTATACCGTCCAGACGGTACAGTTGCTATCGTCCGCCGGTTTGCCAGCCGACTCCCCAGCCGGCTTTCCAGCCCGGCTTTCCAGCCCGGCTGTTGCCGACTGAGACCAGAGAAGAGCACCATTGTGTCATCCGCCGTATCAGACCTCACCATGAGGCCGTCCGCGTCGAGGGGTCCCGGCAGAGTGACAGCGAACGCCCGACGATGGTGGGCGCTGTCGGTTCTCATGCTTCCCGTGCTGCTCGTGTCCATCGACAACACTGTGCTGAATTTCGCCCTGCCGGCCATCTCCCTGGACACCCGGCCCACGGGCATCCAGCTCTTGTGGATGGTCGACATCTACCCGCTGGTGCTGGCCGGCCTGCTCGTGACGATGGGAAGCCTGGGCGATCGGATCGGACGGCGCCGGCTGCTCTTGGTCGGCGCCGCCGGATTCGGTTTGGTGTCGATCGGGGCGGCCTTTTCGCCGACGATTGAATGGCTGATTGTGGCGCGAGCGGCACTGGGCTTCTTCGGAGCCATGCTGATGCCGTCCACGCTGTCACTGATGCGGTCGATCTTCCTGGACCGCAACCAGCGTCGCCTTGCCATCGCTATCTGGGCAACCGGATTCGCGGCCGGGAGCGCACTCGGCCCGATTGTGGGTGGCATCCTGCTGGAGAACTACGCATGGGGATCGGTGTTCCTGCTCGCGGTGCCGATTCTCGTTCCTTTCCTCGTGCTCGCACCCCTCCTCGTTCCTGAATCGCGTGACCCGCAACCCGGGCGCATCGACCTGACGAGTATTGTGCTGTCCCTGGGTACCATGCTGCCCATCGTTTACGGCATCAAGGCCGTCGCCCACGATGGCGCCACAGCGCTGTCGATCCTGCCCCTGGTGATCGGCCTGGGTCTGGGCGTGCTTTTCGTGCGGCGGCAACGGCACCTGCCCGTGCCCATGCTCGACATGAGTCTGTTCCGCAACGGTGCGTTCGGTGGCGCGGTCGTGGTGAACCTGCTCAGCGTGACGGCTCTCGTGGGCTGCCTGTTCTTCGTCTCTCAGCACCTGCAGCTCGTGCTCGCGCTGTCACCCCTGGACGCCGCGGTGGTGCTGGTACCGGGCCTGGTCGCAATGATCATCGCTGGCCTGGTGATCGTTCCGATCGCCCGCCGCGTCCGTCCGTCGAGGGTCGTTCCGCCGGCTTTGCTCGTTTCCGCCGGCGGATTCGCGTTGATCGCCCTGAGCAACGGCCAGATTGACGCGACGGGGATCGCGATCGCCTTCGTGCTGCTCGGCGTGGGGATCGGTGCGGCCGAGACGGTGTCGAACGAGCTCATCGTGGCGAGTGCACCGAAGGATAAAGCCGGCGCGGCGTCCGCCGTCTCCGAGACCGCCTACGAGCTGGGAGCGGTGCTCGGCACAGCCATTTTGGGCACGATCCTGACGGCGTCCTACCGGGCCGCCGTGATACTGCCTGATTCGCTGAGCCTGGCCCAGCAGCAGGCCGCCGGCGAGACCCTGGGCGGGGCGGTGGCCGTGGCGTCTACGCTCCCGGCCGATGCCGCGGCGGAGCTGCTGTCCTCGGCCCGCCTCGCTTTCGACAGCGGCGTGGGACTGAGCGCGTGGATCGGTGTGGCGCTCGTGGTGGGCGCCGTGCTCGTCGCCGCGATCACCCTGAGGAGGGCGCGCTAGGCAGGGTCCTGCAAATCAGAGTCCGTCGACGGAATTCTCTTTCCGGGTGACCTGCTGGCCGTTGGCCGGATCGGCGATGGTGCGCACAGTACTGACGGTGCTGTGTTTGCGGAACATGAAGATGAGCCCGAGCAGGAAGATGACGGCGCCGGCAGCCATCATGATGTAGCCGACGAGATCCAGGTCGATCCAGGTCACGCTGATATTCAGAGCCCAAACGAGCACGGCTCCGACGACGAAAAGAAAAATGCCAAGTCCGATACTCATGATTGTCCGCTTTCAGGTGGTTCGATGTTGTGTACAGCCTAGACACAAGTTGGGCGGCAGTAGGGTTTGAGTACAGGATTCATCGGACGCTCGGAGTCAAATGTCGCGCACAATCAAGCTCGCAGTCATTCCCGGAGACGGAATCGGCCCGGAAGTCATTGCGGAGGCCGTGAAGGTTCTCGACGCCGTGACGGCGTCAGAAGACGTGCAATTCGACAAGACGCCGTTCTCCCTGGGAGCAGCGAGATTCCTCGAAACCGGGGACGTGCTCACAACCGAGGACCTCTCAGCCATCGCCGCGCATGACGCGATCCTGCTCGGTGCGGTCGGCGGTGTGCCCGGGGATCCACGGCTGGCTGATGCGAACATCGAACGCGGGCTGCTGCTCGCTCTGCGTTTTTCCCTCGATCACTATGTCAACCTGCGGCCGACCGTGCTCTTTCCCGGTGTTCCGAGTCCCTTGTCCGCCCCCGGCAACGTTGATTTCGTTGTGATCAGGGAGGGCACGGAGGGACCGTATGTGGGTAACGGAGGCGCGATCCGCCAGGGCACGCCAAACGAGGTCGCCAATGAGGTGTCGGTGAACACCGCCTTCGGTGTGGAACGCGTGGTTCGCTACGCTTTCGGCGTGGCTGCTGGACGACCCCGTCAACAGCTCACCCTCGTGCACAAGACGAATGTGCTGGTTTTCGCGGGCAGCCTCTGGCAGCGAACCGTCACCGCCCTTGCCGCGGAATTCCCGGAAGTATCCGTCGACTACCTGCACGTTGATGCTGCGACGATCTTCCTGGTGTCAAACCCGAGTAGATTTGACGTTATCGTCACCGACAACCTGTTCGGGGACATTCTGACCGATCTGGCCGCCGCCATCAGCGGCGGTATCGGTCTGGCCGCCTCCGGAAACATCAATCCGGAAGGACGCTTCCCCAGCATGTTCGAGCCGGTACATGGCTCAGCACCCGACATCGCCGGTCGGCAGCTGGCCGACCCGACGGCCGCCATTCTCTCGGTTGCCCTGATGCTCGATCACTTCGGGCTCACGGACGCCGCGGTCAGGGTGAACAACGCTGTCACGGCCGATGTACTGGCTCGTATCTCCACCGGCTCAGCCCGCAGCACCGCCAGCGTCGGCGATGCCATCGTGGCTCTCCTGACACACGAAGGACTCTCATGACCGACACGACTTCAGCCCCCGCCGCCGCCCTGAGCTTCACCGTCATCCCCTCGACGAGTCAGCGTGCCGACAACGAGCGGGAGGCCATCCTGGCCGACCCCGGCTTCGGCAGGCACTTCACCGACCACATGGTGACAATCGACTGGACGATCGAGAAGGGCTGGCATGACGCGCGAGTGACCGCCTATGGGCCGCTGCAACTCGACCCTGCCTCCTCGGTGCTGCACTACGGTCAGGAGATCTTCGAGGGCCTCAAGGCTTACCGACACGCCGACGGCTCGATCTGGACCTTCCGTCCCGAGCAGAACGCCAAGCGCCTGCAGCGCTCCGCGCGCCGCCTGGCCTTGCCGCAGCTGCCGGCCGTCGACTTCATCGAGTCGATCAAGCAGATGGTGGCCGCGGATAAAGCATGGATCCCGTCCGCGCCGGAGACCAGCCTGTACCTGCGACCGTTCATGATCGCCAATGAGAGCTTCCTCGGCGTGCGGGCGGCTCACCGGGTGGGTTACTACGTGATCGCGAGTCCGGCCGGAGCCTATTTCGCAAACGGCGTCGCGCCGGTGAAGATCTGGCTGTCGACGGAGTACTCGCGTGCCGGCCGCGGCGGAACCGGCGCGGCCAAGTGCGGCGGCAACTACGCGTCCTCCCTGCTGCCGCAGCAGGAAGCGTCCGAGAACGGCTGCGCCCAAGTGCTCTTCCTCGACGGCGAGACCGGCACTCGCGTCGACGAGCTCGGTGGCATGAACGTGTTCTTCGTGCACGGAACCGACACGCTGGTGACCCCCCGCCTCACCGGTTCCATTCTGGAAGGCGTCACCCGGGACAGCATCCTGCAGCTTGCCCGGGACCGCGGCATGAGCGTTGAAGAGCGCGAAGTGACTCTCGAGGAGTGGCGCCTCGGTGTCGATTCGGGCGAGATCACGGAGGTTTTCGCTTGCGGAACCGCCGCTGTGGTCACGCCGATCAGCCAGCTCAAGGGTCACGGCGTTAGCATTGGAGATCCCGATGCCCCGGCCGGAGAGATCACGATGGCTCTTCGCCAGGAGCTCACCGATATCCAGTACGGCCGGCTGCCCGACCGGCACGGCTGGCTCACCCTCCTCGACGCTTGAGCGTCGGGCCGTAGAACGGACAGTATGAAGATTGCGCGTTTCAGCCACGAAGGAGCGATCGCCTTCGGCATCGTCGACGACGATGAATTGGTGGTGCTGAAAAGCGACCCGATGTTCGCTGGCTACGATCCCACCGGGGAACGCATCGAGCTTGCCGACGTGAAGTTGCTCGCGCCGGTGATTCCGCGTTCCAAGATCCTCGCGGTGCGTGAGGGTTCCGGCGACGAGAACGCACGGCCGTCTTTCGTTCTCAAGCCGAACACCTCCGTGGTCGGCCCGGGCGACTCCATCGTTCTGCCCGCTATTTCGAGCGACGTCACAGTGACCGGCGCCCTGGCGATCATCATCGGGACGTTTGCGAAGAACGTGACCGTGGAAGATGCCGCGAGCAAGGTTTTCGGGTACACCGTCGCGATGGACGTGACGGCGCGTGACCTTGAGCAGCAGGCCGACCAGGCGGCGACGGCATCCGCTTTCGATTCCTTCTGCCCGCTGGGGCCGGTCATCGACACGGAGTTCGATCCTGAAAAGACCGTCATCCACGGACGCATCAACGACGGGCAGTTCCAGAACAGCTCAGCCGGTGTGATGGAACACACGGTGGCCGAGCTTGTGGCCTTCGCCTCCAGCCTCTTCACGCTGCTGCCCGGTGACGTCATACTCACCGGAGCTCCCGGTAGCTCGGGCACGATCGTGGCCGGCGACTCCGTGCAGGTCGAAATTCCCGGTGTCGGAGTGCTCGTCAACGCCGTGCGCGCAGCCTGAGGCAGACCTGCGGGTTCAAGCCCTGTGTGTCAGCCCCTGTCGGCAAGCCAGGCGCTGATGTGAGTGCCGGCTGTGGCCAGCAGGGCCACGGCTTCGTCTCGATTCACGCGGGACATCACCATTGCGCTGACCGACAGGGCGGACAGGGTGCGCACCCGAGCGTCGAGGACGGGTGCGTCCTGTTCGGTGCCGAGTCCGGCCGATACGAGGGCGAAGCGCAGCGTATGGGCGAGTTCGGCCCGATAATCCTCCACCACCAATCGGGCGGGGCCATCATGTCCGGCCAGTCCGGCGGCACAGTTAACGAGCAGGCAGCCGCGGCGCGGCGAGTCATCCGGCAGGGTGGCGACGGCGTGGCGCAGGCCGTCGAAGTACTCCAGGAGCGACTGGCCCTCGCGGGAGGCGCCGTGCAACACAGCCAATCGGGGTCGGATCACGGCATTGAGGTAGTCCTGAACAGCTGCGTCGAAGAGGCCTCGCTTGCTGCCGAACGCGTTGTAGAGGCTCGACCGGTTGAGGCCGGTTGCCGATTCAAGTTCCGACAGCGAGGCCAGATCGTAGCCGCGGTCCCAGAACAGGTCCCGCGCGGCCCGAATGACCGTGTATTCGTCGAAGGACGATGTGCGCCCCATGCTGGCCCCTGACGTTGTGTGAACTGCTCATCTCATCCTATTGTGAACTGATCAGTCCGTAATCGGCAGGGAGTCAGTCATGTCCGCATCAAGCGTCAGCACCCAGATCCAACTCGTGGCACGCCCGGTGGGCTGGCCCACGGCGGCGGATTTCCGCACGGTCTCCGTCGACCTTCCCGAGCTCTCGCCCGGAGAAGTCCGCGTTGCGAACGAGTTCGTATCCGTCGACCCGTACATGCGGGGACGCATGAATGAGGTGAAGAGCTATGTGCCCGCCTTCGACCTCGGAGCGACCCTGACCGGCGGCGCTGTCGGGCGCGTCAGCGCATCCGCCTCGCCTTCGCACGTCGTGGGTGACCTCGTTGTGCACCAGTCCGGTTGGCGTGACATCGCCCAGGGAGCGGCTGAAGACTTTCGCGTGGTGGCGGAACTGCCCGGGGTGCCGGTGTCGGCCTATCTCGGTGTTCTGGGAATGCCGGCACTGACGGCCTACGTGGGGCTTCTCACCGTGGCCGGTCTGAAGGAGGGGGACACCGTCTTCGTCTCGGGTGCCGCGGGTGCGGTCGGCAGCATGGTCGGCCAGATCGCCCGGATCAAGGGTGCGAAGCGCGTGATCGGGTCGGCAGGGTCTGCCGACAAGGTCGATCTCCTCCGGAGCCGGTATGGCTTCGACGATGCCTTCAATTACAAGGACGGCGCCGTGCGCCAGCAACTCGCTGCTGCGGCGCCCGAGGGCATCGATGTCTACTTCGACAACGTCGGGGGAGACCACCTCGAAGCTGCCCTGGGCGCGTTGAATGTCAACGGGAGAGCAGCGCTCTGCGGCGCCATTTCGCTCTACAACGCCACACACGCCACGGCTGGTCCTCGGAACATGGCGAATATCGTGACCCGCCGACTCAGCCTGCGCGGCTTCATCGTGAGTGACCACACCTCGCAGCTCTCAGCGTTCTCAGCGGATATGGCGGGCTGGCTGCGCTCCGGGGCTGTGGTTTTCGATGAAACAGTGGTCGACGGCATTGAAAACACGGTGGATGCATTCCTCGGCCTCATGCGCGGAGACAACATCGGAAAAATGGTCGTGCGAACGGTGGCCGCCGGCTGACGTTCGGCCCGTCGACGGCCGCACCCGCGTCGAGGTGGGGCGGCTACAAGTAGAATTGGCAGCAATGTCTGAGATCACTGCACACCCCTTCTCCACCGCCACCGGAACCGACGTTCGTGTGCGGTTCTGCCCGTCGCCTACGGGTACCCCCCACGTCGGACTCATTCGCACGGCCATGTTCAACTGGGCCTACGCGCGGCACACTGGCGGCAAGATGATCTTCCGCATCGAAGACACGGACGCCGCGAGGGACAGCGAAGAGAGCTTCGGTCAGATCGTCGAGGGTTTGCGCTGGCTGCGCCTGGACTGGGACGAAGGCGTGGAGGTCGGCGGGCCGCACGAGCCGTATCGCCAGTCGGAGCGTTACGACATCTACCGCGACGTTATCGCCCAGCTCACGGCCTCCGGCCATATCTACGAGAGCTTCGCCACCGGTGAGGAGATCGAGGCGCGCAACGTCTCCCTCGGCCGCGATCCGAAGATGGGCTACGACAACTTCGAGCGCGACCTGAGCGACGAGCAGAAGGCCGCATACCGTGCCGAAGGCCGGTCGCCGGCGCTGCGCCTGCGGGTACCCGACACCGAGCTGTCATTCGACGACCTCGTGCGCGGGGAGATCACGTTCCCGGTGGGCTCGTTCAGCGACTTCGTCGTGGTGCGGCCCAACGGGCATCCGCTCTACCCCTTCGTCAACCCCGTGGACGACGCCCTGATGGGCGTCACCCACGTGCTGCGCGGCGAAGACCTGCTCTCGTCGACGCCGCGCCAGATCGCGCTCTACCACGCGTTGATCGATATCGGTGTGACCACCTTCGTACCGCGCTTCGGCCACCTGCCGTTCGTACTCGGCGACAAGAACAAGAAGATGAGCAAGCGCGAGCCCGAGTCGAACCTGTTCCACCACCGTGACCGCGGTTTCATCCCCGAGGGCCTGCTCAACTACCTGGCCCTGCTGGGCTGGTCGATCTCGCACGATCGTGACGTGTTCTCGATCGAGGAACTTGTGGCAGCGTTCGACGTGAAAGACGTCAACCCTAATCCGGCGCGTTTCGATCAGAAGAAGGCCGAGTCCATCAACGGCGATCAGATTCGCCTGCTCGAGGCCGCCGACTTCGCCGCGCGGATCGTTCCCTACCTCGTCGCCGCGGATGTGCTCAGCGAGCCGGTCAGCGATGCCGACCGCGCAATCCTTGTCGAGGCCGCGCCGCTGATCCAGGAGCGCATCGCTCTTCTCGGGGAGGCGCCCGCCATGCTCGGTTTCCTTTTCGTCACCGGTGAAGAACTCGTGCACGAAGCGGATGCCCTCAAGTCGCTTCCGCAGAACACTGCAGAAATTCTTGCCGCCTCAAGCGCCGCCCTGCGCGCGATTCCGGAGGCCGACTGGGCCACGGATCGCGTGCACACCGTGCTCAACGAGACGCTGCTCGAGGGACTTGCCCTCAAACCGCGGGTGGCCTTCGGACCCCTGCGCGTGGCGGTGTCCGGCCGTAAGGTCTCTCCGCCCCTGTTCGAATCCATGGAGATCCTCGGCCAGGCGGAAACCCTGTTGCGTCTGGACCGCCTCGCCGGAGTCGTGGCCACCAGCGCGGAGTAGGCGCTGACGGCCGCGCTGTGCGGTGTGAAACACGCCGTACAGCGCTGCCGTTTTGTTCTCGAGGGCTTCCGTGGGTTATGGTTGATCTCGGCCCGATCTTCGGATTAGGCATTGGGGTATGGTGTAATTGGCAACACGGATGATTCTGGTTCATTTGTTCTTGGTTCGAGT
>Ga0209023_10005657_pt1 | contig 13542 bp, 12 predicted proteins | sample LakOneMetagenome_FD_187468 | JGI IMG/M metagenome (GOLD analysis project Ga0209023, IMG submission 187468) | Freshwater and sediment microbial communities from Lake Erie, Canada (SPAdes) (version 2) | ecosystem: Environmental > Aquatic > Freshwater > Lentic | place: Lake Erie, Canada...
CCCGCCAATTTGGCGTTGCTCTCACGCTCGAGCCTGGTGATGTAGCGCTGCACCGCCGCCATATTCCCCTTCGAAATATCGACGAACATGCAGCCGATCCGGCGGCTGGTCTTGTTGTTCAGCAGCGTCACATCGAGCGCATTGCGCACTTGCAACGAGGTCGTCACTTGCCCGATTTCCGGCAAATCGATGCGGCAATTCGTGAAGGTTTGCCCGATCGTCGAATTGAGCATCATCTTGTTGTCGAGCAGGGCGACGCCGCCGCAGCTGATGTCGGCCAGCGGGAAGGTGGCGTTGCCGCCGCCGAGGTCGAGCGGCATCGGCACCAGGGCCGGCACGGGATGGGTCAGCGGCGTCGGCATGCGGTAGAACTCGCGCCGCTGCAGGCGGATCAGCGAGGCCGGGATGTCCGCCACCAGCGCGCCGGCGCCCTTGAACTCGATGTCCTGCACGCCGCTGACGCTGAACAGGATGCGGATCTTGTCGAGGAAGGTTTCGCACATCACGCTCCTGGCGCTGACGATGCGTTCGTTCTGCTCGCGGTTGATCGAGCGGTCGAGGATGAAGACGCCTTCGTCGGGGTCGACGTCGAGGATCGAGGTGACGCAGACATCGGCCTCACCCTTGATCTTCATCCGGATGAGTTGTTTCTTTTCGCCGATCTGGCGTAGCAGCGCCACGATCTCGCGGCGCGACTGCACCTCGTAGTCGTGCCAGTTTTCCAGTTCTGCGTCATGCATTGCTTGCATCTTGTTCCGCCGATAGTGCAGGTGAGTCGATGAGGGAGGCAGTGTCAGGCGGGGCCGGGAGTAACCGGCCGAGTTGTTGCGCCGACTCAATATGATATAGCCATGCTAACAGTTCCGCAATCGCGCGGTACAGTGCGGGCGGAATCTGTCCGTCGAGGTCGATGTCCATGAGCAGCGACACCAGTTCCTTCGACTCGTGGACGAACACGCCGGCCTCCTTGGCGCGCTCGATGATCTGGTCGGCCACGAGGCCGCGGCCCTTGGCGACGACGGTCGGCGCGCTCGATCCGGCGGCATAGGCCAGGGCGACGGCGCGCTGCTGGCGCTGCGGGACGGAATCGGTCACGTTTCTTCCCGGTCCTGGACACGCAATGCCGCCAGTTCGCTGCCGGCCGCTTCCAGCGCCTCCTGCAGCCGCGGCGACTCACGCCGCAGCAGGCCGGCGGCATCCGGCCCGGCCAGCAATTCGATGTGCAGGCGCGCGCCGCGCAGGCTGACGCTGGCCTCGACCTCGCCAAGCAGGGCAAAGCGCAGGCGCAGGCTGCTCTGCCAGCCGGCAGCCTCCGGATCGCGTTCCGGGTTGGCCTGGCTTTCATCGTCACGGCCGATCGTCCAGTGCATCGTCTGCTGTGGCCCGAGCTGGCCCTGCCAGGCGAGCTGGCCCGATTCCTGGGTGGCGAGCTGCTGGTTGATCAGCTGGGCGGCGGCCGGTTCGGTCGGCGCGCTGCCGGGCGCCTGGCGCGCCTGCGGCTCGGCCATCAATTCGGCCAGCGGACGCTTGCCTTCGGCCCACTGGGACAGGTGCGATTCGTAGAACAGGCCGCTTTTCGCGACGGCCTGCTGCAATTGCTGCGCCAGTTGGGCCGGATCGGGCGCGCCCTGGGGAAGCAGCGGGGTGGAGGGGTTCAGGGTCGCGAGCGGCGCGGCGCCGGCGGCGCTGCGCAGTACCTGCCCCAGCAGGCGCGCGGCCGGGCTCAGGTCGGCCCCCTGCGCCTGCCCCCCGTATTGCAGCAAGGGTCCACTGGCGGCGGCGACACTGGCGGCAAGCGAAGCGGCATTCGCGGAAATCGGGAGCAGGGTGCCCTGCAAGGTGGCCTCGCCGAGGCCGAAAGTCGGCTGGGGCGAAGCCGCCAGCACCGTCATCGCGAGTTGCGCGCCGGGCTGCGTACCCGGGGGCAGGGCCATGCGCACTGGGATGTCGGCCACGCGCACCATGAAACTGCCGTCGGCGAGACGCGCCAGCACCGAGACCGGTACCTGGCTGCCGAGCATGGTGGCAAGCGTGCGCTGGAAGGCCTCGAGGCGGGCGTCGCCCGTGCGTTCGAGCGGCGCCAGCGGCCGGACCGGCAGCGGGGCGCTGACGCCGGGGCTTGGGATGCGTTCAACCATGGAATGAAGGATAACGCAATAGGTCAGGCGCTACGGGAAACCCGAAAATCACCTTAACGGCAGCACTTGGCCGGGCTTGCGCCAGGCAAGCACAGCTTGCTGTAAGTGCCAGCGCAAGCAACGAGAAACTAATCGTTGCGCGGAAGCTTGCGGCGTTCGTGATGACGCCGTAGCTCGGGCGACTGCAGGGCGCGCGTCAGAACCGCGCGCGATACGTTGCAGGTGTCAAGGTACTGGAGCGCAAACTCGACGCCGCGGATGTCCACTAGATAGAGGGCATATTCGGCGGTCAGCGCCGTTTTTTCGTCGGTTCTTCGTTGCATCATTGTTGCGTCCCATCGCGGCAACAAACCAGGAGCCATTTCGCCAGCCGTGTCGCATTGGGATAATGATATCGATGCGCGGCATCGCGCACGTCCTGGAATTGTTAGAATTTGTTTCTGTTGTAAATGCGCTCTGGAGGGCTCCCAAGCCAAGCATCCTGCTTGGTCTATGCCCGGCGTCGCGTCATACATTCCCGTAGGCATTAGCGAGGCGGCGCTGGGTTCCGGAGTTCTGGATCAGGGCCGAGAGCTGGGTCATCCAAGGTGTGGTCAGGTCGCGAATCCTGCGATCATCCGCCAGTATGCGGCGAATGGCAAGCAGCTTGCGCGCACGCTGTTCGCTTGCGAGAGCCTGGGCTTCGTTGGCCTGCAGCCGTTGCAGGCAGCGCGCGCATTGCTGTTCCAGCAGTACTACGCGATCCCAGTCGCCCGCGCCAGCCGAACGCAGCATGTCAGCAGTGATCTCAGCCATCATTTCGTAGGTGGCGACGATATCCTGGTTGGTCATCATTCAAGCACGCATCAGACTGGCTGGTTTTACCGGGGCTGGGGTGCCGTTGACCTGGTCACCGATCGCATTCCAGGCTTCGCGCAAATCCGTCAGCAGGCGATCCACTTCTTCCAGTGCTTCCTGGTCGTTGCGCAGGTTCGCCTGCAGCAGCCGCGCGCTCATGTAGCCGTACAGGGAGTCCAGCCCGAGCGCGATCTCACCGCCGGCTTCTTTATCGAGCGACACGCGCAGGCCGTTGTCGAGGATCGTGATGGCTTTCGAAATCGCAGCGCCCTTGGCGGCGACGCTGCCTGCTTTCATATGGGCAAGCGCGCTGCGCACCGCCATCAGGGCGCCATCGAACAGCATGACAATCAGTTTGTGTGGTGAGGCCGAATCGATGCCCGTTTCCAGGCCGACTTTGGCGTACGCGTTCACGCCGCGCTGCATGCTTCCAAACATGTGTTTCTCCAGTATCTGATATTACGAGTTGTTCGACGCCAGCGCTGCAAGCTGCTGGGTCATGTAGCTTGAGGTTGCCTGCATCGATGCCAGTGCGGTATCGAGGGCGGCAAACTGCGCGCGGTAGCGCTTTTCCATCGCCGTCAGGCGTTCGCTGAAAACGTCCCGGGCGGTCGCTACCGACTTGATCGATACGCTCAGGCCGTCCGACTTGCCCGTGATTAGGCCTTCCTTGCCCAGGAAAGTCGTAGCCAGGTTGTTCAGGCGATAGGCGAAACCCTGCGAGAAGGTGACCGTACCGCGTTCGCCCGTCGTGCCGCCATTGATCGTCAGTTTCATGCCTTCGGCAGCTGAACCGCCAGGAGCGCTCAGGGTCTGGCCCGAGCCGGTGGCGGCAGCGCCGCCGATGGTGCCGGCGACATCCTTGCCGGCCACGGGTGAGGCGCTCCCGAAAATGCCGTCGATCGGCGTGCCGGTCAGGGTGCTGATCGACATGTTCGACGTCGAACCATAGCGGCTCGACGAGATGTTCAGGTGGCCGGTGCTGTCGATCTCGGTCTCGACGGTGTCGCCGCTGCCGGCGAACTCCTTGTTGCCGTTGATCGCCGAACGCAGCATCGCCGCCAGCTCGGTCGGGTTGTAGCTGCCGGCCGGGATGGTGACCGCCTGGATCCGGCTTGCCGAAACAGGATCGGTCTGGTTCAGTGCAATGCTCCAGGTTGTATTGGCGCCGATCACCGTGCTGGCCGCCAGCGGCGCGGCGCCCGTCAGGCTGCCGCGGCTCGCCATTTGCGTGACGTTGACGTCATAGGTGCCCGCCTTGGTCGCCGCGCTCGAGCCGGCGAAGGCGATCTGGCCGTCGCTGACGTTGCCGATCTCGGCAAACAGCGCGCCGACATCGGCGAAGTTGTCCGTCATCGCCTTTTGCAGCTTGCTCGAATCGACTGCCAGCGCGCCGTCTTTCTGGAATGAGATGCCGACCTGGCTCAGCATGCTCAGCTTCCCGGAGCCGGCGAGGGCGCCGCCCAGTTGCTGGCGCAGCTGGGTCTGGATCGAGCGCACGGTCGCGTCGCCCTGGAGGGCGCCGGACCGCTTGGTGGCGGGGTCGTACGCGGTCAGGCCCCGGATCGTCGTGTTCAGGTCGTTGTAAGCCTTGACGAATCCGTTGATATTGTTCTGTGCCGTCGCGGTGTCTTTTGCCACCGTCATGGTCGTGGCGCCAACCTGGGTGGCGGTGAGCGTCACGCCCTGAATCGCGTCGCTGACGCTGTTGCTGGCGCTGGTTACGGCAATGCCGTTCACGCTCAGCTGGGCGCTTTGCGCAGAGCTGGTCTGGTTCAGAGCCTGCGCACCGGCCGGGTCATGGCCCAGCAGCTTGGCGATCGCCGGGTCCGGGTCCGCGCCATCGACGCCGCTGGCGCTGATCTTCATGCTCGCGTTGGCGCCGGTCTTGTTCGAGGTGAGCACCAGCCTGTAGGGCTCGGCGCTGCCGTCGGAAACGATGCTGGCGGACACGCCGACGTTCGCCTTGTTGATGGCGTCCCGAATGCCCTGCAGCGACTGGTCGCCGGCCTTGAGCACGACAGTTCCGCTCGACACGCTGCCATCCTGGGTGAACCCTGCGCCGAGGTAGCCGCCGCCGGTTCCGGCGGCCAGGCCCGCGAGACCGGGCGCATTGCCGCCGACCTGGATCGCATTGCTCGCGGCGGAGGTAAGCGTGACGCCACTCGTGCTGGTGACGGTCGAGCCATCGTTGGCTGCGGGAGCGCCCAGGCCGCCGGCGACGCTGCCGGTGACCAGTTCACTCACGGTCAGATTGGCGCCGTCGGCGGCGAAGAACTGCAAATCGCCGCCGGCTGCGCTGCCGCTGAAAGTAATGTTGGCTGCGGCCAGGGCCGCCGTGGCCGGATTATTGCCGGCCAGCAGGGTATCGATGCCGGTCGCGCTGACGGGCGTCCCGTCCGGACCTGTTTGTGCCGCCAGTTCGATGCCGTTCACGGCAAGCGAGTAAGTGGCGGTGCCCGCGGTGGTGACCGTGCCGAATCCGGCGAACAGGGCGGCGCTGGTGCTGGTGGCGCCCGCCGTTGCGGTCACCCCCGTCTTGGCGCTCTGTGCGTTGACGGCTTCGGCAAGCAGCTTGGCGCTTTTGGTGGCGCCGCTCGTGGCGATCGCCGTACCGTTGATCGACAGCGCACCGCTGGCGATGCCCCCCGTGGCGACGCTGCCGGCCAGGGCTGTGCCTGCCGTCCCGAACTGCCCGCCCGACACGCTGCCGAACTGGAAGCTCAGGGTGGTCGGGATGCCGCTGCCGATCGTCGCGCTCATGCTCTTGTTGCCGGCCGTATTCAGGCTCTGGGATTGGGCCAGCTGGGTGACACTGACACGGTAGCTGCCGGCGGCAGCCTCGCTGGTGGCGCTGCCGCCGAGGATGGCCTTGTCGCCGACGCTCGCCGTCACTGCGCGGAAGGTGGAGGCAGAAGTCAGGCCGGACAGGGCGCCCTGGAAGGCGCTGATGGCGGAGCCGAGCTGGCCCAATGCCTGCAGCCTGCTCTGGTAAGCGGCGGTCTTGTTGTCGTACTTGCTCAGGCCAGCCGATTCGGCTTTCATGAGCTGGCTGACGATGCTTTCAACGTCAAGCCCGGAGCCGATTCCGCTGGATGAGATACCCACAACTTCCTCCTGTGAAAGCGATAATGTAAGCTGTTATCGGCATCCATCATCGTTACTTGAGGAATGGAAAAAGCCGTTTGTTCGAGCGATGCGTAAACGGCAACAGCCGGCAACGCATGCTGCGCTGTCGGCTGAGGTGATGAGTGCCGCGGCGAGGCGGCTCAGGCGGTCTGGTTGATGAACAGTCCGGCCAGCTTGTCGAGCGATTTGGCGATCTGCAAGGCCTCGACCGTGGGAATCTGGCGCACCACTTCCTTCGTGCTCTGGTCGACGATCTTGACAATGGTCTGGCTGGTGTCGTCGTCGAGCGAGAACTCGAGGCGGGTGGCGTTTGACGGCATCGCGTCGTTGATCTGCTTGAGTGCCTTCGTGACTTCTTCACGGCTAGGCTCAGGCGCGGCTTTTTCCGGTGCCTGGACGTCGATGCCCTGGCCGGCCTTGCTGGCGGCGCTTACGACGGTGGCGTCGTCGCTTTTCCTGGCGACGGGCGTGGCGAGTGGCGTAATGTTCATCTCAGATCCTTATGGAAAATCCCCGGGCGGTATAACCCGGCCGGGGATAAGTTCAAGCCCGAGGTGATTAGCCGCGCAGCAGGCTCAGCACGCCGTTTGGCAGGGAGTTGGCCTGGGCCAGCATGGCGGTACCGGCCTGTTGCAGGATCTGGCCGCGGGTCATGCTGGCGGTTTCTGCAGCGAAGTCGGTATCGACGATGCGGCTCTTCGATGCTGACAGGTTTTCGGTCGTCGATTGCAGGTTCGAGATCGCCGATTCAAAGCGCGACTGCAGTGCGCCAAGTTGGGCGCGCTGGCCGTTGACGGCACCCAGGGCTGCATCGGCAACCTTGATTGCCAGCTGGGCGCCTTCGAAGGTGCCGATGTCGATCTTGGCGACCGAGTTCAGCTTGGATGCGCCTGCAGCGGTGCCATCCAGAGCCATGCCGCTGGCGTCGTCAATCGAGAAGCTCTGCTCCGAGTCCATCGTCACTTGGCCATGGCCCACGCCCGTGTCGTCCTTGTCGAGCGTCAGCGGCGTGGTGCCGTTCGGCGCGCCGTCGGCCTTGTAGGTCTGCATGCCGACGGTGTTGCCAGTTGCCGAGGTGTTTTCCAGCTTGATGTCTTCGCCACTGGCGTTGGTCAGTTTGATGCCCTTGTTACTAGCATCGTACGACGCGGTTACACCGGTCTTTGCGGTCTGGGCGTTGAACGCGCTGATCGCCGAGGCGTAGGCATCGGCGCCATCGCCTTTACCGGTCGAGAACGAAACCGTGACGGCGTCGGCGGCAACGTTATTGTCCGAATTCAGCTTTAGCGTGAACGACTTTTCCGCCAGCGGCTTGATCAGGACGTCGGTCTTGGCGGTGGCGGTCACGCCGGTGTCGCCGCTGACGCCGTTGATTTGCGCAGCAACGGTCTTGGCGCTCGAATCGTCGGCAACGGCTACGGTTTTCGAAGATTGGGAACCATTGATCGTCAGGTCACCACCCGTATACGTGCCGTCGTCGGTTGCTTGCATCGCATCGTTGGCCACGCGGTTATTGCCGTAGGTCGAGGTGGTGAAGTTCGAGCCGGTCATCGAGATCAGCTGGCCTGCGTTGGCGCCGACCTGGAAGTTGGCGGTGCCCATCGAGCCGTCGAGCAGCTTCTGGCCGTTGAATTCGGTGGTGTTGGCGATACGGTTCAGTTCCGAACCGAGCTGGGTAACTTCGGTCTGCAGGGCCTTGCGGTCGCCGGCCGAGTTCGACGAGTTCGACGACTGGACGGCCAGTTCGCGGATACGCTGCAGGATGTCGCCCGAGCTCGACAGTGCGCCTTCGGCGGTCTGGGCCATCGAGACGCCGTCGTTGGCGTTGCGGGTTGCCTGGGTCATGCCGCGGATTTGCGAGCTCATGCGGTCCGAAATGGCCAGGCCGGCGGCGTCGTCCTTGGCGCTGTTGATGCGCATGCCCGACGACAGACGCTGGATCGAGGTGTTCAGTTGCGACTGCGAGGTCGCCAGGTTGCGTTGCGAGTTCAGGGATGCGACGTTGGTATTGATTACGGATGCCATGGTGTTCTCCAGAGTTCAGGATGGGGCGGTTGCCCGGTTCACTTCGGCCTGCCACGCTTTCTTTGTGGCAATCAACCGCTGTTGTATCAGGTAACGAGCGTTTTGAAAAAAACTTGAGGGGCGGAAAGAAATTCTTTTGAAATTTCTTTTGCGCCTAGCTCGCCTGTGCCGCGGCGCAGGCTCGACAGGCCAGCAAAACAATGTCAGTTCGCTACCACCACCCGGTTCTTGCCGGTCTGCTTGGCCTGGTACATCGCCCGGTCCACGCGCGCCAGCAGGCTGGCCTGGTCTTCGTTCGGCAGGCGCAAGGCGACGCCGGCCGAGAAGGTGATCAGGAGCTTCTCGTTATCGTGCATGAAGAAATGCTTGGTCAGTTCGCGCTGCAGCCGCACCATGGTCAGCACCGCCGCATCGACCGGGGTCTCGGGCAGCATGATCATGAATTCCTCGCCGCCGAAGCGGGCGATGACGTCGATCGAGCGCAGCGTCGCCTTGACTACCTTGGCCAGGTGGCGCAGCGCGTTGTCGCCGGCCAGGTGGCCGTAGGTATCGTTCAGGCGTTTAAAGTTGTCGAGGTCGAGCAGCGCCACGCACAGGGACGTGTTGCGGCGGTCGGCGCGCGCGCTTTCGCGCTCGAAGACGTCGTCCAGGCCGCGCCGGTTCAGGGTGCCGGTCAGCTGGTCCTCGCGTACCAGTTCGCTCATCTGCTGGAGCTTGGTTTCCAGCTCCTTGATCCTGCTTTCGGCTTCCTGCACTTCGCGGTGCGCGGCCAGCATGCGGTCGCGCGAGGCGAGCACCTCGGCCTGCGCCTGCCTGGTCTCGCTCAAGACCTGATCGAGCACCTCGTTGAGTTCCGTGATGTCGCCGGCGTGGCGGATGCGGTCGGAAAAGCCGCCCAGCTTGTCGTGGTACTCGGCCGTCGAGGCCGCCACCGAACCGAGACGGTCGATGAAGGTCATCATCATGTTCTTGACGGTGGCCTTCACGTCCGACAGGTTGTGCTTGAGCTGGCCCTGCTTGTAGATCACGTCCTTCAGGCTGCGCGTGGCGTCTTCCAGCGCGCGATGGTCGATCGGGCCGGCGATCAGCTCCTGCACCGCGTCGATCTGGCCGCGCATCCAGTTGTCGTCGTCGAGCAGTTCGCTCACGTTTTCGAGCAGCAGCTTGAACAGGCGCAGCAGCAACTCCTGCTGTTCGCCGGCGTCGCCGTTGTGCAGTTCGATCTGGAAGCACAGTTCTTTCAACCGCGTCGCGATTTCCTGCAGCGCCGCTTCGCCATGCGCCACTTTGACGGCCGCGCCGAGCGACTCGGCTTCTTTCGACAGCGTCGGGCTGGCCGGCAGCAGGGACGCCAGCGCGAACGCCAGCGTGCGGCTCAGGAGCTCGCGCAGCAATTGCGTGTCCTTGCTTTCCATGCCGTAGGTGACGCCCGGCGGAATGCCGCGCCGCAGGTGCTTTTCGACCAGTTGCGACAGGGCGCGCGCATAGGCGTCCCAGTCGCGGCCCTTGACGGCGCGGTTCAGGCGGCGGCCGTATTCGGCCAGCTCGCCCGGGGTATCGGTCAGCTGGATGGCGAAGTCGCCCAGCACCACCTCGGCCACGCCGTTGGCTGGCGCTACCGGAAGGGGTTTCTCGATGCCCGCAATCTCGTCGTAGATGTCGCGGTAAGCGTCGGGCGTGGGCGCGATGCGGCGTGTGGCGAGGCGTTTGAAGGCCTCGCGTGCGATATCGACAGGATTCTGGACGGGTGGGTTAGGCATGGTGCAAGGCTGCAAATTTACTATTGCGCAATGATATGCACTTTTTCCTCCCGTCATCTTTCGAAAAGAGGGCGGAAAGCGTCTTACTAAACGGCAATGCTCACTTATTGGCTATTCCACCAGCTGATTCCGGATGGCGTAGTGCGTCAGTTCGGCGCTGGTCTTGAGATTCATTTTCGCCAGCAAACGCGCGCGGTATTCGCTCACGGTCTTCACCGACAGCGACAGTTCGCGCGCGATCTCGCTCACCGTCTTGCCCGACGCGATCATGGTCAGCGTCTGGAATTCGCGGTCGGACAGGCCGTCGTGGGGCGCGCCTTCGTGGTCGGCGCCGACCTGGCTGGCCAGTGCCTGGGCCAGGGTCGCGCTGACGTATTTCTGGCCGCCCGCGACCTGGCGGATGGCGGTGACCAGCTCGCGCGGCGCGCTCTGCTTGGTGAGATAGCCGGCGGCGCCGGCCTTCAGGGCGCGGATCGCATACTGGTCTTCGCGGTGCATCGACAGCATCAGCACGGCCAGGTCCGGACGCTCCTGCTTGATCTGCTTGAGTACCTCGATGCCGTTGCGGTCGGGCATCGAGATATCGAGCAGCATGACGTGGCAGCGCGACTTGCGGAACAGCTTGATGGCATCGAGTCCGTTCTCGGCCTCGCCGGCAACGACGATGTCGCGCTGCTCGGCCAGGATCTGTTTCAAACCTTCGCGCACGATGGCATGGTCGTCGGCGATGAATACGCGGATGGTGGCTTTGTCGGTCATTGTTCCTTGAGGATATACGCTAAGCACTACGGGCCGGCGGCGGCGCCAGCCTGATCTTGATCTGCCACCTCCGGGCGCCGCCGACAAGGTCAACGTGCCGCCCAGCGCGCGCGCCCGTTCGCTCATGCCGCGCAAACCGAAGGAGGCCGGTTTCAGGCGGTCGGCCGGCGCGATGCCGCGGCCGTTGTCGCAAATGGCCAGCGTCAGGTGCTGGCGCTGGCGGCGCAGGGTGACGGTCACACGGGTCGCGCCGGCGTGCTTCGCGACATTCGTCAACGCTTCCTGGAAGATGCGGAACAGGGCCGCCGCATGGTCCGGATCGAGTTCGTGCTCGAGGTCAAGCGCGCGTTCGGCGCTGCGGAAGATGCAGGCGACGCCGGAGCCCTTTTCGAATTCGCGCGCCTGCCATTCGAGTGCGGCGACGATCCCGAGGTCCAGCGTCGAGGGCCGCAGGTCGAGCGAGATGCGGTGCACGGCCTCGATCGTGCGGTCGACCAGGTCGTCGAGATAGGCCGCCTTTTCGACCAGGGACGGCTGCTCCGGCGGCAGGCGGCTGCTCAACATCGACAAGGCCATCTTGATGGCCGTGAGGTTGCCGCCCAGGTCGTCGTGGATCTCGCGCGCGATGCGAGCCCGTTCCTGTTCCTTCACCTGCTCGATGTGGTCGGTCAGCTCGGCCAGGCGCGCGCGCGAGCGCAAGGCGTCCTGCTGCTCGATCTTGCTGTCGGTGATATTCGTCATGATGCCGTCCCACTCGACTGTTCCCAACCCTGCGCCCGCGCCGGCCGCATGCGGCGTGGCGCGCAGGTTGATCCACTTGACGTCTTTCCAGGCATCGATCCAGATCCGCCCTTCCCAGTTCCAGCTCGATAAGGAGATCTTCGAGACCGCCATCGCCTCCAGGTAGCCCTTGCGGTCTTCCGGCAGGATCAGGCGCAGGAACAGGTCGGGATCCTGCTGCAGCTGGGCTGGCTGCACCCCGAGCAGCGGCGCACAGCCTTCGCTGAGGTAGGGGAAAGCGTGGCGGCCGTCGGCGGCGAGCAGGAACTGGTAGACCAGGCCCGGGGTGTGGTTGACGATGGCATTGAAGCGTGCCTCGGACATGGCAAGTGCGTGCGCCAGCGTGTTCGACGCCGCCAGTTCCGGCGACAGGTCGTCGCCGATCACCAGCAGCAGGGCGCGGCCATCGCGCCGCGTGCGCAGGAAAGTCAGCCTGGCGGGATAGCTGCTGCCGTCGGCGCGGCGCAGTTCGGTGCGCACGCAGCATTGCTTGGCCATGTCGTCGCCGAGGTCCTCGCCCAGGCTGTCCAGCAGCGAGCCCATGGCGCCATCGTCGAGAGCGGGCGCGATGTCGAACGCGCGCATTCCCGTCAAGACCTCGGCCGCGTAACCGAGATTGGCGCGCGCAGTCGCGTTGAGGTCGACCAGGGCGAAGGTCGCGGCGTCGATCAGCAGGATCTCGGCCGGGGCCGCGTGCATCGGCCCCGCCAGCAGCGGTTCGATCGCCGTCATGGCTGTTCGCTGCCCGGTTTGCGGCGCCGGCGCCAGAGCGAGACGAAGCGGCGCAGGGCGCGCGCGCTGCGCGTGGCGTGGCGGCTGCCGAAGGGAACCGAGGGCCGCAGCTGCTGGCGCAGGCGGCGCAGGGCGCGGCGCACCCCCGTCATCGCGCGGCGCGTGCGCTCGTAGGTCGGGCTGGCCCGCAGGCGGGCGATGAGATTGTCTTTGAACATAATGAAGCGATTGTGCCACCGCGCAAACCAGACGAGCGCCAGCAAGGACGGCAGGGTCAGCACATAGATGCGCGCGACGATCATCGCACCGCCCAGCTTGGCCAGGACGAAGACCCCGGCACCCATCAAGGGATGGCCATGGGCAATCGCCAGCAGGGCGAGGAACTTGATGGGCAGCAGCAGCAGCCCGGGCAGGATGAACACCAGCAGCGCCAGGTAGGGCGGCAGGCGCCGGATCAGCGACTCGAGCGCGCCGAAGGGCGGCCAGGCGCCGATCGCGGCAGCCGTGCGGTTGCCCACTTCCCACAGCCATTGCTCGGCCAGCAGCACCAAGGCCACCAAGTAGAGCAGTGGGGCCAGCAGTACGGCGCGCGTGGGATGAGGGCTTGTCATTACGTGCATGATACGGCATTGGCGCGGCCAAACCTTAGGCCACGCTGAGCATCGGCAACGGTTTCTCAAGGCGCGCGAACTGCGGCTACAATGGACGAATGAACAAGGCATTTGTTAAAGAGTCCGACAACGACGACGATGAAGACGCCGTCGCATTGGCGCAGGCGATTCCGCCAGGCGCCAAGAATTACATCACCCCTGCCGGCTACCAGACCATCAAGGACGAGCTGCTGCAGCTGATCGACGTCGACCGTCCGGAAGTGGTGCGCATCGTGCACTGGGCCGCCTCGAACGGCGACCGCTCCGAAAACGGCGACTACATCTACGGCAAGCGCCGCCTGCGCGAAATCGACCGCCGCATCCGTTTTTTGACCAAGCGCATGGATTCGGCCTTCATCGTCGACCCGAGCGTGCATCACGGGAACGACCAGGTCTTTTTCGGCGCCACCGTCACCTATGTCAACAAGGCCGGGGAAGAGCACACGGTGAATATCGTCGGCATCGACGAGCTCGATCCTTTGAAGGGCAAGATCAGCTGGGTCTCGCCGGTGGCGCGCGCCCTGACCAAGGCGCGCGAAGGCGATGTCATCACGCTCGAGACGCCGCAGGGGAGCGAAGAGCTGGAAATCGTCTCGGTCGCGTATCCGGAGCCGATCGCGGACTAGGCTGGTAAGATGGCGTGTTGCTCCAGATAATTTCGCCACGCTCGCCTCACATGAACCGTTCCCCCGACACCGCCCACGCGACCGACGTCCTGGCCGCGCTGCGGCA
>Ga0209023_10005658_pt1 | contig 13542 bp, 10 predicted proteins | sample LakOneMetagenome_FD_187468 | JGI IMG/M metagenome (GOLD analysis project Ga0209023, IMG submission 187468) | Freshwater and sediment microbial communities from Lake Erie, Canada (SPAdes) (version 2) | ecosystem: Environmental > Aquatic > Freshwater > Lentic | place: Lake Erie, Canada...
GCCCGGCTCGTTGTTGCGCCCACCCATCGCCTGAAACCGTTTGCTTCGCGATGCCCTGCCGAGCGGGGTGTCGTTTCGTGCATTCGTTTTCAGGAGATCCTTCATGCGTTTATTACGTACGGCGCCGTTCGGTGCCGCATGTCTGCTGTTTGCCGCGACCCTCTGCGCAGAATCTGCGCTGCCGCCGTCGGAAGCAGCCACCATTGCCACCATCCCGCCGCTCTTGCAAGGCGCCGTGCGGACGGTGTGGAAGATCAGCCCCGAGGTCCAGGCGGCGCGTGCCGAGCTCGATGCCGCCGAAGCGCGTGCACGCGCGGCGGCACAGCCCATCTACAACCCCTCGATCGCGATTGAGGCCGAGAACGCGGATGTCGACCGTCGCACCGGCGGTGTCAGTCTTGCTCTGGATCTATCCGGCAAACGACGCGCACGCACCGATCTTGGACAGGCGCAGCTGCGCACCAGCGAGGCGATCTTCGATGGATCGCGACGTGACGTCGCCGGACGCTGGCTGAAGGCGTGGGCGTCGGCCGCGCTGGCCGCTCGCCAATCGGAGCTCGGTCGACATCGCGTCGATCTGATGCAGAGGTTCGACGAGTTGGCCAACCAGCGCTTGAAGGTTGGTGACATCAGCAGTCCGGAACGGGATCTGGCCGGCCTTGCGCTGGGTGAGGCGCAAGCGCAGCAAGCGACGCTGATCGGCAACGAGGCGGCCGCTCGCGCCACACTGGTCGGCATCGGTGGCGACACCCTCGTGCCGCTCCCGCCGCTGCCCACCAGTGCACCACCGACCCCGATCGCATGGGCACCCAAGGCCGTCGATGATCTGCCGGAACTTCGTCAGGCCCGCGCTCGCCTCGAGAGCGCGGACGCGGGCATCCAAGTCGCTCAGCGTGCGCGTATCCCGGATCCGACCGTCAGTCTGACCGGAGGCCAGGTCCGCAATGGGCCCATCACTGACCGCGTCATCGGCCTGAATGTCTCGATCCCGTTGCCGGTGTTCAACACCGGCCGTGCGGATGTCGATGCCGCGCGGGCGGACGCCGATGCTGCGTCCGCGTCTCTGCAATCGCGCCGCTTGATCCTGAGCGCTTCACAACAGGAAACCCGCACGCGCTACGAGGCCCTGCGCAGTGCGACGGAAGCGTTCCGCGTCGGTCGGGCGGCGGCGTTCGAGGATCGCACTGCGCTGCTTGAAAAGCTCTGGCGCGCCGGCGAGATCGGCACGTCCGACTACCTCGTACAACTGAAGCAAAGCCTGGACACCGCGCTGTCCGGCCTCGAACTGGAAAGTCAGGCGTGGCAAGCCTGGTTCGACTACCTCAACGCCGCCGGCCGTCTGACCGACTGGATCGATGGCCGCACTCAGGATGCTTCGCAATGAACCCCCATTTCTTGAACCGCCGTCTGCTCTGTCTCGCCTTGCTGTCGGCCAACATCGGCTGCGCATTGGCGGAAGACGCCGCGCCCAGCAATCCTCTCGTACTGGATCCGAAAACCATCCAGGACGCCGGCATCGTGGTCGATACGGCCGCGTCCCGTGCGCTGACCGACGAACTCAAGGCACCCGGCGAGGTGAAGGCCGATGCGTACTCGACCGTCCTGGTGTCACCGCGCGTCGAATCGCAAGTGACGGCACGCAAGGCCACGCTCGGTGATCTCGTCAAAAACGGGCAGCCGTTGGTCGTGCTGTCCAGTGTGCAAGTGGCAGAGACCCAGGGCGCGCTCATCGTCGCCGAACAGGACTGGCAACGGGTCGCCTCACTGGGTCCCCAAGCGGTATCGGCCCGACGCTACAACGAAGCGAAAGTGCAGCGCGATCAGGCTCGCGCGAAGTTGCGTGCTTATGGCCTTTCGGATGGCCAGATACTCGCGTTGCTGCGGGCGGGCTCCACGCACGCGGACGGAAGTTTCGAACTGCTGGCGCCCACGGATGGACGCATCGCGACCGACGAATTCCTGATCGGCGAGCGGGTGGAACCCGGACGCACGCTGTTCACCCTGGTCAATGAAGACACGGTCTGGGTGCAGGCGCAGCTCGCACCGGCCGATGCCGCGCGGACCAAGGCGGGAATGACCGCTCGGGTTCTGGCTCACAATGAAACGCTGACAGGCCGCGTGATCGTCAGTTCATCGCAGACCGATGAACGCACGCGCACGGTGCCGGTGCGCATCGAAGTCGGAAATCCGAAGGGCCTGCTACGACCCGGCGAACTCGTGGAGACGCGCATTGCTGTCGGTAACGGCACCCCTGCGCTGGCGGTGCCAGCCGAGTCGATCGTCCTGCTGCAGAACCAACCCACGGTGTTCCTCGCCGAGGACGCCGGTCGTTTCGAGCCGGCGCCCATTGTCGCCGGCGACACCCGCGACGGCTGGACGATCGTCACGCAAGGCCTCAAGACCGGTGACACCTATGTGCGCAAAGGTGCGTTCGCGCTCAAGGCGCGCCTGCTGCGTTCGCAGTTGGGAGAGGAATGATGCTCGAACGCATTGTCGAACTTTCCCTCCGTTACAAGGTACTGGTGCTGATCGCCTTCGTAGTGATCGGGTTCCTCGGCGTCCAGGCCGTCCGCCAGTTGCCGATCGATGCGTTTCCCGATGTCACGCCGGTGCAGGTCACGGTCTACACCGAGGCGTCGGGCCTCGCGGCGGAAGATGTCGAACAGTTGCTGACCACCCCGGTGGAATCGGCCTTGGCCGGTTTGCCGAAGGTCGAGCAGATCCGTTCGGTCAGCCTGTTCGGGCTGTCGTACGTGTCGGTCTACTTCGACGACAGCATGGATATCTACTTCGCCCGTCAGCTCGTCAACGAACGCTTGCAGCAAGTCGGTGATCGTTTGCCCGCGGGTTACGGCAAGCCGGAGATGGGACCCAACACGTCCGGCCTCGGCCAGGTGTTCTGGTACACGGTTGAGCGCGCCGACGAGACGCTCAAAGGCGCGGCCGACGGCCGCGCGCCGAACGACATGGACCTGCGCACCCTTCAGGACTGGACTATCCGTCTGATCCTGCGCACCGCCCCCGGCGTCGACGACGTCACGTCGTGGGGTGGGCAGGAGAAGCAATACCAGGTGCGCATCGATCCGTTGAAGTTGATCGCGCATCAGTTGGGCTTCAAGCAGGTCATGGAGGCCCTGCAGGCGAACAACGCCCAGGTCGGCGGCAACTTCATCGATGTCGGCCGTGAGCAGTACCTGGTGCGCGGGCTCGGACTCATCCAGAACGTCAAGGATCTGGGCAACATCGTGCTGAAGAGCGAGGACGGCACGCCGGTGTATGTCCGCGACGTCGCCGCGATCACCGAAGCAGGCGCGCCGCGCACGGGTGCGGTGATTCGCGATGGCAAGGAAGTGGTGATGGGACAGGCACTCGCCCGCATTGGCGAGAATGCCAAGAGCGTCGTGGACGCGGTGAAAGCCAAGCTCGGGACGGTGAAGCAAGCCTTGCCTCCCGGTGTGACAGTCAAGCCTGTCTACGAGCGCACCGAACTGGTGAACGCGGCCGTCAGCACCGCCGTACGCGCATTGATCGAGGGCTCGATCCTGGTGGCGATCGTGCTGTTTCTGTTCCTCGGCGAACTGCGCAGTGCGTTGGTGGTCGTGGTGGCGTTGCCGCTGGCGATGCTGATCGCCTTCATCTGCATGGACCAGGCCGGCCTCTCAGCCAACCTGATGTCGCTGGCCGGCCTTGCGATCGGCATCGGCATGATGGTCGATGGTGCCGTGGTCATGGTCGAGAACGCGTTCCGCATCATGGCCGAACGCAAGGAGCACGGCGGCCCGGTGGATCGCACAGCCGCGGTGTTGGCTGCCGCGCGTGAAGTCGCAAATCCTGTCGCGTTCGCCATCCTGATCATCATCGTCGTGTTCCTGCCACTGTTTAGCTTGCAGGGACTGGAAGGCAAGATGTTCAAGCCGATGGCGTTCAACATCAGCTTCGCGATGGCGGGTTCTCTGGTACTCGCGTTGACGCTGATTCCGGTGCTGGCGGCGCTGGTGCTCAAGCCCAAGGAAGAGAAAGACACCTGGCTGGTGGCGTTCCTCAAACGCCATTACGCGACGGTCCTCGCATGGTCGTTGGCACGGCGCAAAACCGTGCTGGGCATCGCCGCCGGCGCGTTGCTGGGCAGCCTTGCGCTGTTTCCGTTCCTCGGCAAGGAGTTCATGCCCAACCTCAAGGAGGGCGCCATCATGTGGCGCATCACCTCGATCCCGTCCGCTTCACTGGACGAATCGATCGACATCTCCAAGCGCGTGTCGACGCTGATCAAGGAAAAGTTTCCCGAGGTCGACACGACGCTGGCGATGATTGGGCGCGCCGAAAAGGGAGAGACCGCCGACGTCAACTACATGGAGATCTACACGCCGCTCAAACCCAAGGCCCAATGGCGCAAGGGGCAGACGCTGGAAAGCATTGAGGAAGCGATGCAGAAGGACCTGGCCGATGCGTTGCCAACGGCGGTCGTGAGCTACACCCAGCCGATCCAGATGCGCATCGAGGAGCTGATTTCCGGTGTGCGGGCCACCTTAGCCCTCAAGCTCTACGGCGATGACCTCGGCGAACTCGACCGCTTGAGTGCGCGCATGAAGGACGTGCTGGGCGGCGTGCGTGGCGTCGCCGATCTCGCGCTCGAAGCGAACATCGGCAAGCCCCAGATCCGCATTCGTGTCGATCGCGACGCGCTGGCACGCTACGGTCTCAACGCGGATGACGTCCTGACCGTGGTCAAGAACGGCATCGGTGGCGAGCCGGTCACGACCTTGCTGGATGGCGTAAAGCGTTTCGACATTGCCGTGCGTCTGGATGACGCCGACAAGAGCTCCTTGCCAGCGATCCAGCGCATTCCGATCCGCACACCCAACGGCGCCATCGTGCTGCTCTCACAGGTCGCCGACGTCAGCGACGCGGAAGGCTATTCGTTTATCCGCCGCGAGCAGTTGCAACGCTATGCGGTGATCCAGATGGATGTGCGCGGTCGAGACATCGACGGCTTCGTCAAGGAGGCGAACGCGGCCCTGGCGCAAAACGTGAAGTTGCCGACGGGCTACTACATCGAATGGGGCGGCGCGTTCGAGAACCAGCAACGTGCCCTGAAGCGGTTGTCGCTGATCGTACCGGCGACGATCTTCTTCATCTTCGTGCTGCTCTACACCGCGTTCAATTCGGTCAAGTACGCCGCGCTGATTCTCGCCAACGTGCCGTTTGCGACCATCGGCGGCATCGTCGGGCTCGCCATCACGGGGCAATACCTGTCGGTGCCGTCAGCGATCGGCTTCATCGCCGTGTTCGGCGTCGCGATGTTGAACGGCATCGTGCTGGTAAGTTTCTTGAACGAACAGCGCGAGAAAGGCCTGCCACCCCGTGAAGCGGTGGTACGCGGCACAGCCTTGCGCATGCGCCCGGTACTGATGACCGCGAGCGTGGCGATCCTCGGCCTCGTGCCGATGCTGCTCTCCAGCGGTGTCGGCGCGGAAACCCAGCGTCCCCTCGCAACCGTGGTGGTCGGCGGTCTCATCACGTCGACCTTGCTGACCCTGATCCTGCTGCCGGTGCTGTACGACTGGCTCGAAGAACGCGCGGCTCGCCGCCTCGCCACGGAGAACACCCCATGAAAGAAGTCAAAGCCTTCGTACATCGCGCACGCATCGGCGACATCGTCCATGCGCTGGAAGAAGCCGGATTTCGGCATCTATCGGTCGTCGACGTGAAGGGTCTGCTGCGCGCCCTCAGCGACCAGGAGCAGAGCTACTCGATCGAAATCGGGGAGCGGGTCATCAACGAGGTCAAGCTCGAGGTGTTCTGCGAAGACGATCAGGCTGAGCGGGCCGTGCAGTTGATCCGATTGTTCGGGCGCACGGGTCAGAGCGTCGCAGGCTGGGTCTACCAAAGCACGGTGGACCACGCGTGGCCGATCGACGGACGCGGAACGTGACGATGGGCGGGTTCGACCCGTCCATCGCTTCTTGATGCAATGACATAACACGGCGGTGACCGGATAAGGTGACCGCCCCGAGGAGATTGCGATGAGCGCTACCGAACCGCACGGGCATGATCACGACCATCACCACGACCATGCACACGGCGTGGCGCGGGATGCCGACAAACGCTACCTGACCATCGCATTGGTATTGCTGTTGGGCTTCATGGCAGTCGAGGTCGTGGTCGGCATCCTGGCCAAGTCATTGGCGCTGATTTCCGACGCGGGCCATATGCTCACCGATGTCGGGTCGATCGCCCTGGCGCTGGTGGCCATGCGCTTGGCGGCCCGTCCTGCGGGCGGCCAATACACCTATGGACTCAAGCGTGTCGAAATCCTCAGTGCGCAGGCAAACGGGATCACGTTGCTCCTGCTGTCGGTCTGGTTCATTGTCGAAGCGATCCGCCGATTGATCGATCCTCCCGTGGTGGAGGGTTTGCTGGTCACGGTGATCGCCGTGGTCGGCATCGGCGTCAACCTGCTCGCCGTCTGGGCCATGAGCAAGGCCAATCGGCAAAGCCTCAACGTGGAAGGCAGCTTCCAGCACATCCTCACCGATCTCTACGCCTTTATCGCCACGGCGATTGCCGGCGCCATCATTTGGTGGACCGGTTGGAACCGCGTGGATGCGATCGCCGCGCTCGTGGTCGCCGGACTGATGCTGAAGGCCGGCATCGGACTGGTCCGCGAATCAGGACGCATCTTTCTGGAGGCATCGCCTCGCAGTCTCGACCCGGTGACCATCGCCGCGGCGATAAGGGACGTGCCTGCGGTGACGCGGCTGGACGACCTGCATGTGTGGGAAGTGACGTCGGGCATGCCGGCCTTGTCAGGCCACCTGTTTGTCGATCCCATCGTCGATTGTCACGACACGCGGCGCGTGGTGGAAGCGATGCTGCACGATCGGTTTGCGCTCACGCACACGACCTTGCAAACGGATCATGCGGCGATGGGTCACGTCCCATCGACGAGCTGCTCCTTCGAATCGCATGAAAAACGGCGTCCCGCCTGATGGACACGCTGCCAAGGGCTACTTCTTGCTGAAGCCCATGTGCAAGGTGATCTGGTCGCCGCTCTTGAGATCGGCGACGGATTTCGGTGGAAAATGCACCTTCAGCGACATGCCACCCGCGGTGACATCGACAATACCCGTCTTGGTGTCCACTGAATTCACGGTGGCCGGCATCGTATGTATGCTCGGATTCTTGTTCATCATGTCGTGAGCGGCCATATCCTTCTGACCCATACCGCTCATGTCGTGTTCCGGCGGCGCTTTGGCATCTTGCGCGAAGGCGCCAGTGGCACCGCATGCGAGCGCAAGGGCGGCGGTAAGACTTAGGGTTTTCGTTGAGATTTTCATGAAGACCTCGCGGGTGAATGCGGAACAATCAGACTTGATGAGCGTGCGCCGGCGGAACTGAACCGCGGCTGTGTCACCCCGTACGCTCTGGATCGATCCGCTTCGGGCATGCCGCGCTCCAATAAAGGGTACGGGGGTATAGTATGCGCGTATGCATACGACATCTCCGCACAGCACCCATCCCGACATCGTCAAGCGCCTTCGTCGCGCGATCGGCCAGCTCAATTCCATCATTGCGATGATCGACGCCGAACGTCCATGCAGTGATGTGGCGATGCAGTTGCAGGCGGCCGAAAAGGCCATCGTCCAAGCCAAGAAGACGTTCATCCACGACCATATCGATCACTGCCTCGATGAGGGCGTCGCAACAACCTCGAGAGCTGCGCTGAAAGAATTCAAGACCATATCCAAGTACCTCTGAGACAACGCGCATGACTTCGTTTACCGAACTGCTCCAGCAAGGGGCGGGACACGCTTGGTTGTTCATTCCGAGTGCGATTCTGCTGGGCGCACTGCACGGTTTGGAGCCCGGCCATTCGAAGACGATGATGGCCGCCTTCATTGTCGCGATTCGCGGCACCGTCGGGCAGGCAGTCTTGCTCGGGTTATCCGCAACGCTCTCGCACACGGCCGTGGTCTGGGCAGTTGCTCTTGTCGGCCTTCACTTCGGCTCGCGGTTCAATGCCGAGCAGACCGAGCCGTATTTCCAGCTTGCGTCGGCTGTCCTGATCATCGGCGTGGCGCTATGGATGCTGTGGCGCACCTACCGGGAACATCAGCGTGAAACGCTGGAGAGCGATCACCATCATGACCACGGCCATCACGACGAGACGAAACACGTCGATACAGGGCATGGGCAGACGGTCACGATCGAGGTGTTCGAGCGGGGCGCGCCACCGCGTTTTCGCTTGTGCTTCCAGCGCCACGGTCGATCCGTGGATGCACCAGCGGGCCAAACGGCCTCCATCCTCACCACGCGGCCCGGTGGCAGCACTCAGTGGTTTGCGTTCACGTCCAAGGGTGAGTTTCTCGAATCGGTTGAAGAAATTCCAGAACCACACGAATTCACCGCACGCCTGCGCCTGTCGCATGATGATCACCACCATGACTTTGATGTCGTTTTTGAAGAACACGCTCACGATCACGCGGAACTCGATGTCGTAGGACTCGGTTACCAGGATGCGCACGAACTCGCGCACGCCAATGACATCAAACAGCGCTTCGCCAGTCGCGATATCACGACCGGTCAGATCGTGATGTTCGGCCTGACCGGCGGACTCGTGCCTTGCCCTGCATCGATCACTGTGCTGCTGCTATGCCTACAGCTCAAGCACATCAGCCTTGGCGCGGTACTGGTACTTTGCTTCAGTATCGGCTTGGCACTGACGATGGTCGCCTCAGGCACTGTCGCCGCACTCAGCGTTCGGCAGGCCTCCAAACATTGGAATGGCTTCGGGACGTTGGCCCGCCGAGCACCGTATGTCTCAAGTGCTTTGATCATTCTGGTTGGCTTGTACACCGGCTATCTCGGCTGGCGTGGATTAGCCGTTCTCGCGTAATCTCCTGAACGCGGGTGCTTCGAGCGAAGCGGAATATGACCGATCTTGAGCGATACCTTCACGCGGCTACGCGCGAAAATACGCGACAAAGCTACGCCTCAGCGCTCAAGCATTTCGAGCAGGACTGGGGTGGTCATCTGCCAGCCCATGCCGAGGGCATCGCTCGGTACCTTGCGGCCTATGCCGAGCAGTTGGCGATCAACACGCTGCGTCAGCGGCTGGCGGCACTGGCGCGCTGGCATGCCGATCACGGCTTCGTCGATCCCACCCGCGCACCGATCGTGCGCAACGCCTTGCGTGGCATCCAGGCCCTGCATCCTGCGGTCGAGAAGCAAGCCGTACCGCTGCAGTTGACGGAGCTCGGGACGGTCGTCGACTGGCTCGAATCGGCATCGACACGCGCGGCGGAGCGCTACGATCCCGCCAGGGCCCACCGATATCTTCGCGACCGCGCCTTGATCTTGCTCGGCTTCTGGCGAGGTTTCCGCGGCGACGAATTGACCCGCCTGCGTATCGAATACCTCCAGATTCGGCCGGGCGAAGGGTTGTCAGCCTTCTTGCCCCGCAGCAAGACCGATCGGAGCAACGAAGGGCGGACCTACAAGGTCCCCGCACTGTCGCGCTGGTGCCCGGTTACGGCCACACAGGCTTGGGTGGCCGCCAGCGGGCGCCAGGAAGGTCCGCTTTTTCCCAAGATCAATCGTTGGGGTGCGATGAGCCAGACCGCGATGCATGTCGACAGCATCGTGCCCGTCCTGCGTCGTGCTTTCTCTCAAGCCGGCCTTATCAAACCCGGCCAGTACAGTGGGCATTCCCTTCGTCGAGGCTTTGCCAGTTGGGCCAATGCCAACGGCTGGGACATCAAGAGCCTCATGGAGTACGTGGGCTGGCGCAACATCCAATCGGCAATGCGCTACGTGGACGTCGGGCTGCGCTTCGCCCAAGAGAGCATCAAGCACAGCGTCGCTTCACAGCCAGCGGCGATCCTGCCGGCACCCGTGCCTGCGTCCGACACGCCGGCGCCGGTGACGCTGGCGGTGCGTTTCTCCCTCTCGTCGTACACGAATCAGTCCCGCCGTCGTGCCAAAGCGCGTCGTCTCATCGAAGAGGTCTGCCTGGCACGGCACCGGGCACAGCGCGAAGACACCGAGGGTTACCGCTTCCATGTTCGCATTGCGGACAACGACGCTCTCGACGAGACCATCGCGGCGATACTCGACGATATGTACCGGATTGCCGACAACCACGAATGCCTGCTGGAAGTTTTCGTGACCGAGCGTGACGGTCCACGTCACTGGGAATAACCCTTCGCCCCGACCTACACATTTCATTCGATGACCAAGCTCGAAGAGACGTCCTACCCGAAGCTCAATCCTCAACCCTCTGAAGCAGAAATCCGCGCCAACTTTACGGCCCATGCGGACGAATGGGCGTTCGTCAGTGGCCTGGCCAATACGGCCGATGCCCGTCTGGCGGCGCTGTTTCATCTGAAGCTGCATCAGCGCCTGGGCCGCTTTATCCCGTTGGTCGACGTTCCCGACGTCATTCTTCAGAAGATTGCCGCGTCGATCGGCGCCAGCCGTGTTCCGTCTGTTTCAGCGTTGAAAGCGTATGACGCATCGGCCACGAGCCGACGGCACCTGTCACGCATCCGCCAGTACCGCGAAGCTCAACCGTTTCAGTCCACCGTGGCGACCTGGTTGGCAGGGGTGGCGCGAAAAACGGCCGCGATCAAGAGTCGCTTGCCAGAAATCATCGACGTGCTCTTGGAAGAGCTCGTGCGACACAGCTACGAACTGCCTTCTTTCGACACCCTGGACCGCATCGCAGCCTCGGCACGCGAGGCCGTTCATGAGAGTCACTACGCGGCTGTCGAGGCTCAGCTCAGCCCCGACATCCGTCGTCTCATTGATCAGCTTCTCGACACGAACGGTAACCCGACGTCAGGGTGGAATTCCCTCAAGCGGGAATCGCGCAAGCCAACGAACAAGGAAGTCCGCGGCTATCTGCAGCACGTGACGCGGATGAAGCAGCTGTCGCTCAAGATGCCGAAACTGGCATTGCCGATTCCAAAATACCGCTATTTTCGTGACCTGGCGGCTAGCCTCGACGCGGCGGAACTGCGCGATCAGAAGCCCAGCAAGCGCTATACGTTGGCGGCCGTCTTTATTGGCTCGCAATACGCCCGTACCCTCGACGATGCAGGCGAGATCTTCGTCAAGATGATGCGTGCGTTGGAGAACAACGCCACCACTCGACTCATCACCCACCAACTGGAACACACCGAGCGCGCGGAAAAACTCATTGCGCAGCTGAAGAATGTGCTGGAGGCCTTTGTACTCAAAGGCACCAACAAGAGTCGCATCGAGGCGATCGAGAGTGCGCTCGCCGAGGAACCGGACGACGTCATCGCTCAGTGCACCGAACACCTGGCCTATGCCGGCAAGAACTACATACCGTTCCTGCTTCGCCCGTACGCCACCCAACGTCCAATCCTCATGAACTGCCTCAACATCATGGCGCTCAAGAGTGCGAGTGACGACAAGGTCATGGAGCGGATGATCCAAGCACTGGAAATCTGCCGTACGTTGAAGCCTTTGATCGTGTCGCCCGAGGCACTGGGCATCGACATCGATCGCGACCTGGACTGGTTGAAGGCGAACTGGCGCAAGCACGTGCTGGTCAAAGGCGACGGCGCGAGGGCACCGATGCAGCTGGATCGCAAGTTCTTCGAGCTCGCGGTGTTAACCCAGATCAAAGATGAGATCAGCTCCGCGGATCTGTACATTCCCGGCGGTGAACTCTTCGATGATTTTCGCGAACAGCTGATTGATGACGCCACGCTAGATGCGGAACTGGTTGAGTTCGCGGAGGTATCGGGCATGCCCGCAACCGCACGTGAATTCGTCCGGCAGATCAAGGCCAAGATGGTCGAGGTCAGCGACCGCGTAGATGGCGGCTTCCCGATGAACAGCGAAGCCGACATCGTTGACGGCATGATCGTACTTCGCCGAATGAAACGACAACCGTTAGCAGAAGCGATCAAGCGGCTCGATCTCGAAATCTCCGAACGCATGATGCCGACCAACATCGTCGACGTGCTGATCGAGGTAACGAAGTGGTTGGGCATCGAGCGGCATTTCAAGCCACTCGCAGGTACCGAAGCACGTATCGACGACTTGCTTCGCCGTGTCGTTCTGACGCTCTTCTGCTATGGCTGTAACCTCGGTCCCAGTGACACCGCGCGATGCATCCGTGGGCTGACTCGCAAGCAGGTCGCATGGCTGAACCTGAAATATGTCAACGAGGAAACGCTGCAGCTTGCGATCAACGATGTGATCAACGCATACAACAAGCTTGGGCTTCCGACCTACTGGGGCTCGGGGATCTCAGCGTCCGCGGACGGCAAGAAATGGACCATGCATGAGAACAACCTGATGTCCGAATTCCATATCCGCTACGGCGGGTACGGCGGCATTGGCTACTACATCGTGTCGGATACCTATATTGCTCTGTATTCGCGATTCATTACGTGCGGTTCGTACGAGGGTCACTACATCCTCGATGGGCTGATGGAGAACACCTCGGACATTCAGCCCGACCGGTTACATGGCGACACGCACGCTCAGAACTACATCGCATTCGGTCTTGCGCCGTTTCTTGGGGCGAAGCTGATGCCTCGCATTCGTCGATTCAAGGATCTCAACTTGTATCGACCGACTCCAGGCAAGAAGTACAAGCACATCGACGCGTTATTCGAAGGGGCTATCGATTGGGATCTGATTGAGCGGCACTACCGCGACATTCTTCGGTTTGCCGTTTCCATCAAACTCGGCCGCATAAGCCCGTCGACCATTCTTCGGCGCTTCAACAACAAGAGCCGCAAGAACAAGGTCTACCATGCCCTGCATCAGGTGGGCGCAGCGTTCCGCACCATATTTCTGCTGGAGTACATCGAAGATCCACAGATGCGTAAAACCATCAGCGCTGCGACCAACAAGAGCGAGGCATTCAATCAGTTCATCAAGTGGGCGTTCTTCGCCAACGAAGGCCTCATCGACGAATCGGTTCGCCACGAGCAACAGAAGTTGATTCGTTACAACCACCTCGTTGCCAACATGATCATGTTGCACAACGTCCAGGAGATGCAGCGCGTGCTGGTAGACCTCCGGAAGGAAGGGTGGGACATCACGCCAGAAATGCTGGAGGGGACGGGGCCTTATCGAACCTTTCATATAAACCGATTCGGCCAGCACGACGTCGACGTTACGCGGTCAGTCGACGGGCTTAGAACAGCGTCTCAAATCCCGCTCGCTCAAACTCTTCAACACAACCAGAGGCAAGGCGACGCCGCACCCGCTGCGTGAAGATCGTGGCTTGAAAATTGACAGCTTCCCGAAGTGCTGATCCATGCTTACAGATCAGTTACTTATGCGCTAGGTGAGCGTTTTCGGGCAAATCCCGGCCGTCCCTCAACAACTGCCGGTTTTGGCGGCGGCGGGAACCGGCGATGATGAATCGTGATGGTCGTGGTGATTCATGTCGTGGTCTCCTCGCCGAGGGCCGCGAGAATCGGACACCGATCCAGCGAGCCATGTCCCGGACATGCTGCAACGAGATGCTTCAGGCCGCGCCGTACCCGTTGC
>Ga0209023_10005659_pt1 | contig 13537 bp, 13 predicted proteins | sample LakOneMetagenome_FD_187468 | JGI IMG/M metagenome (GOLD analysis project Ga0209023, IMG submission 187468) | Freshwater and sediment microbial communities from Lake Erie, Canada (SPAdes) (version 2) | ecosystem: Environmental > Aquatic > Freshwater > Lentic | place: Lake Erie, Canada...
CACAACAGCTTTGAGTCGTTAGCGGACGTCGAGTCCGTCCTAAGCGAGCTGTCCAAATTTTCCCATGTAGCAACAAATCGGGTAGACTGATTGCTTCGTGATGTGTGCTCCGGTCAGAAACAGCCGTCCAATCGGCTAAGCGCTGCCTGCCCCTAATTAGCTTCGCCAGTGCGGAAGATAAGCGTTGTCGTAGCCTCGCATGGTCTCCATCCGCGACAGCCACGCATCTAGTGCGGAAGACGCACGCTTAAGAGTCGCTAACGAAACTGGACAAAAAACTGCGCCTTTGTGGCGCCCGTGGCCGACCGGCAGTCGGTACACCTGAGAGGGAAAGCATATATGGGCGAGTGGTCAGACTATTTTGAAGACTTCCCGGAAGAGAATCAGGCCAACTATATTGGGGGAAGATTTGATCCTGCGGGGGCCAATGCGCAGCGGGATGCTCAGCAAAAAGCCTCACAAAAACTGAGGAAAGAGCAGCAACGACTTGACGCAGAGATTGCTGCCATCGTTCAAAAGCATAAACCAGCGGAGTGAGTACGGAAAACGTCCATGTTCGGATGCCTGTCAATGGTCAGCAATAGACATCTTTGCCCACGGCAGTTTTTTATTGCCAATCTGCAATGGCGGCCGCCTTGCGTGGTAACGAATGCGACGAGAAGACCGCCTCCGTTCAGATGGGTGCTATGCATCGACACCGGTGCGACGGAGTCTTAGGGGAAGTCCGTCGCTTCGAGCATGCCGAACGATTGATAGGTCAGAAATCCGGCGCTGATTTGGATGGGATAGGACACGAAGCATAATCGTTTCGCAAACCCCATTTTGCGTCATGAAAATCCAGGCATCTACTGCGCCCCGTTCAGCATCGAGCAAAATGCCGCGTTCAACAATAGATTGCAAGGTTCTATTAAGGCGTTCGAGCTGGGGCACCGGACGTCCATGCATTGAAATTTTGGAAAAATTTTCAGCCGTAAGACTGCGCGATTGAGCTAACAAGTCGGTCAAGTTATGATACCGACCATTAGCTCGTAGGTATACGCCTACGACACTTTTGTTGTTGTGTTGCACGCTGAGCGCTAGGCATGCTGAACTTTAGTTGGCTCTTGGCTCAACTGGACCGTTGTTAGCCACAGCATCCTCGTTAGGGATTTGCAAAGCAAACCCCAGGATCATTGGAGTCGAATTAAACGAATTGCGGTAGGCGCGGAGGGCCTCTCTGGGTCAGAAGCGGACGCTATAATATGTCTGCTCTCAGCCCAAGTTGGGTAAAACGCAATACGGACAGCAGGCCGCCCACACTCGGCCTCTCAGAACACTCTCCAAGGCGTTTTCTCGAGGTCGGGAATGGTAAAGAGACCCCTAAAAACACGCGGATCTCGCGTTTTTACACAGCCTGGGCTGGAAGCAGACGTCCGCTTCCGCTGTATTAGGTTACGACCTTCCCCCGAGCGATAACGGCTCCGGAAGAGTAATCGCATTGTGAACGACTGAAGCTAACCTATCGACGTAACGCGTCGCGAATTTCGCGCAGTAGGATGACGTCTTCCGTAGTAGCAACAACAACTGGAGCGGGCTTACGCAGTCGATTTACCATACGAACCATCTGGAAGATGATAAATGCGAGGATGATGAAGTTCAGTAAAACCGTTAGAAAATTGCCATATGCCAAGACAGCACCTGCCTTTTTTGCTTCGGTCAAGGGCAGTCCCCATGCCTGACCGTTTAACGGGAGATAATAATTTGCGAAGTCCAGCCCTCCAAAAATCTTGCCGACTATAGGCATAATAATGTCTTGCACGAGCGAATCGACGATCCTACTGAATGCCGCTCCAATGATGACCCCAACCGCAAGGTCCATCACATTACCCTTGGTAGCAAATTCTTTAAATTCAGTCAGCATGCCCATTTTCTTCTCCCTTTGCTAAATTTCAAGAATAACTCAAGACAATTCTGAGCTGGCAGAAATCCTGCTGCTAATCCAGCGTCTAGTTGAGCACTAGCGAGGATGATACCACTGAGGAGTATGGGTCGCCACGGCAAGCACGTACACTCTCAAGCCGCAATGTTGCACACAACGAGATGGGTTCTTGAACTCAACAACGGATAGGTCCGCTTTGGGTCGAAAGCTGACGCTGCAAAAAAATTTAGAAGTGGGCTATGTCAAGGACATGGAAAAATCCGTTGGACACCCGGGGTCTTGCAGCTCACTCAGCGGCCAGATTCTCTTGTTCGGCCTCTGCTGAAATAAGCCCTAGCACTTCCCATATAACGCCACTGCTGAAATCATAATCTTCGAGAAATCGCATCGCGTAAAGTAAGCCGTGCGACTGTTTCAGCTGAACAGCCGCAATTAGCAACTTCGCGTTGCGGAGCGGATTAACTGAAGGTTGGGTAGTCATGTGTTCATGGTAAGGCAACCGTGCTCCGCGGCTATGACATAGATCAAAGACAATAGTGATCAGTTGCAAGCTGTACCCCAATCAGTAGTCCCGTGCTGCGTAGTAGTTCATTCTCAGATAGTCTTACCGTTCCACGCTGAGTTTGCGTTACGCCAAATGCTGGAGGCTGTATGGCCGAGTACTCCATCAACCGTGCTGTGATGTACGTCCGGATGTCGACGGAGAACCAGGATTACTCGACAGATCACCAGCGTGCCAAGATCCGGGAATATGCAGTAGCCCACGATATTCCAATCATCCGGGAGTACGTCGACGACGGCAAAAGCGGGCTTGATATTAAGGGGCGCGCCGGCCTGTCATCGCTAATGCGAGACGTTCAGTCGGCCAAGCCCGACTTCAGTCACATCATCGTGTACGACATCAGTCGATGGGGGCGCTTCCAGGACATAGATGAGGCTGCATATCATGAACACACTTGCCGCCGCGCTGGAATCGAGGTGGTCTACTGTGGCGAGAGGTTCGCCAATGACGGCGGGCTTTATTCATCCCTGCTGAAAAGCATGAAGCGCGTCATGGCCGCGGAGTACAGCCGGGACTTATCGGAGAAGGTCTTCGCCGCGCAGTGCCGATTCATTGAGATGGGGTTCAAGCAAGGCGGCCACGCCGGCTTCGGCTTGCGGCGCCTCGCGATCAAAGCATGTGGGACTCCACGAGCCATACTTGAGCACGGTGAATCGAAATTCTCAGCGACAGACCGCGTGGTTCTTGTCTTGGGCCCGGATGACGAGGTAGCCACCGTTCGGCGTATTTACTCTCTCTACCTGGAATACGGCGTTAGCGAGGCCGGCATTGTTCGGCTGCTCAATGCCGAGAACGTTTGGAATGAGTGGGCACGACCATGGACATACGACATGGTCAACACGATTTTGACCAACGTTAAATACTATGGTGCCCTCGCGTTCAACCGGCGTACCTGCAAGCTATCCACGCCACGGACACGTAACGCGCCTGAGAAATGGGTCGTGAATTCGGCCGCGTTTGAAGGCATCGTTACCCGGCAGTTGTTTGAGAAAGTCCAGACCGAGCGAGCACGACGAATGCGACGATATGACTCAGCTGAACTGATCGCTCTGCTCCAGGGCTGCCACCAACGGCACGGCAAGATTAGCGCGAAGATCATTGCAGACGACCCAACATTGCCGGATCCGCAGCTCTTTGTTCGAGCGTTCGGATCACTGGTCCTGGCATACGATGCGGCCGGAGTGCCTCGTTCTCGCACGTATGCGTTCGTAGGCAGGATCAGGCTGTCAGGCTTGAGGAAGAGTTTGCTGGCACAAGTCGAGCGGCTCGCCCAAGCTGCAGGTGCAACCGTCGAGCGAGCGCAAGAGCGCTATACCTTGAAGCTGAATGACGGCCTGCGCGTCCGTGTCGAGGTGGCCGTTCCCTACAACCCTCGGGTCGGTTCTCGGAACTGGAGGATTTTCGCGAAGCCTGGAATTGATTTCATCATCACCGGCCGACTGGATGGAGAAACGGGCGAGATCATTGATTACTTCTTGGCGCCAGTGGTTGACCTGGCAGCTGGCCCAATCTATCTAAAGGAGTCGAACCTCGAGCGCTACTCCTTAATACGGTTCACCTCGCTCGACGCGATGTTCGGGAGCGCCACAGCTGACCACCCGGAGGGCCAATGCTGAAAGCTTCCACGGGCCGTGCTGCGCTGTATGTGCGCGCATCTACCGAACATCAGAACTACTCGACTGATCATCAGGAAGCGGCTCTGCACGAGTATGCAGCGGCACATGACTTCCAAGTCGAGCGAATTTACAAAGACAAAGGTAGGAGCGGGCTGACCCTGCATGGCCGCTCCGGGCTGCTGCAGTTGCTAACCGATATTCAGTCTGGTGACGCCAAGTTCGACGTTGTCCTCGTCTACGACGTGAGCCGTTGGGGCCGTTTCCAGGACGTCGACGAGAGCGCCTATTACGAGTACGCCTGTCGGCGCGCGGGAATCGCCGTCGCGTACTGCGCAGAGCCATTCAGTAATGATGGATCACCGCTCGCTGCCGTGCTGAAAGGACTGAAGCGTGCAATGGCGGCGGAATACAGCCGGGAGCTGTCGGCGAAGGTCTTTCGCGCGCAGTGTCGCTTCAGTGAGGCTGGTTTCAAACAAGGTGGAGTGGCCGGGTATGGACTGCGGCGCATTGCGATCTCTGCTACTGGCCAAGCCAAGGGCGTGTTATGTCCTGGCGAGCGCAAGCCTATGCCGACCGATCGCGTCACCTACACGCGTGGTCCTGACGATGAGACTGCAGTCGTTCGGCGCATCTACGACATGTACCTGGTCGAACATTTGTCCGATTCCGATATCGCTCGGTGCCTGAACAGCGAACGGATCGAGAACGGATTTGGTCGGCCTTGGTCGCCGTACCACGTCAAGCAAATCCTCACGAACGACAAGTACGCAGGAACACTCGTGTTCAACCGGAGCACGCAACGGTTCAGGACTTCGAGACGACCGAATACGCCGAGTACATGGGTAAAGGTCGAGGATGCTTTCGAAGCCATCGTCTCTCGTGAAAAGCTGGAAGAGGCGCGTGCCGAGCGTCAGCGCCGGCGTAAGCAGTGGACCGACGACGAGATGCTCGACGTGTTGCGAGATCTCTTCGTTGAGCACGGAAAGGTTACTCCTGACCTGATCAATGCCAGCGGTGGGCCAGCGGTGAAGTCATACGCATTTCGATTTAATGGCGTTGTCGCCGCCATGGAACTTGCAGGCGTAGCCGGCCACTCTTTAGCCCGCAGCACAATCACCAGGTATCGCATGCGCTGTATCACGCGTGATTTGACCATCGAACTGGAAAGATGCGCGGCCGCGGCAAAGGCTCAAGTCGAAAAGGTCAGTCCGCGCACCTATCGCCTGAACGGTGTAACGGCGCGACTGCTATGCACTCGTTGCCGTTTTGAGCGCAGTCATCCATGCTGGAAGGTTACACTCACATACTCCCCCGCCGTTGACTTCGTTATCTGGGCACGAGCTGACCAGACGAACGAATGGGTTGCACGGGTCTATCTTCTTCCAGTCGCAGATTTCCAAAGTCGCCTTTACATCTGGCCGTCGACGCGCGTACTTTCAAGATACGACCAGTATGCGTACCCGTCGATAGCAGCAATGTTCGGGCTTTGAGAAGGTACTACGAAATGGCCTGACACCTGTCTGCTTCCGACCCGTTGCAGACGTTCGCTATCGTAGTCTTGAGCCGTTTGGATTGACTGCTTCCTCATCGCGACGCGTGGGGTAATAGGCCTTCTTGTGTTCGCACTCGTAAAAAAGGATCCCATGAATGCCCATTGCTTCGCGCTTCGGCACACGGCGCTTCCAGATTTCGGTGAACGCCGAGTCCAAAGTTTGGGACGGCTGCTTTTGGTAGACCTCATCGATAAATGCCACGTCTGTACCATTCTGGAAGATGAGCGCAAACTCCTCATCAGTCGCGGCGAAGATGTCGTAGACCGCGTTATCGGCCCCATCAAAAACCTGAATATTCTTCACTTAGCATTCCTGTTGAACGGCGGCTTCTGGCCGATCTCGGCCGTTGGAACCGAAAGCGTGCCGTGGCGAAATTTCGGGGCAGCTTACTGGAGTATCCTTAGAATTTCAGCAAGCAAGACATCTAAGGCAGGCTTGAAATCCACCTGTGTGGCGGATGGAAGCACCTCAGATTTCCTAACTTGCTGATGTAAGTGCATATCCGCAACTTTGCGCATAGAGCCGTCTAAGTGTTTCATCTGATCACTAAAAGATCGGGGCGCTGTGTAATTATTGGCTACTTCAGGGAAAGTCCTGCATCCTAAGATGGGCGAGACATGATCAGCTACTGCCCGCACTAGCATCGCAGTTGCCATGTGCATATCGTTTGCGTGAGCAAGGTTGATTTCCTGCAGCAAGCGGACTAGCTTTCTTAGGTCCCATTCAGGCGTCTTTACGGTTTGCAATTGCAGGATTCGCTGAGCATCCACGTAAAGCGGAGACAAGGATCCGCCAGACATTTTTGCCGGCTGGACATTTTTACGACGTACCTGATTTAGCCCGCCCTCGACAAGCGCGATTGCTTCCAAAAGTTCGTCAGGAGTCGGAGGGTTCCACGCGCCGAACCCCCTCAGGTTCTGCATGTGTAGCAGTGGGACACTAAAATCGTTTAGCCTGCCAAGGCCAGCGTCTACCACGCTTTTCGCCTCTATGACCAAACGTTTAAATTTCGCTCGATCAGTCCCATCAAGGCTAGGAATCGAGGAGTCTAAAGGCTTACTAAACCGATGCTGGAGAGCGCGCAGCTCTTCCACAACATGCTCCATTTGTGACTCGTACATAGGTCCCTAGGTTAATGGTTCTTGTTGCTGTCGATCAATCTGATACAGGCAAAGATTAGGCGCTGTTAAAAGACGAAATAATGCTGTAGGTAACTTATGCTCTTGGCCGAACTCGGCCGTTCGAGCAAGAATAGCATCTTGCCGAGATGGAAAAGTCACGAACGGTCACGACCGGCCAGAACCGGCCCTACGCGGACGTCAGTGGTTGATTTTCATGGGGTGACGTGAAGTATAAATTCTCGCGACGTGTATCTGCGCCGTACACAGTTTTCATTCGGAAGTCGACCTTAGTTTGCCCCCCCCCGAGAACACACAGGAACATTCTCGACAAACCACTGAAAAAGCGTCTGAAAACCGAGGAGACTCACATCATGGGCCTCACGATTTGTTCGCAGCGCTTCTACACACGAGAGTTCCGTCTGCGGGCAACGACCAGCGCGGCCAGACCGGCACCGACCAGGCTGAGTGTAACTGGCTCGGGAACATCTGACTGGAGCACACCGGTCACGCTAAATGGCGCAAAGTACCCTTGTGGAGTGAACGTAACAATGGCGGCATTATGGAAAACTACGTCCTGGTATCGCACAAAATTTGGCCATGGGTTTGCTTTATTCACGGAAATCGAAGTAGATCCGCCGTACACTGTCATGACTCCAAGCTGGAATGATGATTGTCCGCCATCGTTATAGTCCAGCCACATAGACGCCGGCTGGACGCCATTGACTGGGCCGGGCACGACGGGTAAATACAACGTAGCGACGCCTTTTGCATCCGTTGAGAAAAACGATAGATCCATACCTTGTCTAAATCCTGACGGCAGCCAAGTATGCGTAAAGTTCCCATTGACGGCAGTTAGTTTCAGTGACTGAATATCGGACGAAAGATACTGTTGCAAAGCGTTGGATGTGCTTCCATTGTCGAATGTAACTGTCAGGAGGCCGCTAGTGCCAAAATAAGCTAAATCCTTATCTTGCTGAACCCAATTTGGCAATTTAAAATCGTAAGTGAAGGGTGTTGCATTTGCTGAGCCACATAATCCACATACCATAGCGGCTAACGGAAAAATCAGAGTATTTTTAGTTTTCATTTGGCGGCTTATCTTATTTTTGTGACAGAGAGCACTAACGCAGAATTTCCATGCTTGTCGAGGTGACCGATTGAGTTAGCATCGAACATGTAAAAAAACCGCGCAAATTCCCTAAAGCAAGTATCGTGCCGAAAAAATTAGTTGGCAATAATCAATTACATACGAAGAGAGTCGTTCGAACTGTCCGAAGGTATGTAAAGTTGATCGACACAGGGGAGATAGCGGGTTCGACAGGCGAGTCAGCAGCGTCGACTGCGGCACGGGAACCAGACCGAAATATGTTGCTTCGTCTGGAGACGGCAAGTCTGCGATATGAGCTTCAATTTGGTTTGCTCGGCGACCGGATTCCGTCTGAACATAGGTGTCGATAGCAGTTACAGCGGTCTGTGCGCTTACCCAGCTAGAAGATGTCCGCTCTTGGCCGGGTCCGGCCTGTCGCGACCGGCAGCACCCGACCCAAACCGGACATCCTCAAGCGATCAGTTATCGGTATCTTTCTTGGGTTTTGCGTGGAACTGAACCGGCTCCACATCCTCCCCAGATAACAGCTCCGGCAGATGCGCGGCGCGCTCCGCTTCATTTTTCCTTGCAGTTGTAGCCGCCGAATCCGTTGGAAGCACAGGCGTATTCACTTTTTTCTCGCATCGGCGACGGCGCCGGCGCCGGCATTGGCAAGGGAGCGGCATTGGAGTGCGATCTGGCTTCGGCGACGCTGCCAGCGAATGTCGCCAGTAGCGCCAGCAGCGTGAGGCCCTCGGAGCTAGCGTTCGGCTGCGCAGTCGGCTGCGCAGTCGGCTGCGCAGTCGGCTGCACTGCCGGCGCCTGCGGCCGGGCCGGTTTGCCGTCCAAGTAGTCAGTGCGGCTACCATTCGCTGCGATCAACACGCCCGTTCCGACTGCATTCCCGTCAGAGAACATTCCCTCGTAGCGCGAGCCATTCGGCCATGTCAGCTGACCTTGGCCGGCGAACAGGTCGTTGGCGAAGTAGCCGATGTATTTCGGTCCCGAAGGTCGCTTCAGTACCCCGTAGCCCTCTTTCCGCCCGTCGTTGAATTCGCCTTCGTACAAGGACCCATCTACAAATCGGTACACGCCTTTCCCGTTGCGCGCATCGGCGGCAAATTGGCCTTCGTAGCTCGAGCCATCCGGCCAGGTCATGCGCCCTCTACCGTCTACTCGATCGTTGGCAAAACTTCCCTCGTAGCGCGCGCCGTTTGCGGTCACCATGGTGCCTTGCCCTTGGCGCACGCCGTCGACGAAAAAGCCGTCGTATATCCCGCCGTCAGGGTAAAACATCTTACCTTTGCCATTCAGTTTGTTGGCAACGATGCTCCCTTCATAGCGCTTGCCGTTTGCCGCCGTATAGGTACCGTTGCTCATCGCGCCGTCGACGAATTTCCCAGTGAACCGCGAGCCGTTGGGCCAGGTCTCGGTCCCCAAGCCATGCGGTACATTGTGGTCGAACTGGCCTTCGTACACGGCGCCCGCCGCGTAGGTCAGCTTACCGCGGCCTTGACGCACGCCCGCAACGAAGTCCCCCTCGTATATACCTTCCATCGTCGATTCGCGCGACTTGCCGCTAAAGGTCGGTGCCGTCTTCGGGGTGATCGAAGGCGTAGAGGCGGCTTGCCCTGCGCGGCATTGTGCGGCGAGCAGCACGCCGGCAAGGCCAACAAGAATACGGATTTTGGTTGGCGGCATAAAAATTGGGGATTAAGACGGTAGGAAGCGGCGAACCGCGGCCCGCGCACGTCAGGCGGGAATCGAGTTAAATGATACCAGCAAGGCAATGCGAAAAAGCAATAATGTTGCTTTTTGACCTGTCATCGAGCGCGCCGTTTTCTGCTACCGACCCAATGCGGACGTTTCATCGAGCGTAGCGTACTCGATCTTCCGGCTCATTAACCGTTCATCACGCGGTGATTAGCTTGTTGGTGACTTGGGACGATACGAAGAGCAACACTACGCAAGACAATCTGGGAGCCGTTAATGACGCCACAAAATTATGATCTTGAATGACAGCAAGTATAGCGCCAGCTAGAATGTCGAGAAGCTGAAGCACTAGCTGTTTTGAACGAAGGGAGAGGATAAGAAAGATGAGATGGTGATCAGCATATCCATTGGGTCTTGTCGGTGTGTTTTGGATGGCCTACAAGTAGGGCCGAGAAAAGAATGACAACGTTTCGCACTCATTACGACAACTTACAGGTGCAGCCAAATGCGAGTGACGAGGTAATCCGTTCCGCTTACCGCGTGCTCAGCCAGAAGCACCACCCGGATCGCAACCCAGACAGGATCGAGGAATGCACTCGGATTATGGCCGTTATTAATCGAGCCTACCACGTACTGTCCGACCCCGAGCTGCGTGCCAAGCACGACGTGTGGATCGAGAATCAAAAGGCACAGCATGGCGCGTCTGCACCCCGACCGACACCAAAGCGCCCGCAGCCGAGTCATCCGCAGCCTGACACACCAAGTTCCAGAAAATCGTCGAGCGCGGGCAGACCGCCGAGCAGCTCGGGGGCATTTAACCAGTCGTGGAAGGATCAGGATCATCCCCGGTACCGGGCAAACAGCACGGCCACCTCACAAAGCGTAAGCTCGCCGCACAAACCAGTCGACAAGGCGCAGGAGGGCTCAAAGCCGCATAAATCCATGACGCTGCTGGAACTTCTTTGTTCCTGTATAGTCCTGGGTGGCGTAGTTACCTATTGGAGCCCAAGCTTCCATAGCAGCTATCTTGCCCATAAAGAATGGTACCAGCTGATTTTTGACGCCTATTATCTCGGCCTTCTCGCTGCTTTCACAGGCATCCTGATGGGGGTAGCGGTCTGCGCTTGGGTCGTATTGAAAGTCATCAAACCCACGCGCCGCGCTGCGGCCGCCATCGCGCTGGTGGCAGCCGCTTTTTGTGGCGTGGTACTGGTTCAACCCAATGACGCAAGGGGCACAACGCCCTTGCAGAATGTGGCCGCCTTGCGGCCAGCGTCGCTACCCATGGCACAGCTCGCCCGTGACGAAGCCAATCGCAGGTACGACGAAACGGTGAGTGAACTCGAGGCCCAGCATGCGGAACTCAACCCGGATTCGCCATCGTACAATTCGCAGATCGTGAAGATAATTCTGGTGTCGAAAAAATCGTACGAGGCCGACGGCGAGCCTCCGCACGTCGCGATCAAAAAGGCGGTGGATCTGTACTACGCAGCGGCCGGCACGGCGCACTAGCTGGGCGGTGTAAGGACCGGGCGTCGAGTTGCGACTCAACCGATCGGTACCAGCTTGCCCGACATTGGCTAACCACAGTCGTATCGGTTGGCTTAGCGAATGCAATGCCTGGTATTCCGATAGCCGCAAACTCGACGGCTCCATCGCGAACTGCGGAGGTCTGCTTATGGCCTTTCTCGGCCAGTCGGCCCAGCATAACAGGCGGCAAGGCCGGAAAATTCACGGACTGTCACGAAGGGCCGGCCCCGACCCTAAGAGGACGTACTGGCATTGCTTTTTCGTCTTCGCATCCAGCGCCGCCACGCTGAGGCACCGATTGAGACCGCGAGCATCCAGAACAACAACGCTAGAACAAACTGTGGCCACAGAAAGTCATCCTCACCTATCGCTATCGACAGAGGGTCTCTGGCCACCGAGCCGACTGGCGAAATCCCCTGACTATCTGCAAGGAATGGCAGTGGAAACCCATACGCGAGTACCGAGCAGTAGTCGGGCGTGCCCAGATCGCCGCAGACCGCTGTGACGTGTCCCGGCACGACCAACGACGAGTATGTGAGAGCGACTGCACTTACGACGCACAACGCAATCGACTTCAGGCGCAAAACGGTTCTACTTATCGGAGCCCTTTTCATCGTTAAGTTTCCTTCTCCTTAGTCCGCTTCTGGCCGGGTTCTGCCGTCCAGTGTACGGCAACTCCCGACCCGAAGCGGCCTAGCGGCGGCGCGGCTGACTGTGCTTCTTCCAGTACTGGAATTCTTCTTCGCGCACTTCGAATTCGAGGTCAGCAACTCGAATTTGCAAGCGCTCTTGAACGTCGGCTACGGCCTTGTTGTAGATAACTGGGCCAATTTCCTCCAACACAAATCCCAACAAGCTGCCAGCGGCAATATTGCCAATCTCACCATCCATTTGCTCTTCAAAATATCGCTGGATAGATTGAATTAACTCGTCGCAAATTTCTTTCTTTAAAGCTATTGTCACTAAATTTTCCTCACAATGAATGGCTGCTTTTAGCCGACAGCGGCCGATCGGTAAGCACCGGCGGCAGTCGGCTGCGCATTCAAGTTATACCTCCGTCTGCTCCGCGATCTCAAGAGCATCATCGACCTCGATCCCAAGATACCGTACAGTGCTTTCCAGCTTAGTATGCCCAAGAAGCAACTGGACCGCTCGTAGATTTTTCGTTCGTCGATAGATGAGTGTCGCTTTCGTTCGTCGCATTGAATGTGTTCCATACGCTGCCGCATCCAGTCCGATCGACTTCACCCACTTGGCGACGATGCGTGCGTACTGGCGGGTAGACAGATGTGGCGAATCGTTCACTCGGCTTGGAAACAGATACTGGCTTCCCGAGAGCTTTTGTTGGTCGATCCAGGTAAGCACAGACTGCCGAGTCTGCTCTGTAATCTCGAACTGGACAGGCCGACCGGTCTTCCGTTGCATCACTATCGCACGGTGAAAAATGCTTCTTCCCTGCGCAACGTCCTTAACGCGAAGACTGACCAGGTCACAGCCACGCAGCTTGCTGTCGATAGCGAGGTTGAATAGGGCAAGGTCTCGGCAGCGTTCGGATAGTTGTAAGCGGATGCGGATCCCCCATATTTCGCGCAACTTCAAAGGAAGCTTTTGTCCGACAAGACGTCCTTTATTCCAAGGCCCGACGATCTTGGGCTTGCAAGTGTTCAAATCCATGACACCTCCGTTGATGAGAGGTCCCATTGTGATGAGGGATGGTGTGAAACTCCGTGCAGCGACTGCTTGCCGCGCGAGCAGTATGATTGAATACTCAGCCGCATACGAGGGCAAAAGTGGCTAGACGCGAACGCATCGGCCTGTCTGGCGTCTTCTGACGCAATCTTTGCGAACTAGTGGATTAGGGCGGCCATATGGGCCGCCTGACTCCACATGCGCCCATCAACCGCGGCAGTATGCTACGGTATGGCCTTCACTCAAGCCAACAAACAAGGCCATTCATGCAAGACTTGTCAAAGTATTCGATTACCCAACTTCGTGCTCTTGAAGTACAAGTGATCGATGAGTTGAAAACTCGGCATTTTCTCAGTATCAGTAAGGCACGTGAGCAAATCCTACACATTGCGCAGAGCGCCGGGCTGTCCGAGAAAGATCTCCGTGCTATCAAAGCTCCGAAGACGTCAAAACAAAGCAGTGTCGTTGTGAAGTATCGTAACCCTGCTGATCCAACCCAGCAGTGGAGTGGACGGGGCCGCCAGCCGGCGTGGATCAAAGCTTGGATCGCGTCTGGGAAAAACATAGAGGAAGCGAAAGCGTAAGCGGACAGCTAATTTTAGATGCGATCGCCCGACGACCGGCTGGTTTCGGCCAAAAGTAGACTTTCGACGTTTGGCCTGCTGCCGATTCCACAGACACCAAGTTAAGGTGGAAAATGGAGTCAGGAGGTATCAATGGCAACAAGAAGGCAGTTCAGCCGCGAGTT
>Ga0209023_10005660_pt1 | contig 13535 bp, 14 predicted proteins | sample LakOneMetagenome_FD_187468 | JGI IMG/M metagenome (GOLD analysis project Ga0209023, IMG submission 187468) | Freshwater and sediment microbial communities from Lake Erie, Canada (SPAdes) (version 2) | ecosystem: Environmental > Aquatic > Freshwater > Lentic | place: Lake Erie, Canada...
TAAACCCACTGCCCGCAATCAGCCGGTTTACTGACTGAAGGCATAGGTTACCACAGGCCGGGTAATTATTTTTATACCAGTTTTTAATAGGTATTGGATTGTATAAGAAAAGGCCGGATTTCCATCCAGCCTTTTTTATTAGGGTACTTTATTACCGGGCTACGCTGCCGCCATCAATTACGAGGTCAGCACCTGTAACAAAAGCAGCCTCATCAGCGGCGAGGTATAATACGCCCCATGCAATTTCCAGTGCATCAGCAATACGGCCCTGTGGAGATATGTTTTTAATCGTTGCCTTCATGGCGGGCTGTGCCAGCAGTTCTTTTGTCATGGGAGTCAACACGGCACCGGGGCAAATGGTATTTACCCTGATATTATCTTTTGCAAGGGTAACCGCCAGGTCTTTACCCAGCAGCCGCAGGCCACCTTTTGATGAAGAATAGGCAACACCGTTGCCTCCCACCAGGCCGGCAATAGATGCAATATTGATGATGGCACCGCCGCCATTTTTTTTCATAACAGGGATGCATGCTTTACATCCCAAAAACGGACCGGTAAGATTAACGGCAATGACCTTATCCCATAATGCTTTTGAAGTTTGCTCACAATCGGTAAAGCCCGGAAAAATACCGGCATTGTTTACCAGCACATCAATGCGGCCATATAAAGCCACCGTTTTATCCACCACTGCTTTCCAGCTGGATTCACTGGTTACATCATGTTCCAGGCATGCGATCTTCAGCCCGGTTTTTTTTGCTTCCTGTACCCATTTTTTTAAAGGGGCACCCTGCACATCAGTGGCCATTACTTTTGCCCCTTCCTGTGCAAACAGTTTGGCTTCAGCAGCGCCCATACCACCGGCAGCCCCGGTTATAATGGCTACTTTATTTTTTAACCTGTTCATAAAACTGATTTTTATTTATACGGTGCCATTCTGTTCATTGGTGAAGTGCCATAACGGGTACATGGCTGTGCAGTATCATTTTTTTGGTATGGCTTTTATGCACCAGTTTATCAATCAACCCGTGCCGCTTGGGAAAAACCACCAGTATATCAATACCATTTTTTTCTGCAAACTCCATTATGCCTTCATCGGTATCAGTATGGGTAATAAAATGATATTCCGGCCTGATACCTTCCAGCATTTCCTCTATCCTTCCCGACCTGTAAATAATGTTGGGATCAAACACTTTTTCCTTTCCGGTATTAAGGATATGCAGCGATGCATTAAAATCCTTAACCAGCATTTTAATTTCATCAACCGGTACCAAACCTGTCACTTCATCAAAGTCGCAGGCCAGGCCAATTTTTTTAACGGATGAAAATTTAACATCGGGCGGAACGGTAATTAAAGGCCAGTCGAGGTTCCTGGCGGCACGTACAGCATGTGCACCAAAGAACAACCTTTCTGCAGCCGAAGTGCCCTGGCTGCCCATCACCACAGTGTAGGGATGCAGTTGTTCGCAAAGTGCTTCCAGTTCCGGGAAGAACATACCCTCCTTAACTTCGGCTCCTATTTCTATTTTACCTTTTGTTCTTTGATGCAGTTCCTTTTGTAACTGCGTTATGCTCTTCATGGCGTCTTTCATCATGTCTGCGGGGTTAACCGCCACCGGAACTTCGTTGTACATGATGGGGGCCTCAACTACATGCAGCAGCATAAGCTCTGCATCGATAGTTGCTGCCATATCTGCCGCATACTGTGCTGCGTTTAAAGCAGCAGGGGAAAAATCTGTAGCTGCAATTATGGTTTTCATGATTTTATTTTTTTATGATTAATAATATTGTACCAATGCAATATGATGGTAATCTTTTAACAGGCCTTCATCCACAAACTCCACGTCTCCCCCGTTTTCCAGCACTTTTTCCATCACATCATCCACGGCATCCTTGATATAGGAAAACTTATTGTATGGCGATGTGGCTTTATAAATCACTTCTTCGCTGCCGCCATGCTCTGCCGGGTACATATAATTTTTTTCCACCACCAGCAGGCGGGCATTATGGTTCATGCCCTCACGCCAAACGTCCTTTATTCCTGTAACCAGTTTCTTTTTGTCTGCTGCTTCATTCAGCATGTTAAGCAATTCCTTTTGTTTTACTGTATTCCAGTTGGCGATATAAGGCTGCAGTATTTTTTTAAGTTCCGCCGGTGTGGCTTCTTCATAATTGCCGTGTATGTATTCAATAACGGCATTGGCATGTTTGGTAAGGCTTTTAAAATGGCCTGATATCCTTTCTGTTCCCATCACAAAAACGGGCAGGTGGTACGCATTGAGGATAATGTCGAGCGACTTATCGATATGCCGCAGAAATTTTTCCATCACAATTTCCCTCCGTTCCCGGGCATCAGAAAAATTAGCCACTCTTTCGGGGGCATCATTGGCAAAAGCCACCGACTGGGTGGTATTGGAAACTATATTTACAAAAGTATCCCCGTTGCCCAGGTATACCCTGCTTTCATTACCGCTCAGCAACAGCACCAGGTATTTGCTCATTTGTTTTTTACTGTAAACCAGGTCGCGTATTTCAAATGATTCATCAATGATGATCTTTTCTTCAACAGGGATGTCGAGGTATAATACTTTTTCAAAAACCGGCGACACATACACTGCAATACTTTTTTTATGGGTGTTAAAGTTCAGGTTCTTCAGCAGGGCCCGCAGTTTCTGCATCACCAGTTTGCCCATTTCGCCGGGATAATTTTCCTGCAGTTCCCGCTCCACTTTATCAGCAGCTGTTTTAAGGGCATGTGCAAGATCTGTGCGCAATGTCATTTTGGGTTCAAATGGCAATATCACAGATATGGCAGGACGGTAATGCACCGCTTCCATTACTTCTCTAATTTCGGGAGTTACAATGGTGTTCATGGTATGTTTGTTTAGGTTGCTAATTTACCCCGTAGTGGCTGCGTATGCACTGACTGCTGTCACCACTTAGATTGATTGTGCGCATTGAAACCCTTATATTTTTTAAATTTATTTGTGGCATCAACAGGAAGAAAATAATGCAGGTATAAAACAATTGCTTTGCCGGTTAACACCACCATACAAAATAACAGGTCTCTGGCGCAGCTGTTTCACCGGATGGCAGATTGTTACCGTTACCTCGGTAACCCCGAAAGGTTCCGTGCCATTGCCTATGAAAATGCATCTAAAATATTGTACAACATGACGGAAGATATTGGTGTTTATAGTGGCAACATAAAAGCACTGGATGCCATTGGCGGTATTGGTGAAAGCATTGCCAAAAAAATTACAGAGTACCTGCGCAGCGGAAAAATAAAAACCTTTGAACAGCTGAAAAAAAAAGTGCCTTACGGGTTACTGGAACTGATGGACATCACCGGTTTTGGCCCGGCCACTTTAAGAGTGCTGCATGATCAACTGCACATCAATAATACAGGAGACCTGGTAACAGCACTGGAAACCGGCAGCATCAGCGGTATAAAAGGACTTGGTGAAAAGAAACTTGGCAATATGAGGCTGGCGCTGAAACTGTATAAACAAAATAAACGGATGCCATTGCAGGAAGCTGAGAAAAAAGGTAATGCCATACTTGCATTGATCACAGCCATACCCGGGGTGCAAAAAGCCACCCTTGCCGGCAGCCTGAGAAGAAAAAATGAAACTGTTGGCGATATTGATATTGTTGTACAGGCTGCACAGCAGGACCGGAAAAAAATAGTGAGCCGGTTCATTAGGCTGCCGCAGGTGGAAAAAGTACTTGCAAAAGGAAGTACCGTGGTTAGTGTGGTATTAAAAGACAATCAAATCCAGGTGGATATCCGCCTGGTGCATGAGCATGAATTTGGAGCAGCCCTTTTATATTTTACCGGCGACAGGAAATACAATATCAGGTTAAGAACCCTTGCACGTGAAAAAGGATATAAACTGAATGAATATGGCCTCTTTGACCTGTCCGCAGGTAAATGGCTGGCTGGTTATACAGAAGAGGATATCTATACAATACTGCAGCTTAAATATCTGCCACCTGAAAAGCGTAATGAGAACAATATCACTGCAGCATTAAACAATCATAACAAATAACACATCACCCCCCTCTTATCCTTTTTACAAGGGCCAGGAATACATTCCAGTCCCAACCTGCAAACCTTCCCCGCTGCACCACCAGTTTATTATCACCGGGATGCTGCAGGAAATAATGAAACACAAATCTGCCACGGGAGTTTTGCCATCCTAAAATCTGTCCAAAACGCAGATCATTAAACACCAGGGTATCGTTCCATTTTTCTGCTGTATAAAAACCCTGTGAGAAACGCACCAGTTTTTGCAGCTCTTCAGTATTATGTACCGGGTCAAGTAAGGAATCGTTGCGTGGAAAATAGGCGAAGCTGATATCTTTTTTACTGTCGAACAAGGAACGGAAGCCCACATGGTAACCACTGTCGTTTCCTGCCACCACGTACCATAACCAGTTTTGCAGCGGTGCCGGTGTGGTAAAATAATTGGTATAACTGATTTGCTGTTTTTGCAGTATGCCCTTTACATCTGCATCTATTTTTGCTTTATTGAACATGCAGTACATTAAGTACAGCGCCGGCAGCACCAAACCTGTTTGCCACCATATTTTTCTTTTGGGTGCATAACGCTTCAAATAAAGCAAGGCAGCACAGGCGACTGCGGGCCATACGGAAAAGAAAGGATCAGCAACATAAATGGCATTAAAAGATATGCGCCTGTGGCTGAAAGGTTCCAGCCAGCCCACCCCGTAATTATTAAAGGCATCAATAAAAATATGGATAAAGACAGCCGCAGTAAAAAACAGTATCCAGTGCCCTAAGCGCATGTTATGCGGCCGGTGCAGGCGGTCGGCCAGCAATGCAAATAAAGGGATGATGAGGGCACAAAATAAAAAGGAATGGGTGAACCCCCTGTGCGCCAGCAGGCCCGAAGAGGTATCCATCCAGAAGGAACTGATAAAATCGATGTCGGGAATACTTTGTGCAGCAGCGCCCCACAGCATGGCTTTTTTTCCCAGCGTTTTTCCGGCAAATGCCTCACCCATGCAGGCGCCAAGAGCTAAATGTGTGAGTGAATCCATATGTACAATTTACAGCATTCTTTTTATTACAGCAGTGCGCTTATTTATTATGGGCAATAAAAAGAGGAAGCTCTAATTCCCGCTGCAACACATCTGCCATACTTTCCTTAAACCAGCGGCTCACCATTCCACGCCTGTAAGCACCCGTAACCACCAATGCATTTTTACCTGAATCTTTCAGGTATTTTACAATTTCTTCGTCGGCAAAACCTTTCAGTATTTTATACTTTGCATTGGGGTAATGCCTTTTCATAAACTCTTTCATCAGCCTGTTATCGGGCAAATGCAATGTAGAGGTAAATGGTTTTACCGAAACCACTTCTGTTTCCAGGTGTTTCAGCTGCGGCATGAGGTAACTGAACATTTTTACAGCAAATACTGATGAAGGCGCCCCGTCGTACAGCAGGATGACTTTTTTTAGCGGTTTATATTTTTCGGGCACCAGCAGTACAGGACACTGCACATCACCCATCAGGTCCCTGATAAAACGGGTGGGTGGCTTTTCTGTATAATGGGTAAGCGTTTCCCCCGAGGAAATGATAAGCAAGTCGCTGTAAATACTTTCATGTTTCAGTGCACTGATGGCCACATTGTGATCGTGGTGGATGCTGAATTGCAGTTTGGCTTTACTGCAGTCTTTTTCAAAACTGGCGGCAGCAGCGGCACGTTTGGCCCTGTCTTTTTCTTCATATTCCTTTAGTTTTTTTTGCGATACACCGTCTTTTACAACCAGGTCGTACACTTTATAACTGGTATAGATGGGGTCATCCAGGAAAACACCCACCAGGTGTGTTTTGGTATGACCGGCAATATATACAGCGTAATCTTTTGTGCTTTCGGCATACTTAAGGCCGTCGAATGCTGCAATAATTTTTTTCATGATAATTATTTTTCCGCTGTTACCCACTTCGCATAATAACAGCAGTACGAAAGTATCCCGTAAATAAAACACAGGTAATGACAGCCGGTAGCATATACAATGATTGCAGTCAGCGGTGTAAAACAGGACCCATAAAAAAAACAGGTTGATGAGGCCTGGTTTTTTATGTATACCGAAAATTTTAACTTACTTAAAATTTTAATGCAGCACCCTTACTAATTTTCTTTCCAGTGCAGGGCCTCTTAAATTTCTTGCCAGCACTTTCCCTTCGGGGTCTATTAAAAAATTCTGCGGAATGGTGGCTATCTGGAACTGGTTGGAGAGTGTGCTATTCCAGTCTATCAGGTGTGTCCAGGTTAAGTTATCATCTTTAATGGCCTGCAGCCAGTCGGCTTTACGGTCATTACGGTCGATGGAGATACCCAGCACGGTAAAATTTTTGTCTTTGAACTTATTATACGCTGCCACTACATTGGGATTTTCCCTGCGGCAGGGACCGCACCAGCTGGCCCAAAAATCTATCAGTACATATTTACCCCTGAAAGAAGCAAGGCTTACCGGGGCACCCGCTGTATCGATTTGTGTAAAGTCGGGCATGATATATCCCACAGCACTCTGCTTGGCCTGCGCAATAACCTGCGCCAGTGCATTACCCATGGATGTTGCTTTTACTTCGGGGGTAAGCAGGTTGTACAACACTTCTGTATTGGCCACATCTTCTGAAGCCTGGTAATACCTGAAAATGGCCAGGGGGTTGATATAAGCAGCCGGGTGACTGGCTGCAAAATTATAACTGGCTGCTGCCGCTTTGCTGAAAAGGACTGAATCGTATGGCGCATTTTCTACAAATACATTCTGGTAAGGCGATACAGCAGTATTGAAACTAATAAAATCCTGGTGAGAAGGGGAACCTGATACCTGCAATTGATCAATAGCCCCATTGGTGCCGGTGATGCTCACCACGCTGTTGTCTAAAAAAATAGCCACATAAGGAGGCTGCTTATTGAACATCAGGTAGCGGAAATCGGGTGAAACCAGTTTGCCGTTAAACGTGAATTTGTCTTTGGTAATCACTGTTTCGGCTTCGGGCACACCACTTTGCGGGTTCAGCAGCATTACCGGGGTGCCATCAGCAAAACCTTTAACTTCCCCGTTGATAATATAGCCATCCGTTACAGGAGCAGCAGTAACTGCCACCGGCTTAACAGCTGTTTTTGTTTTTGTAACGGCTTTGGGCTTTTGCGTTTTTTGTTTTACAGGTGTTTTTTGTGCAGCAACAAAAACCGGCAACAGCACTATTAAAATAAAAATTCTTTTCATCTGCAACTATTGAGTTTGCAATTTACTTTGTTTTCTGCAAATGGGTCAGCCTGTAATACTATTTAAGAATTCTTTAGTGGTTTGGTTGATATCGGTTGCATTTTGCAGTGCCCTGATATAGGCAGTACCGATAATGGCGCCATTGGTATATGTACAGGCAGCAGTAAATGTTTGCCTGTCTTTTATACCAAAACCCACCAGCACCGGGTTTTTTAACTGCAGCTGCTGCAGTTTTTTAAAATAGTCTTCCTGCTGTTCTATGGCCTTATTTTTTCCTGTAGTGGAAGAAGAAGAAACGGCATAGATGAAGCCGCTGCAAAGGCTGTCAATCTTTCTGATCCTTTCCTCCCCTGTTTCGGGGGTTACCAAAAAAATAAAATGCAGGCCGTTTTTTTCAAACAGTTCTTTATACATGGTTTCAAATTCATACATGGGCAGGTCGGGCAGTATCACACCATCCACGCCCGCATCTTTTGCCGCGGTACAAAACTTTTCAATACCAAACTGCAGTATGGGATTCATATAGCCCATTAAAATGATGGGCACATGAATGGTGTTACGGGTATCTTGTAACTGTTCAAATAGTTTTTCAATGGTCATGCCATTTTGTAAAGCCACGGTACTGCTGGCCTGTATCACTTCGCCATCTGCCAGCGGGTCGCTGTAAGGCATACCCAGCTCTATAATATCTGCACCATTATTTTGCAATGCCATTAACACTTCATTGGTGGACTGCAGTTGTGGATATCCTGCCGTGCAGTAAATATTTAAAACATTTGTTTTTTTGGTGGCAAACAATGTATCTAACCGGTTCATAATTAAAATTTATCTGTAGGTACTATTACCAGCGTTTGATTACCCAGGGTAATGTGGTGGTATGCCGGCTTGGCATCCACATCCAGTGTTAATGAAAATAAAGCCGTTTTTTTGGTAACCGGCGGAAATTTCACCACCAGGCTGTCGCCCTTTCTTTCAATGGTATAATTTTTCCCGTCAAAATCTTCATCAAGGCAATACTCAAATTCATAGCGCTCGCCATTAATATTGGAATTCATTTTTATGGGAGTGATCTCACTGCTGCAGGCACCCATTTTCACCGCTTTCATTTCGTGGTTGATGAAACTGTTGCTGCAGGAAGCAAATAAAAAAACAACTGCTGCTGATAAAAAATATTTCATGTTTATAAATGTTTCATATAGGTATCCAGGTCCTTATCACCCCTGCCGCTTAAACAAACCACCACCACATCTTTCTTATTAAAATTGATCATTTTTAATGCATGCAGGGCATGTGCACTTTCCAGTGCCGGTATAATGCCTTCCAGTTTGCTTAATTCAAAAGCGGCATTCAGTGCCTTATTATCTGTGGCACTCATAAAAACAGCGCGTCCGCTTTCGTATAAATGTGCATGCAAAGGTCCAATACCGGGATAATCCAATCCTGCTGAAATACTGTGTGGTTCCACCACCTGGCCATCATCAGTCTGCATCAGCAAACTTTTACTGCCATGTAAAATGCCGGGCTTGCCCAACTGTGTGGTGGCCGCACTCATACCGCTGTTGATACCACAACCGGCTGCTTCCACGGCTATCAGCCTTACTGTGGCATCATCTAAAAAATGATAGAAGGCTCCCGCAGCATTACTGCCACCGCCCACGCAGGCAATTACATAATTGGGATTTTCGCTGCCGGTCTTTTCCAATAACTGTTTTTTTATTTCTTCACTGATCACACTCTGAAACCGTGCCACCATATCAGGATAAGGATGCGGCCCCACCACGCTGCCAATGATATAATGGGTATCAACAGGATTATTGATCCAGTCGCGGATGGCTTCATTGGTGGCATCCTTTAATGTTTTGCTGCCGCTGGTGGCCGGAATAACTGTGGCGCCCAGCATTTTCATACGGGCAACATTCGGTGCCTGCCGCTCAATATCTTTTTCGCCCATGTATACAATGCACTCCAGCCCTTTTAATGCACATACCGTTGCCGTGGCCACGCCATGCTGGCCGGCGCCGGTTTCTGCAATAATTCTTTTTTTACCCAACCGTTCGGCCAGTAAGATCTGCCCGATGGTATTATTAATTTTATGTGCCCCGGTATGGCAGAGGTCTTCCCGCTTTAAATAAATAGTGGCGCCATATTTTGCACTCAGCCGTTCTGCTAAAAACAAAGGCGTGGGCCTGCCCACATAATCAGTAAGTAAATTCCAGAAATCTCTTTGAAACCCTTCTTCATAGATGATCTGCAGGTACTGGTCCTGTAATTCCTTTACATTGGGGTACAGCATTTCGGGAATGAAGGCCCCGCCGAAATTGCCGTAATAGCCGTGTTCGTTTACTGTATAGTTCATTTTATATTTTTTATTCTACCCCGTTGTATTTTATCACGCAAAGTCGCAAAGGGTAAAGCCACCTGCCCAATTCCAGATTACTAATTCCAATTACTTCATCCCCTGCTTAAACAGCAGCACCTGCCCCATATCCTTTACGCCGGGTTCTTTTTCAAACCGGCTGTTGATATCAACACCAAAATAGTCGGGATGTTTAAACTTTTTTAATTTGGCTATATCATCCACACTTAAGCCGCCGCTTAAAAAAAATGGTTTTTCAATTTTGGCTTTGGCTAATATTTTCCAGTCAAACTGCTGGCCTGTTCCGCCGGTAATGCCATCTGCTGATTGGGTATCGAATAAATAATAATCGCACACCGCATCATAATCGGCCACCAGTACATCAATATCTTCATCGCCTTTAAGGTTAAACACTTTTATCACTTCCACTTCACTGCTCAGGTCTTCGCACATTTCAGGGCTTTCTTCGCCGTGCAGCTGCACCACGTCAAGGCCATAATCATCAATGGCATCCAGCACATCGATCATGTCAGGGTTTTTAAACACCCCCACTTTCTTCAGATCAAAATCGGCGTTCTTTACCGCAGCCTTATCCAGTTTATCTCCCACGTACCTTGGAGAATCAGGTACAAAGATCAAACCGGCGTATTCAATATTTAACCCGTCTAACTGCTGCAGCTGTTTCAGCTGTGTAATACCACAAACTTTAATGTTCATATATCTGTTTTGTTTTTTTTGGCCACGAATTTCCACTAATGAATACAAATCATTCTTCTTTATTCGTGTTCATTCGTGTCACCTGCCTGCCGGCAGGCAGGTTCGTGGCTACCTATTTTAATTGTTGCGTAAAATTTTTTATCAAATTAATATCTTTTATTCCCGGCAGCACTTCAAATTTTGTACTGATGTCAATGGCGAATAATGCTTTTGCCTCGGGCAGTTGTGCAAATGCATTTAACCTTTCTGCATCCCCCGGCTCAATCATACCGCTGAGGAAATAGGGTTTGCCCACGGCCACACCATGTAATTTTTCGAGGTTAAATTGTTTGCCCGTTCCTCCGTACCCCACGCCTTCTGTATCAAACATAAACATATCGCAGTACTCCATGTATTCCTGTATGCGGTAACCGATATTATCAGTTTCGCTGAAGCGGAAGGCCTTTACCACCGAAATATAATCGGCGATCTTTTCACAGAACTTGGGGCTTTCATCGCCGTGCAGCTGCACCATGTGCAAACGGCATTCATCCACCATCTGCAGTATCTCATCCGCCGATGCATTTACAAAAACCCCCACTTTGTTCAGTTTATTTTCTTTCTTTATCTGGCTGGTGGTCATGTAACGCAGTACATACCTTGGCGATTTGGGATAAAAAATAAAACCGGCAAAGGATACACCGGCACCTGGCAGTTGTGCCAGCTGCTCTTCCTGTGTAATACCGCAAACTTTTACTCTCATGTTACTTTTGCTTTAGTTGTTGTACAAATGCAGCAAAAGCAATCGTTGGATCGGGTTCTTTCATAAAATTTTCTCCTATCAAAAATCCATGGAAGCCGGCATTTTTGAAGGTACAAATTGTATCAATACTGTTGATACCGCTCTCTGCAATTTTTAATTTACCGGCCGGTATTTTTTTCCCCAAGGCAACAGATTTGTTAATATCTACGGCAAAGGTTTTTAAATCGCGGTTGTTGATGCCCACTATTTCAACAGCATCGCAGATATGCCCTAATTCTTCTTCTGTATGTATCTCCAGCAACACTTCCAGTTGCAGGCTTTTGGCAAACAGCGCCAGCTCTTTTACCCGTTCAGGCGAAAGGCAGGCTGCAATCAGTAAGATCACATCTGCACCCATGGCCCTGGCTTCGGTAATTTGGTATTCATCAATGATAAAATCTTTCCGCAGGATGGGAATAGCATTCACCCGGGCCCTTTGCAGGTCGGCAGCCGATCCTCCAAAAAAAATGGCGTCAGTCAATACCGATAAACAACTGGCGCCATGAGCGGCATAGGCTGATGTTACTTCAACCACATCAGCGGTACCATTAATCATTCCTTTTGATGGTGACTTCCTTTTGAACTCTGCAATGATACCCGTTTTGGTTGCATCCAGCAGGAACTGCTTCAGCGATAAGGTTTGCCTGGTATAAAAAGCAGTTTGCTGTAATGCGGCAACAGTCACTTTTTCTTTTGCGGCTGCCACTTCCGCTTTTTTATGTTCAATTATTTTATCTAAGATATTCATGCCCCTGTCCCCTAAAGGGGAACTTAAATTGTTACTTAATAATTAATAAGATGTTTCTTTTTATTTCATCTGCTGATAATTGCAAAATTCATTCTTCGCTTTTATCTCCGCCTTGTTCCCCCTTCAGGGGGCTAGGGGGTTATTATTTTTTGTAATGATGCATATGCTTTACCACTCTCCAGGCTTTCCACAGCTGCATGATAACAGGCTTCGTAGCTACTGTACTTACCGGTACACTGCAAAGCCATTGCTGCATTGGCAAACACCACTGCATTTTGCGCCCAGCTGCCTTCGCCTTTTAAAATCTTTAAAAATATTTTAGCCGCCTCTTCCACCGAATTGCCCCCGTAAATATCTTCAGGTGCCACCATTCTTTTTCCCAATGTCTCGGCATTTAAAATTTTTTCTCCTGCATTAGTGATTACCTTGGTATCGCCAGTTAAAGAAATTTCGTCGTAGCCATCTAAAGAATGAATGATGGTGAACTGTCCGCCGCCCTGCTGTAACAGGTAATTATAGATCCTGGCCATTTCTAAATTATATACCCCCACCAACTGGTATTTAGGAAAAGCAGGATTTACCATTGGCCCCAGCATATTAAAGAAAGTGCGTACGCCTAAATTTTTCCGTATCGGCCCCACTGCCTTTAATGCCGGATGAAACAGGGGTGCATGTAAAAAACAGATATGGGCTTCTTCAATTTCTTTTTGCAGTGCGCCGGCATCGTTTTTAAATTTATACCCCAGCTGCTCCATCACATTACTGCTGCCGCTTACCGATGTGGCGCCATAATTACCATGCTTGGCCACTTTATTACCGGTACCGGCCACAATAAAACAACTGAGTGTAGAAATATTGAAAGTATTTTTTCCATCACCGCCGGTGCCAACAATATCAATTACATCGTGGTCATCCAGGTTTACCCGTACACAAAGTTCCAGCAGGGCATCGCGGAAGCCCTGCAGTTCATCAATGGTGATGCTGCGCATTAAGAATACGGTGATGAAAGCAGCCAGTTCGCTGTCGTTATACCCGTTTTTAGAAATGTTGAGCAACACTTCTTTGGCCTGCTCACGGGAAAGCGTTTTGTGTTCGAAAAGATAGTTTAGTATTTTTTTCATAAACCCCTGTCCCCTGAAGGGGAACTTAGATTGTTACATTATTATAAATTTGGTTGCACTTTTATTTTATACACTTTGAAATTGAAAATATAATCTTCGCTTCCATCTCCTACTCAGTTCCCCCTTCAGGGGGCGGAGGGGGTTAACCAATTCCTCAGCATTTGCTCTCCATCAGGAGTTAACACGCTCTCCGGGTGAAACTGCACCCCCTGCACATCATATGTTTTGTGCTGCAATGCCATGATATATCCATTCTCATCCGTTGCAGTCACTTCCAGCTCCTCAGGAAAATTTTCTTCACTTACGATCCAGCTGTGGTAACGGCCCACTTCAATAACTTCAGGCAAACCCTTTAAAACCCTGGAGGCTTTATTGGTAATGGTAATAGGTGTTGCCACACCATGATACACCTTACTTAAATTGGTAAGCGTACCGCCAAATGCTTCACCAATGGCCTGGTGACCAAGGCAAACACCCAGTATGGATTTTGTTGCTGCATATTGTTTTATCAATGGCAATAACAAACCTGCCTCTGACGGAATACCGGG
>Ga0209023_10005661_pt1 | contig 13534 bp, 9 predicted proteins | sample LakOneMetagenome_FD_187468 | JGI IMG/M metagenome (GOLD analysis project Ga0209023, IMG submission 187468) | Freshwater and sediment microbial communities from Lake Erie, Canada (SPAdes) (version 2) | ecosystem: Environmental > Aquatic > Freshwater > Lentic | place: Lake Erie, Canada | collected...
GGCCTGGCGATCGCCGGTACCGCTTTGAGTTTCTGCTTCCGTGATCAGTGACCCGGCTAGTTGAGCAGCGGAGCCTTGGCGGAATCAGCCATCCACTGGTTGGTGATCTCTTCCAGGGTGCCGTCATCCTTGAGCGAGGTGATCGCCTTGTCGATGCAGCCCTGCAGATCTGAATCCTTGGCCATCAGCGCACCCCACTGGTCTCCGCCTTCCTGCTCGAACTGACCGGCAACGACGGTGTCGGAGAGCTCGGCGTCCCTCAGGTAGATGGCGGTCGGCAGATCGACCACGATCGCGTCGACCTGGCCCTGCTTGAAGGCGGTGACGACGTCGTTCGAGTTGTCGAAGGTCTTCGGATCGCTGCTCGGCTGGATCTGCTCCTCGACCGCGTCATAGCTGGTCGTACCGATCTGGACACCGATCGTGGCGTCCTTGAGCTGATCCAGGCTGGTGATGCCGTCGAGATCGCTGCCCTTCTTGACCAGGATCGCCTGGTTGGCCGTGTAGTAGGGGACCGAGAAAGTGACGGCCTTCTCGCGGGCCGGAGTGATCGAGATCTGGTTCAGGTCGATGTCGAAGTTCTTCGGGCCGGGAGCGTAAGAAGCATTGAACGGAACGGTGGCCCATTCGACCTCGGAGTCGTTGAAGCCGAGCTGGCCGGCAATCGCGTAACCGAGGGCGCTTTCGAAACCCTTGCCATTGGTCGGGTCGTCGTCTTCGAAGTAGGGCGGGTAAGCCGGTGAATCGGTGCCGATCGTCAGGACGCCGTCCTTGAAGGTGTTGAGGTCAGCCGGGGTGCAGCTGGAAGCCGTGGTCGTGGCATCGGTCGAACTCGAATCGCTGCTCGACGAATCGTCATCACTGGAGCCACAGCCGACGAATACGGCAAGGGCGAAGATGGCAACTAGAAACAGGGCAAGGCGTTTACGACTCACGTTTTCCTCCGCGGTAGGGCGACTGACCGCAAGAGCCTATGCCAATCCGACTGACCCATGTCCAATGGCCGGGATAGAATTGGCGCCGCTTTGAGCACCGAGCCGACAAAGGAAGTCACCGGCCAGGACGAAAGCCACCCCTGCGTCGAAATGAGCGAAGGCGTGGCCCGTTACCTGATGGCCCTTTTCGACCTGGGCCAGGAGGGAAAGCCGCCGACCCAGGCCCGGCTCGCCCGGGAGCTGGACGTGTCCCAGCCTTCCGCGCTCCAGATGGTCCGTCGAATCAGGGAAATGGGCCTGATCAGCAACGATGATCTCGGGTTGACCCCGGCCGGGATGAGTGCTGCCCTGGTCCTCACTTCTCGACGGACGGCGGCAACCGACCTGACCAGCGAAGTGCTCGGACTGGATCCCGCCGAGGCCAGGGCCGAAGCGGAGCATCTCGCTTCAAGCGCCACCCCTGCCTTCGGCCGGAAGCTGGTCGCCTGGCGCAAGTCCAGGTCCTGAGGAAACTCCCGGGCTTCGACCGGCCTCAGCCGCGGATCGCGGTGTCCATCGGGATCGCCGGGGCCGAAGTCAGGTCGATCCGGTCCAGCGGCCGCGGGCGACCGAGATAGTGGCCCTGTACGAAGTCCACCTCGTACTCGCGCAGCATTTCCAGGGTCCTGGCATCTTCGACCTGTTCCGCGACCGTCCGCTTACCCATGCCGCGTGAGATCTCGACCAGGGCCCTGACCAGCAACCGGTTGACCGGATCCGATGCGAGGTTCTGGACGAACTCGCCGTCGATCTTCACGTAGTCGAAGGCGAGGTGCTTCAGGTAATAGAAAGATGCGAAACCGGTTCCGAAGTCATCCAGCGCAAATCCGCAGCCGAGTTCGTTCATCCGGGCCGAGAACTCCTGGGCCCTCGTCATGTTGCCGATCGCGCTGGTTTCGGTGACTTCAAAGACCAGGCTTGAAGGATCGACCCCGGCCTCCGCAAGTTCCGCCTGGACGAAGTCGGCAAGTCGCGAATCACCGACCGTGCGACCCGAGAGATTGATCTGAAGTCGCGGGGTTACATCGCCTTCGACTGCGGCCAGCGCTGAAATCGCCTTGCGGATCACCCACTGGTCGAGTTCCTGGACCAAGTCGTGCCGCTCGGCGGTTGGCAGGAAGGCACCGGGCAGAATGATCTCGCCGTTCCTTGCCCGCATCCGGATGAAGAGCTCGAAATGCGGAGGGCCCGGTTCCCCCAGGCGCAGGATCGGCTGGGCGTAGATCATCATTTCGTCGTTTTCGAGGGCGCTGCGCAGCCGGCCGGCCCAGTCGATTCCGATGGTTACATGCGAATCCTCGCCGGGACGGAATACCCGGGCGCTGTTGCGTCCCGCGTCCTTGGCTTCGTACATCGCGATGTCGGCCTGCATCATCAGGGTTTCTTCAGGCACCGGCTCGCCTTCGGAAGCGACGGCGACGCCGATGCTCGCGGTGACCCGGGTCGAATGTTCGGCCCCTTCGATCCTCACGTCCCTGGCGACCAGCTGGACCAGCTCCTCTGCCGTGGCGAGGGCGTCTTCCGGAGTGATGTCGCGCAGGACGACCACGAATTCGTCGCCACCCTGCCTCGCGAGCGTGTCATCGGACCTCAACCTGCTCTTCAGCAACTCCGCGGTTCTCACGATCAGCCGGTCGCCGACCGTGTGGCCGAAACTGTCGTTGACGAACTTGAAATTGTCGAGATCGATGACCAGGATCGCGATCCCGCGGGCATGCCCCGAAGTGATCGCGGAGGTCAGTTCTTCCTCGAATCGCCGTCGGTTGTAGAGGCCGGTCAGTGGATCGTGATCCGCCAGGTACTGAAGCTGCTGGCTCAGCCGCTGGCGTTCGGTGATGTCCTCGACCATCGAGAGAGCCTGGTTCGGGCGCCCGTCGGCATCGCGAAGCATCGCCACGGTCAGGTAGACCCAGACCACCTCGCCGTTCTTTCGAACGTACCGCTTCTCCATCGTGAAGCCGTCCCGCTCTCCCGAAAACAGATCGCCGGTCAAGGCGAGGTCCTGCTCGAGATCATCGGGATAGGTGATGTCGGCGAAAGTCATGGTGGCGAGCTCTTCGGCGCTGTAGCCGGTGATGATCTCGAAGCTCTGGTTCACCTTTTCGAAACTGCCATCGGCACTGACCAGGCACAGTCCGATCGGGCTCTGCTCGAAGACCTGGCGAAACCGGATCTCCGCATCGCGGCCGGCATGCTTTGCCGCCAGATCCTCGGTCACGTCGTACTTGACGAGGATCAGTACCGGACCGTGATCCGGAACGGTCGCGATGACCCCGTTCACCCGGCTCCAGATGTCAGCCCCGTCCTTGCGCACCGACCGGTTCTCGTAACTGGTCTCACCGCGATCCGCCAGTTCACGCAGGACTTCGGAACGCATCGCGATCTCGTCTTCGGAGAGATCCGTCGGTGCGATCACGTCGATGTGCCTGCCGATCAGCTCTCCCCTCCCGTATCCATGCATCGCATCGAACTGGGGATTGGTCAGCACGATCCGGGAATCGGAGATCCTCATCACCACGACGCCTTCCGACATCCGGGTCAGGACGTTGGCCTGCGAGGCCAGCTCGGAATTGGCCTGGTTCCAGCTTTCATAGAAGCGCTGGAGCCGCCTGGATGCGTAGGTGACCATCCAGAGCAGCAGGACCAGCATGAGGATCTTGTCGAGACCCTTGACGAAGGCGGCCCCCTGGGCGTCGAGACCTTCTGCCACCAGTTCGGCCAGGATCATCGTCAAGGCCATCAGCAAGGCAGTCGGCAAGAGCAGGCGGGCCATCGACGGACCAGGTCCCGTGGTCGAAAGGAAGGCCGCCAGGCCGCGGTCCGGCCGCATCAGGATGAAACCGGTGTAGATCAGGATCAGGGTAAGCGCCCCGGTGTAGCTCGAATCCGGGCCGGCCGCCGTACCGATTACTTCGTCGTAGCTTCCGGTCAGCAGCGATGCCAGAAAGACGATTCCGACCGCCGGGGTCAGCGTGCTCTGCCAGCGATACCTCGGCGCGTCGCGGTCGACGGTGATCAGGCAGAGTGCCAGCAGGGGGATGTCGACCAGGGCGGCGAAGGCCGGGCTGCGGAGTGATTCCTGTCCCCAGTCGATCAACTCCACGTTTGCCAGGTCGATTGCGAGCAGGAACAGCGAAGCTGCGATCACGACCCAGGCAATCGCCTTGGCGGCCCTCGTGGCCGTTTCCGAAGCCCCCGGTCTCAGCAGCAGCAGGCTGACCGCGAGCGGGGCCAGCAGGAAGGCCGAGGCGATCGGGAACGCGGGTCCGCTCAGTACTTCGCCGGCGATCCAGCCGATGCCTCCCAGCCAGCCCACCACGGCCGCCGCGCAGAAAGCAAGCGCCACCCAGCCCAGAACCGTCGGGGCACCCTGGATGAACCGGGTCCAGAGCCAGCGGATGCTGCCCGGCCCCGCGGCTTCCGCCCAGATCGCTTCAGGGTCCGGCCCCTTTTCCTGAGCAGCCTTGCTGGCCGCCTCGGCGATCCGCCCCCGGTAAAGCTGACGCTCTACTGGATCGGGGATGTTCAGGTCGGCCCTCTCGTCCGGATTTCGCAAATGCTTCTCCATCGGGCAACTCCTCAACCCGAAACTAACACTTGCGTTCCCCGTTCCCGACCGCTCGAAACTCCGCGGCGGTCCGAATTCAGGCGGTGGCCGCTTCCGCGGTCTCCCTCGCAACCCGGTCGGCGTCCTCCCACTCCGCATACAGAGTGGAAATCCTCGACTTTGCCTCTTCGTGTCTGCGGGTCGCCTGCTCGGTCTTTTCCGGCGTCGACCAGGCCGCGGGATCAGCCAGTTCGTCCTCGATCGAAGCCAGCTTTTCCTCGGCTCTTTCGATCTTCTTCTCGAGGTTCTCGACCTTGCGTTTCGTCCGGGCCACTTCCTTGCCGGGCGATCCCCGGCGTTTCGCATTCTCCGACCGGTCCGCCGGACGGGTGGCGGCAGAGGCCTGTTCCCGCTCCGCTTCCGCCTCATCGTCCCGTTGCTTCTGGTATTCGGCCCAGCCGGTCAGGTGGTTGGTCAGTTCGCCGTTTTCGCAGACAAGCGTCCGGCTGCCGACCGCTTCCAGCAGGGCCCGGTCATGCGAAATGAGGACCAGGGCGCCGGGGAATGCGAGCAGCGCATCCTCGAGCGCCTCGCGGCTTTCGACATCGAGGTGGTTGGTCGGCTCGTCGAGCAGCAGAAGGTTCGCTCCCGAAGCAACCAGGATCGCCAGCGAGAGCCGCCGCTGTTCACCACCTGAAATGTCGCTCAGCTGCTTGTTCGCATCTTCTCCCGAGAAGAGAAAGGCGCCCAGCAGGTCACGGACCTTCTGTCCGGAGAGTCCTGTTTCCCGGGCGGCCGCTTCCAGAACGGTCCCGTCCCCGGAGGCGGTGTCCGCATGCTGGGACAGATATCCGATCTTGCCGTTGTGACCCAGCTTCACGTGACCGGCTGCCGGTTTGCGTTCGCCAGCCAGGGTCGCCATCAGGGTCGTCTTGCCCGCCCCGTTGGGACCGACCAGGACCACGTGCTCGTCCCTTTCGAGCAGCAGATCGGCTTCCTCGAGCAGAACCCTTCCGGGGACCTCGATCCGGCCGCCCACCATCTTCAGGACGACCCGGCTGGCCCTTTCCGGCTGAGCGAATTCGAAGGCCAGAACCCGGCGATCTTCCGGGGCCATGCTGGCGGCGTTCTGTTTGACCTTGTCGATCTGCTTGACCCGGGACTGGGCCTGACGGGCCTTCGTCGCCTTGTAACGGAAGCGCTCGACGAACCGTTCCATCCGGGCGATCTCGGCCTGCTGCTTTTCGATCTGCTTGCCGAGCGCGACCTGGCGAGCGGCCTGTTCCTGACGCCAGGCATGCCAGGGTCCGGCGAAGAACCGTGCCTTTCCAGCCTCCAGTTCGAGAACGGACGTGCCGACCGACTCGAGGAACCAACGGTCATGGGCAACCAGGACCACACTCGCGTCAAGTTCCTTGAGGTATTCCTCCAGCCACTCCAGGGTCGGGATGTCGAGGTGGTTCGTCGGCTCGTCTAGGAGCAGAAGATCCGCGCGGGCTCCCAGTGCCCGGGCCAGCGAAGCCCGGGTCAGCTCGCCACCCGAGAAGCCGGAGAGGGGGCGCTGGAACTCCTCTTCGCCGAATCCGAGACCGCGAAGCACGACCAGGACCTCGTCCCGCCAGCGGTAGCCACCGGCGGCTTCAAGCCGCTGCTGGGCAGCGGAGTAGTCCCGCATCGTCTCTTCGTCGTGATCGCCTTCCGACATCGACTTCTCGAGGCGCTCGAGTTCTTCTTCGGTGGCGATCACGTCCGCCCGACCGGTGAAGACATAGTCCTGGAGAGTCAGATCACGGTCACGGGGCGGCCGCTGGTCGTGGAGCGCCACCCGGGCGCCCTTCTGGAAACTGAGGGAACCGGAATCGTTCTCCGCCTCCCCGGCGAGGATCCGGAGCAGGGTCGACTTTCCGGCGCCATTTCGCCCGGAAAGCGTCATGCGATCCCCTCGCATGAGCTTGAAGGACACCTCGGAAAAGAGCGGGTCCCCGCCGAGGTGGATTCCTATCGATGTTGCTGTAACCACTGCCATAAGCCGATCGCAGGCTATCTTTCCGCAAATGAGTAACGGCGGCTTCGATCCCCACCCTCACTCCGGACCCCAGTTCGGACATTCATTCGAATCGCAGATCGCGACGCAGGAATCGGTGCCCGGGGTTTCGGCCTACCCGCCGATCGCCGACTACGGATTCCTTTCCGACGGTGAGGTATCCGCCCTGGTCGCCCCCAGCGGGAACATCGAGTGGCTCTGCCTTCCGCGTTTCGATTCCCCCAGCGTCTTCGGATCCATTCTCGACCGGAGCGCCGGCAATTTCCGGCTCGGTCCGGCCGACATCAACGTGCCGAGCCACCGCCGCTACCTCCCGGGCACCAACGTCCTGGAAACCAGCTGGGGGACCGGAGACGGCTGGATCATCGTCCGCGACGTCCTGCTGATCGGTCCATGGCACCACGAGCGCGACCGTTCCGGCACCCATCGGCGGGCACCAACCGACTACGACGCCGATCACGTTCTACTGCGCATGGTCCGCTGCGTTCATGGCGAAGTCCAGCTGACCCTTGACTGCAAGCCGGTATTCGATTACGGACGGGTTCCCGCCCAATGGGAATACACCGGTGACGCCTATCACGAAGGTCTGGCGACCGCCCCGGGGATCGACCTCAAGCTGCGGCTTAACACCGATATGAACCTCGGATTCGAGGGCCCTCGCACCACCGCCCGCACCATGCTCAAGGAAGGCGACGTACGTTTCGTCGCGCTTTCCTGGAGTGAACATGCGGCGCCGCAGCATTACGACGAGGCCTACGACCGGCTGGTCTGGACGGCGCATCACTGGCAGAACTGGCTGGCCCGCGGCACTTTCCCCGACCACCCCTGGCGGGGATACCTAGAAAGGTCCGCGCTGACCCTGAAGGGCCTTACCTACGCCCCCTCCGGCGCCCTGATCGCCGCCGCCACCACCTCCCTCCCGGAAACCCCGGGCGGCGAACGGAACTGGGACTACCGCTTTTCGTGGATCCGCGATTCCACTTTCACCCTCTGGGGCCTCTACACCCTCGGCTTCGACTGGGAAGCAAACGACTTCTTCTATTTCATCGCCGATGTGGCGGCCGGCGATGATGACCTCCAGATCATGTACGGGGTCGACGGCGAGAAGGACCTGACCGAGGAAATCCTCGACCACCTGCACGGATATGAGGGGGCCTCCCCCGTCCGGATCGGCAACGGCGCCTACAACCAGCGTCAGCACGACGTCTGGGGCGCAGTACTCGATTCCTTCTACCTCCACACCAAATCCCGGGACGGAATGCCGGAAGAGATCTGGCCGATCCTCAAGCGCCAGGTCGACGCCGCACTCGAACACTGGCGGGGAACCGACCAGGGAATCTGGGAAGTCCGCGGGAAGCCCCAGCACTTCACTTCTTCCAAGGTCATGTGCTGGGTCGCGGTGGACCGCGGGGCCCGGCTGGCCCGCCTTCGCGAAGATCACGAGCTGGCCAGCCAGTGGCAGGTCGCGGCCGACGAGATCCACGCCGACATCTGCGCGAACGCGGTCGACGAACGCGGGGTGTTCACCCAGCACTACGAAACCGACGCGCTCGACGCCTCCTGCCTGCTGCTGCCGCTCCTGCGTTTCCTGCCGCCGTCTGACCCGCGAATCCGAAAGACCGTTCTGGCGATCGCCGACGAGCTGACCGAAGACGGACTGGTGCTGCGCTACCGGGTGGACGAGACCGATGACGGGTTGAGCGGCGAGGAAGGCAGCTTCACGATCTGCTCCTTCTGGCTGGTCAGCGCTCTGGTCGAGATCGGCGAACTGGAACGTGCCCGGGATCTCTGCGAGCGGCTGCTCGGCTTCGCCAGTTCGCTGCAGCTCTACGCCGAAGAGATCGATCCCAGATCAGGCCGTCACCTCGGCAATTTCCCCCAGGCCTTCACCCACCTGGCCCTGATCAACGCGGTCATGCACGTGATCCGGGCCGAGCAGGAAACGACCGCCCCGCGCGACAAGACCGCCTCTCCTCGCGCTACCCCCTGAACCGCCCGGAATTTTTCGGTCGGTCACATCGAAGTCGCAACCCGGGGCCGTGCCGGGTGTTAGTTTCGACACTATGAAAAATCGCCTTCTCGTTCTCCTCGTCCTTGCCTTCTCAGGCCTGCTCCTGTCCGGTGCGCCTTCCCCCGCGCAGGCTGCCGTCCCCGGCATCAAGCAGACCGCTGAATTCAAGCGCCTGAAGAACTACGTCAACTTCCTGCAGACCAAGCGCAGCGTCCCGGTCAACACCGCCCGCCGTCAGACCTACAAGACGACCCTCACCACCCGTCGCAATGCGGCCGGAACCAAGGTGCAGTCGCTGTACTCGAGGGTGCTCCTGAAGATCTCTCGCGAAGACGACGCCAAGCAGCGTCGTGACATCAAGCGGATTCGCCAGAACCAGAAGAGCCAGGTCCAGAACCTGAACGCTCGCCAGGCGGTCCGCCTCGGCGCCCTGCAGGACAAGGAGAATGCGGCAATCAGCAGGATCAACGCCAGCTACAACCTGCGGATCAACCCGCTCGCCGATCAGCGAGACCGTCTCAAGCGCCAGCTTGCGAAGACGACCAACCCGACCAAGCGCACCCAGCTGACCCGTCAGATCAACAAGCTCCAGGTCAAGATCAACGCCCTGGTCAGCGATCGGACCACCGATCTGAACAACCTTCAGACCACCTACAACCTGAAGGCCCAGAACATCAGGAACAAGTTCGCCCAGCAGATCGCCAACGTGAAGGCAAACGCCCAGCAGCAGATCCAGCAGGAAAGGAACGCGTGGCGTCAGACCTTCCGGACCCAGATCCAGGCCGCGAAGACCCGCCGGGACGCCCAGAAGGACATCGTCAAGTCACAGGCCGAACGAGGCTTCAGCTTCATCCAGCAGATGCCGCCCGCCGGCGAGTAGCTCAAAGCAAAATTCGACAAAAAGGGCCCGCTAACCAGGCGGGCCCTTTTTCTTTCTTTTCGAATCCCAGTGGAGACGGCGGGAATTGAACCCGCGTCCGCAGTAGCGTGTCGAAAGGCATCTACAGGCTTAGCCGGCGCTTTGTTCTCGCCATCCGGGGTCCGCGCCAGCAGGCACTACGAATGGCCAAGCCTCTTAGTTGTCCCCCTCCGGCCAAGGCAATCCTTCGGGGCAAGCCCGTTTCTGAAGCCGGTGCCCCACCCCACGGGCCGAGGGTGGACCGACTCTCAAAACCTAGAAGTTATCTAGGCAGCGAGGGCGAACTCATGGTCCGCACGTATTGGTTTTTTGCCGATTTTTTACGAGGCCATCGACATCCTCGACCTGCAACCTTCCGCACGGACCGACTACGTCGAAGCCTGTCGTCCCCTTGGATGCTGCTCACCCAGTCTACTTTGCGGGCATCATGTAGTCAATGAGCGGAAATTCGTATGACGTGATTGTGATCGGCGCCGGCCCGTCCGGTGAAGTTGCTGCCGGAAGGCTCGCCGATGCGGGTCTGAAAGTGGCGATCGTGGAAAGTCATCTCGTGGCCGGCGAGTGTTCCTATTACGCGTGCATGCCTTCGAAGGCCCTCCTGCGTCCCGGCGACCTGTACGAAGAGGCGAAGCGCGTGGCCGGCGTGAAAGAAGCCGTGACCGGTCCCATCGACGTGACCTCTGCGCTCGCGCGCCGCGATGAAGTCATCCACAACCTCGACGACTCGGCCCAGTTGCCGTGGCTCGAGGACAAGGACATCCAGCTCATCCGGGGCAGGGCCGGCGTCACCGGGGAACGCAGGGTCAAGGTCGGTGACCAGGAGTACGAAGCGACCAAGGCTGTGATCGTCTCGACCGGCAGCCGTGCCGCCCTGCCGCCGATCGAGGGCCTTGAAGAAGCGAAGCCCTGGAACAACCATGAAGGAACAACCTCGGAGGTCGCCCCGGCCTCGATGATCGTCCTCGGGGGCGGACCGGTCGGCGTGGAACTGGCACAGGCCTGGTCCAGCTTCGGCACCAAGGTGATCCTGGTCGACCTCGACGACAGGCTCCTCATCAAGGAGGAGCCGTTTGCGAGCGAACAGGTTGAGAAGTCGCTGACGGAGAGGTTTGGCGTCGAAGTTGTGCTCAGCGCGAAGACCGACCGGGTCGAGCGCACCGACGGCCTGGTGAAAATCCACCTCGAGGACGGCCGCAGCTTCGGCGCGGAAGAGATCCTCGTCGCCGCCGGCCGCAAGCCGAATGCTGAAGACCTGGGGCTCGATGCGGTGGGGATCGAGGCGGATCCATTCGTGAAGGCTGACGACCACCTTCGGGTCGGCGGCCTCGACTGGCTCTACGCCATCGGTGACCTGAACGGCAGGGCGTTGCTCACACACATGGGCAAGTACCAGGCCTGGGTGGCCAGCGAAAACATCCTCGGCCGCGAGATGACGGCGACTTCAGAGGCTGCGGGATCTCCGAGGGTCACCTTCACCGAGCCCAATGTGGCGGCGGTCGGACTGACCTTCGAAGGGGCAAAGGACGCAGGCATCAATGCGAAGGCGATCGATGTGGATTCCAACGGCACCGCCGGAGCCTCGTTCTACGGCAAGGATGTCGAAGGCACCTCGCGGCTCGTCATCGATGCCGACACGGAACTGATCGTCGGGGCCACGTTCGTCGGGTTCGAAACGGCCGAATGGATCCACGCCGCTTCGATCGCCATGATCGGGAAGGTGCCGATGTCGGAGCTCCGGCACGCGGTCCCGGCATTTCCTTCGCGGAGCGAGATCTGGCTCAGGCTGAGTGAAGCCTGGGAAAGCGAAAGGTAGGCTCTCCCGATGCGAATCCTTGCCTTCAGTGACCTTCATTGCGACCTCGACCAGGCAGCGAAGCTGACCGAACTCTCCGGCGACGTGGATGTTGTGGTCGGGGCCGGCGACTTCGCCTCCGTTCATCAGGGTCTTGAGGAGACGATCGACGCCCTTTCGGGCATAACGGTCCCGACGGTGCTCGTGCCCGGCAACAACGAGACCGAAGATGCCCTGCGCGGCGCTGCCGCCGGTTGGGAGGCCGCGACGGTTCTCCATGGCGAAGGAACCGAGATAGCCGGACAGGCGTTCTACGGCCTCGGGGGCGGTATACCGGTGACTCCCTGGGGCTGGAGCTTCGACCTCGACGAGGATGAGGCTGCCGCGAAGCTGGCCGGTCTCCCTGAGGGCGCCTTTCTGGTCGTGCATTCCCCGCCCAAGGGACATTGCGACTCGGGCGAAGGTGGTCCACATTTCGGCAGCACTGCCATCCTGTCCGCGATCGAGGCGAAACAGCCCGTGGTGGCCGTCTGTGGCCACATCCACGAGGCCTGGGGTCAGGTCTCGCAGGTGGGCAGCACCGAGGTCAGGAACCTCGGTCCATCCGGCACGATCATCGAGATCTGATCAGCCGGGCCTTCCGGCCCGTCCGGCTCAGACCGAAATCTTGTCGCGCAGCTGCTCGATGACGTCGGCCGGGAATCCCGGAACCTTCTCGAGGTCATCGATCGAGCTGTAGCCGCCGAAGCGCTCGCGGTAGGCCAGGATCCGGGTCGCCTGGGTGACCGACAGGTCCGCTCCCCTGAGCTCCTCGAAGGTGGCCGTGTTGAGGTTCAGCCCGTCGGACTTGGAGCCCCCGGGGATGATGCGACTGAAGGGCGAGCTGGGCTTTGCCGCTTCCGGGGCCCTTGGCGCCTCGGTCACTTCCGGCTCGCTCGTTTCGGCCGGGCTCGAGAAACTCGTGGCGGGCGGAGGCGAGGACGGCGCAGGCGGCGTTGGCTGCGGTGGCTGGGCCGGGCTGGCGAAGCTCGCAGGTGCCGCGGGCGGGACTGCGCGTACGCCGGTGGTGGCCTGGAGGGCTGCGGCTGCGGCAGCTTCGGCTGCGGCGGCACGCTCCTCGGCTTCCCTGGTGCGCTGCTCGGCCCGGTCGATGCCGGTGAGCACGTCGTTCAGGCGCTGCTCACGATCGGTCTCTTCGGCGTTCAACTGCGTAAGCCGCTCGGCGAAGGCGGCGCGGCTCTCGGCTGCCTGGGCCCGGCTTTCGATGCTACGGAGGCGCTCTTCGGCATCCATGAGTGCTTCGTCGCGATGCTGGCGGTTCTCCTCGAGCTGGCGCTGGGCACCTTCAAGGCTGGTCGCCGGCGTCGTCATGTCGGGCTGGATCTCATCGATCTCGCGCTGGACGGCTTCTGCCTCGAGGCGCTTGCGCTCGAAGTCCGTCTCGTCATCGTCGATCTGGATGCCGGGAGCGATCGGCTCGGCGTCAAGGGACTGTTCGGCCGCTTGAACCTCGAACGGGACCGGCTCCGGCTCGAAAGCCTCGGGCGGGACCGGCTCCGGATCGGCAACCGGCTCGGGGGCGGCCTCTTGCGGTGCGACGGGCGCGACCGGCGGGACTGCACCGGGCTGGCCGGCCTTGATCTCGGCGACCTTGGCGCGCAGGCGTTCGGCGGCCTCAATTTCGGCTGGATCCTGATGGACTGTTGTGGACTCTTCCAGTGCGGATGCGGCCAGTGCGGCTTCGGCAGTGGTGGACGGCGCCTCTTCGGCGGCCAGGGCTCCCTCTGCGGGATCAGTTCCTTCACTTCTTCCGGCGTACTTGGAAGCGATGGTTCCACCGGCGGCTCCGGCGGCAAAGGCCGCAGCGGCTTCCCCGACCCTGGCGTCGGCGCCCGGAGCCTCGATCGAAGGCTCGTGGATCGGAGTGATTTCAGTCGGAGGTTCAGCGGCGGCTGCAGCCCGGGCCGCGGCGTTGGCCGCCGGCTGGCTGAAGATCGTGTCGTCCGGGTCTCCGGTCGGCTGAGGTGCAGCTTCGGCCGCCGTGTCAGGTGTGGGGTCCGGCGTTTCGGCTGACGCGGGGTCCGTCGTCGAGGTCATGCGCTGCTGGCGGACCGCGGCGGCTGGTGCGGTCTGGCTGGGCGAGGCGGGTGCCGGGATGGCCCCCCTGGAAGGCGTGACCATGGCGGGACGGTCATCGTCAGCCGAAGTTGCCGCTGCCGAAGTTGCCGCAGCCGCTGATGCGGCACC
>Ga0209023_10005663_pt1 | contig 13530 bp, 14 predicted proteins | sample LakOneMetagenome_FD_187468 | JGI IMG/M metagenome (GOLD analysis project Ga0209023, IMG submission 187468) | Freshwater and sediment microbial communities from Lake Erie, Canada (SPAdes) (version 2) | ecosystem: Environmental > Aquatic > Freshwater > Lentic | place: Lake Erie, Canada...
GCTGGCTGCAGCGCCTGGCCGAGCCGCTGTACGGCCGGGCCACGCCCGACGGGTACCCGCTCGACTCCGCCACGTGGTCGGGCTCGGGCCAGATGAGCACGCGCTTCGAGGCGGCCCGGGCGCTGGGGGCTGGTGCCGTCGCCAATGCCGGAGCGCAGGGTCAGCGCACCCCGCCGCCGGCCCTGTCGCAAACGCCCTACCTGCGCCAGATCGACGCCACGCTGGCCCCGGCCACACGCGCCGCTCTGGTCCAGTCAAATTCGCCGCGCGAGTGGAACCTTTTGTTCCTTTCATCTCCCGAATTCATGCACGGCTGAAAGGACTCCCCATGCTGCGAAGAAACACCCTGAAGGCCCTGGGCGCGGCCGCCCTGGGCCTGGCCACCGCTTCCGCCCAGGTGGCAGCCGCCCCGCGCGCAGGCGACGCGCGCCTGCTGCTTGTGTTCCTGCGCGGCGGGTACGACTGCGCGAACTTGCTGGTGCCCACCAGCAGCAGCTTTTATTACGAGAGCCGTCCCAACATCGCCATCGCCCGCCCAGGGCAGGAGGGCGGTGCGCTGGAGCTGACCAGCGACTGGGGCCTGCACCCGGTGCTGGCGCAGTCGATGCTGTCGCTGTACCAGCGGCGCGAGCTGGCCTTCGTGCCATTTTCCGGCACCGAAGACCTGTCGCGCAGCCACTTCGACACGCAGGACAGCATCGAGCTGGGCCAGCCCCTGGCCGGGCGGCGCGACTATGGGTCGGGCTTCCTCAACCGCCTGGCGGCCGAGCTGGGCGCCAGGCAGCAAGACGCATCGCCGATGGCCTTCACCAGCACCCTGCCCCTGGTGCTGCGCGGCACGGTCGATGTGCCCAACACAGCGCTGGCCGCCGCGGCAGGCAAGCCCGGCGTGGACGAGCGCCAGGCCGGGCTGATCGACATGATGTACCGCAGCACCAGCCTGGCCCGGCCCGTGGCCGAGGGCTTTGCCACACAAGGCGAGGTGGCCCGCAGCATGCAGGGCGAGATGGATGCCGCCAGCCGCAATGCGCTCAGCACCAAGGGCTTTGAAGGCACGGCGCGCCGCATGGCGCGGCTGATGCAGACGCGCTACCACCTGGGCTTTGTCGATGTGGGCGGGTGGGACACGCACGTGGGCCAGGGCAACGCCACGGGCGCGCTGGCCAACCGGTTCGAAGAACTGGGCCGCGGCCTGGCGGGCTTTGCCGACGAGATGGGTACAGCGGCCTGGAAGAACACCGTGGTCGTGGTGGTCAGCGAGTTCGGCCGCACCTTCCGCGAAAACGGCAACCGCGGCACCGACCACGGCCACGGCACCGTGTTCTGGGTGCTGGGTGGTGGGGTCGGCGGCGGGCGCATCGCGGGCAAGCAGCAGGCGCTCACGGCCACCACGCTGTTCCAGAACCGCGACTACCCCGTGCTCAACGACTACCGTGCAGTGCTGGGCGGGCTGTTCGCGCGGATGTACGGACTCAACGCCGCGGCCGTGGGGCGGGTGTTCCCGGGCACGCGTGGGGTGGATCTGCGGCTGGTGTAGCCGCAGTCGATATTGCTATATTTTTGATAGCTGCCAGCGCTTACCGATCTAACGGTAGCGGCCTGCAGGGCCTCGATGGTGCGCCGGATCAGGCGTTGAACGTGCCGGTCAGCAACTCGGGCAGGCGTTCGATCTTCATCTTGAAACCACAGGCCTGCGCGTGGCCGCCGCCGCCCATGCTTTCGGCCAGCGCGATGCAGTCGAAGTTGCGTTGCGAGCGCAGGCCCGCCTTCACGCCCTTGGCGCCCGCGCTCCACATCAGCGCGAAGGTGCCGGTCTTGGCCGAGAGGATGTCACCCACCAGGCTGTGGAACATGCCGGGCGCGTTGACCATCAGGCCTTCGACACCGTTGAACACCAGGGGCTGCGCGCCCTCGGCGATGTCGGCGCAGAGCTTTCGGTACTTCTCGTCCATGGCCGATCCGCGCGCCATGAAGGCCTGCAGTTCATCGGACGTGAAGAAGGCGATCTCGCGCCAGCGCTCGAAGGTCTGGGCCTCCATGTCCAGCGCCGAGAGAAAAGCACCGCTCTCGGGGAATTCCCACTTCCAGATGTCGCGGTCTTCCACGTACTGCAGCAAGGCCGGCATGGCGGTGTGCGGGTGGAAGAACTCCCAGGCCAGGCGCGCGCCCGACTTGTCCATGTCGAAGTGCACCACCCCGCAGCGGCAGGCGAATCCGGTGAGTTTTTCGGCCGCGCTCTTGTGGTGGTCCAGCATCACCAGGCGCGCAGCGCGCTCGTCGATGGCCGCCAGGATCTCGGCCGAGAACGAGAAGTCGAGGATGTAGACCGAGCGGCCCGCCAGCGCCGGCAGGTCGTCCACCGACTGCACGTCGCCATGGTCCAGGCCCACGTATTCAGCCTTGTCGCCGTAGAACAGCCACGCGGCCAGCGCAGCGCCAAAGCCATCGGGGCAGCTGCGGCCGTGGTAGAGCACCAGGGGCGCGGGGTCGTTCAGGTCGGGGGAGATCAGCAGTTGCAGGGGAAGAATCGTTTTTTTCATGACCCCCCGATTGTCGCCCGCCACCGGGCACGGGGGAACCAATGCATCGCGCAGCGGCTCCATCACAGCATGGCATTTCGTATTCTCAACACGACCTCCCCTCTCGGCAGAACCCTGTTCCGGACCCTCAAGGAACTGTTCGAGAGCTTCGCATCGCCTCACACCCAGGCCTCCTCTGCCGCGCAGCGAGCGCACTCGGTGCAATTGGCCACCGCGGTGCTTTTGGTGGAAGTGGTGCGCGCCGACGCCGCGATGGACGACGCCGAGCGCGCCACCATGGTCCGCGCCCTGCGCGAGCGCTTCGCGCTCAGCGACGACGAGGTGAACCGCCTCGTCAAACTGGCCGTGGACACGGCCCGCACCGCTTACGACTACCAGCGCTTCACCGGGCACCTCAACGACCACTTCACGCAGCCGCAAAAGATCGCACTCGTCGAGGCCATGTGGCAGGTGGCGTATGCCGATGGACACCTCGATGAAAACGAGATGCATGCCATCAACAAGGTGGCCGGCCTGCTGCATGTGACGCATGGCGAATACATCGCCGCGAAAATGCGGGCCAAACACGCAAGCCCCCCCTGACTCGATTCGCGCCTTCCCCCGCCAGGCAGACGCCGCCAGCGCAGCGGGGCGGCCCTGGCGCCAGCGGCTGCTGGCCCAGACCGCGCTACGGGCTGCTCCACCACTACACCGGCAACCAGCGCCACCAGAACGGGGTCTTGACCTCCTGCGCACCGCGCTCGCGCAGCAGCGCGACTAACTCTGTGCGCCCATGGCGCCGGGCCGCCTGCAGCGGCGTCATGCCGTCGAACTCCGAGCGCAGCTGCGGGTCTGCACCGTGGTCGAGCAGGTAGTGCGCGATGGCATCGTGCCCGTGGATGAGGGCCGCCACCAGCGGGGTGCACAGGATCTCCGGGTGCTGGTAGTTGGGGTTCACGCCCGCGCCGATGTGGTGGCGCACCAGCGCCAGGTCGCCCGCGAGGGCGGCGGCATACATGTCTTTCCAGTCTCCGGCCGACATACGCAGCAATCCTTTGCATGAACTTGATCGCCGCAGTGTAGGCACGCCCCGGCGTGCTGCACAATGCGCGCCTTCCCTCATTCGGCCTGCGCCACCGGCCCGGCCTCTTTCATGCACCCTCCCCTGCACATCCTCTGGCGCGACGAGCACCTGGTGGCCGTCTACAAGCCCGCCGGCTGGCTGGTGCACCGCACGGGGCTGGACGCGGGCGAAACGCGCTTTGTGATGCAGACCCTGCGCGACCAGCTGGGCCAGCACGTGTTCCCCGTGCACCGGCTGGACAAGGGCACCTGCGGCGTGCTGGTGATGGCGCTGCACAGCGATGCGGCGCGCGTGCTGTCGCAGGCTTTTGAGCGCCAGGCCACGCACAAGCGCTACCTGGCCCTGGTGCGCGGCTGGGCGCCGGGTGCCATCGAGGTGGATCACGCCCTCAGGCCCGACGACGCACCGGCCGACGCCGCGGTGCAGGAGGCCCACACGCGCTTCAAGCGCCTGGCACAGCTCACGCTGCCCGAGCCCAGCGACGCCCGCTTTGACAGCACGCGCGCATCGCTGGTCGAGGCCATACCGACCACAGGCCGGCGCCACCAGATCCGCCGCCACCTCAAGCACATGGCGCACCCCATCATCGGCGACGCTACCCATGGCAAGGGCCCCATCAACCGCTGGTGGGCCGAGCGCCTGGGCCAGCAGCGGCTGTGGCTGCATGCGTGGCAGCTGACGGTGCCGCACCCGGTAAGCGGGGTGGACATGACGTTCGACAGCGGACTGCAGTGGCTGGGAGCGCTGCCGATCAGCCCCCGCGCAGTGGACGATGGCGGCAATGGCCCTGCACCGGGCGCAGCCCCCACAGCAGATTGGGAACGACTGCTGACGGTGCTGCCCTGGCAGCGTGCCGACGACCTGCCGGGAGCAGCCAGGCCCTAGGCGCGGGCCCTGCGCAGCTACGCAGCCTTGGCACCCAGCGCGTGCATGCGCGCCTTCCACTTGGCCACACCGCCATCGCCCAGTTGCTCCACGCTGCCCACCAGGGTTTCGTGCACCGGGGCGATGCCCACAAAGCCCAGGATGTTGCGCTCCAGCGACTTCACGCTGTGCGCCCGGAAGTACCAGCGGTACACCAGCGCCGGCATGCCCATGGTCACCACCACGCGCGCGTTGCGGCCGGTCAGCCCCTTGCGGCCAAACGGGTTGCTGCCCTCGGTGGTGAACGCAAAGCCGGGCCGTGCCACCTGCTCCAGAAAGCCCTTGAGCAAGGCCGGCATGTCGCCCAGCCACAGCGGAAAGAAAAGGACGATGTGCTGGGCCCAGCCAATGTCTTCTTGCGCGGGCTTGAGCCGGGCGGGTAGCAAACCCAGCTCCCATTCGTGCTGGCTGCGCAGCAGTGCGAAGTCGATGGCGGCGACATCGACCACCCGCACCGCGTGGCCTGCACTGGTGGCGCCTTGGGCGTACGCCTGCGCCAGGGCATGGCACAGATGGGGCGCGCTGGCGTCGGGGTGTCCCTGGATCAGGACGATGCGCTGCGGGGTCATGGTGAACTCCTCACCGGGCCGCGCCAGGCCCCAGGGGCGGCGGCCTGGGCAAACGGCGGCGTGGGGGCCCACCGCGCATCGTGGCATGCAGCATGGCGCCATGCAAGCGGTGCTACCCGTCCCTGGCGAAGGCGAATGTAAGAGCTGATGCGCGCGGTGTCCGAGCGTAGATGCGCCGCTCATTTTTTGATAGCTTCTGGCGCTTACTTGGCATGCGCTAGAGGCATATTCTTTCCATATTCGGGTCCAGCACGGAGTCAGGCACACGGGCATGCGTGACTGGCGGTGTCGGCTGTGTCCTACCTGTCAGGCGGTTGGTCGCCGGTAGACGGCTGCCGCGGCAAGGCGCACAGTGCGCGGACAGCGGCCCAGCCGGCACCTCTACTTCATCACCCCTTACCTATCCCAATCCTGCACCATGCACGCCCTTGCCAGCCCACCGCGTCCACTGATATCGCTGTGTTCACCGTGCCCGTGCACGGCGTCGCCTGTAGCTCTGATCGCCACATTCAAGGACCGCTGCCATGGCTGATATCTGGCACGAAATCACCAGCACGGTGGCGTCCGAGTTCTCGGACGTCACCGACGTGGGCCAGGCCACACGCATCGTCGTGCGGCTGACGATGGCCGGGGTGTTGGGCGGCCTGCTCGGGTGGGAACGCGAGCATGCGGGCAAGGCCGCCGGCGTGCGCACCCACATGCTGGTGTCGATGGGGGCCGCGCTGTTCGTGCTGGTGGCGCAGCAATCTGGCATCGGGCCGGCCGACAACAGCCGGGTGCTGCAGGGCATCATCGCGGGCGTGGGCTTTCTGGGGGCCGGCACCATCCTCAAGGGCGAGGGCGAAAGCCAGGTCAAGGGCCTGACCACTGCGGCGGGCATCTGGCTCACCGCGGCCATCGGCGTGGCGGCCGGCCTCGGCCGCGAGACCACGGCCGTGCTGAGCACCCTGCTGGCGCTGCTGGTGCTGTGGGCCATGCCGATGCTGCACGACCGGATGGCGCGCACCTCCACACAACCCCAGCGCGAAGACGACTGAGCGCGCGAAACCTGCCACGCGGGCGGCTGCAGCGGGCCGCGCGTGCGCTACACTTTTTGGCCCTCCTCCACACGGGCCTTCAGCATGCGCAGACAGCACGCGCATGCCGCCGGCAGTCCCATGCACCGCCAACCAGCGCAGCGCGCACTCTCCCTGAGCGACACGGCAGACATGCCACATTCCACGCGCCCTGCGCGTGGTGAACCACGGGCGCTTGACGCGCAGCCCCTCGGCAGCGACGGGGTGCTGTGCCCATGAGCCAGGCCAAGGACCCCGGCACGCTGCAAGCCCCTGCCCCTGCCCCTGCCACCGACAACGCCACGACCGCGGCGCAGGCCGAGGCCTCCGGCAACCTGCGCGGCATCATCGCCATGGTGTTGGCGGTGGGGTGTTTTTCATTCATGGACGCGCTGCTCAAGACGCTGTCGGCCAGCTACCCCGCCATGCAGGTGGCGGCGCTGCGCGGCTGGGCGGCCCTGCCGCTGGTGGCCCTGTATGTGCTGTGGCGCGGCGAGGTGCGCGGGCTGCTCAAGGTGCGCTGGCCGCTGCACCTGCTGCGCGGCGTGCTCAACATCTCGATGCTGGGGCTGTTCGCCTATGCGCTCAAGGAACTGGGCCTGGCCGAGGCCTACACGCTGTTCTTCATTGCGCCGCTGCTCATCACCGCGCTGTCGACCGTGGTGCTGCGCGAGAAGGTGCGCGCCGCGCACTGGGTGGCCATTGCGCTGGGCATGGTCGGTGTGCTGGTGGCGCTGCGGCCCAGCCAGGATGCCTTCTTCACGCTCGGTGCGCTGGCGGTGCTGGGCGCTGCCTGCGGGTATGCCGTGTCGGCCATCACCGGGCGGGTGCTGACGCGCACCGACTCCAGCGCCAGCCTGGTGTTCTGGACCACCACGCTCCTGGCGCTGGGCGCGGGCGCGCTGGCCTGGCCAGGCTGGGTGGGTGTGGACCGGGCGCACTGGCCGCTGGTGGCGGGCCTGGCGGTCACGGGTTTCCTGGGACAACTGGCGATCACCGAGGCCTTCCGCCACGGACAGGCATCGGTGGTGGCACCGTTCGAATACACCGCGCTGGCCTGGGGCATGGGCCTGGACTGGATGCTGTGGCAGACGGTGCCGGGCTATTCCACGCTGCTGGGCGGTGCCATCATCATCGGCAGCGGGCTGTACCTGGTACGGCAGGAGCGCACGCAGGCCGTCGTGCCGCCCTGACCAGCGAACCACCCAACGCGATACAACGCTGGAACACGCCCCGCGCCCACGCAGGGTGCGGTCTTACACGCGTGCGAACCACTTCGCGGTGAAATGGCGCGATCAGCACTGCGGCACGCGCCGCGCAAGGAGATCGCATGACACAACACGCCACCATTGCAGGCCACGTCACTTACACCCCCGGCGACGGAGCACCGCTCACCATCCCCAAGGGCCCTGTCGAACTGGAACCGGCCAAGGACAGCACCACGTTGAGCTGGACCGCCGACAATGACGCCGTGGGCTCGGCCGCCATCCCGCGCGACCAGTTCAACCAGTACGTGCGCGACGGCAAGATCCGCCTGGACAAGGACGCGCAAAAGTAAGAGCCTCTGCAGGGCGAGCCGCGGCAGGCCGCGCTCACTCTGCGGGTCGGGTGCAGGAGCGTTGCGCCATTTGCTAATCTTTTGATAGCAGGCGCCGCCCCCTGAACCAGTGCAAGCCGCCCTTTTTCCAACGACAAGCCTTTGCCCCTATGCCTTCAGAAAACATCCTGCGCTTCTGGTTCGACGAACTCAGCCCAGCCCAGCACTTCGCGCAGGACGACAAGGTCGACGACCTGATCCGCACCCGCTTTGGCGACACGTGGGAGGCCGCGCGACTGGGAGAACTCTGGACGTGGCGCGACAGCGCCCGGGGCCGTCTGGCGGAGATCCTGGTGCTGGACCAGTTCTCGCGCAACATCCACCGCGGCTCGGCCCAGGCGTTTGCGCAGGATGCCCAGGCCCTGACGCTCGCGCAGGAGCTGGTGGCCAGCCGGCGCGATGCCGAGTTACCCTTGGAGCAACGCGCGTTTGCGTACATGCCCTACATGCACAGCGAATCGCTCACCATTCACGCGCAGGCCATGGCTTTGTTCAGCCAGCCGGGGCTGGAGCACAACCTGCAGTTCGAGCAGCGCCACCAGGAAATCCTGGCGCGCTTTGGCCGCTACCCGCACCGCAACGCGGCGCTGGGCCGCAACTCAACGCCCCAGGAAACCGCCTTTCTGGCGCAGCCCGGCTCATCGTTCTAGGCACTGCGGCAGGCAGGGCCTGCACCAGCCAAGCCTGCGCGCCAGCGCCCGGCGCACTGCTACAGCTGGGCCGAGGCGCTGCCCACACCGTCGAACGACACCACAACGCTGTCGCCACGTTGGGCCTGCAGCAACCCCACCCACGACCCGGTCGTCACCACCGTACCCGGAGGCACGGTCGCTCCGCCGCGTGTCAGGTGGCGCAGCCACACCGGCAGCAACCAGGCCGGATCGCCCAGCGGGTGCGTGCCCTGGCGCACCACCGGCGCTTGCGAGCCGATGCGCACCTCGCACAGCTGCGCGGCCCAGTCCCGCGCCGCGTAGGGCACCCACTCGCCCAGCACCAGCGCGCCATGCGACTGCAGGTCGGCCAGGCGCAGCAGGGCGGGCGCGTCGCCGCCTTCCTGCCAGCGCGAATCCACGATCTCGATCGACACGGCCATCGCATCGACCCATGGGCCCGCGGTGTCCGGCGTCATGGCCGCGGCTTGTTCAGGCGACACGGCCCGGCCCAGACGCAACGCGATTTCGGCCTCGATGCCCGGTGTGTGGAACTGCATGTCTGCATAGTCGGCCGGGCTGGTGCGCACGCCCGCGGGCGGCAGCGGCGCATGGGTCAGCACAGCTTGGCGGTTCGGCCCGCCGGACTTCCATTGCTGCGCCGGGCCTGCCCGAAACCAGCCCATGCTCTGGGCCACAGCCTCCTGCGCCGCATAGGCCGCAGCCGCATCGCCCAGCGCCCCGGCCCACGGCAGGGCGCTGGTGGTCTGGCCTGCTTGCCAGGCTGCCACCAGGGCGTGGGTCAATGTGCTTGTCGGGTCCTTGTCTGTCTGCATCTGATTCATCCCAGTATTTTGCAATCGCACGCAGCCTACAAAAAGCGCAGCCCAGGCCCGTGCCACCGTGCAAGGGCCCGAGGCGCCAAGCGACTCAGGGGGTCACTTAACTCTCCACCTTCACATTGCCATCCTTCACCACCTTGCCCCACTTGGCAATCTCGGTGGCGATGAAGTCCTTGAACTTGTCGCGCGTGCCGCCGCCGTCTTCAGCGCCGTAGGTGTCCATGCGCTCCTGCACATCGGGCATGGCCAGCACGGTGTTCACGTCGTGGTTGATCTTGTCCGCGATACCGGGCGCCAGTTTGCCAGGGCCGACCAGGCCATACCAGGTCGTGACCTCGAAACCCTCAAAGCCCTGCTCCTGCATGGTGGGCACGCCTGGGTGGCCCTTGGCGCGCTTGGTGCGCGTCTGCGCCACGGCCGCCACCTTGCCGCTTTTGACATGCGGCGTGGCGGAGGTCATGGTTTCAAAGCAGTACTGGATCTGGTTGCCCATCAGGTCGGCCAGCGCCGGGCCGCTGCCCTTGTACGGCACATGCAAGGCATCCACACCTGCCTGCAGCTTGAACATCTCCAGCGCCAAGTGCTGCGCAGAGCCCGGGCCTGCGGAGCCAAAGTTCACCTTGCCCGGGTTGGCCTTGCACAGGGCCACCAGTTCCTTCACCGTGAGCGCCTTTTGCGCCGGGCCCGCGATCAGCAGGTTGGGCGTGACGCCCACCATCACGATGGGTACGAAGTCCTTTTGCGGGTCGTAGCGCAGCTTGGGCTGCAGGCTGGGCGCGAGCGCATGGCTGTTGATGTGCGCCATCAGCAGCGTGCTGCCGTCGCTGGGCTGCTGCGCCACGTACTCGGCCGCCAGCACGCCGGCCACGCCGGCCTTGTTCTCCACGATGACCGACTGCTTCCACATCGCCGTCAGCTTGACCGCCACCACCCGCGCCAGTGCATCGGTGCCGCCGCCGGGCGGAAACCCCACCACGATGCGCACCGGGCCGGTGGGCCACTCCTGCGCAAACAGGCGCGGGGCGCCGAGCACGGCCGCCGCCGCGCCAGCGGACTGGATCAGGGAACGTCTTTTCATCATCGCTTGTCTCCTTCGTGGGCCCTGGTCGGTGCGGGCCGGGTTGAATGAACTCAGCAAAGCCAAGCCCCAGCGGCGCGCGTGCAGCGCACGGCGGGCGGTGGGGACTGGAAAACACGGGATCGGTCGATGCACTGCGGCCTCGGCAGGCCGCCAGCGGGACGAGATAAAAAAAGCACACAGTCAGCAGCCGGCACCTCCCGCAGGCGCCGGCCGGTCCATCTGTCAGAACAAGGCCGAACGAAAGCCGCAGGCTCAGGCCGCCTTCTTGAGCGCGGCAGGCGCCACATGGCTGGCGAAGTAGTCCATGCTGGCCTGCACGCCGCTGCCGGCCAGGGCCACGCCCGATAGCTTGAGCCCCATCTCCACGCCGGCCACCATGGCGATCAGCGTGAGGTCATTGCTGTCGCCCAGGTGGCCCATGCGGAACATGCGCCCTTTGAGCTTGCCCAGGCCCGTGCCCAATGACAGGTCGAACCGCTGGTGGATGAGCCGGCGCAGGGCATCGGCATCCACGCCCTCGGGCGTGATCACGCCGGTGAGCACGGGCGAATACACCGCCGGGTCGGCGCACTGGATGGGCAGCCCCCAGGCGTTGACGGCGGCGCGCACGCCCGCACCCCAGCGCTGGTGGCGCGCGAAGACGTTGTCGAGCCCCTCGGCCAGCAGCATGTCCAGCGCCTCGGACAGGCCGTACAGCAGGTTGGTGTTGGGCGTGTAGGGCCAGTAGCCGTCCTTGTTCATCTCCACGATCTCGTCCCAGGCCCAGAAAGCGCGCGGCAGCGTGGCCTTCTTCGAAGCTTCGAGCGCACGCGGCGACAGCGCGTTGAAGCTGATGCCCGGCGGCAGCATCAGGCCCTTTTGCGACCCGCTGATGGTCACGTCCACGCCCCACTCGTCGTGACGAAAGTCGGCGCTGGCCAGGCCCGAGATGCTGTCCACCATCAGCAGCGCGGGGTGACCCGCCGCGTCGATGGCCTTGCGCACGGACGCGATGTCAGAGGTGACGCCGGTGGAGGTCTCGTTGTGCACCACGCACACCGCCTTGATCCTGCGCTCGGTGTCCTTGCGCAGGCGGGCCTCGATCAGGTCGGCCTGCACGCCCCGGCGCCAGCCGCCGGCCAGAGGCAGGTGCTCGTCCTTGCCCTCCCAGGCCAAAAATTCGGTGGAGATGCCCAGGCGCGTGGCCATCTTCTGCCACAGCGAGGCGAAGTGCCCCGTCTCGAACATCAGCACATGGTCGCCCGCGCTCAAAGTGTTGCACAGGGCCGCCTCCCACGCGCCGGTGCCCGATGCGGGGTAGATCGCCACCGGGTGGCGGGTCTGGAAGATCTTCTGGATGCCCGAGAGCACCTTGAGGCCCAGCGCACCGAACTCCGGCCCCCGGTGGTCGATGGTGGGCAGGCTCATCGCCCGCAGAATGCGGTCTGGCACCGGGCTCGGGCCCGGAATCTGCAGGAAGTGGCGGCCCGTAGGGTGAAAGTCGAGTTGCAGCATGGAGCGTCCTTTCTTTTTTCAGTTTTGCATGCAAAAACTGCTATTGCATGCGGGTATACCCTCAATCAACAGGATTGTTCGGGTAATTTTTTGCATGCAAAATTCAAATCAACAATCAAACCATGGCTGAAATCATTGAAATCTCCCGCCTTGCGCTGCATGACCAGGTCGCCGCGCGCCTGCGCACCATGCTGGTGGAGGGCCACATTGCGCCCGGTGCCAAGCTCAACGAGCGCGAGCTGAGCGAGCAGCTGCGCGTGTCGCGCACCCCGCTGCGCGAGGCCATCAAGCTCTTGGGCGCCGAAGGACTGGTGGACCTGCTGCCCAATCGCGGCGCGGTGGCGGTCAAGCTGACCGAGGCCGATGTGGTCAACACCTTCGAGGTGCTGGCCACGCTGGAGGGCATGTCGGGGGAACTGGCGGCCCAGCGCATCGGCGACGCGGAGCTGGCCGAGCTGCGTGCCCTGCACTACGAAATGATGGCGTGCTTCGCCCGGCGCGACCTGTCGGGCTACTACCGCATCAACGCCAGCATCCACACCGCCATCAACGAGGCGGCGAACAACCCGGTGCTCACGGCCACCTACCGCTCCATCAACGCCCGGGTGCAGTCGCTGCGCTTTCGAACCAACCAGAACGAGGCCAAGTGGAAGCTGGCCGTGGCCGAGCACGAACAGATGATCGAAGCCCTGGCCGCGCACGACGCCGAGGCCATGCGCCGCGTGCTGGTGGCCCATGTGCAGCGCAAGCGCGACACCGTGCTGGACCTGCTGCGCGCGGGCGAGATCTATCCCATACGACAAGCCTCAAAGGCGACATAGGAGACCCATGCGCATCGAACCCGCCAGCACCCTGCAGCCAGCCGGTACCACCCTGCCCCCCAACGAGACCTGCGAGGCGCTGGCGCGGCGCCTGGCGGCAGAGACCCAGGGCGAGGTGCTGTTCGATGCCGGCTCGCGCGGGCGCTACGCGACCGATGCCTCCATCTACCAGATCATGCCGGCCGGCGTGCTGGTGCCGCGCACCGAGCGCGACATCGCCACCGCCATCGCCATTGCGCGCGACCTGAAGGTGCCCGTGCTGCCGCGCGGCGGCGGCACCAGCCAGTGCGGCCAGACCACGGGCGCGGCGCTGGTGATCGACAACAGCAAGCACTTCCGCAAGGTGCTGGCGCTGGATGCCGAGGCCCGCACGGTGACGGTGGAACCCGGCATCGTGCTCGACCACCTGAACGCCCAGCTCAAGCCCCACGGCCTGTGGTACCCGGTGGATGTCTCCACCAGCGCCCAGGCCACGCTGGGCGGCATGGCGGGCAACAACTCCTGCGGCTCGCGCTCCATTGCGTACGGCAACATGGTGCACAACGTGCTGGGCGCGAGCGCCTGGCTGAGCGATGGTGAGCTGGTGGACTTCGGCCCGCTGGCCACACTGGGCCCACGCGCCAGCGCCATTGCGCAGCATGTGCGGCAACTCGCCGTGCAGCACCGCAGCGACATTGCCGAGCACTGGCCCAGGGTGATGCGCCGCGTGGCGGGCTACAACCTCGACATCTTCGATAACCAGAGCGAAAAACCCTACACCGCCGACGGCAGCGTGAACCTGGCGCACCTGCTCATCGGCTCCGAAGGCACGCTGGCCTACACCCGCAGCCTGACGCTCAAGCTCAGCGAACTGCCACGCGCCAAGGTGCTGGGCATCGTCAACTTCCCAAGCTT
>Ga0209023_10005664_pt1 | contig 13529 bp, 5 predicted proteins | sample LakOneMetagenome_FD_187468 | JGI IMG/M metagenome (GOLD analysis project Ga0209023, IMG submission 187468) | Freshwater and sediment microbial communities from Lake Erie, Canada (SPAdes) (version 2) | ecosystem: Environmental > Aquatic > Freshwater > Lentic | place: Lake Erie, Canada | collected...
CTTTCACAAAGGGCACGATCAACTCTTCGATCGACACCCCGCCGTGGACCACCACCTGCTCGCCCTCCGGCACAAAGGCGGTTCGTCCGCCTGCGAATAAGGGCATGAAGTTCGCAGGTAGTCCAGCGATTTCCAACCTCACTGTGGTGGGATAGGCCGCAGCGGAATCGGCCAGCAACGGCTCACTCCGGTAGACCCGCACGCGCTCTCCACGCGTCTCGGCAATCACGCCCTGGTTGGGTCTGCCGACGCCGGCGGACTCCACGTTGCCGTGGTCCGCCGTGAGATAGATGTGGTATCCCTTGTCCAGCAGCAGCGAGAAAAGCCGGTCGACGAAACCAGTCGTCAACCAGTTCCCGATCCACATCGCCACGTCCTTCTTGGACCGCTCCTTGTGGAGCCGATCGTCCACCTCATCGATGACCAGGCCCACCACCTTCGGTCGCCGGTCATTCAAGTCCGCCTCAAGCACATCCAGTTGATCGACTTGGCGCAGCGCACGTCGATACATCACTTCATTCGCGTTGACGCCTTCGTTCTGCCAGAACGTCTTCCACAAGGATTCCTCCTTGTCCGTCCTGTCGATGGAGTCGTCGAACTCACGCGGTTTCAGGCCGGAGAACAGCGCCTGGCGCGACACCGATGTCACGGTCGGGAGCCATGCAAACGCGGTTCCCTCGTCGAACGCGAAACGTTTCGTGGTGGCAATCAGGCGCTCGCGGATCTGCACCCACTGGTCGAAGGCCAGCCCGTCGAATACCAGTAGAGCCACCTTGGTTTCCCCTGCGGACCGCCGATGGCGCAAGAAGCGCGGCACGTGGTGCACCATCACCGGGCCCTTGGTCACCGGCTGCAGGATCAGGTCGGCGTAGTGCTTGGCTGCGACCCAGGCTAGCAGACCCTCGTCTGATTGCGCTTGCAAGGTCTTGATCCGTTCCCGAATCACGGGCAAGTGTTCGCTGCCTTCCGTGCCGGGCAGGCCATGCGTGCGGGCCAGGATCTCACCGTAGCGCTTGGCGAACTCGCCCCAGTCCTTGTGCGAAGACGCTGCCGTTGGGATCGTCTCGATCAGGCCATCAATACCTTTGAGCACCAAGGCATGCAACGCCGCCGGGTCTTGAACGATCCCGGCCTTGATCCAACTCGGCACTCCAGCCGGGACGCTGTGCACCGCCAGCGGATGCAAGCTGCCGTCGAGGAACATGGAGTCGACCAGCACCTGCACATCGGAGTGGTCGAAGGGAATCTCGATCTTGGCGACGTAATCTGGCGGCGGAGGTTCGCCCGTGCGCGTGCCATCCAGTCCAAGTGTCTTCAGGTAGCGATACCACGCGTCCTGCACCACACGCAGCAGCGCACTCTTGGATGCCAGCCATTTAGCGACGGGTTGGTCCGGGAACAGCCCTTTGCCTTGGATGATGCTCGCTGCATGCTGGGCAAACAGGGGCGGCAACGAACGGTTGGCGAAGTGAAGCCGCAACAGCTCGCGCCAGAAGTCCACCTGGGTGCGGATAGATCTTGGCGCCAGTTGGTAGACGTGCTCGAGGATGAAGTCCTTCGATCCGTTCTCGCCCCGTGCATTCTGCAATTCCGTATGGTGGGCTTGAAACAGCCCGGCCAAATGCTCCGGCTCGACTTGCTGTACCGCGCTGTATGCCAGCCTGGGGAAGAGCTCCGCAAGGCTGAGCCGGACCACACGTCCGTGGTGCACGATGTCCCACGGCAATTCATTCGCGTCGGCGCTACGCAGATGCAACACCAGCGAGGGCGCTGGCCCTTGCTCACCCCGATCCCAGGCGGCGCGATAGCGTTCCTCATATTCCGCGCGGAAGGCGAACGGGTCTTCGTACAGCATCACCTCGAAGCCGCGACCGCGCAGTTCCGACAACAGCTTTTCGTCCAGCAGCACATCTTCGGGGTCGCACGCCACCCACAGCCGGGTGAGATCGGCCGTGAAGTGGCTGAGAATGCGTTCTGACCACTGGCTCATCCCACCTGTCCTCCGGGCATCACATCGCCGGAGACGCGCACCATCATCACGGCATTCAAATCCGGCACGTTGGCCTCCATGTCATCGAGGGCCGCCATGCGTGCATCGTGTTCTTGTTGCAGCCGCTTGCGCCGGTGCTCGCGCACGGCGGGCAGGCCGATTCGTCCAATGGCCTGGCCTCGGGCCTCGAACGCATACACCGCACGCTCACGTTCTTCCTTCAGCCGGGCGCGGTGTTCGGTCAACAGTTCGGTGAAGATCCGTTCACCCTGGGTACTGGCAGCTGCATGCGATGCCTCGAACCACTTCGCCGACTCCTGGGCACCCGTCACGGCATGCACGTCTACGGTTTCGGTCAGCAGCAGATCCCAGACGCGCTTGGCGGTCGGCACGAAGGGCCGGCCTTCCTCGTTGATGAACACCGGCAGGAAGCGCTTCCGGCTCAACCCTTCAGCCGCCAGGCTGATTTCCCATAGGGACCAGATGCCGCGAACCGAATCCGGCAGGCCGGTCACGCGGATCACCGGCAGCGGCTGCCCGGCGACAAAGCGTGGCAGCTCGCTGATCACCGCCCGAGCGCGTGGGTCTTCCATCGTGACCCATTCCAACTCCGGGTTCTCATCCGCCGTGCGGGCGTCAAAACAGGCCTGTGCCGACTCGCTGCCGTCTGCCCAATTCACCCGCCATGCCTTGCCAACTTTTGCTGCCGAGCCACCGCGCGCAGCCAACCCGCTGGTGATGGCGCGCTCCAGCCAGAACTGCGCCGGGTGGTCGCGCCACTTGCGGGCATCGTCGGCATCCAGATCATGTTCGGTGGTCAGCAGATCACTGTTCTTCTTCGACTCCGCCAGGGTGGAACGCAATTGCGACACCACGGCGTCGCACTCCTGTTCGATGGCGTCCGGGTTCTGCAGGCCATGCACGAACAGTTCGTCGAAGATCGGGTCGGCCTCGACCGAATCCATCACGTCAGCCGCCTTGTCGACGCCAAACTCCTGCGCGATGACCTCGAGCTTTGCCTCCAACACCTGGCGCACCCGATGCTCCACGGTGTCTTCGAGCACAAAGTTGATGGCGCGAACCACGTGCTTCTGTCCGATGCGGTCCACCCGGCCAATGCGCTGCTCGATCCGCATCGGGTTCCACGGCATGTCGAAGTTGACGATGACATGGCAGAACTGCAGGTTCAGACCTTCACCACCGGCATCCGTCGAAATCAGCACGCGCACATCCTTGGAGAACACCTGTTGTGCCCGTGTGCGCGCTTCCAGGTCCATGCTGCCGTTGAGCGTCGCCACCGAGAAACCCCTGCTTTCCAGGTAGTCGGCCAGCATCGCTTGCGTCGGCACGAACTCGGTGAAGATCAGCACCTTCAGCGCCGGGTCGCCTTCCTCTTGCTGGAGCTTGTAGATCAGCTCCAGCAGTGCCTCGGCCTTGGCATCGGTGCCTGCGGCCTCGGTTTCCCGCGCCAGCTCCAGCAGCATCTCGACTTCAGACTTCTCCAGCTCCCAGCCGCTGGACTGCATCGCCAGATCCACCTGGGACTGGCCGTCGAGGTCCGCCCACTCGTCCGGACTGGTGTTCTCGAACAAGTTGGCCTGCGACTGCGGCGCATCGAGCAGGGCCTGGCGCTTCTCCAGCGTGGTGCGAATGGCTGCCGTACTGGACGTTACCAGCCGCTGCATCAGAATCATCAAAAAGCCGATGTGGCGCTGCTTGGCCGCCATGGCCTGGTTGTAGCCGTGGCGCACATAGTCGGTCACCGCCTCGTACAGGCGCTGCTGCGAGCCGTGTCGGGCCTGCCATGCCACGGCCTGCAACCGGGTAACACGCGGCTTGAACAGCGGCTGGCCTTCAGCATTGATCGATGCGCGCTTCTCGGTGCGGATCACGAAGGGGCGCACCCGGTCGCGGCTGACGCTGCTCTCATCCGGGAAGGCCTCGCGATCCAACAACTGCATCAGCCGCATGAACTGGTCGGTCTTGCCTTGGTGCGGCGTGGCCGACAGCAGTAAGAGATAGGGCGATGCCTCGGCCAGCGCCGCGCCCAGCTTGTAGCGGGCCACCTGCTCGGTGCTGCCGCCCATGCGGTGGGCTTCGTCGATGATGACCAGATCCCACGTCGCTGAGATCAGGTCCTCAAAGCGCTCGCGGTTGTAAGTGTTGAGTTGCTCCAAGCTCCAGCCGCGACGGCCCTCCAGCGGCTTCACCGAATCAAGCGAGCAGATCACCTGGTCGTGCATGCGCCACAGGTTTTCTTCCTCGCCCGCGCCGCCGCTGCGCCACTGGCGGAAGGCCGCCAGCTCGGACGGCTCGATGAACTGAAACTTCTCGCCGAAGTGCAGGCGCATTTCCGCCTGCCACTGGCGCACCAGCCCCTTGGGCGCCACCACCAGGATGCGCTTCACCCGGCCACGCAACTTCAATTCGCGCAGAACCAAGCCAGCCTCGATGGTTTTACCGAGGCCTACCTCATCGGCCAGCAGGTAGCGGATGCGATCACGGCTGACCGCGCGGTTCAGCGCATAGAGCTGATGCGGCAGCGGCACCACGCTGGACTGGATCGGCGCCAGCAGCAGGTTGTCTTCCAGCGCATCCAGCAGCTTGGCTGCCGCCGTGGTGTGCAGGATCTGCTCCACGCTCGGGCGAACACTTTCCAGCGAGGCCAGATCCACCGACCGCGCGCGCACGACCGCGTCCTTGGCGGGCAGCCAGACGCGGTAAGCCACCTCGCCCCACACGTCCTGCCGCTCGATCACACGGCACGGTGATGCCTGCCGGGTGAACCAGCACCAGGCGCCAATGGTGAACCCGCTGCCTGCCACGCTCAGATCCCGTCCTCGGTACGGGTCAGCGCGAGGTCATAGAGCGTCAGCAGCTTCTCGTCCTCTTGCAGCGTTTCCTCTGGCAGCTTGTTGGCGATGCCGATGATGGTCTGGTAGTCCTTCGCCGCCCATGCCGCGCGGAAACCGGCGCGCAGTACTTCCAGGCGCGATTCCTTGATCTTGCGACCGGTGAAAGCCTTGTAGGTCTCGAATTCCTTCAGCAGCGCCTTCTCGCGCTTCTTCTCCAGGTCTTGTGCCTTGTTGGGGTCGGGCACGTACCAGCGATCTTTGGCCTTGGCCACCAGTGCGGGGCTGTTCTTCTCCAGCCCGCGCAGATCCTTGTGGTTGGTCGAGAGATAGCTGTGGATCTGGCTCGGTACCTCACCAGTGCCGTCGTACTTCAGGAAGTTGTCCTCTAGCAAAGCTGATAGCTCTGGTTTGGCCTCGTGCTTCTTCCAGCCTGCGCCAAGCTGGCCCATGAACTCAGGACTGACTTCTTGGTAAGTCGATGGGCGACGCTTCAGAAAATCTGACAGCCAGTCAATCGCGCTGCGTTCGTCGGAGACAAACATCTCCATCTGCGGCGCAACCGCGACCTGTAAGCGTTTCTTGTCGTACTCAGCCACTTGCTCTGGCAGAAACACCATTCCATCGCGCTCGACGAAACGTTGTGTAAGACCAGCCTGAAACTCTTGTGTGGACATCGGCACAGGGGTGTTGTGCCGAACGAACCATGCGACCATTCGATCAAATATGATTCGCGGGTCTCGCTCGGAAACGAACTCCATTTCATAATTCTTGACAATCGCTACTGGGAGATAGCGCAGATGGGTTCTTACAAAATCCCATACTGAATCTTCACCCCCTCCTGTTTTGACGAAGCGGTCTTCAAGACCACCATCCGGCTTGTAAGCGGAAATAACTAAATCCTGCTTCACGGACGTAGCATTGTTTACTGCATTAAAGCTGCCTTTCCCCTTGTTTAGGACGGATACATTGGCAACAACAAAGCCAGCCTCTTGGAGGGATGTTTGAATTAGATTCCAAACATAGGCCTGGGTATTTGAAAACTCCACAGTCATCCACCGACCAGGCTTAAGAGCGTCATAGGCGCTCTTGAAGCAAGAAAGCATCAGATGCCGATACTCAATCCCTCCCTTCTTTTGGGACTTATTTTCTATTGCTTCAGGCTCTGCATTTGTGAGCAATCCCAGCCAGCTTTCCCATGCAACATTTAGCTCCGAGTACATCAAGTTGGAACCAAAAGGAGGATCGACGAATATGTAATCAAGAGAGTTTTTCGGTATGCCTGTACTCGCCATGCTTCCACAAGTGACAGCGCCTCCTCCGGGCATGTTCTCGCGCACTTTCAGTGCTCGTGTACGCAATGAAAATCGCTCCAAAACTGAGGTTTCTACGGACAGCGAGGCGACATACCAAGTACCACGCAAACTTGTGATTACGCCGCCGCCACCACCGAAGTAATTTCCAAGATGAAGTCTGTTTTCTTTTCCTACCCACGTTAGTGCCGAAGTGAACCAGAACAGGTACTTTGGATCGACTGCCGCAATTTTCTCGCGCAGCGCAGAGAGCACGATGAGGTTGCGTCTTGTGTACAAATGGTGAGCATGTGTGATGCCAAGGCGCTTAACTTCAGAAGTCTTGTCACCATCTTGAATTGGATTTTTTGGGATCCAAGAAGAAATAGACTGGGATAGTGATTTTCGAATTACTTCAAGGTCATTGGCATCTGGCCTCTTCTCGAATCGTTTTGATCCAACGCTATAGTTGATGAGCACTGGCACCTGTTTTGTCTGCTTGATGTCAGCACCAAGGTCAGCATCGAAGGTCGTTTCCCAAGCGCGATCTAGCTTTCTCTTTGTCGCTAATACAGAGCAGTGCGGGCAATTAAACTCGTCGAGTGCCTTTTCCAGAGTCTTGTCGACGGCGGTATCCCAAAAAATGATCTCTCCTGCGCATTCGGCGCAGTTGAATACATCCGACCAAACGGTAAAGTTAATTTTTCCTTTTGAGGCGCCGTCGGTATGAGTCGTTTGATATAGCCATCCAAACTCCTTTTCCGTCTCCGCAAGAATCCGTTGGGCATGACCTTCAAATTCATCAAGCTCAATCGGTGTGTTGTAGTTGTATGCGATAAAGCTGGCAGCAGGCGATAGATCGTTTAATACGGATACCCGTTTTCCGAGTTTTGAAATTGGTATCCAAGTCTTCTTTCCTGAGTCAAGGCGTTCTTCGAGAATCGTGCCATCGGGACTTACTCGATATCCAAGAGACTCGACTTCTCTTTTGTCGCCGCACAATTGCGCAGCTACCCCAGTCATCCCTGTTCCGCAAAATCCGTCTAGAACGATGTCGCCAGGCTGGGTGTAGTGCAGGATGTACCGCATGATTGCTTTGTGCGGAACCTTGGTGTGGTAGCTGTGCGCGTTGTAGATGGGATCGTTTTTGCCTTCACTGACGTCAGCAGCAAAGGGTTCTTTGCTGTAAGGCACTGACGAGTCATAGGGCTTGCCGTAGTGTCGAACGAATTCTTCGATAAAAGGATTCGGGCAAGCTGTGTAGTACGGCGGGTCAGAAAGCGCAAGGATGGCTTCGTCCGAGCCAATAGGAAATCCTTCGATTTTTCGAAATTCGGGATCTTTGAGCTTTTCGGCAAGCAGCTTCAGGTAGTGCTCGCGTCGGGCCTGGTCGCTCGGAAACGTTTGCCCGAGGCATTCAACCGGGCCGGATTTGGCCGCGTGGTTCTGGAAAAGATCACTCATCAGTCGTTCCTCAAGTTCTTGTTGTCATCGCCGTCCTGCCAGCGCCGACTTTCGCTTTTTGCATACATCACTCGATCACGAAGCGCAGCTTGGTGGCATCCTTGCCCTTGCAGCGCTCGTTCATGAAAGTGTCGAAGCGCTTGCGCAGATCGTCCGGTGTGGCCGGCGAGCCGCCTTGCAGCAGCGCCAGCTTGATCTCATCGCCTTTGACCGCGATCTTCTCCAGCCCCGACAGCGCCTCCTGCACGGCATTCGCAAACTCGGTGGTCATCGGGTCTGGCAGCTTGCGTGAGGCCAGGAAGGCGTCGATCAGCTTTTTGGAGGCGGGCGGCAACAGGCCCAGGCTGTCCTGCGTGAACGGGTCTTCCAGGTTCTCCAGCAGGGTCTGCTGCCAGTTGGCCAGCAACTCGTCCAGATCGTCGTCCAGCTTGTGCAGGCGGTTGGCCGCCGGGATCAGCTCCAACTGCTCGGCAGAAGGGCGGAATTGGCAGTGCGGGCAGACGGCGGCCGCGACCAGGGTTGGCTCATCTAGCGAAGAGCAGCTCTTCAGGCCGTTGAGCGACTCCTCGAAGGCAGTGAGTTGGCTCGTGGGCATCAGCGACACACCGGCCAGCACGCGCAGTGCCAGCAGGCGATCGTCCTTGCGCAGGGCGTTGCGGGTCTTGTCCTCGGCCACGCCCAGCCGCGCCTTGCTGTGGCTGGCGATGTAGGCGGTGATGTAGTCCTTCTTGAGCTGGTTGAGCGTCTGCCGGTATTCGGCGGCGTGCTCGGCGGTGCGGTCCTGGCTGAGTTTTTCCTGCAGTGCCTTGCGGGCGGTTTCGGCCTGCTTTACCCACGGGTGCTCGGCGGGCAACACCATCTCGGCCTGCGAGAGGTAGGACGCCGTGCTGCCCAACTCCACCACCAGTTCGAGCAGGCGCTCGACAGCGGCCAGGATCTCCAGATTCTTTTTCTGGCCGTCCAGGTCTTCCTGGGTGACGCGCAGATTCTTGAGCTTGCCAACGGTGTTGTAAGGCGCCAGCGACTCGGTGAACTTCTTCAGCGAATCCAGCCGGGCGTGCCAGTCTTTGGCTTCTTCTTCGCGCAGCAGGTTCTGGCCCCAGAAACCGAGCTTGCCTTGCTGCAGGTCGGAACCGGCCTTGAGCACACGCGGCACCAGGCCGCTGACTTTCTCCTGCAGTTTGATGACCGGCTCGGTCTCGCCCTGGCTGGCCTTCTGGGCCAGGCCGGACGGCAGGTCGAACAACTCGAACAAGGCACGCAGCACCGCGAGGTTGATTTCCTTGGGCGCCTCAACGTGCTTGAACTGCTTGAGTTCCTCCAGTGAGCGTTCTGCCAGTTGCGCCAGCTTGCCGGAGTCGACCTTGTCGCCGGTGATCGACAGCACGATGTCGCCGGAGTAGACCAGCCCGCCCAGCACGGTGACCAGCAGGTCGGGTTCCAGCCGGTACTTGATCGGCGCGAAATACTCGACGTCCGATGTGCCCGACAGCAGTTCGCTGCGGTTGAGCACCTGGCCGTGGCCCTTGGCCTTGAGGCGGTTGAGCACCTCCTGCGCGTAGCGGGAGTTGGCCGGGTCGACGCGGTCGCCATCGAGCAACTCCAGCGCATCGAGCACGGCGAGCGCATCCTTGGTGCGAGTGCCGCCGGCCAGTGCGCGCAGCGCATTGCCGATCAGTTGCTTGCGGTTGGCCTCGGTGACCAGCACCGAGAAGGTGGGGTATTCCGGCGAGAGATCGACGAAGCGCTGGCCCAGCACCAGGCCCGAAATGACGTTCACCACGTCGCGGAAGTTGATACGTTCGTCCGCACCCAGCCGCGCCCGGTCACGCAGCGACACGCCTTTGGCCCACTCCTGCAGGTTCTTTTTCTTGCCCTGGTAGGTGACCTCAAAGGCGGTCATCTGCTTTTCCTGCAGCCACTTGCTCATGGCGCGCAGGAAGTCCTGTGCCTTGGAGAGGTAGATGGCCTTGGCACCGCCACTGGCGGTGGAGGCCAGATCAAGTGCCGCCGCGTAGGACGACAGGTGTCGCTTGAGATCGTCGTCCAGCCCGGTGAGGCGGAAGAAGACCTCGTCCGACAGGTTGTTGTCGGCGAACTTCGGCTTGTCGAAGGGCTGGATGAAGTAGACGTAGAAGTCGCGCTCGGGCTGGGCCGTGGGCCGATCGTTCGGCGCCCCGAAGAACAGGTAGCCCATGCGCTCGACGCGGCGCTCCTGCCATTCGATCTGGTACTGCCAGATCTGGAAGCCGGGGTAGCGCAGGTCGTCGCTGCATTCCATCAGCGCCTTGATGGCGCTGTAGTAGGCGCGGTCGAGTGCGTCGCTATCCAATGTGCCGGCGCGATTGGCGATTTGCGCATCGTAATCAACGTCTTTCTTCAGGTCGAAAAAATACTGGCGGTTGTCTTCAGACTTGGAGATGAACTGGCCATTGACCGTTTTGATCAGCTCGTTGAGCGCCATCTGCACGGCGGTAAGCAGATCCTCAGCAGGGTCGGGCATGTCCTCAAACCCGGGCTGATACAGGCACAGCGAATCACGCAGTTCTTCAACGGTCGGGCCGATAGGGACGTAGATGTCACCGGTGGTCAGGCGGCGAACCGCCAGCGCTTTCACAATTCGCCGCGCCATGGGTTTGTAGGCCGGCCTGCTGAAGGATTGCTCAACCTTCGATTCCAACACTTCTGCGACCCGATAGACATCCTTGATGCTTGCATCCGCACGCAGCGTTGGGTTCGCCCTGACGGTATCCCAGAAGCTCTCGTAGCTGATGAGCTGAGGACGATCAAGGGGCACATCCTGGTCGAGGATGGCCAGCATGGCAGCCTCGATGGTCTTGAGCGCGCCACGCTTCTCGGTGAAGTGGATCTGCTCGAAGGTCTTCAGGTAGTCGGGGTGAACCGGGAAGAGGCGAACGTACTCATCCATGCGCTCGTTCATGGAGCCGTAGAACTTGGCGAACGGCGTGAGGTATTCGCGGATCTTGTTCTGCTGGTCAGCAGTCTTCTTGAGCAGGCGCGCGGAGACGACGAAGCTGACGTCCTGGCGGTCGATGAGGATCTGAGTGAAGCGCTCGTTGACACGCCGCATGCTGTCGGAAACATGCTCGAAGCGGCCGCCGTCAAAAATGGCTTCCTGTACACCGGCCACGAAACGGAATCGCAACTGCTTGGTGACTTCACCGATCTGACGCATAAATGCCAGATCGAGCACCAGTTCGTGCCCCTTGCGTGATTGCAGGTACTCCAACAATTCATCGACCACCAAAAGCAGCCCTTGATCAGGGTAAGACTCATGAAAGGCCGCCATCATGGCGTCCAGGGAGGCTTTGTTGTCCAGCTCATCTGCGGCAGATGGAAATTCAAAGCTAATGCCCAGATTGTCCAGAAAACCCTCAAGCTTGCGGGTGATGATCTGGCGCAGCGGCATCTCCAAGCCACCCACTTCGATGCGCAGCACCTTGAAGCGACCGGCGATCGGGGCAACCGCTTCGGCGACCTTCGGGTGGCGGATCATCGGTGCGTAGGCAGCGTCTTCGGCCACCAACGACAGCACGGACATCAAGTGCGACTTACCGGTGCCGTAGTTGCCGACGATCAGCACGCCCTTGTGATCGACCGAGTCGTCGAAACTGAGCTGGGGAACCATGAGCTTGGAGATCCGCTCGGCCATGTCGTCGGAGATGACATAGGTCGCGACGAGCTTCTTGGCCTCGTCCGGGCGCCCGGCATCGAGCAGCTGAATGACTGACTCGATCTGCTCGAACTGGATCAGATCTCCGTATTTCATGTTCTTGGCCATATGGCTCTCTCTTCCCCGTAGCGTCAAATTTCGAGTACGACCACGCCGTCACGGCTGTAGTCACGATGTTCTGGATGGCTCATGTCGGCGTACACCAAGCGATCACCGCGCAGCTCGCCAGGCCAGACGGCCACGACGCGCTTGGAATGAGCCAGCCGCCTGACGAGGTCAAGCGGGTTGATCTGCAGGCCCGGCTCGAACAACAACTCGAGGTTGTCGAGCAGCAACGGGTCCTCCGTTCGTTCCTTGTCCGCGATCTCCCGCAGCAGTTCGCCTGCCGAGAAGCCGCGCTTGTTGTTCGGCGTGGCAGCCAAACGGCGCCCCAGCTCCAGGCCGACGTTCAGCGGCTCGATGTTGAGCTTGGCGCTCAATTGTCGGAGCAGTTGGGTCTTCCCACTGCGGCTGGGTCCGACCAGCAGGATCAACTTGCTGTTGAGGTCGCCGATTTCGCCGATGAGTCGTTCGAGTTTTGCGAGCATGCTCATCCCCTCAGTCCGTCTCGGCTTCGAGCCGTTGTTGATCAGGGGAGCGATAGCCCGGCGCCAGCACTGCATTGCGCACGCCGTAGATGGCCAGGTGGTCCTTCAGCCACAACCGGTACTCATGCCCGCGCAAGCTGTGGTCAGGTGAGCAGTCGACACTCCATTTGCGCAGGATGTATCCCGCCGTGGCGGCGCGCAGATTCATCCGCAACACGCCGCCCTGCATGCCGTAATCCATCTCGGTGATTTCCGGCCGGGGTTGATCCGGGTGGGGCACCAATTCCAGCTCGACGATCCGGGTCCACTGAATGTCCTGGTCGCTCGTCTCGTGAGGCGCCACTGGCTGCCCCTTGAGCACCACCGGGCGCTTGATCCGGGTGATGACGAAATCCCGGAACTCTTGGGACTTCCGGTCGAAGGCGCGGACGTGCCAGCGCAGGCCGTTGTCGATCAGAGCAAACGGCACGATCTCCCGCTCCGTGCGGCCGCTGGAGATGGAGTGGTACTCGATGCCGAGCGGACACTCCTGGTGAATTGCCCGGGTCACGCTCGCCAGCACATCCAGATCCGGATACGTGAGCCGTGACGGGCTCTCGCTGGCCACCCACGCCTTGAGCCGCATCGGTTCGCCGTCACCAAATCCTTGAGTCAACCACGACATCACCCGCTCCGGGGGATAGTCGAACACGGGCCGGAAGTCCGACCCCAGGACGTAGGCCTTGCCTTTGGGGTCATAGTCGATGTTGCCCGGAGACAACTCCTTATAGAGCGCCAAATCCCGGGTTGCCGCTGCGGACTGGATGCCAAACCGCGCAACCAAGTCCTGCCGACGGATCTCCCCCACGAAGCGCACACGCAGCTCAATGAACGCGAGCCGGTCGCGCTGAGGCTGGGTCAATTCTGCAAGTTTGTCTTTGGGCATTCCTGAGTGCTCTATCGGGTTAACGAATGCTTATGCGGGTTATTGCGGGAAGTATATAAGCTGCTCTAGAATGCGGCAACGCAATGTTTTTGATTCTTGTATGCGTTGCATTATGATCACCACATGACGGGCGTTGCCCGCACTTTGGAGCATGGGAGTGAAAGCAGACAAAGCCATCGCGACCTACCGGCGCATGCGGGCGCAGCCGCTGTGGCGTCTGCTTGCCTCAACTACCGGGCCTACCGTCATTGGCCTACTTCAAGCTCATCTGTATGAGAGCGAGCGAAGCCTCCCTGCCTCCATTTTTTACGAACGCATCGCAAGGGATCTGGAAGAACTGCGCGCCCAAGGCGAAGACTTTCCCCAAACGGCACAGGCGTATGTCGCCAGCTGGCTCGCCGATGGGTTCCTCGAGCGACGCTTCCCGGCTGGGGCTTCAGAAGAGGAATATGAACTCTCCACGGCGGCCGTCGAAGCCATTCGGTTTGTCTCTGGACTGGCACAACCGCACTCAGCCGCGACCGAAAGCCGCCTGACGCTCGTCATCGAGGCCTTGGCCCGACTTGCCGAGGACACAGACACCGACAAGTTCCGCCGCATCGACCGGCTGATGGCCGAGCAAGCCCGCATCGACAAGGAGATTGACGCCATCCAGAAGGGGCAGATGCGCGTGCTGCCGCATACGACGGCGCTCGAGCGCACGCGTGAGATCATCACGCTGGCCG
>Ga0209023_10005665_pt1 | contig 13527 bp, 15 predicted proteins | sample LakOneMetagenome_FD_187468 | JGI IMG/M metagenome (GOLD analysis project Ga0209023, IMG submission 187468) | Freshwater and sediment microbial communities from Lake Erie, Canada (SPAdes) (version 2) | ecosystem: Environmental > Aquatic > Freshwater > Lentic | place: Lake Erie, Canada...
GTTCGGCATCGGCTACTGGTGGGCGCTGATCCTGGCGCCGCTGATCGTCGGCGCGTTCGGCATCGTGCTCGAGCGCACCATGCTGCAGTGGCTGACCGGCCTCGATCATCTCTACGGCCTGTTGCTGACCTTCGGCCTCGCGCTGATCATCCAGGGCGTGTTCCAGAACTATTTCGGCTCCTCCGGCCTGCCGTATGCGATCCCCGACCTGCTCAAGGGCGGCGTCAATCTCGGCTTCATGTACCTGCCGATCTATCGCGGATGGGTTGTCGTGTTCTCGCTGGTGATCTGTATCGCGACCTGGTTCCTGATCGAGAAGACCCGCCTTGGCGCTTATCTGCGCGCGGCGACGGAGAACCCGACGCTGGTGCGCGCCTTTGGCATCAATGTGCCGCGCATGATCACGCTGACCTATGGCCTTGGTGTCGGTCTTGCGGCTCTCGCCGGCGTGCTGTCGGCACCGATCAACCAGGTGCGTCCGCTGATGGGCGCGGACCTGATCATCGTCGTGTTCGCGGTGGTTGTGATCGGCGGCATGGGGTCGATCATGGGCTCGATCATCACCGGCTTCGCGCTCGGCGTGATCGAAGGCCTGACCAAGTATTTTTATCCCGAGGCGTCCAACACCGTGGTCTTCGTGCTGATGGTGCTGGTGCTCCTTGTAAAGCCGACTGGACTGACGGGACGGGCGAATTGACATGACAACGATTACCGACAACGCCGCTCCCGTGAAGGGCCGCACCAGTGACGAGATGATCGCGTTCGTGATCATGACGGTGCTGCTGGCCGCCGTGCCGCTGACCGGCCTTTATCCGTACTTCGTGATGCAGGCGCTGTGCTTTGCGCTGTTCGCCTGCGCTTTCAACCTGCTGATCGGCTACGGCGGCCTGCTGTCGTTCGGACATGCCATGTTCCTCGGCACCGCGGGCTATGTCACCGCGCATGCCCTGAAGGTATGGGGTGTTTCGCCCGAGATCGGAATCATTCTGGGCGTGGCTGCGGCTGCCGCGCTCAGCGTCATCACCGGGCTGATCGCGATCCGCCGCCAGGGTATCTACTTCGCGATGATCACGCTGGCGCTGTCGCAGCTCCTGTTCTTCATCTACCTGCAGACCCCGTTCACCCACGGTGAAGACGGCATCCAGGGCATTCCGCAGGGCAGGATGTTCGGCATCTTCGACCTGTCGCAGCCGATCACGCTCTATTATGTCGTGATGGTGATCTTCCTGCTCGGGTTCCTGGTGATCTACCGCGCCATCAACTCGCCGTTCGGCGAAGTCCTGAAGTCGATCCGCGAGAACGAGCAGCGCGCCATCTCGCTGGGCTACAAGACCGATCAGTACAAGCTGCTGGCCTTCATCCTGTCCGGGACGCTGGCGGGCCTGGCCGGGGCGGTGAAGGTGTTCGTGGCGCAGAACGCCTCGCTCACCGACGTGCACTGGACCATGTCCGGCGAAGTCGTGCTGATGACGCTGGTCGGCGGCCTCGGCACGGTGTTCGGACCGGTGGTCGGCGCCTTCGTGATCATCGCCATGCAGCAGTATCTGGCCGGCTTCGGACAGTGGGTGACGGTGATTCAGGGCGCGATTTTCGTGATCTGCGTGCTCACCTTCCGCCGCGGCGTCATCGGCGAAATCGCCTATTTCTTCAAACGATCGCTCTAATCGCCTGATTTCGCGGTCTTTATTGCCTCGATAAAACAGTGGATGACCGGTGCATTTGCGCCGGTCGCTGCCTGTTGGCCTGCAAAGCGGTTTATGACAGATAGATGACGAATTCTGTCATGCCGGAGAATGATCATGCTGGGCTGGTTTCGTAAACTGCTGCCTCGGGAGGAGCGGTTTTTCGACCTGTTCGCCCGGCATTCGCAGGCGGTGGTGCAGGGCGCAGAGGCGCTGGAAGGCATGATGCGCGGCGGGGAGGAAACCCCGGTTTACTGTCAGCGCGTCAACCAGTTCGAGAATGACGCCGACCAGATCACCCGCGAAGTGCTGACCGCGGTCCGCCGCACCTTCATCACCCCGTTCGACCGCGGCGACATCAAGAACCTGATCACGGCGATGGACGACGCCATCGACCAGATGCAGCAGACCGCCAAGGCTGTGATGCTGTTCGAGGTGCGCACCTTCGAGCCGCCGATGCGCGAGATCGGAACTATCCTTGTTCAGTGTGCCAACCTTGTCGGCCGCGCGGTGCCGCTGATGCAGTCGATGGGTGAGAATGTCACCACGCTGACGGCGCTCACTGAGGAAATCACCCGTCTCGAAGGACGTGTCGATGACCTGAACGACATCGGCTTGAAGGAGCTATTCCTCAAGCACCGCGACGGCAGCCCGATGGATTTTGTGGTCGGCGCCGAAATCTACAAACATCTTGAGAAAGTCGCCGACCGCTTTGACGACGTTGCGAACGAGATCAACAGCATCGTGATCGAACAAGTTTAAGGTCAGGACCTCGTCGTGGATGCATCGCTTGCTTTCCCCATCCTGGTCGGCTTGATCGCTGTCGCGCTGCTGTTCGATTTCCTGAACGGCCTGCACGATGCGGCCAATTCCATTGCCACGATCGTCTCGACCCGTGTGCTGCGGCCGCAATATGCGGTGGCGTGGGCGGCGTTCTTCAACTTCATCGCCTTTGCCGTGTTCGGCCTGCATGTGGCGCAGACCATCGGCACCGGGATCATCCATCCCGAGGTGATCGATGCGCATGTAATTTTTGCCGCGCTGATCGGCGCCATCGTCTGGAACCTGGTCACCTGGGGACTCGGCATGCCGTCCAGCAGTTCGCATGCATTGATCGGCGGCTTGCTTGGGGCAGGCATGGCCAAGGCTGGCATTTCGGTCGCTGTGTGGAGCGGACTGACCAAGACGCTGCTCGCCATCGTCCTGTCGCCGCTAGTCGGCTTCCTGCTGGCGCTGGTGCTGACCGCAATCGTGTCATGGGCGTCGGTGCGCTCGACGCCTTTCGCGGTCGATCGCGCCTTCCGGATCCTGCAGTTCGCGTCGGCCTCGCTGTATTCGCTCGGCCATGGCGGTAACGACGCGCAGAAGACCATGGGGATCATCGCCGTGCTGCTGTACTCGCAGGGCTATCTCGGTGGCGAATTCAGTGTCCCGTTCTGGGTGGTGCTCGCATGCCAGGCAGCGATGGCGCTCGGCACGCTGATGGGCGGCTGGCGCATTGTCCGCACTATGGGTCTGCGCATCACCAAGCTGACGCCGATGCAAGGCTTCTGCGCGGAGACGGGAGGGGCGGCGACCTTGTTCGCCGCGACGTTCCTCGGTGTGCCGGTCTCTACCACGCACACCATCACTGGTGCGATTGTCGGCGTCGGTGCTGCGCGGCGTGTGTCGGCGGTGCGCTGGAACGTGGCAGGCTCGATTGTCTGGGCATGGATCTTTACGATCCCGGCTGCAGCGCTGGTGGCGGCGATGACCTATTACGCCACGACGCTGGCGGGCTGGAAGTAAGAGGGGTGCCGTCACCCGGAGGTGCGCGCTCTTGCGCGCCTCGGCGGGTGACGGGCGATCATTCGCTTAAGCTACGACCTTCAGACCGATGATCCCGGCAACGATCAGTCCGATGCAGGCGATGCGCAGCGCAGTCGCCGGGTCACCGAACAGCCAGATGCCGAGGATCGCGGTTCCAACCGAGCCGATGCCGGTCCAGACCGCATAGGCGGTGCCGACCGGGAGCGTCTTGAGCGACAGGCCGAGCAGGGCAACGCTGGCAATCATGCTGGCAATCGTCAGAACCGATGGCATGAGCCTGGTGAAGCCCTCGGTATATTTCAGGCCGATGGCCCAGCCGATCTCCAGGAGACCCGCGATGAACAGCATTGACCATGCCATGGCCTAACTCCTCCACAGCAGGGCCGTCCCTGCGGATATGTGTGTGAATCGAGGTCGTCCTCGCCCTTGAAATATGCCTCAGGGGAAAAAAAGATGCAAGTGCATGTAAATCAAATACCCTTGATCCTGCCGCGTTTCTTTGTCACACGCTCGGCTCATGTCCGACATCGCTACTGCCGAATCCGCCTCGCTGACGCCGCTCGCCGAAGAAGTGGCGCGCCGCCGTACGTTCGCGATTATCTCGCATCCTGACGCCGGCAAGACCACGCTCACCGAAAAGCTGCTGCTGTTCGGCGGCGCGATCAATCTCGCGGGACAAGTGAAGGCGAAGGGTGAAAGGCGCAACACGCGCTCGGACTGGATGAAGATCGAGCGCGAGCGCGGCATCTCCGTCGTGACGTCGGTGATGACCTTCGAGTTCCAGAACCTTGTGTTCAATCTGCTCGATACGCCGGGCCATGAGGACTTCTCGGAAGACACCTATCGCACACTGACCGCTGTCGACTCCGCGGTCATGGTGATCGACGCCGCGAAGGGCATCGAAGCGCGCACGCTGAAGCTGATCGAGGTATGCCGGCTGCGTGACATTCCGATCATCACGTTCATCAACAAGATGGACCGTGAAAGCCGCGACGTGTTCGATCTGCTCGATGAGATCGAGAAGACGCTGGCGCTCGACACTTCGCCTATCAATTGGCCGGTCGGCCGCGGCCGCGATTTCATGGGGACCTATGACATCGAAACCGGCGGCATCCGGCTGCTGGAGGGCGGCGGCGCCAAGACCGGCGCAGCGGAGAAAATCGAGATTACTGAGTTGGCCGGACGCAACGCCAATCTCAATGCCAACGAAATCGCTGACGAGCTCGAACTGGTGAAGGAGGCGTCGAAGCCGTTCGACCTGCAGTCGTTCCGCGAGGGCCACATGACGCCGGTCTATTTCGGCAGCGCGCTGCGCAATTTCGGTGTCGGCGATCTTCTGGAAGGTCTTGGCCGCTTCGCGCCTTCGCCACGCGCGCAGGACGCAGACAAACGGAAAGTCGAAGCTGACGATCCGAAGATGAGTGCGTTCGTGTTCAAGATTCAGGCGAACATGGACCCGAACCATCGCGACCGCATCGCATTCGCGCGGCTGTGCTCGGGCAAGCTGACGCGCGGCATGAAGGCTAAGCTGGTGCGCACCGGCAAGGCCATCCCGCTGTCTTCGCCGCAGTTTTTCTTCGCGCAGGATCGCGCCATTGCGGATGAAGCCTTTGCCGGAGACGTGGTCGGCATTCCCAACCATGGCACGCTGCGGATCGGCGATACGCTGACCGAGGGCGAGGACATTACTTTTGTCGGCGTGCCGTCATTCGCGCCTGAAATCGTGCGCCGCGTCCGTCTCACGGATGCGATGAAGGCGAAGAAGCTGAAGGAAGCTTTGCAGCAGATGTCGGAGGAGGGCGTGGTGCAGGTGTTCCGTCCGCGTGACGGTGCGCCCGCGCTGGTCGGCGTGGTCGGCATGCTGCAGCTCGATGTGCTCAAGGCGCGGCTCGATGCCGAATATTCGCTGCCAGTGGATTTCGAGATCAGCGAATTCCAGTTGGCGCGCTGGATTTCATCGGATGACCGCAAGAAGCTCGAGGCTTTCATGGCGGCGAACAATTCCGGCGTCGCCGACGATGTCGACGGCGATCCGGTGTTTTTGGCCAAGAACGAGTTCTATCTCGGCTACACCCGCGAGCGCGCGGAAGGCATCGTGTTCTCGGCCGTCAAGGACGTGAAGAAGAAGGCGTAAATCGCATCTGCCATTGAGGCATGCATGTCACGACGCACCTGGGTTGCATTCATACTTGCAGCGATCGTGCTCCCGGCAAAGGCAAGCTTTGCCCTGGACACCCAGCGCAGCGGCGCCTCGCAGATCTCACGTCCATTAAGTGGCATAAAGCCGAGCGGACTGCGTGACGGTCGCTCATTCTGCAATTCGATCCGTTACGGTCCGTGTGTCCCTAGGGCTGGTTATTTGCTCGGCGATCCGATGCATCTCACGGTCCTCAGCAAGCCGGACCAAAAAGACGCCGCAAGCTACGTCAGGCCTGATCGCGATCTGAATACGCTCGACGATCTTTTCATGGCCCTTCGCGCCTGCTGGACGCCGCCGCCGCCAGATGAGGCGAGTGAGGGAGCGGAGATATCGGTCAGGTTTTCGCTCAAGCGGGACGGAGGCCTGATCGGGCCGCCTCGCATCATATACACAGGAGACCGCGCGACGAAGGAGATACGCGATACCTACTTTAAATCGATAACAGCCTCACTCGACGGCTGCGTGCCATTTGCCTTCACAAAAGGGTTCAGCAACGCCATTGTGGGACGGCCGATCACAATCCGCTATGTCGACAACCGCCCGTTGAGGCCGGCTATCCCTTGAACCTTCGCCCTGATGGTCGCGACCAACGGCTACAGTCGCCGTTTTAGCGGACGCAGGGGCAGGGCCGATGACAATCCCGAAGATCAATGGAAATGACGGCACGATCGATCTCGGGCGCTTCGGGCGCGCGCCGGTGGTGCTCTATCCCTCGTTCTTTTTCGCGGCACTGTTTCTGACCTCATATTTCTGGAGGGTGAACAACGGCAACCCTCTGCTGCTTGTCGCAGGCGGCACGTTGATCCTTTTCTTCTCGATCCTGCTGCATGAACTGGCCCATGCCGAAGTCGGTCGCCGCTACGGGATCATCGCGTATCGCATCGAGGTCAATGTTCTGGGCGGCATGGCTCACTTCATGAACCAGCCGCGCCGGATGCGCGACGACTTCGCGATCACGATTGCTGGCCCGATGTCGAATGCCGCTCTGGCGCTGCTCTCGCTGGCCTTGCTCGCGCTCATTCCCGATGCGGTGCCGGACCCGGCCCTCGCGGGTAATCCGTATCTTGTAAGGCCGCCGATTGGCGCCATCGAACGCCTTGCGCGGTTCTCGCTCTATCTCAATGCAGGTCTGGCCATCGTCAACATGTTGCCTGCGTTTCCGCTCGACGGCGGACGGCTGACCTACATGATTATCGCCGACAAGTATGACCGGCGCGCCGCAACGCTGGTTGTCGGCCTGCTCGGCACGATCCTGGCTGTGATTGCAAAGCTGCTGTTCTTGGGAACGCTGCTGGCCGGCATTCCGATTTGGTCGCCGCCGCCGTTCTTGCCGAACTGGGATGCACTCAAGCTTGCCTGGAAAGGGCAGGCGATCCGGATTTGATGATGACGCTGGGAACAGACGATAGAAACCGCACCATGCAGATCACGCTCCAGACATCGGTCGGAGATTTCGACGCAAGCTTCCTGAAGGAGCTGCGCCGATTCGAAGGCGTGATGGAAGCGAACGGGCTCGATCCGTCCGCCTACATCATTTCCAAGGATCGCGTACAGTTCTGCTCGCTTCCGTTTTTCGTTAGGCCGGGCGGCGATGGCTTCAACTACACCGTCTTCATCGACGGGGAATCTTTCTCGGTCACCAAGATCAACGATTTGGCGTTTCTCGGCTACTTCGAGCAGCTCTGCGCGGCTGCTGTTGAAGACAGTACCGCAGTGGAGACAATCGCGTCGCCACTGTCACAGGGGCGCATCGCGGACATCTTCAGCCGGATTCAACAATGGCTGAATGCGCCGGTCGTCGGAAAAGCTGAGTGATAAGTTTCAGCGCAATCGCTTCTCCACATTCGCCTTGATATTGCCAAGGCCGATGGCAGCTTCGGCATCCATGTTGGCGATCTGCTCGTCGGTCGGCGGTTTCTTGCGGGCGGGATTGCGCAGCGTGCGGGTGAACTTCGTGCCGTTGTCCACCTCTTCGCAGGTGTACTGAACCACGATGGGCCCAATGAAGGTGGTCTCGGCTTGCACGATCCACAGCTTCGGGCTGACACAGGCGCGCACGATCCAGTCCAGCGACACCTCGCCGGAGCGGATGTGCCATTTCTCGTGAAACAGTTCGCCGGTGTCCAGCGGACGGTTTTCGCTGTCGATGTGATGCGAGGCCGCGAGCCATTCCGGCCATGACTGCGGATTGGTCACATAGTCGAACACCGCTTTTGCCGGCGCATTGATGATGATGTCGTGGCTGCGCTCGAAGGCGACAGTGGCGGGGGCGTTCATGGCGTTCCTCTGTGTTTTGTTCGCTCACCGGACTGGTTAGTTGATCCGGATATCGCCGCGTTTGATGACATCGGACCACAGCCTGATCTCCGCGTCCATCCGTGCGCGCAGCGCCGCAGGCGTGGAGGGGATTGGCTCCATCAGTTGCGTTTCCAGCCGCTCGCGCACGCTGGGCTTGGTGAGAATGTCATTCACCTCGTCGTTCACCTGCGCGACGATCGCAGGCGGCGTGCCGGCGGGTGCGATCAGCGCATTCCAGGCATCGGATTCCACATCGATGCCCGACTCTTTAAGCGTCGGAACATCGGGCAGGAAGCGCGAACGCTGCGGCGTCGCGACGGCAAGGATCTTCACTTTGCCCTCCGCAAGCTGCGGCGTCACCGCGATGGCAGGCAGGCACGCCGCCTGAACATCGCCGCGGATGACTGCGGTGATGGCCTGCGGCGAGCCGCCGTAGGGGATGTGGACCATTGTCGTGCCCGCGCGCTGCGCGATCGCTTCCATGGTCAGATGCGACAGCGAGCCGGGGCCGATCGAGCCGAATGCCAGCTTTGCCCCATCGCGCTTCAGCATCGCGACGAACTCGGCGACCGAATTGATGTTGAGGTTCGCGGGCACCACCAGCACGCTTGGCAGCGAGGTCAGCAGAGTGATGGGCGCGATATCCTTCGCGGGATCGTAAGGTAGTTTCGAAAACAGCAGCGTGTTGATGGCGAGCGGACCGCCGAGGCTGATGCCGAACGTCGCGCCGTCGGGCGCAGCCTTGGCGACCGCATCGGTGCCGATATTGCCGCCGGCGCCCGGCTTGTTCTCAACCACAAAGCTCGCGCCTGGATGGCGTGCCTGAAGATCGTCTGCGACGATCCGCCCGACCAGATCGGGCGTCGAGCCCGGCGCGTAGGGCACGACGATTTTCACGACTTTGGGTGGCCATGCCGGGTCCGCCGCATGGGCATCCGGGACGAGCGCCACGAGAGCCAGCGCGAGGGCGGCGATTGCAAGGGATTTCATAAGGCCGGAAAGAACTTGGAGCAGGGTTGCGATGCGGAAGCGGCATTGCGCGCCGCACCCTAAAAGTGATACCGGGGCACAGCACAGCCGGACACTAACAGGGTCCTGCGCGGGGTGGAATGTGCCGGAAAGCGGGGCTGAAAACCGCTGCGGGCAGGTCGAAAGCGAGGGCGGCACCATGGGCTTGTTGATCCTGATCGCCGGACTGGCGTTGTTCCTTGGCATTCACACCCTGACCACGCTGCGCGGCCCGCGCGCCAAGGTCATCGCGCGGCTCGGCGAGGGCGGCTACAAGATTCTCTACACACTGGTGTCGTTCGCGGGCCTTGCCCTGATCGTGTGGGGCTTCAGCATGTATCGCGCCACAGGCTGGATCAATGTCTGGTATCCGCCGGTCGCGTTGCGGCACATCGTGCTTGCGCTGATGCTGCCTGCGGTGATCCTTGTTGTGGCGTCCTATATCCGCGGCCGCATCTACACCACGGTGAAGCATCCGATGCTCGCTGGTGTGAAGCTGTGGGCGCTGCTGCATCTTCTTGCCAATGGCGATCTCGGGTCGATCATCCTGTTCGGCTCGATACTCGCCTGGGCGGTCTATGACCGCATCTCGCTCAAGCGCCGCGAAGATCCCGGCGCGCCGCCTATTCCCGTCGGCGGCGTTGGCAACGACCTGATCGCGGTTGCGGTCGGCGTCGTGGTCTATGCCGCGCTGGCCTTCGCATTCCATCCTCTCGTGATCGGCGTCCCCGTGATTGGAGCTTAAGACATGTCCGTGCAATCAGCCGTCAAGCGCAAGACCGCGCCCGATATTCTAAAGCGCAAGGGCGGCGACCCGATCGTGATGCTGACGGCGTATCACGCGCATACCGCGCGGCTGGTCGACAAGTATTGCGACGTGATTTTGGTCGGCGACTCGCTTGGCAACGTGATGCACGGCTTCGAGACCACGGTGCCCGTCACGCTTGAGATGATGATCCTGCAGGGCCATGCGGTGATGCGCGGCTCACAGGAAGCGCTTGTCGTGGTGGACATGCCGTTCGGCTCGTATGAAGCGTCGAAAGAGCAGGCGTTTCATTCCGCTGCGCGCGTGATGAAGGAAACCCACTGCGGCGCGGTGAAGATGGAGGGCGGCGTGCGCATGGCCGAGACCATCGAGTTCCTGACCACGCGCGGAATTCCGGTGATGGGTCACATTGGTCTCACGCCGCAGTCGATCAACACCCTCGGCAGTTTCAAGTCGCAGGGCAAGGACGAAGCACTGAAGATCGCCGCCGGTGAGAATGCGAGTGGTCCGTTCCAGGACGATGCGCGCGCCGTGGCGCAGGCGGGTGCATTTTCCATCGTGGTGGAAGCGGTGGCCGAGCCTTTGGCCCGCCGCATCACCGAGATCGTATCGGTGCCGACCATCGGCATCGGCGCCAGCAATGCCTGCGACGGACAGGTGCTCGTGCTGGAAGACATGCTTGGCCTGTCGCCATGGGTGCCGAAATTCGTCAAGCGCTACGGCAATCTCGGGCCGGGCATCGAGGCGGCGATTCAGGACTACGCCAAGGAAGTGCGCTCCCGCGCATTTCCGGGACCGGAGCATGTCTACGGCATCAAGCCGAAGGGCTGACCGGTATCTGAAAAGCGCTCCGGGTTTGAACCCGGAGCGCTTCTCGCGCGACACACCATTGGACGGTTTTGCTCCTATGGTGGATGAGAGATGGAAGACGGTTTCTTCGTTTCGCGCGGATCACGCCTGAACGCGATCAAGGCGTTTATTCTGACAAGGATCGACAATCCTGAACTGTGCCTCGACGACGTCGCGGCGCATCAGGAGATTTCGTCGAGTTATGTCAGGAAGCTGTTCGCGGCCGAGGGCGCGAAGTTTACGACCTATGTTCTCCGCATTCGCCTTGAGAAAGTTCTCGAGATGCTGGCCGATCCGGAGTCTCGCGGACAGGCCATCAGCGCCATCGCGCTGAAATGCGGCTTCAATGACATTTCCTATTTCAACCGCGTCTTCCGCAAGCGCTACGGCTGCACGCCGTCGGACCTGCGTTACGGGCGTGTCTCTCAGGCCGCGTTCACGGCAAACGAGTCAGCCTCAGTCTGATCCCTCCCACGCGACCCGGTATTCCTGGCTGGATTGCAGGCAGCGGTATGTCCGGCCCGCCCGGCGATCTCCGCAACAGCGTTAACGCTTTGATCCGGCTGACTTTGCCTTGTCAGCGCCATACCGGTACTGTATCGCCGCCGTCATATCGGGGAGCCGCGCCAGCCGCGCGGCGGACGACGGTTTCACGCGTTTTCCAGAACAGGCCGGGCGGGACAGTTAAGTGTCTGAAATATTTAATGAAATTGACGAGGACTTGCGCCGGGAACAGCTCAAGAAGCTGTGGGACAAGTATTCGTTTCTGATCATCGCTGTTGCGATTCTCATTGTCGCCGGTGTCGGTGGCTGGCGTGGCTATCAGTACCTTGAAGCCAAGAAGGCTGCGGAAGCTGGGTCCGCCTTCGAGGCCGCCGTCGCGCTGTCCGAGCAGGGCAAGAAGGCCGAGGCTGAAGCCGCCTTCACCAGGATCGCGACCGAAGGCGCCAAGGGCTACCAGGCTCTCGCGCGTCTGCGCGCCGCGGCTGACGCCGCAGCCGCCGATCCGAAGGCCGCCGCGAAGCTCTACGACAGCATCGCGACCGATCAGAGCATTTCGGTCACCGAGCAGGATCTGGCCCGCATCCGCGCCGCCAGCCTTGTGATGGAAACCGAGTCTTATGCGGACATGCTCAAGCGCCTTGAGGTTGCCACCGCCGAGGGCCGTACCTTCCGCCACACGGCGCGCGAACTGCTGGCGCTGTCGGCCTACCGCACCAATGACGCGACCGCTGCGCGCCAGTGGCTTGATATGATCGGCAACGATGCACGTACGCCTGCAAGCATGCGCAGCCGCGCGGAAGCGCTGCAGGCCTTGTTGCCGCCCGCCGCGAAGAGCTGAACGAGACATCGATGCGCCGCTCGCAACGCCTGATTGCTGCCACCGTCCTTGCCGCGATGTCTGTCGCGCTTGCGGGCTGTTCGAGCGGTGGTTTCGATCCGACCGACATGATGGATTGGTTTGACACCAAGAAGAAGCTGCCCGGCGAGCGCCGGCCGGTCTTCCCTGAGGGGGTTCCGGGTGTCGAGCAGGGCGTGCCGCGCGACATGTACAAGGGCGCCCAGCCGCAGCAGCAGGAGGCTCCGCCGCCGGTTGCCGAAGCTCCGCCGCCTGCGCCAGAGCCGAGACGGTCTGCCCGGTCAGCGGCGAAGGAGGCCGATCCATTCCCGAAGCCGGTGGATGAGGCCAATGCGCCGAAGATGAAGAAGCCGAAGCGCAGGAGCACGACCGTGCCGGATGCGGACGCCCAGCCGGCACCCGCGCCGCAGCGTCAGCAGCCGCAGGCCGCACCGGCTCAGCAGGCCGCGCCACAGCAGCAGCCATCGTCTTTCCCGGCGCCGTTGCCGAGTGGGGGCTTCGCGCGCTGATCGATTCAGGTTTTCACTGCGGTTGTTCGATCCGCACTCTTTGATCCCTTTATTGACATGAGGTCCGTAAGGGGCGAACGGATTCCTTATGTCTTTTACGATTGCCATCATCGGCCGGCCCAATGTCGGAAAGTCGACCCTGTTCAACCGGCTGGTTGGGCAGAAGCTCGCGCTTGTCGATGACCAGCCGGGCGTCACCCGTGACCGGCGCGAGGGCGCGGGCAAGCTCGGCGACCTCGAATTCACCCTGATCGATACGGCGGGACTGGATGAAGGTCCCAAGGGATCTCTTACCGCGCGGATGCAAGAGCAGACTGAAGCGGCCATCGCCGCCGCCGACGCGCTGATGTTCGTGATCGATGCGCGTATCGGTCTGACGCCCACCGATCGGGCATTCGCAGACTTCGCGCGCCGTGCCAACAAGCCAGTGGTGCTTGTCGCCAACAAGAGCGAAGGCAAGCACGGCGAAGCGGGTGCCATGGAATCCTACGCACTCGGCCTTGGCGATCCGGTACCGATTTCCGCCGAGCATGGCGAAGGCCTGAGCGACCTTTACGACGCGCTGCGCGTGCTGATGCCGGAACCGGTTGAAACCGATGACGATGAGGACGATGCGGATTCGTTCGAGAATGTGGACGGCGACGACGAAAGCCTCTCCACGCGTCCGATCCGTGTTGCCGTGCTGGGCCGTCCCAATGCCGGCAAGTCCACGATGATCAATCGCCTGCTCGGCGAGGAGCGGTTGCTGACTAGTCCGGAGGCCGGAACGACGCGCGACTCCATCGCGGTCGATGTGATGTGGAAGGGCCGCGAGTTTCGCGTGTTTGACACCGCGGGCCTGCGGCGGCGCTCGCGCATCGAAGACAAGCTGGAAAAGCTGTCGGTGTCCGATGCGCTGCGCGCGGTGCGGTTCGCCGAAGTCGTCGTGCTGATGATGGACGCACAGAACCGGTTCGAGGAGCAGGATTTACGGCTTGCGGATCTGATCGAGCGCGAAGGCCGCGCCATCGTCATCGCCATCAACAAGTGGGATTTGATGGAGCGCG